>Ga0310124_10001653_pt1 | contig 15423 bp, 13 predicted proteins | sample CB11b_AW_Bot5_MG_FD_203507 | JGI IMG/M metagenome (GOLD analysis project Ga0310124, IMG submission 203507) | Marine microbial communities from Western Arctic Ocean, Canada - CB11b_AW_Bot5 | ecosystem: Environmental > Aquatic > Marine > Oceanic | place: Canada: Western Arctic Ocean | collected...
CGATCACGGCCGCAATGTCGCCGGCGAAGACTTCGTCGCGCTCCTCCCGCTTGTTCGCGTGCATCTGCAGCAACCGCCCGACACGCTCCCTACGATCCTTGGTCGCGTTCAGCACGTAGCTCCCCGACGGAAGCGATCCCGAATACACACGTACGTAGGTCAGCTTCCCGACGAACGGATCCGTCATGATTTTGAACGCCAGGGCACTGAAGGGCGCATCGTCGGAGGCTTCTCTCACCTCGTACGTCTCACTGTGTTGAGGCAAATGCCCCTGGATCGGAGGGATCTCCAAGGGCGATGGCAAGTAGTCGATCACCCCGTCGAGCATGGCTCGAATGCCCTTGTTCTTGAAGGCCGAGCCACAAAAAACCGGAAAAATCTTCCCGGCGATCGTCGCCGATCGAATGGCACGGATGACTTCGTCCGTCGTGAGCTCGTCGCCGCTGAGATATTTTCCCAGGAGTTCTTCGTCGTGTTCGACGGCCGCCTCGATGATCTCGTGCCTCAGCGTCGCGACCTTCTCCGCCAGCGAGTCGGGAACCTCACCTTCCTCCACCGGGGCACCGAGCTCGTCTTTGTAGTGAAGAGTCTTCTGCCGTACGATGTCCACGATCCCCGTAAAGAGCTCACCCTCGCCGAGAGGATACTGCACGGCGAAGGCGTTGGCTCCGAGTCTGTCCCTCATCATCGAGACGACATTTTCGAAATCGGCCCCGGTTCGGTCCATCTTATTGACCAGGGCAATTCGCGGAACGCCGTACCGGTCGGCCTGCCTCCAAACCGTCTCGGACTGTGGCTCCACACCCCCTACGGCACAAAAAACAGCGACCGCCCCGTCCAGAACTCGAAGCGATCGCTCTACCTCCGCCGTGAAATCCACGTGGCCGGGGGTATCGATAATGTTAATTCGGTACTCGGTGCCGGCTTTCTCCCAGTGGCAGGTCGTAGCGGCTGATGTGATCGTGATCCCTCGCTCCTGTTCCTGCTCCATCCAATCCATAGTGGCGGCACCCTCATGCACCTCACCGACCCGATGGAGGCGACCTGTATAGTACAGGACGCGCTCGGTCGTCGTCGTCTTACCGGCATCGATGTGCGCCATGATGCCGATATTCCGGAGGTCCTTGAGCGGGGTACGTCTAGGCATTTATTGTGATTCCGTCTCTTCCATAATTCGTCGAACTCTCTGAACCCTGGCGACCCTTCATAAAAAAGCGCGCGAACGTTTCGAAGCTGGAAGCGCTTGTTTCTCCTGCCGCCGTTGTCGGTGCCGCCGGCAGCATCCGCGCTTCGTGCCTCGACGCTCACGCGCGAGACAATCATTGAGTCTCTGGGAACGCCGCTAGCGGCTCCCGAAGCTCAAGCGGATTTTTCTACCAGCGATAGTGGGCGAACGCTTTGTTCGCCTCCGCCATCCGATGCGTGTCGTCCTTTATCTTGATGGTCGCTCCCTCTCCCCGGCTAGCAGCCAGGAACTCATACGCGAGGCGTTCCGCCATCGTCTTCTCACTCCGACGACGAGCGAAGCTGATGAGCCAACGGCTCGCTAGCGCAGCTCGGCGCTCCGGCCGAACCTCGATAGGCACTTGGTACGTGGCACCTCCCACACGCCGGCTCTTCACTTCAAGCGCCGGCTTGGCGTTGGTCAATGCTTGAGTAAAAGCGTTCATGCCTGGCTGGCCCGAACGCTCCTCGCATATCTCCAAGGCCCCGTAAAATATCTGCTCGGCCTGTGACTTCTTCCCATCAACCATGAGGTTGTTGATGAACTTGGTCACTTCGGTCGAGTCGTATCTCGGGTCCGGAATCAGCTCCCGGCGTACTGCTCTCGATCGTCTGCTCATGCTCGATCCACTATTGGGGCCGTTTGGCGCCGTACTTGGACCGACCTTGCCTTCGGTCCCCGACACCTGATGCGTCTAGCGTTCCTCGGACGATATGGTACCGCACGCCGGGCAAGTCTTTGACCCGGCCACCCCGGATGAGCACGATGGAGTGCTCCTGGAGGTTGTGTCCCTCGCCCGGGATATAGGACGTGACCTCATACCCGTTAGTCAGACGAACCCTCGCCACCTTCCGCAACGCAGAATTGGGCTTCTTCGGGGTCGTCGTGTACACGCGAGTGCAAACACCCCGCTTCTGTGGGCTCTTCTGCAACGCAGGGGACTTGTTCTTCTTCTGTAGTTCGCGACGTCCCTTGCGAACGAGCTGATTGATTGTAGGCATGTGAGCCCAACTCTCGTCGTCAAAAAAACGCGCCTTAGCAGCGCGGGTTCCCGGAGACGACAACAACGTCGAGGCCTCCGTTGCACAGACGGGAAATTTAAGAGAAATATGGGGGAAGTGTCAACGGGGTTCTGCCCCCTAAAAGCGGGGCTCAGCCTGGGCCTTCCGGGGGGTGGCATCGCCCCGGTTCCTAGTCCCCTTTTGCATCCCGCCTGGGAGTGCCGGAACCGGTACCCGATCCCCCGACCGCGGGCAAAGATCTCTGTCGGACGAGCGTCGGTATCTGGGTAATGAAATACGCCGCTCGTGAGACACACTCCCACAGCTGAAACGGCAGCCTGGGCAGCTCGTTGAACGGCCCCCCGACACCCACCGTAGCCTGAATCGGGTTCGGCCAACGGAGACGAACTGCTCTTGGCAGCTGGGCGGGGTGCCGGAAGCAGTACGCCATCGACGGAACACTATCCATATAATGCTCCTCGATCGACCACTGGCGGAGCACCGATGGAACGAGCCATCGGGGTAGGGGGCTGGCCTTCTCCCCCGTTGGAATGCCGTCCAGGCGGGCGCCGAGAAGCTCGTGTGCCAGACCCAGCGTGGACGTCACCCAATCCGCGTGGCGCTGGTCTCCCCAGAGCAAATACTCCCAATCGAAATCCTCCGGTAGAGATTCCAGGACGACGGCGACGTCGCACAACCAGCGGGCGCGGTACAAGCCATGGCGCTACATGTGTATCCACATGTAGCGGAGATGATCTTCGCTTCCCAAGATGCGCACGTCGTATTCGCCCAGCTGCACCAGCTGGGAACGCTCGAAGACATCCTCCAGCGAAGGACGGTGGAGCTGGGGCAGGCCCTCGTGCAAATCGACTACGACGGCCTCGGCCGCCAGAGTGGCAAGTGCAGCCACCGCGACGCCGTGCTGTTCCGGCCGAACACACAGGTCGATGTCGCCGTAGGGACGTATCCCGCGTTCGGGGTACAGTCGAGCGACCGCCCAGCCCTTGACCAACAGCGGCTCCACACCCGCCGACCGAAGCGCAGGCGCCCACCACCTTGCGCCCCAACCGTCGAGCGAAAGAGCCGTCATCTTCCCGCAGCGACGGTCTGCAGCGAAGCCGTAGAGCGCAGCGTCGGCGCGCAGGGAAGGTGACGGCTCTTTCGCTCGATCAGTCCGCCGTAGCTCCCTCCAACCCCGCAAGCGATTCCTCAGGATCCGTCAGCGGCAGAATCTCTTCTTCGTAGAACGACTGCTCTACCATGAACTCCACATCGTCGTATCGGTGCACACCCGTTCCTGCCGGAATCAAGTGACCGATGATGATGTTTTCCTTGAGACCCTTGAGATCGTCCCTCGCCCCACGAACCGCCGCGTCTGTCAGAACTCGCGTCGTCTCCTGGAAGGATGCCGCCGAGATGAACGATTCGGTGGTCAGGCTCGCCTTGGTGATCCCCAACAGGAGCGGCTCTGAGCGGGCCGGTTTCTCCTCGGCCTGGATCGCCGTGCGGTTGACCTTCCTGAACTCGACGCGGTCTACATTCTCACCCTCGAGAAGCATCGTCTCGCCGGGATCGATGATCCGAACCTTCTGAAGCATCTGACGGACGATGACGCCGATATGTTTGTCGTTGATCTTCACGCCCTGAAGTCGATACACCTCTTGGATCTCATTCAGGAGGTATTCCTGGACGGCCCGGGGGCCCCGAATCTTCAAGATGTCGTGAGGATTGATCGGGCCCTCCGAAAGTCGATCACCCGCCCGCACCCGGTCCCCCTCATGGACGCGCATGTGCTTACCCACCGGAACGGCGTAGCCTCGCTCTTCCTCCGCACCTGCCTCTGGGGTAACGATGACCTCACGCTTGCCGCGCTTGATGTCCCCGAAGCGGATCTCTCCGTCGATCTCCGTGATCACTGCGGGGTCCTTGGGCCGGCGGGCCTCAAAGAGCTCGGCAACCCGAGGCAGACCCCCCGTGATATCCCGAGTCTTGTACACGTCTCTGCTGATCTTAGCGATCGTATCACCAGGCGCGATCTCGTCGCCATCTCGGATCGAGAGTGCAGCCCCCACCGGTATGATGAACTCGCGGAGCTTCTTCGCTTTCTTCGTTTTCTGGCGAATCTGAATGGTCGGGTGAAGCTTCTTGTCCCGATCCTCGATGATCGTCATCTGGCGACGTCCGGTCGACTCGTCGAGCTCTTCCCGCATGGTCTGCTCGTCGATGATATCGATGAACTTTATCACACCACCCGAGTCGGCGACGATCGGCTCCGTGTAGGGATCCCAACTGAACAGCTGATCCCCTGATTCGATGACCTGCCCCTCGTCGATCATCAATGTGGCGCCGTAGGGAACGCTCAACCGGCTGCGCACCTGCCCTTCGGGCGTCCTGAGAATGATCTGGCCCTCACGGGACGTGACGATGTTCGTGTCGTTCGGTGTCTTAACCGTCGTGACCCGATCGAAAGACGCTACGCCGTTGATCTTCGAGCGCCGTTGGGTCTGAGCCGCGATCCGCGCTGCGGTTCCTCCGATGTGGAACGTCCGGAGCGTGAGCTGAGTCCCCGGTTCACCGATCGACTGGGCCGCCAGGATTCCCACGGCCTCACCGATGTCCACCAACTGCATGGTCGCCAGGTTACGGCCGTAACATTTTTGACACAGTCCCCGTTTCGCTTCACACGTCAGCACAGATCGAATTTTTACGACCTGGATACCGGCGGCCTCGACGGCCTCGGCCGCTTCGTCTTCGATGAGTTCATCCGCGCGGATCAGAAGCTCTCCATCGATCAGATCGTAGACGTCCTCGAGCGCCGTGTTGCCGACGATTCTGTCTGGCAAGGGCTCGATGATGTCTTCGCCCTCCTTCAACGCCACCATGTCCAGGCCGAGAATAGTCCCGCAATCCTTCTCGCTGGTGGTCACGTCCTGGGCGACATCGACGAGGCGACGTGTGAGGTATCCCGCGTCCGCGGTCTTGAGCGCCGTGTCAGCCAGCCCCTTCCGGGCTCCGTGAGTGGAGATGAAGTACTCCACCACCGTCAATCCCTCGCGGAAGTTCGACTTGATCGGGCTCTCGATGATCTCGCCGATGCCCCCCGTCAATTTCTTCTGAGGCTTCGCCATGAGGCCGCGCATACCCGCCAACTGCCGCATCTGATCGCGATTACCTCGGGCCCCCGAAGTCATCATCATATAGACGGGGTTGAAGCCCTCCTGGGAGCGCTCCAAGCGATCCACCATCGCATCGGCAACATCGTTGTTCGCGTGCGTCCACGTATCGATGACCTTGTTGTAGCGCTCGCCGTTGGAGATGTAGCCACTCGCATAGGCCTTCTGGAACCGTGTCACTTGCTCACCGGCCTCCTCGATAATCTTCAATTTTGCCTCAGGCACCTCGAGATCGGCGATGCCCACGCTGACGCCACCCATCGTGGCATAGCGGAAGCCGAAGTCCTTCAGGGAATCGAGGAACTCCGTGGTGCGGTTCAGGCCGACTGTCGTGAAGCACTCGAAGATCAGGTCTCCGAGTTCTTTCTTACCGAACGTCTTATTGAAGAACCCCAGCTCCTCCGGAATGATGGAGTTGAAGAGCACGCGCCCCGCAGTGCTTCGGACCCATTTGCCTTCATGTTCCTCGTCGCCATCGGAGTGATTGGGTACCCAATACCAACACGGGCTCCCGAACTCCAGTCGCCTCAACTCGAGTGCCATCTCGATTTCGCCGAACGTGGAGAGATGCGGAGCATCTTTGAACAGCTTGTCCAGATCCTCTCCGGCCTTCTCGCGGGCGTTCTTCAGCGCCCTGCTGTTGTAGGCTACTTCCTCGAGATCGGAGATTTCCAGCGACGGCTTGGTCAGGTAATAACAACCGATGACCATATCTTGAGACGGCGCAACCACGGGTCGACCGTTGGAGGGAAGTAGAATGTTGTTGCTCGAGAGCATGAGCACCCTCGCCTCCAACTGTGCCTCGAACGACAACGGTACGTGGACCGCCATCTGGTCGCCATCGAAGTCCGCGTTGAACGCCGCGCACACGAGGGGGTGGATACGAATCGCCTTCCCCTCTACGAGCACGGGCTCGAACGCCTGAATGCCGAGCCGGTGCAGGGTCGGCGCCCGGTTCAGAAGAACCGGGTGGTCCTTGATGATGTCTTCGAGCACCTCATAGACCTTCGGATCGTCGCGCTCGACGATCTTCTTGGCCCTCTTGACCGTCTCGGCCTCCCCACGCTTCTCCAGCTCGTGGATGATGAACGGCTTGAACAACTCGACGGCCATAGCCTTGGGAAGACCGCACTGGTGCAGCTTGAGCTCCGGACCGACCACGATGACCGAACGCCCCGAATAGTCGACACGCTTGCCGAGCAGGTTCTGACGGAAGCGACCCTGCTTTCCCTTGAGCATGTCGGAGAGAGACTTGAGCGGACGCTTACCCCGACCGCGAATGGCCTTCGACCGACGCCCGTTGTCGAACAACGCGTCCACGGCCTCCTGGAGCATGCGTTTCTCGTTCCGAAGAATGACCTCCGGAGCACGCATGTCGATCAGTTTCCTGAGGCGGTTGTTCCGGTTGATCACCCTCCGGTACAAGTCATTGAGGTCAGAGGTCGCGAAACGTCCCCCATCGAGGGGCACGAGCGGCCGCAGGTCGGGCGGAATGACCGGAATCACGTCCATGATCATCCACTCTGGACGGTTCCGCTCACCCGACCTGTCACCCGAGTGACGGAGCGCATCGACGACCTTCAACCTCTTGAGTTTCTTTTTCTTGCGGTGCTGAGACGTTTCCGTCGCGATCTCGATTCGTAACCACTGTGCCAGACGGTTGAGTCCTTTTCCGTCGGAGTTACGATCGTTGATCCTCCGCTCGGGGCTGTCGAGCAACTTGAGTAGCGTACGCACGCCCTCCGCACCGATTTCCGCCTTGAATCTCTCGTCGCCCTTGTCGCGCGCCTTCACACGGAGGTCGTAGTACTCGTCTTCATCGAGCAGGTCGAGGAACTCCACGTCCTGCTTACCCGGCACCGTCACCACGTACGAGGCGTAGTAAACCACCTTCTCGAGGTCCCGGAGCGTCATCCCAACCAGGTAACCCAACTGACTGGGGAGCGTCTTGAAGAACCAGATGTGACAGATGGGAACGGCCAATTCGATGTGGCCCATGCGCTCTCGGCGCACCTTGGACAAGGTGACCTCGACGCCACAGCGGTCGCATACGTGTCCGCGGAAGCGGATCCTCTTGAACTTTCCACAGTGACACTCCCAATCCTTGACCGGACCGAAAATGCGCTCGCAGAAGAGTCCGTCCCGTTCCGGCTTGAAGGAGCGGTAATTGATGGTTTCGGGCTTGGTCACCTCACCGAACGACCAAGACCGAATCTCCTCTGGAGACGCGATCCTGATCTGGATGAAGTCAAAGTCGGCCGCACGCTGGTCTTTGGACCTGGGAAAATCGATCATACTTCAAACACCCCGAGGGTTTGGGCGGCATTCCGGCTAGAGCTCCACATGCTAATTACTCCTCCCGTCCGAGCGTGACGGATAGTCCGAGAGCCTGCAGCTCTTTCACCAAGACGTTGAACGATTCAGGTATTCCCGGCATCGGAAGATTGTCACCCTTCACGATCGCCTCGTAGACCTTCGAACGCCCCGTAACGTCGTCGGACTTCACCGTCAGAATCTCCTGAAGCGTGTGGGCGGCCCCATACGCTTCGAGAGCCCAGACCTCCATCTCCCCAAATCGCTGGCCTCCGAACTGGGCCTTGCCCGCCAGAGGCTGCTGCGTCACGAGGGAGTAGGGTCCGATGCTCCTGGAATGGATCTTGTCGTCGACCAAGTGGCTCAACTTGAGCATGTAGATGATCCCCACGGTCACGGGGAAGTCGAACTGACGTCCACTCCGCCCGTCCCGCAGCATCACCTTTCCGTTGGGCAGGATCTTCGCAGCATCCATGATTTCGAAAGCCGCCGCATCCAAGCCCTCATTGAGCTTCCTTTTCCGGGATAGGAAAGCTATCTGCGGGAAAGCTTCCGCGAAGTCCACCCCGCGTCGTTCGGCAAGCTCCTTCCCGGCTGCGACCAGGTACTTCTTCAAAGCACCGAAGAACTCCCCCTGTGCCTTCGAGAGCTTGAGACCGAGATAGGCGTCTACGGTGCGGCCGATGCCGACTTTCCGAGGGTCACGTCCATTTCCGTTTCCGGAGTGATGTACGTCCTTCGGGGGCAGCACGTGTGCCAACCCGAGAAGCCCTCTAGTTGAGTCATCATCGAGCGCCGGCAGCTCGGCCTTGATAGCCAGGCACTCGTGGGCCCAACGCAGCCCGGCGAGCTTGAGGAGCAATCCGACCTCGTCCTCTGAAGCACCGTGAAAGACCGGGGTCTTGGCTTCGAAGCCCAAGACTCGTGCCGCCCAACCCAGATGGGTCTCGAGGACCTGCCCAACATTCATGCGGGAGGGAACCCCGAGCGGGTTCAACACAATCTCTACCGGTCTCCCGTCGGGCAGGAACGGCATGTCCTCCTCGGGAGCGATACGCGCTACGATGCCCTTGTTCCCGTGCCGGCCAGCCATCTTGTCGCCGACGGAGACTTTCCGCTTCTCGGCGATATAGACCTTGACGAGCTGCACCACACCGGGCGGGAGCTCATCGGGCTGGAACACCTTGTCGATCTGCTCCTCCGTCTTCGTCTTGACACGCTCGATGCGGCGCATGGCTTCGTCCACGACACGGCGTAACTTCACGCTCGCATCCTTGTTCTTCACCTTGAACGTGGCGAGATCCATCTTGGAGAAGTCCAGGGCGGCCAGCACCTCTTGCGTCAGCCTGGTCCCTTCCTCGAGGAAGGGTTCCACAGTGCCCCGTTTAAGCGCGAGGGCGACCGTATTTTGGCGGAGAATCTCGTAAAGCTCATCGTCCCTGGCCGCCGACACACGCACGATCTCGTCGCGCTCCTGCTGTCGCAGCTCTCCGATTCGGGCCCCGTGCTCCTTCTCCAGAAGTGGATCGTCGATCCGCCGCGAGAAGATCTTCACGTCGATGACGGTCCCGCCCATTCCGGGTGGGACCCGGAGTGACGAGTCTTTGACGTCCTTGGCTTTTTCGCCGAAGATCGCGGTAAGAAGCTTCTCTTCCGGAGAAAGCTCGGTCTCCCCCTTGGGTGTGATCTTACCCACGAGGATATCACCGCTCTTCAGGTGGGCCCCGGTCCGCACGATCCCACGCTCATCCAGGTCCACGAGATTTTCCTCGGCCACATTAGGGATCTCGCGAGTGATCTCCTCCATCCCCCGCTTGGTATCCCTCACATGGAGTTCCAGCTCCTGGATGTGTATCGAGGTGAACACGTCCTCCTTCACCAGTTTTTCACTGATGACGATGGCGTCTTCGTAGTTGTACCCGTACCAGGGCATGAACGCGACCAGCACGTTCCGTCCGAGAGCGAGCTCACCGTTATCCGTGGACGGGCCATCGGCGATGATCTTGCCCGGGTCAATCTCCTGGCCAGTCATCACGAGCGGTCTCTGATTGATCGCCGTGTCCTGGTTGGTTCTCCAGAACTTCTTGAGCCGATAACGATCATACTGCGCCAATTTCGCCAACGGCTGATCCGTCTCGCCGGGGACGATAGAGCCGGTATCCACCAGGATTTCGTCGGCGGTCACGCTCACCACTTTGCCTCCGCGGCGTGACGTGATCACGGCACCGGAGTCGCGAGCCACCTTGAACTCGAGGCCGGTCCCGACCAGCGGTGCATCGGGAAACAGCAATGGTACGGCCTGCCGCTGCATGTTCGATCCCATCAGGGCTCGGTTGGCATCATCGTGCTCGAGGAACGGGATCAGGGCAGCCGCGACGGACACCAACTGGTCCGGCGCCACGTCCATGTAGTCGATGTTTTTCGGCTCGAGGAGCGGAAAGTCTCCCTTCTCACGACAGAGCACCAAATCCCTGACGTAATTCCCTTTACTGTCCAACGGGGCATTCGCCTGAGCGATCCGTGCTTCCTCCTCCTCGTTGGCGGACAACCACTCGATGTGGTTCGTCACCTTCCCCTTGGCCACTCTACGATAGGGCGTCTCGACGAAGCCGAGCTCGTTAATGCGGCTATAGGTCGTCAGGGACGTGATCAGACCGATGTTCGGACCCTCTGGCGTCTCGATCGGACACATCCGCCCGTAATGGGAATAGTGGACGTCCCGCACTTCGAAGCCAGCGCGCTCCCTGGTGAGGCCACCCGGGCCCAGGGCGGAGAGACGTCGCTTGTGCGTCAACTCGGCCAAGGGATTCGTTTGGTCCATGAACTGGCTCAGCTGCGACGAGCCGAAGAAGGCTTGGATCACCGCAGACACCGTGCGCGCGTTCACGAGGTCATCGATATTGACCTTTTCCGGATCGGTGTTGATGGACATCCGTTCCTTGACGAGGCGCGCCATGCGGGAGAGTCCCACGGAGAACTGGTTGGCGATCAACTCGCCGACCGTACGGACTCGACGGTTACCGAGGTGGTCGATGTCGTCCGTGCTGCCACGACCCTCGCTCAGCTCGATGAGATACCGAAGGATCTCGATGAAGTCGTCTTTCGTGAGCACCGTTTCATGACTGGGGACTTTCGAGCCCAAACGCTTGTTGATCTTGTAGCGCCCTACCCGACCGAGGTCGTAGCGCTTGGGATCGAAGAACACACGTTCGAGTGCGGCACGCGCCGTCTCCATGTTGGGCGCGTCGCCCGGGCGTAACAGGGAATAGATGGCCGAGAGTGCCTCTTCCTCGTTGGTCGTGGGATCCTTACGCAGTGAGTTCTTGATGATCGGGCTCTCACCCCGACCGGTGTCGTGCTCACTAATGTAGATCTTGACCTTCTTGAGACCGGCACGCTCCAGCAGCTCCACGACCTCGTCGTCGATTTCAGAGGACGCCTCGATCAGCACCTCGCCTGTGTCACGATCAACCACCTCGTCGACGAGGACGGATCCGAGGATCTCCTTGGTGCCCAGCTTGTCCTCGACCCTCGGATCGACGGTCTTGGTGGTGAAGAAGAGCTGATAGATATCTGCGTCCGTGCTCGCGCCGAATGCCCTGAGCAGGGCCGTCGCGGGAAACTTCTTCTTCTTATCGATGTGGACGTAGCAGATGTCGTTGATGTCGATCGTGAACTCGACCCAGGACCCCCTGAACGGGATGATCCTCGCACTGTGCAGCTTCGAGCCGTTCGGGTGAATGTTCTGCTCGAACACGACACCCGGTGAACGGTGCAACTGGCTCACCACGACTCGTTCGGCACCATTGATGATGAACGTGCCCAACTTGGTGAGGAGAGGGAGATCACCGAGATAGACTTCCTTCTCGATGATGTCACCCGGACGCTTCTCGGCGTCCTCCAGGGTCTCCCACACGATCAACCGGAGCTTCGCCTTGAGAGGCGCAGCATAGGTCATATCGCGTTCGATGCACTCCTCTACAGAGTATTTCGGCTCCCCCAGCGAAGCCGCAACGTACTCTAGAGTGAAGTTCTCGCTGACGTCGGAGATCGGGAAGATCTCCGCGAACACTCGATCGAGAGCGAAATCCCACTGCTCTTTTGGATCAACGTCCTGCTCCACGAGTTTCTCGAAGGAGCGGATTTGGACATCCAACAGATTGGGCATCGGCATGATCGAATCGAGCTTGGCAAAGCTCACGACCGGACGGGCATCATTCCTAGTATCCAAGGGTTTTCCCCATTTCAGGCTCGTACCTCAAAAGAGGCCGAACGAGCATGTGGTCGATGACGACGAGACCTGCGGACTCCGAAGCACACATACACCGCTCCAGAGGCCCACACTTGTTGGTCCCATAGTATTGGGCTCCCCCGCCTGCGAGCCCGATTGGACGTCCCTCGGCCGAACCGAGAGGTGGCGTCACGGGATTGACCTACTTCAGGGCTACCGTTGCTCCCTTCTCCTCCAGCTTCGCCTTGACTTGCTCGGCCTCGTCCTTCGAGAGCCCCTCCCTGACGGTACTCGGGGCGCTGTCGACCAGGTCCTTGGCTTCCTTTAGCCCTAGGCTGGTCACCTCACGGACAACCTTGATAACCTGGATCTTCTTGTCCCCAATGCCCTCGAGAACGACATCGAACTCATCCTTCTCTTCGGCGGCATCCGCTCCACCATCGGCAGCACCGGCGCCGGCCGCTGGTGCTACAGCGACGGCGGTGACGTTGAACTTCTCCTTGAACGCATCGACGAATTCCGACAATTCTAGGACGGTCATGCCGCCGATGGTCTCGAGAAGCTCTTCTTGGTTGGTCGCCACGATCTGGCTTCCTCCTCGGTTCATCCAGCCTCAGGCCGGAATTGGTCAACAAAACTTCTTCTATGCGGGGTGACCCGTCTCCTAGTCCCCCTGTCCCTCTCCCTCTTTTTTCTCCCGAAGGGCCTCGAACAGACCCGACATCTCTTGAATCTTCGCCTCGAGCACGCTCGCGAAGGCGGCCATGGGCGCCTCGAACGCGCCGGCTAGCTGCGCGAGTAGCTCCGCCCGCGGAGGCACCTTGGCCAGACGCCCGATTTCTTCGGCTGAGACCAATTTGTTGTCGACGATGCCGAGTTTGAATGCCGGCTTGTCATCGTGTTCCTTCGCGAAGTCGCTGACCGCCTTGGCCGGCTCGACAATGCCTTCATAGCCCAGAACGACCCCGGTGGGACCTGAGAGGGCCTCCGAGATATCAGGAAGATCCAGCCCCTCGATAGCCCGCTTGACCAGTCGGTTCTTCACGACCAGGTATTCGGCCCCGCAGTTCCGGAGGTCCTGCCGGAGACGGGTCATGGCCTTGACGTCCAACCCTGAGAAATCCGTGAGGTATAGGACCGGAGCGCCTTGCACCTTCTCCCGGAAATCCCCGATGAAGCTGTCCTTTTCCGTCCGATTCATCTATGGGCTCCGACGAAACAGGTTGGGATCGATCGAAACACCTGGCCCCATTGTACTCGAGAGCGTGACGCTCTTGACGTAGGTGCCCTTGGACGCGGACGGCTTGGCTCGCACGATGGAGTCCATGATCGCATTCAAATTGTCATTGAGCTGGTCCGCCGAAAACGAGACACGACCGATGGGCACATGCACATTACCAGTCTTGTCTACACGATATTCGATTTTGCCTGCCTTGATCTCGCCGACAGCCCGGCCGATATCGAAGGTTACCGTTCCACCTTTCGGCGTCGGCATGAGTCCTCGAGGTCCGAGAATCCGTCCGAGCGGACCGACTTTACCCATGAGGTCCGGAGTGGCGACGCAGACGTCGAAGTCCAACCAACCCTGTTGGATCTTATCGACGTACTCGACCCCGACGTAGTCGGCACCGGCCTCCGTGGCTTCGGTCTCCTTCTCTCCCTGAGCGATCACCAAGACTCGAACAGATTTTCCCGTGCCGTGAGGCAGGACTACGGTGCCTCGCACAACCTGATCGGCCTTGCGTGGATCGACGTTGAGGCACGTGGCGACCTCGACGGTTTCGTCGAACTTCGCGAACGCGACGTCCTTTACCATCTGGACGGCCTCATCGGGCTTGAATTGGGAGCCCTCAGGCAACTTGGCCTGGGCATCCCGAAATCGCTTACCGTGTTTTGACATTACTCTGAACCGACTTGTTTAGCCCTCCCACCCGAGGCGGCTCTCATCGGGTGGTTCATCGGACTCTCTTTAACTCTCAGGATACCTCGATGCCCATCGACCGGGCACTCCCAGACAACATCCGTACCGCAGCATCCATGTCCGTGGTGTTGAGATCCTCCATCTTGATCCCAGCGATCTCCTCGAGCTGCGCGCGGGTGACCGTCCCCACCTTCTCGCGATTCGGCTCACCCGAGGCCTTTTGGAGACCCGCAGCCTTCTTGATGAGAAAAGAAGCCGGCGGCGTCTTGGTTATGAACGAGAAAGAGCGATCGGCATAGACCGTGATCTCCACCGGAATCGTCACACCCTGCTGCTGCTGCGTCTTCGCGTTGAACTGCTTACAGAATTCCATGATGTTCAGGCCGCGCTGACCCAAGGCGGGCCCGACCGGAGGAGCAGGATTCGCCTGCCCGCCCGTGACATGCAGCTTGATGTATCCCGTAATTTTCTTTGCCATATTCCAACTCTATCTCCGAGACCCTGCCGTGCGTCTCTAGAATCCCTTCAATTGGGTGTAGTCCAACTCGACCGATGTAGGCCTTCCGAAGAGTGAGACCTCCACCTTGACCTTGCCCTTTTCCGGGTCAATCCCCTTGATGGTCCCAGAGAAATCACTGAAGGGCCCTTGGGTTACCTCTACGACCTGATCTATGTGGAATGGAATCTCTTCCTGGGTTCCATCGTCGTCGCGTTCGATCTCGATTCCGAGGATCTTTTTGATCTCGTCATCATGTAGCGGTTGCGGAGATTTTCCGGCGCCTACGAACTTGATGACCCCCTGGATATTGTTCACCACGTGCATGGTCCTCTCATTGAGATCCATGCTGACCAGCACGTAGCCCGGATACAGTCGCTTGGTGACGGTGACCCGCTTGCCATTGCGAATCTCCACCACGTCCTGAGTCGGGACGACAACCTCTCGGATTCCAGCAGCTTCTCCCTCAACGCTTTCTTCTTCGATTCGACGCTGGATCAGCCTTTGGACCTTGTTCTCGTGCCCGGAATAGGTCTGAACCGCATACCACTTCGAGTCCGTCATGATCCCCATCGATACCACGCCCTCAGGCGCCGAAGGCCCCCATGATCAAGCCGATCACGGCTCGAGACGCCCTGTCCATAATCCATATGACCGCAGAAATCAGAATAACAAAAACAATAACCACCAGGGTCGCACTCTTGAGCTGATCGTAGTCGGGCCAGGTCACCTTCCCCATCTCGTCCCAGCACTCTTCGACGAATACCTTCGTCGCCGAAATTTTCTCTCCGATCGCCATGGGCCGCTTCTCTACTTGGTCTCTTTGTGTGCCGTATGGTGCCGGCACCGCGGGCAATACTTGCGATACTCGACCCGCTCGGGATGCAGACGCTTGTTCTTGGTCTGGTGATAATTCCGCTCCTCACACTCCGTACAACCAAGAATGATCTTGTCTCTAGCCATGACTTCCTCTCATGTCCCCCCCCGCCCGCGCGCCCTCTCGGGCGTACCGACGGAGTCCCACTATTGTCTGAAGGGACTTCGCCTTGTCTCTATCTACTCG
>Ga0310124_10001655_pt1 | contig 15415 bp, 15 predicted proteins | sample CB11b_AW_Bot5_MG_FD_203507 | JGI IMG/M metagenome (GOLD analysis project Ga0310124, IMG submission 203507) | Marine microbial communities from Western Arctic Ocean, Canada - CB11b_AW_Bot5 | ecosystem: Environmental > Aquatic > Marine > Oceanic | place: Canada: Western Arctic Ocean | collected...
GACCACTTGTTGCTGAACTGTTAATTTGTTCTGAACGGCAGGAATAACGAATAGGAATACGGTTTTGCAACTCCATACCATCAAAGGCTATATCCAAGACATGTATCTCGTAGAGTACCCTGACAGATTGTTGTTACTTGATGGTGCGTGCCGAGCGGATATTCCCCACCTTAAAGTTTTCATTGAAGATGATCTTGGCCGTGAATTTAGCGACCTACGCACAGTGGTTGTGACGCACATGCATCCAGATCACGCAGGAGCAGCACACAAACTCAGAAAGCTCACGAATTGTAATTTGGTTGCAGCAAATCGAGATAAGGATTGGTACCACGGCATCGATGGCATATTGATGCATTTGACCGATTTGGCATTAGCACGGTGGATGGCGAACCGATTGGGCAAGCCCAAAGCAAACCTATGGTATTCAAGAAAGCTGAAGCCGGACTACAAGCTGTCGGATGGTGATAGCATTCCTGGCTTTGATGATTGGTTGGTTCTGGAAACTCCGGGCCATACCGATAGAGATCTCTCTGTCTATTGCCCATCACACAGCGTTGCTTATGTGGCTGATTTAATGGTCGAGGTTAAGAAGAAACTGATTCCGCCTTTCCCAATTTTTCATCCCAATAAGTATCGAGAGTCGGTATCGCGTATTTATGACATGCAGCTCGATACCTTGCTGGTGGCGCATGGTGGGCAAGTCGATTTCAGTCAGATAGCTTTTGAACATCTGTTGATGAGTGCGCCAAGAAGACCTGTTACGCATTGGCGAGTGACGAAAATCAAACTCAAAGGTTTGGTTAAATCTGTTTGGCGATTTGGGTTTAAAAATAAAAAAAATCGCCATAAATAGTAAAGGCCAGTCTCAAAGACTGGCCTTTATTATTGCGCGTTGTTGACTCACTATTTGAGCTGTGGAGCAGTTCAATTAGTGAGAAATTAGAAATTTGCCCGCTGGGTCAACAATCACTTTGTCACTCATGCCTTGACGACCAAGCAGCATCATATAAGTCATATCTTGACGGTTGCTCAGTGTGATATCGATAGGCCATTCCTGACCACCAATTTTTAGCATGGTTTCAATCACACAACGGTGTTCAACTTCGCCGTTCGATGATTTGATTCTTTTACTCGTTTTCAGCTTCGCCTTGCAGCGTACTGTCTCTTCTAGGTGGTAAACGTCTGGGTGAAGATCGAACTCAACGAAGTTTTCACCGTCTGTTTTTACACATAGTAGATTGTCTACGTGTAGAGAAGAGGTTTGAGCCCCTGTATCAACACGCGTATGTAGTCCAGTTATCCCTAACTCTGGTAAGCAAAGTGCTTCTGTATTCCCTATGATCATTTTATTGTTCATGTTTTTTCCAATCATGAGTAAACGGCGTTTAATCAGCCTTTGCCACGAGTACGGTTAGCGTTTGGTTTTGCATTTTTCTCGATAAATCCGAAAATCATGTCTGCTACATCTTTACCTGTCGCTTTCTCGATACCTTCTAGGCCTGGAGAAGAGTTCACTTCCATTACAACAGGGCCATTCTTAGATTGTAGAATATCGACACCACATAGGTTTAACCCCATGATTTTAGCTGCATTGATCGCTGTAGCGCGCTCTTCTTTGGTTAGTTTAACCAATTGAGCTGTGCCGCCACGGTGCAGGTTAGAGCGGAATTCACCCTCACCAGCTTGGCGTTTCATTGCTGCAATAACCTTGTTACCCACAACAAAACAACGGATGTCTGCGCCATTAGCTTCTTCAATGAACTCTTGAACCAGGATGTTCGCTTTTAGGCCCATGAATGCTTCGATAACGCTTTCAGCTGCTTTGTTTGTTTCTGCTAGAACAACGCCGATACCTTGAGTACCTTCAAGAAGCTTGATAACCAGTGGCGCACCACCTACGTTTTTGATCAAGTCTTGAATTTTGTCTGGGCGGCTAGCGAAACCTGTTTTTGGTAAGCCAATACCTTTACGAGACAACAATTGTAGTGAGCGCAGTTTGTCGCGAGAACGACTAATTGCTACTGACTCATTGATACAAAAAGTGCCCATCATTTCGAATTGGCGAACAACCGCAGTGCCGTAAAAGGTAATGGAAGCGCCAATACGTGGAATAACAGCATCGTATTGAGGTAGCTCTTCACCCATGTAGCGAATCTTCGGATTGTTACTCGCGATATCTATATCACAGTGCAGCGTGTCGATAACATCGACCTGGTGACCACGAGCTTCTCCTGCCGCTTTTAAGCGAGAAGTAGAGTATAGATTTTCGTTGCGAGAAAGAATTGCGATACGCATGGCGTTTCCTTAGTTAATACCTGATTGGTAACTGCAAATAAATTAGTTGTTAGCTGAGCTTTCAGTTTTTCTGAGGCTCCTTGCTTGCTTCGGGGCGAACCTTAAGGCTTTTCGTTTAACTAAGAAAACGAATTAAATTTGTCGAGTCGACAACAGAAATTTATCGTATGTGTGAGTGATTGGTACGGCAGGGTTTAGAGGGCGTTTTGAATGGAAAAGCGAGTTGAGACCTAACTCATATTGGGGGTAGGAGCATATTAGGTTGTACTCAACTCGCGTTAACTCGGTGCTTAAAAGTGTACTAATAACGCCAGTTACATAGCTCTATAAGTGTTCGTAGTGCTTCTCTTTCGAGCTTGCTACAGGTGCTTTTAAGCTTATTAAGATAGTATTTTCTCATGATGATTACTTCTCTTGTATTAGGCTTTGGTGGGAACTCAAAGTTCCTTGTTGACCCATTAATTATGGTTACTTAATAGGAAGTAATAAACAGATGGATTTTTACTAAGTTGTTCCTGTTTTTGTCTTTTAGCGCTACTTTTGGGCTGATGTGTTTTATAATGAGCTTAATCAGGAAGGGTTGTTTCTAAAAAGGTTCATTATTTGTCTGATCTAAACATGATGCGTTATTACACAAGGCTAGATTCGTTTGAGCCTAATCTTTCACACTCGGTGACCTTAACTGAGGTGGCAGACAGGCTGTTTACCAGCTTGCGCCATGCACGAACTTTGTTAGGTAAGATGCATCAGGCTGAATGGTTGGTGTGGGAGCCAAAAGTCGGCAGGAATCAACGTTCTAATCTGACTTTACGTTTTAGCAATCAAGAATTGACTCAACATGTTGCCAGTAAACTGATAGAGCAGGGCAAATACGAAAAAGCACTCTCAATTCTAGACAACGACCGCGCGATATTTGGCTCTCTCCTCCAAGAAACCTCTGGCGCGACGATGCGTGAAGGGCTGCTGCACGTTCAATTGACCTATAAGCGTAAGTTTGAAGACCTGTTCCCGCATCATATTCACCGCAGTAGCGAACGATTTTTGATCAGGCAAGTGTTCAGTTGCTTAGTCACTTGTAATGGCAAGGGCAAGTTGAAGCCTGAACTGGCGCACCATTGGGAATATGATGCTGAAAAATTAGTTTGGACTTTCTATTTGCGCCCAGGCTTAACCTTTCACGATGGCCAACCCGTTGACGCCAAGCAGCTCGTGTCGTTGTTTACCGCCTTACAACCGCTACCTTTCTATCAGACAGAGTTAGCCCATGTTGCTTCGGTTTACAGTGAACAGCCGTTAAGGATCAGCTTCCAATTGACCAAAGCAGACACTGGCTTCGCGGGCTTATTGGCTGGCGTTAAGTATTCGATTCAACCCGCTGCGCAAGTGACTCGTGAGCCATCGCCCTTAAATTCGGTGTCTCATGCCGTGATTGGAACCGGCCCATTTAAAGTGGTTGAGACTAATAACGAACGTATCAAACTTGCCGCATTCGAACATTATTACGGGTGTCGTTCCCTGACGGATGAAGTGACGATTTGGCAATTCGAAGAGTCGATGACGGGCAATGCTCGCTTTGATGACAGCCAAATGCAGGTGTCACCTTATGAAGATTCTTCTTGTTTCCATCAGTTAGGGAAAAGCGATACGGAGCTGGTGTCGGCTGAAACTGATGGCCTTCGTAGCCGAGTTGAGGATGGGTGTCTGTTTATCCTGTTCAATCAGAACTCTGCGGCTAGCCCACTAAATAATGAGCAGCGAAAATACCTTTCAGAACTGACCAACCCACAAGCGATTTTATCTCAGTTGGAAAAAAATAAGGGTTTGTTCAGTGTCTCTTTAGCTCAAAACATACTGCCAAGTTGGCAAAAATTGTATCGAACGCCTTCGAAAGAAGCACAATTACCGAAAAAGATGAGTATTGCAGTTTATGACTATTATGCGTTGTACCGATGTGCCATCTGCGTTTCAGACATATTGAAACGATATGGTGTGGAAGTTGAGGTGAACACCTACAGTTTTCGAGAATTGGCGCAGCTCTCTCAGAGTGGTGAGTTAAAGGAGGATCTGGTGTTGTGTAACCTGAATCTCGATGATAATGCCCCGTCTTCGCTGTTTTCGTGGATGATGAATGATCCTGTTTTGCACTCTGCTTTGGGAGAGGTGAACAGTGATTGGCTCAAGCAGCGCTTGGATAGTCATAAAGCATCCGTTGAACTGCCTAATTACTTGGCAGAGTTGGAGCCCGTTGCATCCACGTTGATTTCTGATTATTGGCTAGTGCCTATGTTCCATCACCTACAAACAGTTCGTTTCCAAGGCATTTTGAAAAACGTCGCCATCACAAACTGGGGATGGCCAGACTTCAAGAATGTATGGTCTGCTGATTAACCTTTCTTTCTTACTAACTAAATAACTGAGTTAGCTCGTTTTCAAAGTCGGTTTCTCCAAAATCGACTTTGGCATGCTCATGTCTAGATAAATGAAGAATTACACTCATTGGTTTACTTTTTTATTTCGGCATGTAAACTAGTCGGTGTAGTTTATGTGTTGGGTTTATCCCAACCGATGAAGAGATACCAATGAAAAAATATTTATTACCGATTTTAGGAGTACTTGCCGTGGTCGCTATCGTAAGCACAGGTTCACAATCAAACGACAATCTAGATAAGCTTCCGAAGAAGTTTGCTAACAGTGAGTTGGAATACAAATCGGGTATGTCTGATATTTTTTCAATCTTGAAAGCATACGTGACTGTGGAAAGAAACGAGCCAGTGCCGCGCACTGCATTGCCTTTGATTCCAATGACAGCTGAGCAATTGATCGAAGAGCAAGATGATGTTGCTTATCGCTTGGGTCATTCCAGTGTGATGATGAAGCTGGATGGCAAGTTAGTGATGACTGACCCTGTGTTCAGTGATCGCGCATCGCCAGTGCAATGGATGGGACCAAAGCGTTTTCATCCAACACCAATTACGCTGAAAGAGCTACCCGATATTGATGTGGTGGTGATCAGCCACGATCACTACGACCATTTAGACAAAGGCGCGGTTAAGGTATTAGCTGATAAAGTAGGTACGTTTTTGGTGCCACTCAGAGTCGGTGCGCTACTGGAAAAGTGGGGCGTGGATAAAGCAAAGATCATCGAGCTGAACTGGTGGGAATCAGCAACAGCCTCAGACATTGAGTTCACGTTGACGCCGACACAACACTTCTCTGGTCGTGGCTTGCTTGATCGTGACCAAACACTGTGGGGCAGTTGGGTTATTAACGCTTCAGACAAGAAAGTCTTCTTTAGCGGTGACTCTGGTTACTTCAGCGGCTTTAAAGAGATTGGTGAGCGCTATGGGCCATTTGATTTAACCATGGTTGAAACGGGCGCGTACAACTCACTTTGGGCGGATATTCATATGTTCCCAGAGCAGAGTGTTCAGGCGCACATTGATCTGCAAGGTAAGGTGATGATGCCAATCCACAACAGTACCTTCGACCTTTCTATGCATGATTGGCAAGATCCAATGGAACAAGCACTGGCGATAAGCAAAGAGCGAGATGTACAAATGGTAAGCCCTGTGATGGGTGAACGTTTGGTGATCTCAGAGCCCGTACCTGTTCAGGCATGGTGGAAACGAGCATTGAATTAGAGCTGTCATCCAAATAGACATAGCTAAACCACTAAACTGTATAACCCAACTTATACAAAAAACGCCACCGATCTTACGATTCGGTGGCGTTTTTTCGTTTTATTTTGAAGATCAGCTTTCTAAGTTCTGCGCCATTTTCTTCGCAATTTTTCTGAATTGCTCTAACTCATCTTCGGCCATGCCTTTGGTCATTTTCTTCAGCATGTCTCGATCTATATCCGAGACCTTACTCATGATCTCTTGACCCTTATCGGTCAGAACCAATAACTGGCTGCGCTTGTCTTCCGGGTTCGGAGACTTCTTCACAAGTTCCTGATTGATCAAAGCGTTAATCAATCGAGTGACCTGTGCTTTATCACGATCTAGGAAGTGTGCAATATCGATAGCGGTACATGGAGACTTCTTAGTAATGATCTTCATGACACGAATGTTCATGGGTGCGATCTCTGAGTCTAAGCTCTCAATCTGCTCGCTCATTTGACGTTTCAAAGAGTGCACTAAACGAAAAATAGATTCTAGCGATGTGTTATCAGACATAAACGATCCTTAGAAATATAGTTGACATTATCAACTACTGTATTTATAGTTGACATTATCAACTACTGTATTTATAGTTGACATTATCAACTTAATTGTTCGTAAATTCAAGACAGGAAATAGATATGACGATTCAAGCAACTCTAACGCCAACTCTTCCTGAGCAAAAAGGCACACCGGTTTTATACAAAATTTTGGTCATGATGAGCTTAATGCTGACGATTGGCGGCAGTTTAACGGCCGTGATGACTTACATGAATGTCGGATTCGGTGAGGCATTCATCGGCAACTGGCTCTCTTCGTTAGCCCTAGTTGTCGTAATTATGATGCCAATGGGTGTGGCAATGATGACTTTGGTTACTAAGTTGGTCGCCAAGGTATTACCCAATTACGGCGAGAAAGCTCGCAACCTAATCGTGGGATTGATTATGGCTTTTATCATGGAGTCCATCATGGCATTTGTAACAGCGGTAAATAATATTGGATTTTCGGATACATCGGCGTTTACCAGTGGATGGTTTAATGGATTTATTGCCGCGCTTCCTGTTGGCCTTACGATCATGGTCGTAATGTCGATGACGGTTAAACCTAAGCTAGAACGATTCATGAAGAGCTAGCCAAAACATTTCACAGCATTGTAGGAGATCCACGTGAAAGCATTCACAGGCAAACACAATAACTACCGTATTACTATTGAAGAAGTGAACATCAAAGAAGATCGTGAACTGCAAACCATGCAGTTTGAAATTGAAGACAGAGAAAACATGTTCGCGATTGTTGAGAAGATCAAACAAGACAGCGGCTTAGACGAGCAATCTGCAGCGCGACTCGGGGTGAGCATCCGCTTACTTGGCCCAATGATGATGCAAGATAGAAAGCACCCTCTGTTTGTTGATTTCATGCCTCACTTCAGAAACTTCATGCAGAATCTGAAGAAGACATTGAAAGGGCAGTAAAGCCTAATCATCAGTAATACATCGAAAAGCCAGTAACCAACTTACTGGCTTTATTTATATTTAAATCAAAATAGTTTCAGTTGTTTGCGTCTAGAATATGCGAAAATTGATGGCTGAATTTTCGGTGTAGCACCGTTGTTGAATTGTCTATTCAAGCTTTAAGAAATCCGATATTATACTGGTCATAAAACTAAAGGTGGTATTATATGACAAATGTATTTAAGCAAGCAGCTGAAGAACTGTTGAGTCGTCGCGTTGCAGGCACCAAAGCACCAAGATTGGACGAACAGTACCGTCCGAATAACTTGGAAGATGCGCTAAAGATCCAATCATCAATGATCGATTTGAAAAGCGATAAAGTCGGTGGTTGGAAGTGTTTGCTTCCTTTAGCTGAAGACAAGTTCATTGTTGCGCCTATCTTTTCGGGTAGTGTTCAACAAGGCGAGGTTTGCGAACTGTTTGCTGACAACGACGTAGTACGTGTTGAGCCTGAAATTGCATTTACTCTTGCTAAGAGCTTGCCTGCAAGCCAAGAAGGTTACAGCGAAGAGCAAATCAACGAAGCGATTGGCTCTTGCCATATGGCACTTGAGTTAATGCAATCTCGTTTTGCGGATGACAGCGGCGCTGAGTTCTATGAAAAGCTTGCTGATGGCCTAGTGAACCAAGGTCTGTTCATTGGCCCTGAGATAGACCGCGAAAAAGCGTTCACTTCTGCTGAGATCAATATCGAAGTGACTCAAGGCGAGCAAGTTCAAACATTCGATGGTAAGCACCCAAATACATTACCACCAAGCCCAATTTACTGGCTGATTAACTACATGACACGTCGTGGTGTTGATTTCCAAGCGGGTGAAGCCATTATCACGGGCTCTTACTGCGGTATCGTGGAGATGGGATTCGATAAGCCAACGACCTTCCACTACGAAGGCATTGGTGAATACCAAGTGACGTTCCAACAAAAACGCTAACTTAGCAAAAGCCTTAAGTAAGCAAAAGGCTAGCTTCTGCGTAAACGCTATCTGTTCTCGAAAAGCAATCTGTTCTCAAAAGGCTATTTACTGGTGAGTAAATAGCCTTTTCTATTATGTGATGTTCAATGGTGTGCTTATTACTTTGCATTAAATTGGGCGTTTAGACGTCTAGACGTTGACAAGCTCTAAGTGTGACATTAGTCTGCTCACCTTCCTGTTCTATTGTGTTGTCGTTCCATGTCCAATTCGAAAAATTCTAATGCGGTAATTGCCCCTTCGGCAGTGGCGCTTATCCCTCTGATTGTCTTTCTTGCGCTGTTTATTGGCGTGGGTACATACCTGTCGCTACAAGGCGTCGATTTTGCTTTCTATCAGCTTCCAGCTCCGATAGCGGCTCTGCCTGCCGTGATGTTGGCGTTGCTATTGAGCAAAGATAAATTGAACCGTGCGATTGAGCAGTTCTTAGGTGGTGTGGGTCACAAAGACATTATCGCAATGTGTATGATCTACCTATTGGCGGGTGCTTTTGCGGCTGTAGCTAAAGCTTCTGGTGGCGTTGATGCGACCGTAAACCTAGGTCTATCGGCGATTCCGACAAGTATGATTCTACCGGGTATCTTCCTAATTTCAGCTTTCATCGCGACAGCAATGGGTACGTCGATGGGTACCATCGCTGCGGTAGCACCTGTTGCATTAGGCATTGCTGATTCAGCGGGCATGAGCATTCCACTAACAGCCGGTGTTGTTCTGAGTGGTGCTATGTTTGGTGACAACCTGTCTATCATCTCTGATACCACGATTGCCGCGACACGTTCGCAAGGTTGTGAGATGAGAGACAAGTTTAAAGAGAACATCCGCATTGCACTGCCTGCTGCTCTTATCTCGATCGTTATCTTTGCTTTCAACAGCACGGCAACTCAGGTTCCTGAAACAGGCCCAATCGAGTGGCTAAAAGTCCTTCCGTACATCACTATTTTGATTCTTGCGGTATCGGGCATGAATGTCTTTGTCGTGTTGACGATTGGTATCTTGCTAGCGGGTGGCGTGAGCCTAGGTTCTGTTGAGAACTACGGTATGACTGATTACGCTCAAGATATCTATGCAGGCTTCGGCAACATGCAAGAGATCTTCTTACTGTCGATGCTGATTGGTGGTTTGAGTGAGCTAATGCGTCGTCAAGGTGGATTGGCGTTTCTGACTAACTTGGTAAGTGGTGTGATTCGTGCGTTTGGCTCTTCACACTCTAAGCAAGCGAATGGCCGTGCGAGTGAGCTAGGTATTGCTGGCTTGGTGTCTATGGTGAACCTATGTACGGCAAACAACACGGTAGCGATTATTGTGTCTGGTAGTGTGGCTCGCCAATTGGCGGAAGAGAACAATGTGTCTCCACGTCGCTCTGCAAGTCTATTGGATATCTTCTCTTGTGTGATTCAAGGCGTATTGCCTTATGGCGCTCAGGTATTGCTATTGGGCTCTGTGTTTAACCTATTGCCTCTAGAAATCGTGTCTAACTCATACTACTGTTTTGCACTTGCAATCGTGGCTGTGGTTGCTGTGTTTATCAAACACCCAGCGCGTCAAGTGGCTCAAGCTTAGTAGTAATTGTCCAAGTTGAGTGATCTCAGACTCTAATAAGAAGGCTCCGAAAGGGGCCTTTTTTGCGCCTGAAAGAATTGTTTGGAAGCTAATTCTGATTTGAATATAGATAAAACCGCCCATGTGGACGGTTTTGAGTCTGACTAAAGTTGGCTTTCAAGCTCGCTGACCGTTGCGACATTACAGTAACCAAAGCTAAGCGCTGCCATGAAAGCGGCATGGACATGAGCTGCTGGAACCTTAACGCCATTGAACTCCATGTCTAAGGTTGTGCAAGCGTCATGCGCTACGTGGCATTCATAGCCTAAGTCGTTTGCTGCACGAGTTACAGCATCAATACACATGTGGCTCATTGCGCCAACGATGATCAGCTTTTCAACGCCTTGCTCTTTTAGCACTTTGTTCAGTTCGGTGTCTCTAAAGCTATTGATTTGATGCTTTACGATGACTGGCTCACCTTCTAGCGGAGTCACGCTGCTGTGGATTTGAGCACCGTCTGATTCTGGCAAGAAGAACGGAGCATCATTCGTCGGAAACTCATGACGTACATGAACCACAGGAAGTTGCTTGTCTCTGAAAGCGGATAATAACTGTGCACCTTTTTCGGCTGCTTTCTCTGTTTCAGACAGCGCCCATTTTGCACCTTCGTATGAAGGGAAATAGTCATTTTGAAAGTCGATAAGTAGTAGTGCTGTGTTCTTCATAGTCTATGCCTTTGTATTTAGTGTGTTGCGGTGTAGGGATATTATGAATACTCTGTAGTTTTTATCGCACGTCAAAAATGACAGACTCTATGGCAATAGTGACAAAATCAGTAATGGTCGAAATCATCGACTACCCAGGCTCTCTGCAAAGTGCCGTGTTTGGCGTGAAAGAGTTTCTGCAGATGGCAAATTCTCTTGAACCTTCTGCTGAGAAGACTCAATTCAACGTTCAGATCCAAGCGCATGACAGTGTTAGCGTGTCGAACGCCGATATCATCATACTCCCACCGAATTTAGATGGTTGTTACTATCTAGAGCCGAGTGACACCTTGCTTGAGTACCTGATTGAGTCTCACCAAAGGGGGGCGATACTTTGCTCAGCTTGTGCGGGCGTGTTCATTTTGGCAAAAACAGGTTTGTTAGAAGGGCGAACCGTGACCACGCACTGGCAAGCGCAGCAGAAGTTTACGGAGCTTTACCCACAGATCGCAGTCGATATCGACAAAATCTTGATTGATGATGCGGATGTGATGACCGCCGGTGGTTTGATGTCGTGGATGGATCTCGCTTTGTTTATCCTGACCAAATACACGACACCGACCAACACTCGTAATCTAGGTAAATATTTGGTGCTTGATACGGGGTTGAGAGAGCAACGTTACTATCATAGCTTTGTGCCGAACTATGCTCACGGCAATGACAAGATTGTGTCGGTGCAGCGTTTTATTCAAAAGAACCATCACCTTTCGTTGTCTCTTGATCAATTGGCTGAAGAAGCGTTTATGACTCGAAGAACCTTTATTCGTCAATTTACCAAGGCGACCAGTTTTACGCCGATTAACTATATCCAACACGTACGTATTCAAAGTGCATGCGAGTTATTGGAAAGCTCCCATAAACCGGTTGAGCAGATTAGCTACCTAGTTGGCTATGAGGACGTAAATAGCTTCCGTAAGGTCTTTATGAAAATCATTGGCTTAACACCATCAAGATTTCGTTCTAGATTTCTCTCTGAGGAATGATTTACCATAGATTGATATTCAATACTTATCACTCGCATTGATTCAATGGTTTACTTACGGAATAGGTGACGTGATATTGAAATGATCTTTTCTCGAACATAAATGGAATTTTGATGCTCGCTATTCCCTTGCCATTTGTTGCTGCTTTGTTGTTATTTATCACGGCTGTTTTGCTTCGATATCGTTACCCACAAACAAGCCAAAAACCGTTTTGGTTTATTATGTTGTGTGCATTGATGATTACTGTCGTTGGGCTACGTTGGACGGTGGACATCGCACTGTTCCGTTTCTTACAACCGGTTCTAGGGGCAAGTGTACCGGTGGCTGCGTGGCTCTGCTTTGCGGGAGCTCATCGAAGTAAACCTTTGTCTCTTTTGCATTGCTTAGGCCCAGTCGTTGTTCTGGTTGGCTCCTTTTCTTATTCGTATATTTGGGATGGAACGATTGATCTATTGTTGATCTCGCTATATCTCAGCTATGGCTGCTTGTTGTTGAAATCATCGTTTAACTTCCCAGAGCACGTCAGGCTGAGTGATGTATCGAATGTTTTGTATGCTGAGCGTACGGCAGGTATAGCCTTACTGTTTTCGGCTCTCGTGGATAGCATTATTTCGTATGATATTTTGCTGCTTAACGCACAACACACCGACTTAATTCTGTCTATTGGTTACCTAGTTCTTATTCCCGCAATTGTTGGGGCTGTAGTCGTTGTGAGTACTAGCACGGCACCAATTCAGGAACAAAACCAACAGCAGAGTGAACTGACAACGTCAAACCATTATCCTGAAGCAATTGATGTATCTCCGGCATCGTCGACAAGCTTAAAAGTGGATGAAGAAGTCACGCAGATCGTCGCTAAGTTTGATGCGTTAATGAAGGATCATCAGGTGTTCAAAGATCCAGATTTGTCCCTGAATCGAGTGGCGAGAAAGCTAGGTATCCCAGCTCGAAAAATATCGTCTGCGGTTAATCAAACTCACCACCAGAACATTTCAAAGGTGATTAACGCCTATCGAATTGAGCACGCTAAGACTCTCCTGATGCAGAGTGATGAAGCGATAACTGACATCTTCCTTAGTTCAGGCTTTCAGACCAAGTCCAATTTCAATCGCGAGTTTTCAAGGATAACTGGGCAAACTCCGAGTGAGTATCGAAGTTCGCCGCAAGTGTTAGATTGAGTGTGTTTACTTTTCAGTTTATCAATTCAGAAAGCTAATGATGTCGTTTAAGATCAATTGATATAGCTGGTCGCGTGATGTACCAACGCCATCTTTACAAATAATGCCATCGCCTGGCACTTCTTCTTCAAGCATCGGTACTGCCCCAGGTTTGCAGGTTTGAATGAAGCTGAAATGGGTAGCGCTTTCATAGACCTTATAACGTCTTAAATTAAGAGGCATGTGCTCAGCAATGTAGCCAGACTCTAATGCTTGAGGTAGGTCCCCAATATCAATCCCAGCCGCCAATATTAAGGTTGGCACTGTAATGTCATTTAAGCTTTGTAGCGAAAAGCTTCGGGCAAGTCCTAAATCAAGGCTGACAATGCGCTGAATTCTAGGGTCTGATAAGTCTTTATTGCTTGGTTCTGAGGGTTGGACTTGTGATAGCCCTAACTCATCAGATAGCCCACAAGTTCGTGGGTTCGGGTATACCAAACAATTAGCTTCAAAGGTTGGTCTATCCAATTTAGCGCCAGCTAATTGCATTACGGTCCAGCCACCTAGAGAGTGCCCGATTGCGGTAACATTTTCAGCGTTAGCAAATTGCTTCCACGGGGTTTCGGATAACAAGTAGTCCAGAATGCGTGACATATCTTGTGGTCTCTCCCACCATTTAGCGGCTTGCTCTGGAGATTGGTCGAAAGAGGTGGTTCCCGGATGGTCAGTGGCCGCTACGATGTAGCCACGACTCGCAAGTTCGGTCGCCAACCAGTTTTGGTTTCGCCAGTTTCCTCGGTATCCGTGTGATAGCAGTACTACTGGAAAAGTGCCTGATTGAATCTCAGCATCTTTGATGACTTGCGTACCGATGAACGCTGGGTTATCGCCAATCAAGGTTGTGTCTGATACATCTTGTGTGGGATACCAAATGGCAGTGTTTAGCGGGCGATTAGGATCGTCAGTTAAGGTGACTTGAGTGAATCCGACACCGGAAGCGATGGATGAAGCGCAAAGGAAAAGTAGGGATGTGAACAGTAAATGTATCCATTTCATGGTTTAACTCCAATTGAGGTGATTGGAGCCAATATGCGCTAAAGCCAGTGAGGGCGAGACCTCAAACACGATCGAGGACGCCTTAAACCGTGTTTGAGTACAAATTTAGCTATTTTGGATGTGCCTAATTCAGCTTATTAGTCACGAACTCTTTGTTTCTGACCATCAGCCACATCAGGCCGCCTAGCGTACCGACGGATAATTGAATAAAGCCTAGGTTTTCAATCAGTGACTCTGGGCGGATTGAAACTAATACCATGCCAAGCGAACCACAAATCATGCTGAAGAACTGAATCAGTGCGACGGCAGAGCCCGTGTCATGATCTTGTTGGTTCAACATCAAGTTGGTGCCCGGTACTCGCATGATGATCGCCATTAATGTCGCTGGTGCAGCGATGAACATGAAGAACCAAGGGGACAGGTCGCCAATAGTTAGGGTGAAGATTCCCGCAAGCGCTAATAAAGCAAAACATCCTGAGATGACCTTTTGAACCGGCATTCGGTAGGACAACTTCATGTAAATTGTTGGACCAAATGAGGCGCACAATGCATTGAATGCGAACGCGTAACTAAACTGTTGTTCGGTCAATCCAAAGTGATCGATGTAGATATAAGAACCCGCCGCAAGAAAGCCCATCAACGCCATCGGTATGATAGAGAAAATGACCAGCAGCTTGACGAACGAGCGGTTTTTCATGACCACGCCCATTCTTCCCCATGAGCGGAATATAGAACCTTGGTATTTGTTTTCGAGTGTTTCTCGGTAGCAGCAAGCTAATACTGACGCAAATGCACCAAAAATGGCGAGCGTGACAAACATCATTCGCCAAGAAGCAATTTTCAGTAGAAAGGCGCCAAACACAGGCGCAACCATTGGTGCGATGATCACCAGTGACATGATAGTCGCCATGATCTTTTCACGTTCTCGGCCGTCATAAAGATCTTTGACAATGGCGGTAGCGATAACGGTGATAGCACTGCCAGCAAAGGCTTGGAATACACGAGCGCCAATTAACTGTTCGATGCTATTGGTCATCGCACACAATATGCTCGCGACCATATAACCCGCTAATCCAATTAATAGGATCGGCTTACGACCAAATTTTTCGCTGAGCGGCCCCCAGAACAAAAGACCGATGGCGTAAGTAACGAAGTAGCTGCTCAGGGTTAGGTTGACCATTGATCGGTCAGTATTAAACACCTCGACCATCTGCGGAAGCGCAGGTAAGTAAAGGTCGATGGTCAATGGAGGGAAAGCACTTATTATGACGAGAAAAAATAGCATACCGGTCTTTCCCAGTACTGGTTGTGGTCTCTTCAAGGTGGCTCTCCGTTGTCCAAGATAGGTTTCTAATTGATGTGATATTGATATACAGAAGACTAAGGCACGTCAGACAAGAAGGATAGAGTCGTTCAAGACGATGGTGAAAGTATCGACGAACTTATCTCTATGAGTTCGAACCTATCAAGTCGGTCT
>Ga0310124_10001656_pt1 | contig 15414 bp, 9 predicted proteins | sample CB11b_AW_Bot5_MG_FD_203507 | JGI IMG/M metagenome (GOLD analysis project Ga0310124, IMG submission 203507) | Marine microbial communities from Western Arctic Ocean, Canada - CB11b_AW_Bot5 | ecosystem: Environmental > Aquatic > Marine > Oceanic | place: Canada: Western Arctic Ocean | collected...
GGCGCCATGGGAGCGAATGCTGTAGACTGCCTGAGCTTTGCCCTGATGGAGAGCCTCTCGATTCGAGAAGCTCTAACGTTTGATGAACACTTCAGGATGGCTGGCTATTCCATGCTCCCCGAAGAGCAAATCTACCACAACTAAACAATCTCGGAAATCACTCGCCCATGTACCTGGGTCAACCGTTCCTTGCGGCCCATGTGCAGGTAGCTCAGGTCGTCCTGATTCAACCCAAGCTGGTGCAACATCGTCGTGTGAATGTCGCGGAAGTGGTAAGGCTTCTCAATCGCGCGCAGGCCGATCGCATCCGTCGCGCCGACCGTCTGGCCTCCCTTGATGCCACCGCCCGCCATCCACATCGAGAATCCTAGGTTGTGGTGGTCGCGGCCCTCGCCGCCTTGCGCCTCGGGTGACCGCCCGAACTCGCCGCCCCACACGACCAGCGTTTCGTCGAGCAATCCGCGGCGTTTGAGGTCCTTCAGCAAACCGGCGACCGGCTTGTCGGTCTCAGCGGCCATCCGAAGATGGTTCTCTTCGATGTCGCTATGCGCATCCCACTGCAGGTTTCCCGGACCGCCGCCTGAAACAACACACGTGAACCGTACGCCGTTCTCTACCAGACGCCGTGCCAGCAGGCACCGTCGGCCATAGTCGTTCGTCGGCTCTACGCCGACTCCGTAGAGATCCAGCGTTTCCTGCGGCTCGTTACTGAGTTCCAAAACATCCGGTGCCTCCATCTGCATCTTGAAAGCCAGATCGTAAGCCTTGATGCGCGCGCCGAATTCATCCTCGTCCTCGGCTAGTGTCTGCTCGTTGAGCTTGCGGATGAGGTCGATCGTCACCCGCCGCTGCTCCAAGGAGACTCCTTTGGGAAGATCCAAGTTCAGTACGGGCCGGTCGCCTGGGCGGAACATCGTCGGTTGATAGACCGCCGGCAAGAAGCCCTGCATGTACATCGGCTGGCCTGCTTCGAGCGCTCCGTCCGGATCCGGCATCACGACATATGAGGGCAACGACTCGCTCTCCGAACCAAGCCCGAAGACCGTCCATGACCCCATGCTGGGGAAGCCCGGCACAATGCGCCCGGTGAATAGCTCATATTGCGCCGCCGAGTGAACAACCATGTTTCCGTGGCAGCTTCGCAACACCGCCATATCATCGACGCACTCGGCCGTATGCGGGAAAAGATCAGAGACCTCGATCCCGCTCTGGCCGTATTTCTTGAAGGCCCGCTTCGTCCCCAGAAGCTTGGCGTCTTCCTTGACGAATTGGTACTTCGCTTCCCCGAACTCTTTCGGCCGCGGTTGGCCGTCCAGCTCATTCAACAACGGCTTGGGGTCGAACGTCTCGACCTGGCTCGGCCCACCCGCCATGAAAAGAAAGATGACGGACTTCGCCTTGGCTTCGTGATGAGGTGCCTTCGCCGCCAGCGGATTCAGGCTTGCGGCCCGAGCCCGCTCTCGCTGCATCATCGAGGCCATGGCCAATGTGCCGAAGCCGCAGAAGCCGTCGCGGATAAATTCTCTCCGGTTGCGCGTATATCGGACGTGTTCGGGCATATCAGTTCACGTAGAGGAAAGAGTTAAAGTTGAACACGGCTAAGGTGAACTCTCTCAGCGGTTGGTTCTCAATAAATTCGACGGCCAGCTTCTTCTCGTCGTCGGTCGGCATCCGCCCCATGGCGAGCAAGTAGGCGCGCTCGGTTAGTTGTTCGGGATTCGTACCCACTTCGCGGACGAGGCGCTTGGCCAACGCTTCGGCAAGTTGGTTCGAAGTCCTGCCGTTGAGCAACTCCAGCGCCTGTGGAGCGTGCGTGCTCGCTTCTCGTGCCGCGCAGGTTGTCATCAACGCCGGTTGGTCGAACACTTCCATGAAGGGCAATCGCAAGTTACGCTTCGCGATCAAATAGACCGAACGGCGATTGTGCTCCTCCGGGTCTTGCGTGACCTGCCATTGGTCCGGTTTGTACAGCGATTCTACGAGTTCTTGCTCTACGGGGATCATGATGCTCTTCCCGCCCGCTTCGGGGTTCAGTTTGCCGGCGACAGCAAGCATGGTGTCCCGCAACTCTTCGGCTTCCAGACGCCGCCGATTGAATTTCCACAGCAACCTGTTCTCCGGATCCTTTTTGTTTGCACTCGCCTCGTCCGTTGACATCGAAGACTGCCGGTAGGTGCTGCTCAACACCATCATCCGGTGCATCGGTTTCATCTTCCAGCCGCCGTCAACGAATGTGTTGGCAAGGTGGTCAAGCAACTCCGGGTGGCTCGGCCGGTCTCCCATGAACCCGAAATCATTAGGCGTGTTCACGATCCCATTGCCGAAATGAAACGCCCAGATGCGGTTGACCGCCACGCGCGCGGTCAAAGGATGCTCGGGATCGGTCAGCCAATTCGCGAGCTGCTCCTTGGGGTTCGGAATGTCTTCGGGGAACTCTGGCGTGCCGTCAGGAAGCAGCACGCCCAGCGGCCGCATTCCAACAGGGTCGCCCTTCGAGTCGTAGTTGCCCCGTTCCAAAATATGTATGGGCGTCCGCTTCTCCGGGTCATTCTTAATGCTCGCGATCGCGGGCAATGGCTTCGGGATCTGTGCCTTCAGATCCTCGATCTGTGCGCGAATCTTCTCTTGCGCCGCCTTCTTCTCGTCGCCCTCTAAACCCTTCGTCGTACCTCTGAGCTTCTTAATCTCTCTGTCGATACGCTTCGTGGTCTCCTCGACGTACTTCTGTTCCTCTTCCGGCGCGACAACGATCTGATATTCCTGGGTCGCCGCCAAGAACGCTTGCATGCGGTAGTAGTCTTTCTGCCGGATCGGGTCGAACATGTGGTCGTGGCAGCGCGCGCAACCCACCGTGAGCCCGAGGAAGGCCGCTCCGATGATGTCCGTGCGCTCCGTCAGTACCTCATTGCGGCTGCTCGCCACTTCCTGGTTGCCTGCGTTACGCCGCACAGCCCCGAGGCGATGGAAACCCGCCGCGATCTGCATCTCTGGTTTATCCGGCCCAATCTCATCGCCGGCGATCTGCTCGCGAACGAACTGGTCGTACGGCTTGTCGTTGTTAAATGACTGGATCACATAGTCGCGGTAGCGCCACGAGCCGTGTACCATTCGGTCGTACTCAAACCCTTCGGTTTCGGCGAACCGTACGACGTCGAGCCAGCGCACTCCCCATCGCTCCCCATAGTGGTGGCTGGCGAGCAGGCGGTCGACAACTTTCTCATAGGCGTCGGGCGAATTGTCCGACACGAAATCAGCGACTTCACCCGGTGAAGGAGGCAGGCCCGTAAGGTCGAACGTCACGCGGCGAATCAGCGTCGCGCGGTCGGCTTCCGGAGCGGGCCGCAGGCCCTCTTCCTTGAGCTTCCTCAAGACGAACGCGTCAACCGAATTGCGAACCCAGGTCTGTTCACTCTCGCTCGAGAACGTCGGAATCGTCGGCTGACTCCGCTTCTGAAGCGACCAAAATTTGCGCTCTGCTTCCCGGTACTCCGGCTCCACTCGGGCCGCGCCCGCGAACAGTATGGACGCAGTCAGCAGTACCGCGCTACTGACCAAAGCCACCCTTCGACTCCGCAATATACCGTCCTCCGCTCCGCGCTTTTCAGCCGAACGACCCTCTCCTAGGCGGCGAGAGCACACTCCGGCGAACTATAAAACTCCAGAGTAATGATAGCGCAATATGCACTAAGCAACAGATGTTTCCTGCCGGTTGTCGTGCTCGATTTTACCCTCCGGGCCGAGGACGGAGCGGTCGGCTTCGATCCGCTACGATAGGCCTCATGTAGCCGCTCGCGCGGCATTGCCCATGAAACTCGGCCTCGATCTCTTCAGCCTCCGCTCCCAAAACTGGTCGGCCTTCGAACTGCTCGACTACAGCGCAAAACTCGGCGTTCAAGTGGCGCACTTTTCCGAGCCCCGCTTCTTGGGAAGTCTCGACTCATCCCACCTCGATCAAGTCAAAGCCCATGCCGACCGCCTCGGACTCGAACTCGAAGTCGGATTTGCTTCCATCTGCGAGACCTCGCAGCGCTTCGAGCCCGAACAAGGCACACCCGTCGAGCAGCTTCGCCGCATGTTCCAGGTCGCCCATCGGCTCGGCTCGCCGATCGTTCGCTGCTTCCTCGGCAACTCAAAGGACCGCGAAGGCCCCATCCCCATCGATCAACACATCGAAAACACGATCACGTCGTGCAAGGCCGTTCGTTCCGAGGCGCTCGATTTAGGTCTCAAGATCGCCGTCGAGCACCACGCCGGTGACCTACAATCCCACCAGCTTCGGATGTTGATCGAGGAAGCCGGCCCCGAGTACGTGGGAGCCCTTTACGACGCCGGCAACGCCGCCTGGACTCTCGAAGATCCGCTCCTCGCTCTTGAAACGCTCGCGCCGTACGTTCTCACGTCAGGCATTCGCGACTCGGCGATCTGGGAAGTTCCCGAAGGCGCCGCCGTGCAGTGGGTCCCGATGGGCGCGGGCAATGTCGACATCGACCGGGTGGCCCGGCGCTACGCCGAGCTGTGCCCCGACAAAGTCTTCTCCCTCGAGATCATCAATACCCGCACGCCGAGGATCTTTGCCTACTGGAACGAAGCCTTCTGGGAACACTATCGCGACGTGCCTGCCCGGATCTTCACGCACTTCCTACGCCGCGCCCGCTCAGGTTCACCTTATGAAAGCGTCCCCGCTGGGCCACCAGACGCCCCACTGGCCAGCCCCGCGTTCAAGCAGTTCTTAGTCGATCAGGAACGCCGCGATGTCGAGCAAGCCGTAGACTACAGTCGCAATAAGCTCGGCTTCAGCTGCGGCTAGCCTCTCGTGGCGCACGGCGCAGGCCGATGTCTTAGCCGCCAAAAGCCGGCTGCACCCAGGCAAACTCTCCATCCGACCGGCTCACCGTCGCCCGCACATACGCGTCTCCCGGCTTTAGCTCATATTTCGCGTCAAGGCCGTGGACCGTCGCGAGCACCTTGCCCCCCTTGCCGGTGAATCGCGTCGTGTACTTGAAGTCAGACTCCTGCCGGATCGTGATCGCAAGCCCGTCGGTCGTGCGCTGCATCGTCTCCAGGTTCACGCCCGTCGAGGCATAAAACTGCCCCCGCTCCAGCGCCTGAATGATCGCGCTTTCGGTTAGCGCCGCCGCCTGCACCGAAACCCAGCCTCGGCCGGGGTTCGAAAGCGTCGGCCCAAACTCCTTGAAGCTGTGCGCGTCATCCACCGCGATGCCGTAAACCTCCCGGCCCGCGCTCAGCACCACGTCCCACATCTCCTCTAGGCTTGCTGCACCGCCACCGCCGAAGTTGTGAACCGTCGGATGCCCGTTATACACCTCGAACAACGTCAGGTCGTCGACGCGCCTCAACTCATCCGGCGTCACCGACCAGCGGAAGTTGGGGTGATTGAGTGAAGCCAGACCGCCCGCTGCGCGAATCGCGTCCACATTCTTCTGGATCGTTTCCACCAGCGTATGACCGAACGCCGGGGGGATCGTCTCCCGGATCTGGAAAGCGTTCACGTGGACCGACTTTTTCTCGTATCTCGACGTGACTTCTTCACCGGCGATCAGTAGGAACCGCTCGTCCGCGGCGAAGATCGAGTTCAATGGCTCGGCGTCCGTCAAATAGTTGTGGTCCGTCAGCACCAGAAACTGATAGCGGTGCTCTCTGTACCAGCGCGCCACCGCGTCGGGCGTACTATCCCCGTCGCTGTTGATCGTGTGCGTATGGAGGTTGCCCTTATACCAGTTCATCTCCGGCGGCGAGGCCACCTGCTGCCCCGGCAAGAACGCCCATACCCAGGCAACGAGGAACACAAAACCTGCTCGAACCACCCAACCGGATCGTAATCTCATAGCGCTTCAACCTATCACAGCAAGATGACACGAGCGCAACCCCGGGGAAAGCTGCTGACTCCCGCGCCGGAGACGGTATGCCGTGCCCGCGGCCCCAGTAGGGCGATGGCTTTGCTTAATCCCCCGTGCTCGACTCCTGCGCCGGCTCTCCCGGAGTACCCCAGATCAACCGTGCCAACCCGGTCTTCACGTCAAGAAACAGACTGAACAGCGCCGGTACGAGTACAAGCGTGAAGATCGTCGAGATGAGCAATCCACCCACGACCACGCTGCCAATCCCTCGATAGAGTTCCGACCCCGCACCGGGAAACAGGATCAGCGGGCATCATCCCAAACACACTGGTCAACACGCTCATGAAGATCGGACGGATCCGGTTCTTCGTCGCTTCCCGAATCGCTTCCCGCGCGGGCATCTGGTCGGCACGAATGTGGTTCAGCGACTGGTGGACGATCAGAATCGCGTTGTTCACCACCGTCCCTACCAGGATGAAGAATCCCAACATCGTGAGAATATCGAGCGGCTGATACGAAAACTGGTTCATCACACTCAGCCCGAGAAATCCCCCGAATGCCGCCAGCGGCACGCTAAACAGAATCACCAGCGGATACCCGAAACTTTGGAACAACGCCGCCATCAACAAGTAGGTAATGACGACCGCCAAGATGAGATTGAAGCTCAGCGCGTCCCAGGTCTGACTCAGCTTGTCCGCCGACCCCCGCGGGATCACACGATAGAGGCCGCTCAATACCCCCTCTTCGGTAAGCGGCCGCAGGACATCGTCGTTGATCCGCGTCATCAGTGTTTGAAGCGGCATATTGAGCGGCGGCGTCACCTGTACCGTCGTCGCCCGTTGACGCTCGCGATGGGCGATCTGAACGGGTGAACACGTCAACTCCACCGATGCCAACGCGTCGAGTGTCACCAGTTGGCCGTTAGCAACCGCGATCGGCAACTGATTGAGATCGTGCGTGCGGTGCTGCCTGCCTCCCTCCGCCACGAGTATCAAGTCAATGCGTTTCCCTTGCCACTGATAGTCGGAAACCTTGACGCCGTCGACCAGTGCGTTGACAGCGAGCCCCAAGTCGCGGCTCGTCACGCCTAACTGTGAACTGCGCAGCCGATGCGGGATGATCCGAAGTTCCTGTTTGCCGGCATCGAGTCCGCTGGCCGGCCGTGCTTGAGCTTCCGGGATTCTCTCCTGCATTCGCGCCAGTACGATCTGGCCGATCTCTTGGAGTCGTTCGAAATCCGGACCTACGATATTCAGGTCGACCACTCCGGCGTCGCGGCCGCGCTGAAACAGGTTCGCCTGCCGAAACCCCCCGATCGCGGCGGGGATCGTGGCCGTCGCTCCGCGGAACAAGGGCACCAACTCACGAACCCACAGCGGGTCTTTGGTGCGGCCACCGAGGAACGCGCGATTCCCGAAAGCCACGTAGAAATACATCTCCACTCCACCCGCCGCATAGTCCTCACCCGAGCCCTCGCAGTGTCTGAGCGGCTCCAGAACTTCCCCGTAGACATCGCGCAGGCTCTCGGCTTCGGTAACGCTGTAGTTCGAGGGCAGAACCAAGTTCCCGAGAACAAAGTTCGCGTTCCCCACGGGCATATATTCGACGTCCGGAATCAGACGCATCGCCCCGAAGATGGCCGCCGCCGTCAACACAGCAACTACTGCCAGCCGGCGGATCGTACCACCGCAAATCCAATACACCATGTCGGCCGTCTTGCGGGCCAGCAGCGGAGAGGTTACCTTCGAACCGCTGCCCGCCGCATTCCCGGGTGATTTGCTCGCTCCACCGAGAATCTTCGCCGACAACGCCGGGATCACCGTGATCGCCACGATCATGCTCAGCAGAACCGCCGAGCTGATCGCAATCGCAATGTCGCGGAACAACTGCCCGGCTTCCTGCTCGATGAACAACACCGGCAGAAAGACCGCTGCCGTCGTCAGTGTGCTGGCAAGGATGGCTCCCCACACTTCGATGCCGCCCTCCAAGGCCGCCCGCGGCCGCGACTTGCCCATCTGTCGATGCCGATAGATATTTTCAAGCGCGACGATCGAGTTGTCGACCACCATACCGATCGCGAACGCCAAACCCGCCAAGCTGATCACGTTGAGTGAGCGCCCCGTCAGGTCCATCACGATAAACGTGCCGATGATGCTGATCGGCATGGCAATCGCTACAACCAGTGTGCTGGTGAAACTACGCAGGAATAGGAGTAGCACCAGTACCGCCATCGCCGCGCCGATGTAGACGCTCTGCGACAGCAGGTCCATCGAACTGCGGATGTACTCGGTGGAATCGAATATCGTGATCAGCTCAAGACCCTGTGGGTTCAGGATCTGCTCATTCATCCGAAGCACGACCTCGTCAATTCCCTCCATGACCGCGATCAGATTCGCTTCCGGCGTTTTCGAGATGAACAAGGCGATCGCTTCCTCGCCGTTCAAGTACGCTTGCACGCGCTTCTTCTCAAAACTCAGTCGCGCATAACCGACGTCCCTCACGAAAACCGGCACGCCTCCTCGAAACCCAATGACAACCTTCTCGATGTCCTCGGCCGTCCGATACTTACCGGCGGTCCTGACGATGTAGTTGCCCTTTCCTTCGTCGAAATCGCCGCCGCTGACGCTGGCATTCTCACTGTCGAGCGAGTTGGCGAGTTGAGCGATGGTGATCTTGCGTGCCGCCAATTCCACCGGGTTGGCGTAGAAATGCATCTCGTGACGCCTGCCCCCGAAGACTTGCGCCGAGGAGATGCCCGGCACCCGTTCCAACTCCGGAGCGATCACGTCCTCGACGAAGTCAAGCTTTTGCGAAATCGGTTCCGCCGTTGAATCTTTTTCGATGTAGCTGAGAGCAAACCGTGCGATGGATTGGGTCTTGGAGCTCGCCGTCCGCACCTGCGGCTTCAGCGCATCCTCGGGATAACGCTGCACCTGCTGGAGCCGGTTCGAGACGGCGAGTAACGCCGTGTCCATGCTCGTGCCGACTTGGAAAGTCAGCATGATCTCGCCCTGTCCGGACCGGCTCGTGCTTTCGATTTGTTCCAGGCCCTGTAGCGCTTTGAGTTGCTCTTCCTGTTCCTGGATAATCTGCCGCTCAACCTCTTGCGGCAATACGCCGGGCCAGCGCGTCTGTATGCGCACTTGCGGCTGATCGACTGTTGGAGTGAGCTGGATCGGGATGCGGGACAGTGAAATCGCCCCGAACAGGACAACCAGGATGACGCCCACGGCGGTCGTCACCGGAAACTGCACGGAGCTCTTGATGATTTTCACGGCGTCTCGTAGCCGGTGCGCGTGGCGCTCACCGATTGCCCGTCAGCCAGCCGCTCGTTGCCGCGCGTGATGACGCGGTCACCGGGCGACAACTCACCGACGACCTCGATCCACTCGCCGATTCCGTCTCCCATTCGAACCGATACCGCGCCAACCGTATCGTCACTCTTCAAAGCGAATACGGTCCAGCCCGTATCGAGCCGAATCAGCGCGTCCTTGGGGACGATCGTTGCCTTGCGCGGGGCCGTCGGCTGAAGCGCTACCGTGGCCAGCATCCCGCTTCGCACGCGTCCGCCGCCCGACGATATGGCGATTTTGACCGGAAAGGTGCGCGCCTCCGCATCGGCTTCGGGAATCATCACCGAAACCCGCCCGTTCAACACCATGTCGGGGTAAGCCTGCAAGCGCACTTGGGCACGCTGATTCAACTGAACCTTGCCGATATGACCTTCCGGCACGTCCACCGCGACCTCGAGCACATCGAGCGACAACAGCTCCAATACCGAGTCGCCCTCGCCGATCCACTCGCCTAACTCGGTCAGTTTGCGCGTAACGACCCCTCCGAAAGACGCCCGGATCACGCTTCGCTCGATGCCGAGCTAGACCTCCGCGATCGATGCCTGTAGAGATTCCGCTCTCGCCTCCAAGGCTTCCTGCTCAAACAAGGAATCGTCGGCTGCCTCGCACTCGTGGCGCACTGCTGCACCGTGCCCCAAGCACCAACTTGACTGGGCGCTGTGCGCGGCCTTCGGGCTCGGCCAAAGGCCTATGCCGGCACTACGCAATACCTCAAAGCGCATCGCGCGAAAGCAAGAACGCATGAACCTGCCACATCTCATCTCGTGACAGCAACTCACCAAACGGCGGCATTGCCGTCCCCGGGCGTCCCTTCGTCACCGTATCGATAAACTGGCCCGCGCTGAGCCGTGTCTTGAAAAGACTCGGCCCCGCTCCGTCCCCAGATCGATGGCACCCCACGCAACGCCCGCGGTAGGTCTGTTCACCCGCCGCAATCGCCGTACTCTGGCCGAGAAGTGGATTCTCGAGATCCTCTGCGTCCGCCTCCGCCCACGGGGGTGGCGCGTCTGTCTTGATCGGCTCTCCCCCTTCAGTGGGCTCGAACCAGTACCCCGGCAGGATCCGCCCGCCCAGTGTGTGTCCCGGTTCACCCACCTGCGGCAACCCGCCCTTGAGCTTCGTCAGGTTCGACCCCGGAGCTACCCGTGCCGGGCCGCCGCCGTCCAGCGCGAACGCCCAGAGGTTCCCCGCCTTCGGCTCCGTGAAATAGAACGCCATGTCGCCGCCGATTCCGCCCGATGGCACGGCCAGGTATTGAACCCCATCCAGCTCGTAGGTGATCGGGCTGCCGATAATTCCCGAACCGGTTTGAAACTTCCACAACTCCGTTCCGGTGCGCGCATCGAACGCCATGAAGTAGCCGCGCATATCGCCCGTGAATACCAGTCCGCTCGATGTCGCCACGGCCCCGGCCCAAAACGGCGCCGGGCTCACCGCACGCCACACGACCTTGCGCTCGACGATGTCGTACGCCACAAAGTTGCCCGGGTTCTCGCTCGTCAAATACTGCTGATAGTCTCCGCCGAGATACCACTCACCTTTCGTCGGGGGCTTGAACGTGCCTTCCTCCCAGAACTTGTATCCCATTGCCCACTGATTCGACATGAAATACAGTGTCTTGAGCTCCGGGTTGTATGCCAGCGGCTGCCAGTCAATCGCGCCTTCGAGACTCGGAATGATCGGTCCCACTTCCGGCCCGCCCGATTCCGCCACCATGTCCGTGTTGATCCTCGGCCGGCCTGTCTCAGAGTCCAGCCCGAACGCCCAGTTGATGCCGGGCACGATCGGATCGCCGTAGATGAATTTACCGTTCGTACGGTCGAGCGCGTAGAAGAAGCCGTTCTTGTCGTGATGGAAAAGCGCCTTCGTCACGCCACCCGTACCCAGATCCGCATCCACCAGCACCGGCGTGCTGACCGCGTCGTAGTCCCAGCAATCCCAGGGAGTGTATTGAAAACCCCACTCGATATCGCCGCTATCGGCGTTCAGCGCGATCGTCGCCGCCGTCCACTTGTTGTCGCCTTTGCGGACATGGCAGTTCCACGGCGCTGCGTTCCCGGTATTCCAATAAACAAGGTTCAGTTCCGGATCGAACACACCCGTCGTCCAGGTCGGGCCACCGCCGTTCTTCCAGGTATCCCCTGGCCAGGTGTCGTTGCCCGGCTCACCGGGACCGGGAATCGTATACGCCGTCCAGCGCAACTCACCCGTCTTTGCGTCAAACGCCTTCACGAAACCGCGAATACCAAACTCACCGCCCGCGACCCCCGTCAGCACCATATCCTTGACGACCAACGGCGCACCGGTGATGCTGTAACCTTGCTCCCAGTCGACCACGTCGACGTTCCACGCTACCTTGCCCGTCTCCCGGTCGAGCGCGATCAGCCGCGCATCCATCGTGCCGACGAACACCAACTCACCCCACAGCGCCACGCCCCGGTTGATCGAGCCGCAGCAATAGACCCGCTCGGTCTCGGCGGACAGCTCGGGATCGTAGCTCCACTTCTTCGCGCCGGTTCGCGCGTCAATCGCGAACACTCGCGAACCGTCGGCCGACACATAGAGCACACCGTCATGAATCAGCGGCGTTGCCTGCAACCCCCGGTTCTCGCCGCCTGTCGCAAAGACCCATGCGGGATGCAATCGGTCTACGTTGGCGGGACTAATCTGGTCCAACTCAACGTAGCGATGCCCGGAGTAGTCGCGGCCATACATCAACCACGACGAGTTGTCGTCGGTGGCCTGCTTGAGCTGATCGTAGGTGACGGGTTGAGCCTCAGCCGTCGACGGAGCCAACGTCAAGGCGGAACCGAGCACCACCGCGAACATGGACGAGCGTATACAGCCCAGCAAAGAAACCTCCTGAGACCCGAGAGAGTCCAAAGATTATCCCAGGAAGATGCATGCGTCTGCCATTGATCTCCCGCCCACGAGTAGCCTATGCCAAACGAGCCCAACGATCCGCCAAACCTGTCACCCGCCTTGATTCCCGTCAGGCGTTCGCGTAGTATGGCGGGATACCCACGAGCCCACGGGAGAACACCATGAAACGACTACCGGCCGTACTTACGACCTTCCTGATGACGTGCACTTTGGCTTTCGCGCAGGTCGACATTCGCAACCCTTCCGTCGATACCGAGACCGAGCAAGGTTCTCTGATCACGCAGTCCGGCACAGCCGAGGACGATGCGACGAGGACCCAACTACTTGAGACCTTCGCCGAAAAGTACAGCGACCACAGCGCCATCAACTACGTTTATCTACAGCTCCAAGGCCTACATCTCGCCGCCGGCAATTTCGACAAGGTCATCACCTACGGCAAGAAGCTGCTCGAGGTCGTGCCAGGTGACGTTGAGATTCGCCAGAACCTCACCAAGGGCTATGAAGCCAAGCAGGATTTCGACAGCTTGCTGCCGCACCTCCTCGAAACTAAACCTTACGCCGAGAAAGATACCAAGCTCGCCGAGCCCGAGTACGAGGACGAGGTCGAAGCCTGGCAGGCCCAAATCGACTACGCCAAGGGCGTTCTGCAGTACATCGAATACTCGATGTACACATCCCTGCTGAAGATTACCGATCCCGCCAAGAAGATCACATACATGGACGCGCTCAAAGAGCACTACCCCGAGGGGCAGTACGCCGGCTCACTCGGCGGCATGTACGTCCAGGTCTACCAGCAGCAGGGCGACGTCGAGAAGATGCTATCCGCCATGGAAGCGTCTCTCCAGAGCAACCCGGGAAACGAAGGCTACCTCTTCACCTTGGCGGAAAGCGCTGTCCGTCAGCAGCAGAATGACAAGTCGAAAACGTACGCCGAGCAACTCGTCCAGGCCATGAGCCAGAAGGCCAAGCCCGAGAACCAGACCGAAGAGGACTGGACCAAGCACAAAGACCTGTTCATGGCCTACGGCAACTATATACTCGGCAAATTGACGGTCCTACAGGCCACCAACGCACAGGGTTTCCGCGACGGCCGCAAGCAATTACTCACGACCGTTGCTCCCATCCAGGAGCGAGGTGGCGAGCACTACGGCATCCTCGCCTACATGCTCGGCATCTGCTACGTGAAGCTCGATATCGGCGGAGACAACATCGCCCAAGCCACCAAGTGGATGGGTATCGCCGCCAAGGAAGCCAACCCCTACCAGGCCGAAGCCACGAAGACTCTAGGCGCGATCCGCGCCGCCACCGAGTAGATCATGCGCACGGCTGTGCCGTGCCGGGTCCAAGATTGATCGCAGGCCGACGCCCGGCCTATGCGCCCGCCGCGGGACGATCCCCCCGAGGCCGTCTCGCCCGCTTCGACGCCTTGGGAGCCACCTTCTTCGCTCCCTTCGGGGGCTCGAGCACCAGCGAAATCACCTGGTCCACGTTCTCGACGTACCGGATCTCCAAATCGCCGAGTTGCTCCCGCTTGAGGTCCTCTTTCACCTGAACCTCATTCTCCTTGGGCATCACGATGGTCTTCACGCCCGCTCGGCGCGCAGCCAGCACTTTCTCTTTGATGCCGCCCACCGGTAGCACCAGACCGCTTAGGGTCGTCTCGCCCGTCATCGCTAGGTCTTTCCGGACGCGGCGCTTTGTAATTATTGAGACCAGCGCTGTCACCGCCGTAATCCCGGCCGAAGGCCCGTCTTTCGGGATCGCCCCGGCCGGCACGTGCAGATGCAGATCATGTTCCTTGAAATACGTAGGCGGGATCTCAAGCTGCGCCGCGTGCGCGCGCACCCAACTCAGCGCCGCCTGCATCGATTCCTGCATCACCTTGCCCAAATGCCCGGTCAGCATCAACCCCTTGCCCGCGCCCGGCATCTGCGTCGCTTCCAAATAGAGGACGTCACCGCCGCTCGGCGTCCACGCCAAGCCCACGGCAACGCCGGGTCGCCGCGTGCGCTTCGAGACCTCCGTTTGCTTGCGGAGCTTCGGTGCCCCGAGCGCTTCTTCTACCCGCCTCGGGCTGACGTTGTACACCGCACGCTTCTTCCGCCGCACCTTCCGTTTGCGCGTCGTCTTCTTCGCCGCCGCCTTCTGCTGGGCGATCGACAGATCGTTCGCAATCCGCCGCGCCTGTTTCCGGCAAATGGTCCCGATCTCGCGCTCCAGGTTCCTAACGCCCGCTTCCCGCGTATAGCGCCGAATCACGTGGGACACAGCCTCTTCGCTAAACCGAATGTCGGACGGCTCCAATCCGTTCTCGGCAATCTGGCGCGGAATCAAATACTGAAACGCGATCTGGATCTTCTCCGATTCCGTGTACCCCTGCAACTCCAGCACTTCCATCCGGTCGCGCAAGGCATCCGGCACAGGGTCCATCACATTCGCGGTCGTCACGAACAAGACCTTCGACAAGTCGAACGGCACATCGAGATAGTTGTCCCGGAACGTGCTGTTCTGTTCCGGATCAAGCACCTCCAACAGCGCCGACGACGGATCGCCCCGGAAATCTTTGCCCAGCTTGTCCACCTCATCCAGCATGAACACCGGATCCTTTGTTCCCGCCCGGCGTAATCCTTGGATGATCTGTCCCGGCAGAGCGCCGATGTACGTCCGCCGGTGCCCGCGCACTTCCGCTTCGTCGTGCACGCCACCCAGCGACAACCGCACAAACTCACGATCAAGTGCCCGCGCAATCGACTTCCCGAGTGAAGTCTTCCCCACCCCCGGAGGCCCCACTAAGCACAGAATCGGCCCCTTCAAGCTCGGCTTCAGTTGCAACACGGCCAGGTAATCTAGAATCCGTTCTTTGATCTTCTCGAGGTCGTAGTGGTCTTCGTCGAGCACCTTCTTGGCTTTGACGATATCGACGGGCGCGGCCGACGTCTTGTCCCACGGCAGCACAACCAGCCAGTCGAGATAGGTCCGCGTAACGGTATAGTCCGCCGCCGCCGGCGACATGCGCGTGAGCCGCTTGAACTCCCGATGCGCGTCCTTCTTGACATCGTCCGGCATCCCCGCCTTCTCGATCTTCACGCGCAGCTCTTCCATCTCTGCGTCTTCGTCGGACTCGCCCAGTTCCTTCTGAATCGCCTTCATCTGTTCACGCAGGTAGAACTCGCGCTGCGACTTCGAAAGCTGATCCTGCACTTGCGTCTGGATCTTGTTGCGAAGCTGCAGAACCTCGCGCTCCTTCACCAGGAAGCGCATCAAGTCTTCCATGCGCTGCTTAACGTCGGTCGTCTCCAAAACGCCCTGCTTCTCCGACG
>Ga0310124_10001658_pt1 | contig 15386 bp, 14 predicted proteins | sample CB11b_AW_Bot5_MG_FD_203507 | JGI IMG/M metagenome (GOLD analysis project Ga0310124, IMG submission 203507) | Marine microbial communities from Western Arctic Ocean, Canada - CB11b_AW_Bot5 | ecosystem: Environmental > Aquatic > Marine > Oceanic | place: Canada: Western Arctic Ocean | collected...
CTTCCCGGCCCAGTACATCACCGAGGCCGTCGACCAGACCCGTGGCTGGTTCTACAGCCTCCTCGCGCTCTCGACCCTCATCGCGGGCAAGCCCTCTTACGAAAACGTCATCGTCCTCGGCCTCATTCTCGACGGCAAAGGCGAGAAGATGTCCAAATCCAAGGGCAACGTCGTGGATCCCTGGACCGTCATGCAAGAGCAGGGCGCCGACGCGCTGCGCTGGTACCTCTTCACCTCCGCCCCCTCGTCGCAGGCGCGGCGCTTCTCTCCCGAGCTCGTGAACGAGACTCTGCGTCGGTTCATGCTCACCCTCTGGAACACCTACAGCTTCTTCGTGACCTACGCAAACATCGACGGCTTTGACCCCAAAACCTACGCCGACGCCTGGGCCGGCGAGATCGGCGGGCCGTCTCTTTCGACTCCACCCTTCAACGAACTCGACCGCTGGATCATCTCCGAGCTTAACGACCTTGTCCGCAACGTCACCGGCGACCTCAACGACTACAGCCCCACGGACGCCGGCCGGCGCATCGAGGAGTTCGTCGATCAACTCTCCAACTGGTACGTCCGGCGGGGTCGTCGCCGCTTCTGGCGCGCCTCAGGCGAAGACGACGCCGACAAGACCTCGGCTTACATCACCCTCTACTCGTGCCTGCTCACGCTCAGCAAGCTCATGGCCCCCTTGACGCCGTTCCTGGCCGACGCCATGTACCGCAACCTCACGCCCTCCGGCACGCCGACCAGCGTCCATCTCACCAACTACCCCGAGGCAAACCCCGCGCTCATCGATGACGACCTCGACCGTGCCATCCGCCTGGCCATGCGCGTCGCCAGTCTCGGTCGCGCCGCCCGCAGCAAGGGCGCCGTCAAGGTCCGCCAGCCCCTCGCCCGCGTCATCGTGCGCGCCAGACCCGACGAGGCGCCGTACCTGCCGACCATCTCGGCCCAAGTGTTGGATGAGCTCAACGTGAAAGCCCTCGAAGTCGCCGACGACAACGCCCTCGCCAGCTACAAGCTGCGCCCCAACCTGCCGACGCTCGGGCCCAAATACGGCAAGCAGATTGGCGCAATCCGCGCCGCCCTCGAAGCCGCCGACGCCAGCGCCGTCGCCGCCGCCCTCCGCGATGCAGGCACGGTCACCCTCGGCGAGTTCACCCTCGACGCTAACGAAGTCCTCGTGGACGTCGAAGAACGTCCCGGATTCCCCGTCGCTATCGACGGCGCAAGTGGGCTCATGGTCGGACTTGACACCAACCTCACCCCGGAGCTGGAAGCCGAAGGCCTGGCCCGTGAGATCGTCCACCGCATCCAGAACGTCCGCAAAGCCACCGGCCTCGACATCGAAGACCGTATCGTCACTTACGTCGACGGTGCCAGCGACGCGGTTCGCGGCGCGCTTACGACCCACAACGCTTACGTCATGCAGGAAACGCTGAGCACCGCGATCAACCTCGGCGCCCCGCCCGCCGACGCCCACGTCGAGCCGCAGGACATCGAGGGCGACAGGCTCACCCTCGCGGTCGTCAAGGCGTAAAGGAAGAGGAGCAACCGATGACAGTCCTGATCACGGGCGGCATGGGCTTTATTGGCTTGCATACCGTCGAAGCCTTCCTCAACGCCGGCGAAAACGTAGTCGCGACCTATCGCGAGACCTGGCGCATGCCCAGCTTCCTCGCCGCCCACTTGGACGATCGCCTCAGCTTCGAGCAGACCGACATCGGCGAGCCGGGCGCCCTGTTGGCCATCGCCCGCAAGCACCACGTCGACGGCATCGTCCACATGGCCATCCACGGCACGGCCCAGACCGACCCTGGCTACGACTTGCGTGTCAACATGGACAAGATCTCGCTGCTCTTGGATGCGGCGCGCGATGCCGGTGTGCGGCGCATTAGCCTCGCCAGCTCCAGCGCCCCCTATTTCGGCGTCGCCGAGGGCCCTTTCCGCGAGGACCAACCCCTGCCCATCGACTCCGTCATCTCGCCCGAAGCCTTCAAGAAGGCGTGGGAGATCCTCACCCTCAACTACGCCAAGGCTGCGAGCATCGACCTGGTGAACATGCGCCTTAGCGGCGTGTACGGGCCCATGTACGCGTCCATGCGCAACTTGCCCAGCCGCTTGGTTCACGCAGCCGTACACGACACCGCCCCTGACTTCTCACCGACGTCCGGCGGCGTGCCGTACGCCGACGATGCCCAGGACCTCACCTTCGTGAAAGACATCGCCCGCGGAATCGTCCTGATCCACAACGCGGACACCCTTGCCCACCGCACGTACAACATCGGCTCCGATCGGGCCACTTCCAACGCCGAGTTCCTCCACGCGGTGAAGCAGGTCAAGCCTTCCTTCAACGCGGTCCTTGAACCCGGGCGGAGTCCGCGTTACAAACCTAACGCCTACGACGACATAACGCGCATCCAGTCTGAGCTTGGTTACACGCCAACCTTCACCGCGCAAACAGCCATCGCCGCCTACATCACCTGGCTCGAAGCAGGAAACGCCCAGTAGCGCTAAGCAGGGGTAGACTCCGGATCCCCCGTCGACACGCGGGGTAACCATTCCAGCCACGACGGCAGGTACCAGTTCCAATCGCCCAGCAGCTTCATCGTCGCAGGCAACAGCACTGAGCGGATCACCGTGGCATCGATCAACACCGACACGCCGAGGCCCACACCAAACTGCTGCAGGCCGACCTCGCGGGCCAACGCGAATGCCCCGAACACTCCCACCATGATCGCCGCGGCGCTTGTAATCTGCCCGGCCGTCAGCGCAATCCCCATGGACACCGCTCGCTCGTTGTCGTGTGTCTGATCGTAAGACTCCTTCACTCGGTTCAGCAGCAGCATGTGGTAGTCCATCGACAACCCAAACAGGATCGCAAACAGAAACAGCGGCAACCAGGACAGGATCACGCCCGACGACTCCGATCCCAGCAACTCCACTCCCCAGCCCCACTGGAACACCATCACCAACACGCCATACGCCGCCCCCACCGACAACATGTTCAACAGAATCGACTTGATGGGGATCACCAGCGACCGGAACATCACCAGAAGCAGCAGAAACGCCACGCCCAGCACAAACGCGAACACCAGCGGCGCCTTGCCTAAGATGAGATCCCTGAAATCAAGGTTCGACGCCGAGAACCCACCAACCAACACTGACGCCCCGGATCCCGCAAACGCCGCTGGTATCACGTCCGCTCGCAGCTCGCGCACGCTGGCCTCTGCGATCTTGATGTCGCTGCTCATGGGCACGCGAATCAGCAACGTATCACCGTTTGGGTTTGTCGTCGTCTCGAACGGGCCAAAGTAAGATTCCGGCTCAGCGTTCAGGAGCGCGATGAAGCCCGCAACCGCATCCGTAATCTCTGGCGAAGCCACATCAGTCGCAGACACCACCACCAGCGTGGGATCGGTGAAGCCACCGGTAAAATGCTCCTCCAAAAGTTGCAGACCAACCTTCGACCCCACCGCGTTGTGCAGCGCGACCGACCCCGTGGGAAAACCCATGTTCAGCGAAAACGCAGGCACCGACAGCGCCAGCAACGCGACGAGGGTTGTGGACGCAAAAATCGCCGGCTTCGCTAGAACCCGGTTGGTGATCCGCACCCAGATCCCGTTTCCACTTAGACGGTTCCTGAACGGAATCCGGAATCGGTTCACCCAATCGCCAATCAACGCCAAAAGCGCAGGCAACACGGTCAGTGCTGCAATGATCGTTACGAAAACAACCAGCATCGCGCCCAGGGCGAGCGATACGAAGATGGGATGGTTCGTCAGCGTCAGCCCTGCCAACGACACCAGCACCGTGATACCCGCGAAGAACACCGCACGCCCCGTGGTGTTGCTCGCAGCTGTGATTGCAGCAAGCTTATTTTTCCCTGCCTCGCGCTCCTTGCCAAACCGACTCACAATGAACAGTGAATAGTCGATCCCTACTGCCAGCCCAAGGAGCAGAATCATCTCCGAGTACGACTCGTTCAACGCGTATTGCTGACTCACCACCGCCGCCATGCCGTTGGCGATCGTGATGGCGCCAACGGCGATCAACAGTGGAATCATTGCCGCGATGACCGAGCCGAACGCCAGCAACATGATCGCCAGCCCAAGCCCCAACGACACGAACATGATCTGGGTGAAATCCTCGTCGACGATTTTGTTGACCTCGCGATTCGTGGTCAGATTGCCCACGATCGAAACCGCATAGCCTGCGTCCGCTTGCCTGTCGCGCGCATCGGCCACAATCGCCAGGATCGCGTCCGCCCGATGCCCGTCCACGTCCACCTCACGGTCTACGGCCACCTCGGCGCGCAGCACATGGCCATCCGCAGACACCAGTCCGGACTCCTCACTGGTGTACACCGAATCCACCGATTTGATCTGCGGCAATGCCGCCAAATCGGCGAACAACTCCTCCGCGACCACTCGGAACGCCGGATCCATCACGCTCACATAAGGATGTTGCAAGAGCAACTGCTCGGAGGTCGAGCTACCCCGCGGGAACTTCTCCCGTAAGATCTTGCGCGCCTCTTTGGCCTCGCCGATGTCCCCGCCGCCGTCCTGCAACTGCACTTCGTAAGTCATCGACGCCAAGAACGCGCCGACGAGCACCATGATCGCTGCGCCGAACACCACCAACCGATGGTGGGCGCTCCACTGCGACACCCGGCCCGTCGCCGTGAGCTTCAAGCCATCGCTAATAGCCATGCCTCACTCCCGAACAGAGAAACTAACGCGCTCGTGTCGCAAGCAGCATAGCTGGGGCGTCTGCTCCTGTGCAAAATCGAAAGATCACGGAGTTACACGAAGCCAAAGTCTGCAAGAACCGAGCCATCGCGGACGACAAGGCCAACAAAAACCAGCTTCACTTCGCTGAATCGCAACTATGGAGACCTCACACAGTGGATGGATGCCGAGGACTTCTGCAAAATTGCTGGCGGGCCAGCGATTGACAGACACCGGTTCGACGGTGATCAGGACGGGGTCGCCTGCACGAGTTTGGCCGGCGCTCCCTAGATCACTCGATCAGACGAGCCCACTGTCCGGAAGCGGCAGCAGCAATCAAGATAGTGGTAGGCGACTGGTTTAGTTGCACTCTGAAATTTCGCCTAGCATCCGTGGTTTTCTTGCTCAACAAGAACTGTTGTTCAATGCGTGCAAGGGTTGCCAACGCCGTTGCCCCGACTCAGCATGACGAGTTGCGGGAAGATGCTTCCCGTGAGTTGATTGTTGCGCAGGGAGAAACGATCCGAGAGGCGTACTACGCTACATGCTGTGCGCTGCCTCGCCCACAGCCCACTGTGAATAGGGAATCCTTCGCGGGGCGAAAGTCCTCTAAGGGATAGAAGGAGAGGTGGCGTATCGATCAAGATACGCCACCTCTCCTTCCTCTAGTACTAAGCTTTAGCCCGTAGGCGGACGACGCCCAACGCTAGTGTGAGAATCATCATTCCGATATACGCAGGGATCATCACGTTGTCATTGTCGTAGGGGGTAGCAGCCCCGTTGCGAACAGAAGCCCGGCGGGTAGACTGTCTTAGCCCCAATCAAAGCAATCGGAGCTGCCCGTCATGCCCGACGAACTTGTTGTCGTGGTCATCCGCGATTGTGCACCTCAGGACATCGAGCGTATCCAGGCCATCGACTCTGAGCGACTCGAGGTTGTGCCTCTCTGGCGCAGCCTGCGACCCGACACCGAGCGTTTCTTTCCCGAAACACACATCAAGCGTTTCGAGCGTCCCGATCCCTGGATGGACATCTACCCTCCAGAGGAGGTCGACCGGGTCCTCGCCGCAGCTCAGGCCGTATATTCCGGGGCCGTTCACCCCTCGGACATTCTGAGCCGCATGCCTAACGTACGCTGGGCCCACTTCAGCATGGCCGGTCTTTCCAGCATCCAGCACTCCCAGTTCTGGGAATCCCACCTCGACGTCACCACCTCGCGCGGCTATACCGGCACCCGGTCCATCGCCGAGATGGCCGTTTTCGGCGGCATGGCTGTTGCCAAGGGATTTCAGTTCGCCGTCCGCCAGACCGACGCGCAGAAGCACGATGGCCACGCGTTCGCGCCCAAGCTCTCGTTCGACAAAACCATGGGGGTCGTCGGCCTGGGTGGCATCGGCTCGAACGTCGCTAAGCTCGCGCACGGGATCGGCATGCGTGTTCTCGCCAGTCGCTGGTCCATCGAGCAACGTACGCCGGGCACCGACGGCGTCGTCGATGAGCTCTTCCCTAAGACCGGGCTCAAAGAGATGGTCGCCGAGTGCGATTTCGTCGCTGTCTGCACCCCCGCGACTCCCGAAACCGTCGGCATGGTCGACGCCACCGTCTTCGAAGCCATGAAGCCCGGCGCCATCTTCATCAACGTCTCCCGCGGCGAAATCGTCAACGAGGACGCCCTCATCGCCGCACTCGAGAGCGGCGCGCTCAGCGGAGCCTATCTCGACGTCTTCCAAGGCAGCGAGGAAGGCGAGGAGCCACCAGCCCGTCTCATGGCGCAACCCAACGTCATCATCACGCCGCACATCGCCGCGCGCGCCGACGTGCCCCAACAGTTCTCGATGAATTTCTTCTGCGATAACCTCCGCAACCTCCTCGACGGTAAACCCATCGAGAACGTCGTCAACTGGGAGCGGGGCTACTAAACGCGTTTTGCCGCGCCTGAGGCCCAGCACCCCAAAACGGGCCGCCCTCGTGATGAGGACGGCCCGTTTTGGGGAAACAAGCACTCAAGCGTCCGTGGGGCGGCTACTCGCGATCTAGCTGGCCGCCGCCACCGGCTCCTGCACGCGCCGCAGCGCCCGGTGCACCGTTCGCGGGCTAATCCGAAAACGCCGCGCCACTTCGAACACACTCAACCTCTCTTGCTCGTGCGCAGCCTGCAACTCAAGGTCCCGGCCCTGGCGGCGTAGGGCTTGGTACCACGCCGGGTCATCGAACTTGCACTGCGGCAACGTGCACGTTAGGCACGACGGCGACACCTCACACCCGGTGTCGGCGTAGTGCATCTGCTCGGGAAGCCCGTCGAGCAACGGGGCGTTGCGACGGCGATAGGACGACTTCGTGTAATTGCGCATCATAATTTCCCTCCTCCTACATTCCGCAGTAATCGGCTATTCGTTCATCCCTATTGGCATCTCTGCTCACATCTGACTCGTCACTCAGGACGCTAGAGCTGTTTCCAAGAACCCCGCGGGTAACTGCGCCGGCGCGATGGTGCGCACCAAGAGCACCAGCCCGCGCAGAAATCCCTCGTCTCCCGACGTTATGGCCAGCCGCAGCAGGCCATCGGCCGTGTAATCGATCGTCGCATCGGCGAGCTCCCGGCGCAGCGCCCGATACTCCACCGAGCCGTCGAAGCGATACGTGGTCATTTGGCCGACATGCAACGCCGCCAGGAGGTCCGAGAGCCGACGCGAGGCACCCGCATCATCGCCACGGACCCACGCCAGCGGCCGGAATCCCAACGCCTGTTGCAATACCGCGCGAAAACCTTCGCCCTCGCCGGTCCGATCCTCGGCCATCGTGCGCTCCGGGCGCCACTCGCTCAGCACCTTGGCCACGCGCCGCGCCAGCGACCCTGCGTCGATCCCCTGGATCCAACGATGGTCGACCACCCGCAAACCGCCCGCTCCATCACGCTCAGCGATAGTCACCACCGCCGATGCCCCCGGGTCACGCTGCAACCGCACCGGGGAAACCGAGGCATCCGGCAATCGCGTCACTACCACCGACGCCACAACGCTCGCCGCGTCGTCCCGTTGGTGTGCTCGCTGTCCGCCTTCGATCCCCGCTAGCGCGCCAGGCGCCAACAACAAGGTTGACGCCATCGTCGGCCGCAGCAGGTACGCGCTCTGAAACTCAGGGTGCGCCTCGCCCAACCGAGCACGCGCTTCAGCAAACTCAGCCTTGAACCCCGGCAACACTCCCGCCACCTCATCGGCGCAAACGCGGAAGTGACGCCGCACGCCGTCGCGCAGCTCTGCCTCGCGATTGCGCAACTTTGTCAGCTCGAACCGCGTTTCGCCGTTCAACGGCTGACCGTACAACACCGTCGTCGCCCCACTACCCTTGGCCAGCGAGTCGATCCAACGGCCGTACGTCCCATCCTCCACCAGATGCGCATCGGCCACCTCAATCAACCCGAGGTCATCGGCCGATGCCATCAGCGTCGGTCCCAACTCGTCTGCGTCCACGTACCGGAGCGTCGAGCGTCCCAGGCGCACCGAGCCGCGCTCGGCGGACCACAGTCCCTGCAGCGCTCCCCGGGCTAGCGAGCCAACCAACCGCTCGCGCGTGTCTCGCGAACCCGCAGGCGCAATGCGCAGCAAATGCGCGCCGTCGTTAACGTGCAACGTCAACAGCGCCCGCTCCACCTGCGCCGACAACTCCCGTACGCCCGCACCACGCGGCAGCTCCACCGTGAACGTCAGCCCACGACCGCTCAACACGCTGTCCATAACAGCCCGCGCAATCTCATTTTGATAGAAAGTCAGTGCTCGCATCGCCATTCGCCGATCGCCCTGTTCAAACGAACAGGTGTTCTGAATAGCAAGCATAATAGAACGCATGTTCTATCAATGTCAATCGTTTTGGGAATATTCGTTCTGAATCATGATCAGCTACGGCCGACACGAGCATAGTGTGCCCACCCGGCCCTCTGACGCTGTCCGCTAGGTTTTCCCGGCGGGATTCCCGCGCATGATATTTGCGCGGCGCAGGCTGCCACTACCAGCGTCAGGAATCACTCACGAGCGCCACAGAGTGCTTGAGCCCGGAGCAGCAGCGCTCGGGTTGTGAGCCGTTCACGGTGCGGTAGCGTGAACGCGCGAGACAGTAGTTCAATGGGGCGCACCGATAAACCGTCAGCAGCAGGCCGCCGCCAACACCAGCGCATTGCGCGTATCTGTGCACAGCGGATGGATCAGATCGCCCCGATCGACGTGCTGGCGCAACATCCCATCCAAGAACGCCAGCGCACCCTCCTCGAGGCTCCGGATCGCCGCCTCGCGCACGGCCGCCTGGAACGGATACGTCTTCGCCTTGTGCGGATCAAGCTTGTCCGCGATGAACACAATCTGCCCCACAGGCGCGAGATCGGGGTGGGCCGTCGTATGCCACCGCACACCCTCCAGCACCTCCTGGTCATCCACCTCGTGCCCCTCCGCGAGCCATCCCGCCCCCACCGGCCCATGCAGCAAGATCGGCACCGCGCGCTCCACCGCATGCACCGCGATCCCCAGGCGCTCCGCCTCCTCGATCAGCTGCGCGCCCGGAATATGGCGCGCCACGTCGTGCGCCGCCGCCGCCAGCTCGGCCAGATCCTGGTCGACCGCGTGCACCGCGGCCAATTCGCGCGCGATAACACGCACACGACCGATGTGGTCCTGCAAGCCCTGGGGCAGGCCATTCAGCCGCACCTGCAGCGGCTCAGGAAGTACCAGCGTGCTCGGCATTACCCCATTGCCCCCAAACGTCGCCCGCCCAGGATGTGCAGGTGGAAATGGGACACCTCCTGGCCAGCGTCGGCTCCCTGGTTCACCACCAGCCGGTAGCTCTCGAGCCCCGCCGACGTCGCAATTCCCGGCGCAACTTCCAGACAATGCGCCGACGCCAACTGCCCCCCATCCGTCGTCGACTCCAATGCCTCTACATGCGCGAACGGAATCACCAATAGGTGCACGGGCGCCTTCGGAGCGATATCCCGAATCGCAAACGCCACCCCATCGTCGAATACCCGCTCCGACGGTATCTCGCCCCCGCCGATTTTGCAAAAAATGCAGTCCAATTCAGCCAACCGGTTCACTCCCACAACCAACACAGGGGCGCCGCAGCGCCCCTTTAAGCCATCCACAAGCGTTCGTCCCTAGCCTCCGCTGCCCACCGCCAGGCACGTCACCGTCCGAACGATTCCCGGGATCGTGTGCACGCTGCCCGTCACCGTATCTCCGACCGACGCCAAATCGCCCGCCTCCACCACCGCGATGATGTCGTAGGGCCCTGTAACGACGTCCACCGACGTCACGCTCGTGATCTGGGTCAGCGCGCCAACCACGTCCTTTGTCTTTCCAACCGCCGTCTCGATCAGTACGAACGCCTTCGTTCCAGCCATGTCGTCCCCCTGTGTGCGCCTCGCGCTTCAGTCTGGTGTCCCCAGCGTCTCATCCAACGAACGCGCCGATGATATGCGGCCCGCCGCCCCTAGACAACGTGGGTGGGTTAGTAGTCGCCTACGACGACAGCCGCGCAATCAGGTCCAACGTCCGCGTCCGCGAAGCTGCCGGATCGGCGCCTGCAGTCACGACGTGCACGATCAGCTCCCCCATGCCCCAATCGAAGAGCTCGGCAATCCGTTGCGTCACCTGCTCCTCGTTCCCCCACGCCACCACGCTGTCCCTCATTCCGGCGCTCCACGTCTCGGTCTCAGCCGCCTCCGGGTGCCCCGATTGCGTAAACATCGCCTGGTAGAACGGCGATCGTGGGTAGGTCGCCAATTGCTCCCGCACCGACGCCAGCACCTCGTCTCCGTTCTCATGGACGGCAACCGGAAGATGCATCACCAGCGGTGGCGCCACGCGCCCCGCCGTCTGCGCCCCCCGTTTGATCGCCGGCAACGCAACATCGCGCAGGTACACCGCGGGGCTCACCCAGCTGATCGCACCATCCGCAACCTCGCCGCACAGCTCATACGATTTGGGCCGCAACGCCGATGCCATGATCGGCGTGTTCGGAACCGGAGCCGGCAACGCGTAGTTGGCCTTGAACACCGATCCCTCGTATTCCACCGCGCCTGTGTCAAATAGCGAGCGCGTAATCGCAATGTATTCGCGCAGCGCCGTCAGCGGAGTCCGATACTCCGCGCCATATGTCCGGCTCATCCCGGCGACGTGGCCAGGCCCCACGCCAAAGCGAAAACGGCCGCCCGAGATCTGCGCGATCGCGTTCGCCTGTTGTGCCGCGATAACCGGATGCCGCGGCCAGATCGTCACGATGCTTGTGCCCAGCGCGATGCGATCGGTCGTCGTGGCCGCCGCCGCAAGCATCGTCAGGTTGTCGATCCCACCCGCGCCTGCCGTCAACCACGCTGCCTTGATGCCGCGTGCCTCAAAATTCTCGATCGTGGAAATGACCTGCTTCGCGTCCCCGCCCATCGCCGCGACCCCGATCGTTCCGTTCGCCATCGCTCACTCCCCTGCCGCTAAGGCCGCTAGATTCGCGCCATGATACAAGGGGAAACTGCTACTCGGGCTGGGACGCCCGCCGACGATCTCGCAGCGCCGTGTAGCCCTGCGCCCCGAATAGCAACACCACTGCCGAGAGCACGATCGTGCCCCCCGCAGAGAGATCAGCGTAGAACGCAATCGTCAGCCCCGCCAGAGCACTCACCACGCCGAAGATCACGCCAATCCCCAGCGTCGCTCGCAGCCCCGTCGCCAAGCGCTCCCCCGCCAGTACCGGCACCACCAACAGCGCCCCCACTAGCAGCACCCCGACCACGCGCATGGACAGTGTGATCGTTGCGCCAGTGAGCAGAGCAAGCCCCAGGTTCACCCAGCCCACGGGCACCCCAGTCACCCGCGCCAGTGACGCGTCGAACGAGCTCTGCGATAGCTCGGAGAAGAAGACCGTTACGTACACGAACACCGCCGCAGCCAATCCCGCGAGCAACCACAGGTCCAGCGACGTTACGCTCAAGATCGAGCCGAACAAGAACGCGAACAGGTCCACGCTGAACCCCTGCGCGCCGCTGATCACGACCACGGCAATAGCCAGCGACGTATACAGGACGATCGCCAGCGTGACGTCGCCCGGCAACCGTTGACGCGACGACAACCATTCCACGGTCAGCGCGCCAAGCGTGGCCGCGGCGAGCGCCACCAGTGATGGCTCAGCGCCCGTGGCCAGCCCCACCGCGACACCCATCAGCGCGACATGCGAGAGCGTATCCGCGATCAGCGAAAACCGGCGCAAGACCAAGAACATACCCAACACGGGCCCGAGCGCCCCCACGATCGCACCCCCGATCAGGGCGCGGACCATGAACTCGAATTGCAAGATCGCAGGCATCGCTACCGATGCTCGTGGAGGGCATCGTGCAGGAGCACTTCGACCGGAAACCCGTACAGCCGGGCCAGCTCGTCCTGAGTCAAATCATGCGGCTCGCCGTGGAACACCAATCTCTGGTTGATGCACGCCACCACATTTGCCTGCCGCATCACCGCACCAATGTCGTGAGAGACCAGCAACACACTGATCCCGTTCTCGCGGTTCAAGCGCTGCAGCAGATCATTCAGCAGCTCCTCGCCGTGGGCATCGACCCCTGCCGCCGGCTCATCCAGCACCAGCAAGTCCGGCCTGCCCACCAGCGCGCGCGCCACCAGCACCCGCTGCTGCTGTCCCACCGACAACTCGCCAATCCGCCGCTTCGCCAGGTGCGCCACCCCCGCCGACTCCAGCGCCTCCAGCACCACGGGCGTCGTCGTGCGCTTCCAGAAGCGCAGCGCGGACACCCCCGCGTACTGTCCATGGGAGACAATCTCGGCGACCGACGCGGGAAATCGCTCCTGGATGCCGGTTGCCACTTGTGGCACGTACCCGACGCGGTGCCAGTCGCCAAAATGAGCCACGTCGCCGCCAAACAGTTGCACCCGCCCGCTCGCTGGCTTGATCAGCCCCAGCGCCAGCTTGATCAACGTCGTCTTGCCGCTGCCGTTCGGGCCCACCACTGCCATGAAATCGCCCGCCGCCATCACCAGCGACACGTCATCGACTGCGGGCGCGTCAACGTACCCGTACGTCACGTGGTCGAGCCGCAGCACGGGAGGCCTACTCGATGGAAAGGCCCCGCTCACGCCGCACACTCCAGCGCCACCGACAAGCTGGCCAAGTTTGCCCGCATCAAGCCGAGGTAATCGCCGTGCTCGGCCAGCTCCTCCGCCGTCGCGCTCTCCAGCTGGTGGATAGGGAGCAACTCCAGCCCGCTCTCCGCCGCCACGGTCTGCGCCAAACGCGCGCTCAAGCTCGGCTCAACAAGCACGTACCCAAGGCCCATCGCCGTCACCTGTTTCGTCAGATTCGCCAGTTCGCGGGCCGACGGCTGCGCCTCCGGCGTCAGGCCTGCAATAGCCACCTGCTCAAGGCCATAACGCCCCGCCAGGTGGCCGTACGCCGCGTGCGTCGTAACAAACGTTCCCCGCCCGCACGAGCGCAAACCCGACGCGAAAGCAACATCGAGCGCTTCCAGATCGCCGAGCAAGTCTGACGTCCGCGTGCGATACGCCGCAGCGTGCTCAGAATCAACGGCCTCGAACGCGGCCAGCACCCGCCCCACCTGCCCCATCGCCAGGACCGGATCCAGCCACACGTGCGGGTCAACCGCCCGCGAATCCTCGACCTGTTGCGCGACATCCAACGCGGCTGTCTCGACCACGACCGCAGGGCCATCGCCGCCCAGCGCCGCCAGCGCTCGCTCCAACCAGGGCTCCAGCTTCAGACCATTCGCGACCACCAAGTCCGCGCTGGCCAACCGCCGCACGTCCGCGGCCGTCGGCTCGAACCCATGCGCCTCGGTGCCCGGCCCCACCAGCGAATGAACATCCGCGTCGCCACCTGCAATCCGGCTTGCGAAGTACGCCATCGGATAGATCGTTGTCACCACGGTCAACTTCCCCCCCACAGTGCCTCCCCCGTCAGTCGCAGGGCCGCACGCCGCCAGCCCCCCGAAACATCCCAATGCCAACAACCCTGCCAACACATTATTGCGATTGAGTCTCATCTACGCGCCGACCAATCAACGAGCGATCGCGAAAACCGCGGGTACCGCAACCGCAGCTATTCGGTCCGCACCATACACGCATCGCACGTGACAAAAATTTCCAACCGGTGGCCAACCATGATCCCCGGCATGTCTTGGCGCATGGCGTGCAACATGCGCTCCACCGAGGGGTGGCGGAACTCCTCGACCTTGCCGCAGCACGTGCACACCACATGGTGGTGGTGGGCATGCTCGTCGCGGGTGTACCGGGGCGACCCATCAGGTAATTGCGTCTTGCACAACGCCCCTGAATCAACCAGCAACCGGAGCGTCCGGTAGATCGTCGCACGACCTACCGACGGCAACTCGTCGTTGATCTCCTCAGCGCTAAACGCGTCGTCCTTCGTCTCAAGATGCCGTGCCAGCAGCACCCGTTGCGTCGTCATACGCTGCCCGAGATCCTCGAGCGCTGCGAGCAAGTTCGGCCTTATTTGAATGGTCATTCCGTCGCCTTCCGCGCCACCACGGTAATCGCGAGATACGCGCTAGTCAATACTTCGTCTCAATAACAGCATCCGATGTCTCGATTCCCTCGCACAAGGTGACCTATGCGCATGCGCCACGCCCCGGTGTACCCTGCCCGCGATCAACCGCGGAGGGTGGCTTGGCCGATCCTCAAAACCCCACAGGCACGCGCTTCTACGGCTGGACCATCGTTGCCGTCCTCGTCGCCTTGACCCGGAACCCTGCGCGATCTCGCCGGCTCCTACACCCCAGCTTGGGCCATCGCATTCGCTGCGCTTGTCTTAGCGTCAATCACCCTCGCTACCATAAGCCCCCAACGAACCAGCCTGTCGGATAGCTGCGGTCGGTCGAATACGCGCTTCCGCTCCTGAAGCCTACTTTCTTTACTGAACGGCAATCAAAATTAACCCCAACACTCGGATAGTAGATTTACGCTTTAGTAGAACTACTGATAAGGTTCCGGAAATCTTCCTGACTATGGAGTAACGGTATGGCAGCAACCGACGATCAACTGCGGCGATCAATGACGGTGTTGGAGATGGCCCATCGGGTTCATCAAGACCTGAACGAGCAAGCGACCGCAGCTGCGGGCCTGACCCTCAACCAGGCACTGGTCCTTTCTGAGATCTCCGTCGCTAAGGGCCGCTCCACCGTCTCCGAACTCGCCTCCACCCTGGGACGCGCAGTCCACACCCTGACCTCCGCAGTCAACGGCCTGGAGCGCAAGAAGATGGTCGTCCGACAGAGCGTCAAAGGGGAAGACCGCCGCATCATTCGGATCGCCGCAACCGAAAAGGGGCAAGAGTCCCTGGTGGCATTCCGAGGGTCCATCCAGAGCGTGATCGACGTCGTGCGCCAGGGCCCCTTTGACGGCGACCCCACCGACGAGGTCAAGCACGCCACAAGCGCCATGATGCAGCTCCTCACCGACTCCCGGTAGCTACTTCGACTTTTGTTGGCTGGAGCCGTTTGCCCTCGTGTCCGGGGCCTGCGCCGCTACCGTGCCGCCTTCCGCACTCGTGTTCCCGCCGCCCCTGCTGACCGCGACAGCCACCCGGCGCCGATCCAGCCGGCACTGGCCCGGTGCCGGCAGCCACGTCGTTACCCGT
>Ga0310124_10001659_pt1 | contig 15384 bp, 11 predicted proteins | sample CB11b_AW_Bot5_MG_FD_203507 | JGI IMG/M metagenome (GOLD analysis project Ga0310124, IMG submission 203507) | Marine microbial communities from Western Arctic Ocean, Canada - CB11b_AW_Bot5 | ecosystem: Environmental > Aquatic > Marine > Oceanic | place: Canada: Western Arctic Ocean | collected...
GGGAGAATGGGTACAACGAGTCATTCAACGGGAAGTTACGAGACGAACTGTTGAACGCGGAGATCTTTGACACGCAATTGGAGGCAAAGGTGCTGATCGAACGCTGGCGACACCACTACAACACGGTCCGTCCGCACAGTTCACTGGGGTACCGGCCTCCCGCACCCGAGGCGATTCAGACATGTCCGCCAGACTCCGGGGCTACGCCCCTCCGTCTGCCGGCCATGTCTGAGCAGGAGCAAACGCTAACATAGGAACTGGTGTCACTCACGGGGGCAGGTCAGTTGGGCCGATGCGCCCTGGTTCACTGATGTGCCAGTATCGAGACCCCCAAAGCGGCGCCGGGCCTTACTGGCAAATCAGCTATACGCGTCAGATGAAAAGTCAAACGGAATACGTTCGCCGGGAATGGGTCGCGGAGATTCGCAAACAGATCGCGATGCACAAGCGTTTCAAATGCTTGATCGACCAATGGCTTGACCTGAGCATCGAGCGATCACAGCTGGCCATCCAAATCGCGAAACAGAATAGCGCAAAGTAGGCTAGAACTCGGTACTCTCAAGTTGTGCGTATCGTGGTAAAAATAGTCATGGTTCCCGCCTCGCGGTCGTGGCGGGCCATCCAGAGAATAGTTGAGGTTGAATCATGAGCTCGACCACACAATTGGACGATCGTCTTGCGGGTTTTTCGCGTCAGACCGGCAAGCTGGTCAGCGAGATCGGCCGGGTGCTCGTCGGCCAGGAGACGATGGTCAGCCGCCTTCTGATCGGACTGCTTGCGGGCGGGCACGTGCTTCTCGAAGGCGTCCCCGGGCTGGCCAAAACGCTGACGGTGCGACTTCTGGCACGCGCCATCGACACGGGTTTCTCGCGCATTCAGTTCACGCCCGACATGCTCCCGTCCGACGTGATCGGGACCGAGGTGTTCAACCCGCGCGACGCGACCTACAGTGTGAAGAAGGGGCCGATTTTCTCCAACCTGATCCTGGCTGACGAGATCAATCGCGCGCCGGCGAAGGTGCAGTCGGCGCTGCTCGAGGCGATGCAGGAGCGTCAGGTAACCATCGGCGACCAGACCTACGTCTTAGATGAGCCGTTCCTCGTGCTGGCCACGCAGAACCCGCTCGAACAGGAGGGGACCTATCCGCTGCCCGAAGCACAGGTCGACCGCTTCATGCTCAAGATCAAGGTCGACTACCCGACCCTCGACGAGGAGCGCAAGATCGTCGACCGCATGGCCGCCGAGTCCAACGGGCAGGCGGTGCAGGAGGTGCAGCACGTCACCGGCCGCGACGAACTCCTCGAGGCCAGGAAAATGATTGACGAGGTGTTTGCCGACGACAAGGTGCGCAACTACATCGTCGACCTCGTTCGGGCGACGCGCGATCCTGCCGGAGCCAACATCGATGGTCTGCACGGGCTGATCGAAGTCGGCGCCAGTCCTCGGGCGTCGATCAATCTCATGCGGGTGGCGCGGGCGCACGCGCTACTTCAGGGACGCAGCTACGTGACGCCGCACGACGTCAAGACGCTCGCGCCGGACGTGCTCCGTCATCGCGTCGTGGTGTCGTATGAGGCCGAAGCCGAGGGCAAGACTTCGGATGATGTTGTGGCGACGATACTGGACAGTGTGATGGTGCCGTGAGGGAAAGCGACGAAGCAACGGAGGGCGGAACAATTCATGGAACCAATGGCGATCTTGTCGGCCAGAAACTCACGTGTTAGGGGCACGCGCGTCGTGCCACCCCTATTGATAGGGGTAATTGCGCCTGTCACGGAGCCCTTCGTCGCTCCGTCGCTCCGTCGCTCTGTCGCTCGAACGTTCCATCGAGGTTCGCAGTCACTCAGGCCTCTCGAATAGGCGTCAATCCCAACCCATGCTCACTCGAGACATCCTCCAGCGCGTACGACAGATTCAGATACGTACCGGACGCCATGTCGCCGACGTTCTGGCGGGGGAATACGTCTCGGTCTTCAAGGGTACTGGCGTCGAGTTCGACGAGGTCAGGCCGTACGTTCCCGGCGACGACGTGCGAGCGATCGACTGGAACGTCACGGCCCGGGTCGGCGCGCCTTTTGTGAAGCGCTACGTCGAAGAGCGGCAGCTGACCGTAATGCTCCTGATCGACGTTTCTGCGTCACAGGATTTCGGATCCGTGGAACGGTCCAAAAGGGAGACGACGGCCGAGCTCTGCGCGCTGCTGGCGTTTTCGGCCATTCAGAACGACGACAAGGTGGGGCTGACCCTGTTCCACGGCGGCATTGAGCAGTACATTCCGCCTCGAAAGGGTCAGAAGCACGTGCTTCGCGTCATTCGTGAGATTCTCGCACACGGGACGGAACCGGTCGCCGCCGCCGAGACGGACTCTCGCCGTCGCACCTGGTGGCCCGGCCGCCGCCGGCGACCGCGTACGCCGCGTCAGGCCACGAACATCGCCGGCGCCCTGGAATTTCTACTGCGGGGCACCAAGCGAAGGAGCGTGTGCTTCGTCGTCAGCGACTTTTTCGATGAAGGATTCGAGCGCGCCATGCGTACCGCGAATCGCAAGCACGACGTGATCGCGGCCCGCATCACCGATCCGCGGGAGCAGGCGATTCCCAACATCGGCCTGGTGACACTCACGGACCCGGAATCGGGCGCGACGGAACTATTCGACACCGGCTCGGACCGCTTTCGCGCCGATTTCGAATCAATGTCGCGACAGCGGACCGAGCAACTCGAAAAGCGCTTTCGCAACAGCGGCATTGACTATATTGGGATCAATACGACCGAGTCGGTCGTGGATCCCCTCGTCCGATTTTTCCGCCAGCGCGAACGGAGGATGAGGAGATGATGGGGAAGCGACGGAGCGCCGGAGCGACGGAGCGACGAAGGGTCGTCGTCGAAGGCGTCTTGCGCGATCCGTACTATTTGGACCCAGGCGGCGGCGCGAGGCATGTGAAATGTCGTATCCGCTCCCCCCTCCGTCGCTTCGTCGCTTCGTCGCTTTGTCGCTTCTTTCTCATCGCCTTGATCTTCTGCGCATCAGCCACAGTCCGTGCCGCCGAGCCTCTTGAAAGAACATCACAAAAAGGTCCCGTCGAGGCGACGGTTCGGCTGGAACCGGACGATCCGGCGATCGGTGATGCCGTGTCGCTCACGCTGCGCGTGGTGGCCGAGAAGGGTGTCGAGTTGCTCATGCCCGAATTCGGCCAGGCGCTGGAGCGATACGCGATCCTCGATTATTCGACCGGGGACCGGATCGACGAGCAGGGTCGGACCGTTGGGACCCAGCACTACGCGCTTCAGCCGCCGCGCTCCGGCAAGCAGAGCATCCCGCCGATCATGATTGAGTTCGTTGATCGCCGCGGCGATGCCAGGGCGGCACCGGAAGGAATGGACGCCTACGAACTGCTGACCGAACGTCTGCCGTTCGAAGTCCGGTCGGTGCTGCCGGACGACGCCGCGACCGAGCTGAACCCACCGTTGCTGGCGGAGTTGCCACCCCTGGATCGGACACAGCGCCGATGGTGGCCATGGATCGTCGCCGCCGTGCTGATCATCGCCGTGGCAGTTGTCGCGGGGCGCACGATCGTATCCGCGCGGCGCCGCAGCGCCTATGACATCGCGATCGGTCGCCTCGACCGGTTGTTGAATCAATCGCAGCAGGTGGGCGATCATCCGGACGCGTTCTTCGTGGAGTTGTCGTCGATCGTGCGCTGGTACCTGGAGACGCGATTCGATCTGCGCGCGCCGGAGCTGACCACGGAGGAATTTCTCGGCACGATGAGCCAGTCGCCGGACCTGACATGCGACCACCAGTCATTGCTCAGAACATTTCTGAGTCGGGCGGACCTGGTCAAGTTCGCGAATTTCGTTCCGAACCAGGCGGACATCGACCAGTCCATTTCGGCGGCGCGGCGATTTCTCGATGAAACGCGGCAGGACGCGCCGATGATCGTGCAACCGCCGTCAGATCCGCCATCGGGGCGCGAAGACCGGTTGTCGTCGAACGGGCCGCGGGCAGCGGAAGAGGCACGGACGACTCACGAGGTGGAGGCGACCCGTGTTTAGTTTAGATTTTCGCGATCCGTGGTTCCTTGCAGCGGTGTTGCTGGCGCCGATCTGCTACTTTCTCCTGACCAGGCGCTCACCCGCGTCGGTCACCTACTCGAGTTTCGCAATTCTTGGCCGGTCATCTCGCAGCATTCGCGCGCGACTGGCTTTCACGCCGGCGCTGCTGTTCGCCCTAGCCGTTGTTGCGATGGCCATTGCCCTCGCGGGGCCGCGCACCGGTGTGGCCGAGACGCGAGTGCGCCGCGAAGGCATTGCGATCATGATGATCGTGGACCGGTCCGGTTCGATGAACGCCCGGGACATGGTCCGAGACGATGTGAACATCAACCGTCTGGACGTGGTCAAGGCGATCTTCAGACAGTTCGTCCTTGGCGAGACCGACAACGAGATTGTCTCGATGGACGCAGGATCCGGGCGACCCGACGACGTCATCGGCCTTGTGGCGTTCGCGAGGTACGCCGACGGGCTTTGTCCATTGACACTCGACCACGGGAACCTGACCGGCATTGTCGACGACGTGTCGATCGTGACACAGCAGTCCGAAGACGGCACCGCCCTCGGCGAGGGTCTGGCCCTGGCCGTCGAACGCCTGCGAACACACCCGGCGCGGTCGAAGGTCGCGATCCTTCTGACCGACGGAGTGAACAACGTGGGCAACGTCACGCCGCGGCAGGCGGCGGAACTCGCCGCGGCGCACGGCATCAAGGTCTACTGCATCGGCACCGGTACGCGTGGCCGGGCGCCCTTTCCGGTGCGCGACCCCTCCGGCCAGGTCACGCTTCGCGCGCTTCGCGTGGAAATTGACGAGGACATGTTGAGGTCGATCGCGCGTCAGACAGACGGTCGCTATTTCCGAGCGACCGACGCATCCAGCCTCGCGGACATCTATTCACACATCGACCGACTGGAGCGCACCGAGATTACGGAATCGCGCTACCTTCAATATTGCGAGTGGTATCCGGCGTTCGTCTGGATCGCGCTGGGAATGATCGCGGTGGGTGGTCTGCTGGGCGGATCTCTGTTCAGGAGGTTGCCGTGAGCGACTTTCGGTTTGAACAGCCGCAGTGGGTCCACCTGGTGTGGGCCGTGCTGGCTTTCGTCGCGATCATGTTCTGGCTGGATCGTCGCGGCAGCTCGGGGCTCGACCGGTTTCTCTCCGCGTTCATGCAACAGCGACTCGTGCGCCGGCCGAAGCCGCTGTCGCGCCTGATGCGCATCGTCCTGATCGGCTTCTGCGGCGTGTTTCTTATCCTGGCGCTGATGCGACCGCAGGGCGGACTGTACCTCGTGCAGACGTCGCGTGTCGGCGCCAAGATCATGGTGTGCATGGACGTGTCGAAGTCCATGCTGGCCGAGGATGTGAGTCCGAATCGGTTGCGGCGAGCCAAGGCCGAGGTTCTCGACCTCCTGGCGTTTCTCGACAAGGACCACGTTGGCCTGATCGCGTTCGCGGGCAAGGCCACCGTGCTCTGCCCCATGACGCCCGACTTCGGATTCCTGCGCGGCGTGATGGAAACGGCCGGGCCCCACAGCGTCGCGCGCGGCGGGACGAACCTCGAATCACCGATCCGCAAGGCGTTGGACGGTTTTCGTGGCCCGTCGGACGTATCCCGCGTCATCATTCTGATCACGGACGGCGAGGATCACGACTCGTTTCCGTTGGAAGCCGCCAAGGCCGCCGCGGAGCGGGGCATACGCATCGTCGCGATCGGATTCGGCGACGAAGCCGGAAGCGAGGTGTTCGTGACCGACCCGAAGACCGGTGGAGGCACGCGACTGCTCGACGCCGATGATCGGCCCGTCGTGACGCGGCTCGCCGGCGAAACGCTGCGCAAGATCGCAGCCGAGACGAGCGGAGTGTACGTGCCCGCGGGCACGGGCGCCCTCGATCTAGCCGCCATCTACGAGGCCCACATGGAGCCCTTGACACGCGGCCGGATCGAAGATCATGGCCGACTGGTGGCGCAGGAGCAGTACCAGTGGGCGGTCCTGGCGGCGCTGGCCTGCCTGATCGCAGCCGCAACCGTGGCCGGCGGCCGACCGCGTCCGGACGCGGCGCCGACCACGGCCGCGGCGCGGATGTCGATCGGTACCGTCGTCTCTCTGATCGTGCTGGCGACGCCGTCGTTGCTGCCCGCGCAGGTGACAATGACGGCGATGTCCGAAGAATCCGGCGCCGCCGAGAAGACACGGATCGATCAGATCGAATCGGACACCGCCGTCGCGGACGGCGACGAGCAGGGCGCCGTTGACCCCCGATCGGCCTACAACGAGGCGTTGCCTCTGCTGAAAAGTGACAAGCTGGACGAGGCGGAGACGAAGTTCGTGCTGGCGCGACGCCATGCCGGCGCGGACGGTCGGACACGTTACAGCGCCACGTACAACCTGGGCTGGGTCGAAGTCAAACGGGCCGACCGTTTGATCAAGGAGAAGCCGCCCGATGCGCTGCCACATCTGCATGCCGCCGCCGACTGGTTCCGCGAAGCGGTGCGGCTCGCGCCCGACGAACAGGGTGCCCGCGAAAACCTGGAGGTCATCGGTCGCCGCGCGATCGCGCTTGCCGACGCCCTGGCCCGGAAGGATTCCGTGGAGCTTGGCGCGCAGATCGACCAGTTGATCGAGCAGCAGCGGAGCTTCGCAGGCCTTCTGCAGGGGGTCGTCCAGCGCGTGGCGAATATCGAGCACGCGACGATCCCCGATTCCATGCGCGACGAGTTTCGCGGCCTTGAAGTAGAACAACGGCGAATCATGACACAACTGGAGGAAGTGACCCAGCAGGGTCGCGAGGAAGTTGAACGGCTCGAGGCCATTGATCCGAACCAGCGAACCGCCGAGCAGGGACTGCGGATGGCGCAGCACCAGCATGCCCTCGCGTATCTCTACCAGGCGTCGCAGCGGATCGGCCAGACACGACGACATCTGCGCGGCCGCGAGGCCGATCGCGCCTACCGCCGCGCATCGGTGGCACTGGGTCAGCTCAAGCGTGCACGCGATCAACTCCGCGATCTGGTTGAAGTGCTGGGTCGTGTGATCACGGAGGCGACGTTGCTGACACGGCAAACCGTGCTGTTCGCCGCCGCCGAGGCGCCGTTGATCGACCCGCAGCGCCAGGCGGACGGCAAACCCTCGTGGCTGACGCGTGAATTTATCGGTGAATCTCTGGAGACCGTGCAACAGAGAACGCAGGAACTGGTGCATCGCATCGAGGCGGTCCTGACCGCTGCGGCGGACGACGCCGGGGCGCAGACCCAGCCTGCGCCAGGGCCGTCGGCAGAAGATGGGCCCGCAGCGCCAAAGGACCAGGAGCAACTGCGGGCCACACTGCAACAGGCCTGGCCGTTGATCCGAGGGGCCGTGGATCTTTTTCACGATGCCGGCGAGGCGATCCAGTCGCAGCGCGATCAGGATGCCTACCAGGCCGAGGCGCAGGCGACGACCTACCTGATGCAGGCTCGCGAAATGTTTCTTGACATTCGACCATTGATCGAGCTGATCTACGCCAACCAGAAAACGATGCAGGGTATTCTCAATACCGATGAGCAGAACAGCGACTTCGCCGAGTCGTTGCCGATGCTCACTGCGGTTCAGGCCGCGAACATCAAACGTGGCATCCGTCTGATGGAAATGTTCGACCGGGAGTTGGAGCGGATCGGCAGCACGCCGGATCCGGAAAACTTACCACAGGCTCACGGCGGCGATCCGGCGGACACGGCCGCGGCCAGGACGCAGCAGTTCGAGACGGCTCGGAAAGTGCTGGGCCTGATTTTGAAGAATTTTGAAGGCAACAAGGCGATCCTTGACCGACTCAGCGGCGACAGCCAGGTCAAACCCGAGATAGAGCCATTGCAACAGGGCGTCGTATCGAGCATCGAGCAGATCGAAACGTTGCGCAGGATATTCTTCTCGGTAATCGAGCACCTGCGCGACACGTTGCAACGCCAGGTCGACGTGGCCGATCGGACGCGCGATGTCGCGACAATGACCGATGACGAGGCGCAGCACAACGCGCTGGGCCCGCAGGCGGCTCGGCAGCAGACGCTGTCGACGATGTCGCAGCAGATTGCCGATTCCCTTCAGAAGCAGTCGGAGCAGCCGATGCCGACCGCGGCGGATGCGGGCGCCGAGGCCGGTGATCAGAAGGCCATCCGGGATGCGGTGGACCGCCTGCGCCGGGCCGCAGGCCACGTCGGCGCGGCGAAGACCGAAATGGACGGCGCATTCGAACGGATGTCAGCGGAACCCGCTGAGCTGGATAACGCGCAGAACCACCAGGCCGCGGCGATTGAGAAACTCACCGAAGCACTGCAGTTGCTAGCGCCACCGCCACCCCCGGAAAAACCGAAAGAACAGAAAGACGATCAACAGCAACAGCAACAACAGGATCAACAAAAGGACGACGGCGCGGACGACCAGAAGGACCAGCCGCCGCAACAGGAACCGCAACCGGACATGAGCCGATTGCTCCAGGCCGTTCGCGACCGCGACGCGCAGCGTCAGCGCGACAAGCGAAGCCGCCGGTCGCCAGGCTATGCACCCGTGGAGAAAGACTGGTGAGTCGATCAATCGGAAACCAGATCGGCTTTCGGCTGCTGATCGTCGTGACTGCATTGCTGGTTCTGGCGACCGCAGCCGCGGCCCAGCGGGTTCGAGTGCAGCGGGAGCAACCACCGCACTACGTGGGCGATTTCGTCCTGGTTCGTATCACGGCCGATCAGTTCGACGCCGACCAGCCGCCCACGTGCACGCCCGGACCGATGCCAGACGGAATCCTGGCGAATTTCGTGAAAGTCGAACAGAGCCGGCGCGAGTGGCGCCAGATCATCAATGGCGTACTGATAGAACATTCAGTCATCGCTTACATATACGATTACCACGTCGTGGCCGACCACTCGGGCACGTTTCAGATTTCGCCGTTCACCGTCAAACAGAACGGGAAGACCGCGACGACAGAGGCGTTCGTTCTGAAGTTCAACGTGGTCCCGGTCGATCGTAGAATGCGCATCGCCCTCGACGTGCCGTCCGGCCCCCTCTACACCGGTCAGCGCGTACCGGTCACAATCGAATGGTCTTATGATGCCGCCGATTTCAACAACATTATCACCAACAGGCTTTACATACGTTCGCCGCTGTTCGATCTGTTCAATTTCGAAGATGAACCGGTGAGCCGAGGCGACAACCTACTGCCGATTGTGACCGACCAGGGGATCGTGAACCTGAAGGCCAAGGTGTCGAATCGCGACCTGGACGGCCGTGAGTTTTTCGTTGTCACCGCCACGCGCATGGTGAACGTGGAAAAACCGGGTGTGCATGACCTGCCGGCGATCACGGCGAATGTCGAGAGAGTGACGAAATGGGGTCAAACCCTGTTGGGTGGCCGGAGGCCCGTATCGACGACCCGGATCAGCGCGAATGGCAGTCCCAGGAAACTCGTGATCGAATCGATTCCACTCGTCGATGCCCCACCGGGCTTCGGCGGCGCCGTGGGACGCGGCTTTGTCATAGACGTCAAGGCCGGTCGATCGGTCGTGCGGGTTGGTGATCCGATTGATCTGACCGTCACCGTTCGCGGTGACGCCGACCTGGAAAGCGTGGGATTGCCGTCGCTGACTTCGGCGGGCGCAAAGGAATCAGGGCTCGACCCTAAGAAGTTTCGCATCCCCGAAGAGCAGCCTTCGGGCACGATTCTCGAAGGCGGAAGGGCGAAGCAGTTCGTCGTCCCGGTGCGAGTCTTGAGCGATTCGGTCACGACGATTCCGCCCATCGCGTACTCCTGGTTCGACCCCGATCGGCGGAAGTTCGAAACGACCCGGTCCGACCCGATTGCGATGCAGGTTGAGCGGGCGCGGATGGTAGGCGCGGCCGACGTGGAGAACAGCGCCGGCGAATCACCGACGTCGGACGACGGCAGCGGCGGGGTGGCCGTTGAGCCGAAACAGGTAGAGCCCGTCGAACACGGCTCGTTCGACCTGACCGGCGCGGATCTTGCCATCGCAACCGATCCGCATCGGCTGCTCGTCAATGACCACGATCGATTCGGCGGCACCGCGACACACGCTGCGATCTACATCGCTTCCATGGTGCTCGTCCTGGCGGCCTGGTGGCGTCGTCGAGCAGCCGAAGTCGACCCTCAGGACAAGCAGCGCCGACGGATGGTCAATACGCAGGTCCGCCAGATCACCAGGGCGTCGACGCTGCCGCAGCGTGAGGCCGCCGGCCAGATCGCCGCGGCGTTGCGGCACATCGCGCCGCACGCCGACGCAAGTCAGCGCGGCCAGATCGATCACCTGCTTTCCGAGTGTGACCTGATGACCTATGCCCGCGAGGCGGAAAGTACGAAAACGATCGACCTCGCATTGCACGAACGTGCGGCGAGCGTGGCGCAGATAGTAGCGAAGGAAGCGAAATGATGGGAGGAGGCACGAAGGCACGAAGGCACGAAGGCACGAAGGGTTGTGGTTTATGTGCTGGTCCGCGTTGGTCTGGATTTATGCGATTTGCGGTGACTCATCGCATTGCGACGAGACGTTCCGTCGCGACTGCAGTCGCGACACTCCCCCCTTCGTGCCTTCGTGCCTTCGTGCCTACGTGCCTTTCCCGTCTCACGCTGCACTTGTCGCTTCTGGTCATCCTGACCGCATTTTCCGCCCCGGCGCTCGCATCAACGCCGCACGAAATGCTTCAGGAAGCGGCGGGCGAGTACAACGCTGCGTTGGACACTGACGGCCACGATCTGCGTGCGGAACGATTCCGGCGCGCCCAGCGACTGTTTCACCAGGTGATCGAGGACCGGTCGGTCCGCAATGCGGACCTCTACGCGAACCTGGGCAACGCCGCCTTGCAGGGCGAGCGTCTGGGTGACGCGATCCTGGCGTATCGCCGGGCTCTGGAGATCGAGCCGGGACACGGCCAGGCGACGAGAAATCTCGACCATGCGCGGGGGCAGTTGCCGCAGTGGGTGCCCCGACCGCGGCGCGATACGCTCTTGGACACCTTCTTCTTCTGGCACCAGGCATTATCGCAAAGCGGGCGCGAACTGGTCGCCACGATCTGCTTCGCGGCGGTCTGCTCGCTGCTGGCCACCTCGATCCGCTTCAAGCGTAACTGGGCGCGCCACACCGCGGTGCTTCTCGGTATCGTCTGGTTGGCGTTGATGGTGTTGGCGTCGTGGCGCCAGTGGACGTCGTCCGTCGAGCACGTGGTGGTCACTGCCCCCCAGGTCGTGGCCCGATCAGCGGATTCGTCGGGCTCGCCGGCGCGCTTCGCCGAACCGCTGCCCGCCGGCACTGAGGCCGAGGTGATCGAACACCGCGATCAGTGGAACCAGATCCGCCTGGCCAACAACCGCGACGCGTGGGTACGGTCTTCGGCGGTGACGAGCGTGCGGACGCAATAGTCCAACCGTGAAGGCGGGAGGATTCGACAGGATCACGGGATCTACGGGATCTACAGGATCTACAGGATCTACAGGATCTACAGGATCAGAATAGGTTGGGATTTATGAACTCCGTCAGGTGAACGGCGAAACATCGCTATGGATGGCTGATATCTTCCGACACCCCATGCAACTCCCATCTTGTAGATCCTGTGATCCTGTGATCCTGTCAATTCCCCTCCGATGTTCGCTCTCTGCAATCATCAGATTAGGTTCTCGAAATCCTTCACCGTCGGCGTCTGAGTGAACAAGTTGTCGTTCGGCCCGCCCGCCTGCGTTTTCGGGTCGGCGAGCAGCGTGTCGTTGTCTTTGCCGCCGTCCAAAGTCACCTTGTCGTCAGAGGTCGCGGACTCGCCGTCACTGCCGGCCCTGCCGATGCGCAAGATGTCATTTCCCTTGCCCATCTTGAATGAGGTCTTGCTCATGAAGGTCGTCCTGGGCCCCGCACCATTGCCGTCGCGCTCGAGATTGAAGATGTCCACGTTGTTCCCGCCCTTGAAAACGAACGCGCCACCGATCACGGCGTCGTCGACGGTAATCGTGTTGTTGCCATGGCCGGGTGACAGCGACGTCTTTCCGTCCACTTGAGAGCCACTCTTGATCACGATCGTGTCGTTGCCATCCTTGGTGGTCACCTTCAGGTCGCGCTGGACAGTCGTATCGCAAAGGTCGACCGTGTTGTTCCCGCCCTTGTCGGTCACCGTCATCTTGCCGGTGATCAACGCCTCGGTCAGGGACAGCAGGTCGTTGCCGGTGCCGCCCTTGAACTGGAAGTCGCCGCCGATTGTGGCCGGGTCGGCCGTGACCGTGTTGCCTCCGTCGCCGCCATCGATCTTCAGGTCGTCACCGACCTACGAGTCGAGGTCGTCCACCGTGTTGCTTCCGTCACCGTTCTTGATCTGCGCGTCGTCGGCGACTGTGGTGTTGTCGATCGTGTTCGTGTTATTCCCATCGCCATTATCTACCGTGACGTCGTTGCCGATCGTGGAATTCATGATGTCCACGATGTTGTTTCCGTCACCGTTCTTCACCTAGACGTCGCCGGTGACGTTGTTGTTGTCAATCGTGTTCGTGTTGTTACCATCGCCGTTGTCTACGGTGACGTCGTCGCCGATCGTTGAGTTGAGGATGTCCACGACATTGCTTCCGTTGCCGTTCTGGACCTGAACGTCGCCGGTGACCGTGTTGTTGTCGAACGTGATTGTGTTGTTACCATCGCCCTTCACACCTGTAATTTTCTCTTTCTCTGACTCTATATATTAGATGTCCCAGCGCTGCGTTGCGGCTTGGTGATCGCGTAGTCTATTACGCAGGCGTTCGAAGCGAGCGGTGCACGGCGGTCCCATTGCGGGCTCGGAGGTGACGGCCCGATTCGCCCGGCGTCACGGTCTGCAGTCGTTCCGTGTGGTATCATTGAATATCGACGGTGGGGTTCGGAGGGCGGAGACTCTGGTGGGACCCGGTCAGGGTGGTGAACTCGCGTCTTTATCGGACGTCTGTTCCTCGACGCCGCCCTTAAATCCGAACAGGAGCGGGGGGAAGAAATGGCGCTATTGCAAGATTTGAAGTCGATCGTCTCCAGGCGACGACGCGCCCCGACGCGTCGCGCCCATGGTTCTACTGCGGTGACGGGCTGCACCATCGAACCGATGGAGCCCAGGATTCTGCTGACCACGGCACCGACATTCGAGATCGCGCTGGTCGACCAGGTTCTTTCACACCACAACGCGGTGACGATCGGCGTGGACGCCGCCGACGCCGAAGGCGATCCGGTGACGGTCACCGCCGCCAGTAGCGAGACCGATCTGCTGGCGGTCGTTTCTGACAGCAATCCGCTGGCGCTGATGCACTTCGAAGATCACCTCGGCGCCCCGATCGGTACGATCGTCATGGAGATCTTCCAGACGCGCGGTGGCGACGCCGCGGCGCAGTTCGTAGCCCTGGCGACGATGAACTTCGACGTCAACGGCGACCCGATCCCCGGGGCCGATCTCTTCTACACCGATGTGGACGTGCATCGCGTGGCCGAACTGGCCGGAGTAGCCGGCGGCCTGATCATCCAGACCGGCGACGCCGTGAACGGCAACGGCACCGGCGGCAGCAACCTCGGGCAGGTGGCGGACCAGTTCCACCTTCAGGAACACCTCAGCTTCAGCGGCGGGCACGTGGTCGCGATGGCCAACTCCGGATTCGACACGCAGGACAGCCAGTTCTTCATCACCGACGACCCGATGACACACTTGAACGGACTGCACATGATCATCGGCCATGTCATCTCCGGGCAGGCCGTCATTGATTTCATCGAGATGCTGATGCGCGACGGCAACAATCGGCCGATCGACACGCCCACGCTGGCGTCGATCGACATTGTCGCCAACACGCAGGACGCGACGATCACGTTCAAGGCGGTCAACGGCTTTGTTGGCGAAGCGACGGTGACGGTCACGCTAGACGACGGCCAGGGCAACCAGACCCAGCAGCAGATCAACGTCGGCGTCCTGGGGTTCGATGACCCGCCCATCACTCTCGCTCCCGGACAATCAACGAGCTTTACGACCGATCCGCACGGCAACGCCGCGGAGAACCAGACCGTGACGGTCTCGCAGACGCCGGCGCCGGCCGGACCCGTGGTCACCTTCGACGATCAGACGCTCGAGGTGGACGTCGACGTTCCCGCGGGCTTTTCAGGGATCTTCGGAGTGACGCTCAGCGCCACGCAGGACAACCAGCCGCTGCTGCCCGCCGCGTACACGGTGTACGTGACCTCCGAGGCACCCGATACGCCCGTTTCGATCCATGGCCGCGCCGCGACAAACCCGAATGGGGCAGCATTCGCCCAGCGTATCGACGGCGATCGCATGTACGTGGCCAACGGCACCAGCGGGATCGAGATATTCGACATCAGCGACACCGCCAACCCGACGTTCCTGGGCGGCTTCGCCGTCGCCGACGAGGTGCGAGATATCGAGCTGGTCGACTACACGGCGCCGGCGCGCAAGGTGGCCTTCGTCGCCAATTTCGAGCGCGGCATGCTGGTGCTGGATGTGACCGACCCGGCCAATATTACGCAGCTTCACCATGCCGTAGTCGACGCGTCAGACGCGACCAAGCTTCAGGACACGGTGTTCGATATCGAAGTCGACACGGTCAACATGATCGCCTACGTCGCTGACGGCGAGGGCGGTATCGCCAGCTTTGACATTTCCGACCCCGACAATATCCCCGATAAGCTCGACGAAACTCCGCTGTTCGCGGGGCCCGTCCTGGACCTCCGCGGCCTGGTCATCAACGGCGACGTCGCGTACGGGACCCTCTTCAACTTCGGCATCGTCGGGTACGACATCAGCGATCCGGAAAACATCACGTTTGATGCCGGTAATTTCAGCCAGGCGCTGTCCTCGCCCTGGGGCATCGCGCGATCGGGTGACTCCCTGTACGTTGCCGAGGTTGGCAGCGGCGGCGTGGGTTCGGGATTGACTGTCTTCGACATCTCGGTGCCTGACGCACCGGTCGAAACGGGAACGCTTGCCCTGAGCGAAACGCCCTGGCAGGTCGATTCCAACGGGACGATCGCCACGATTGGTCACCTGGACGGCGCCTTCAGCTTCATCGACGTGACCGATCCGGCCAACCTGAACACGCTGAATTTCCTCGACGCGCCCGGCGGCGCCGTGCCGACGTTTTTCGGCGACGAGATGATCGCGCTGCCGATCTTGGGCGACGGCGTCCTGCTCGTGGACGGCGACGCTCTGACGTTGCCGGAGATCGCGGTGCAGGACGACGTCGGCGCGAACATCGTGTCGAGCGTGAACCCCGCGGACGAAATCGACTTCGGCACGGTGCTGATCGGCCAGGCCGGGCCGCAGATGACGTTCATGATCATCAATGAAGGACTC
>Ga0310124_10001660_pt1 | contig 15382 bp, 7 predicted proteins | sample CB11b_AW_Bot5_MG_FD_203507 | JGI IMG/M metagenome (GOLD analysis project Ga0310124, IMG submission 203507) | Marine microbial communities from Western Arctic Ocean, Canada - CB11b_AW_Bot5 | ecosystem: Environmental > Aquatic > Marine > Oceanic | place: Canada: Western Arctic Ocean | collected...
TGGTCGGTTAGCGACGAATCAGAAGCCGATGACACACCGATTGAAAATCCTGGTGTCGGCGGTTCGATTCCGCCCCTGCCCACTCCGCTCTGACTCGCATCGTGTCGCAACCCGTGCCACGGTGCGAGTTGCGCATTTCCGGTCCCGGCCGACCGGGTTGCTCAGATGATGAGCCTGCTGGAGAAGTGTCAGGCTCGAACCGGCGACAGGACTTCGCACACGACGTAGAATCCGAAACCGAAGGCGATCGACCTGACCGGACGCCGCCGCAAGCCGGATCGCCACCAGGCCAAGTGGATCATCGGCAAGTACTTCTCCGTTCCGAGGCACTTTCATGAGAGCCAGTTCCGGGTTCCTGCTACTTCTGCTGATTCCCTCGCTGGCGTCTGCCGTCGAACGTCCCAACATCATCTTCATCATGGTTGATGACCTGGGTCCGGAGTGGATCGGATGTTACGGCGGTCGTGAACTGAAGACGCCTCATATCGATGCCCTGGCGGCCGGGGGCATGCGGTTCACCAACGCCTACTCGATGCCACAGTGCACGCCCACCCGGGCCACGTTGCTGACCGGCCAGTACCCGTTTCGTCATGGCTGGTGCAATCACTGGGACGTGCCCCGCTGGGGAGCCGGTTGTCATTTTGATCCACAACACAACCTGACGTTTGCCCGCGTGCTGAAACCGGCCGGTTACAAGACGGCCATTGCCGGCAAGTGGCAGATCAACGACTTTCGCGTTCAACCCGATGTACTCAGGCAGCACGGGTTTGACGCCTGGTGCATGTGGACCGGTTACGAGACGGGAAAGCCGGCCAGCGGCAAGCGGTACTGGGATCCCTACATCTACACCAGCGGTGGGAAAAGCCGAACGCATCGCGGTCGCTTCGGACCGGACGTGTTCACCGACTTCCTGGTCGAGTTTCTCGAGGAACACCGCGACAGCCCGATGCTGCTGTATTTTCCGATGGTGCTGACGCACGGGCCGGTTGTGCACACGCCGGCCGAGCCGCAGGCGAAGACGCCGTTGGAGAAACATAAGGCGATGGTCCGTTACACCGACAGGCTTGTCGGTCGCCTGGTTTCCGCGGTAGACCGGTTGAAGCTCCGCCGTCGAACACTCATCTTTTTCACCACCGACAACGGAACCGCCAAGCGATTCCGCGCGCGGATGGGCGATCGCGTGGTTCGTGGCGGCAAGGGGCTGCTGACCGAAAACGGTCCACGGCAACCGCTGATCGTCAACGGCCCGGGCATTGTTCCGGCCGGCGTGGTCACCGATGCACTGACCGATTTTACCGACATGCTGCCGACGTTCGCCGAGCTGGCCGGAGCCCGGATTCCGCCGGGCACCAGGCTCGACGGGCACTCGCTGGCCGGACTGCTGCGTGGCGAACAGCGCGACGGGACCCGGCAGTGGATCCTGGCGATGGGTCGAGGAGCGGCGGCACTGGATTCCCGTGGCGTCCGTCCGAAGCAGGTGTACACAGATCGCGTTCTTCGCGACAAGCGGTTCAAGGTCTTTGTCGAACAGGGGCGGATCACGCGACTGCACGACCTGCAGGCGGATCCCGCCGAGGCGACCAACCTGGTCGAGAGCAGCCAGCCCACCCACGTGGCCGTCCGCCGAAAGTTCTCGACCATCATTTCCGCGTTCCCGAAACGGGATCCCCGGCCCCGCTACACGCCCACGCCACCTCAGCCCTGGGATCGTAAGCCCGACACGCCCTAACAGGGTGTCGGGGATGACTTGTTGGAAATGACGTCCCAAACGTCAGGCTTCAAGCCGATGGTCCAACTCCGGTACAATCCGGGCCAGAGGACTCTCTTTGCAGACCACTGGTGTTGCCATGAAACGACTGCTTGTCTGTTTGCTTCTCTTGAGTGCTACGGGATGTGGGACACGTTCTGGCAACTCTTCCAAACAGCCAGAACCGGAATTGACTTCATTGCGGTTTCCCGAATGGCTCACGGAGGGCGACAGGACTGCTGCCCTCGAGATCATGCGGTTTTCCATTCGCACCCCGGTCATTTTTCGTCTGCGGATCTATCGCGATGGTGCAGTGATCCACGAAGTGTCCGTTGGAAAAGCAATGATAAGACGTTGCGCTGATTCGTTCAGGGATCGTGGTGGGTCATATTCTGTAGATACTCCCGGGACAACGGTAGGCAGACAGGGCGTGCTCTTCTTTAGACATCCGAGCCGGGTGGTCGGTGGTGGCCATGGCGCCTGGAATGCGGCTGAGGTGACCGATCACTCGGACTTTGCCAGGCTTTCATTACGCGGTTCGGTACACATTGAAGTTCCCAATGGGTCGATGAACGCGAGTTTGGATGAGGATGTCACGGCAAAACTGTCTGATATCTTCACTGTTGCCGAAATGGAGCAAAGTGCCAAAGGCCAGTTGGTCTTTCGTGTAACTGCGGGGGGCGGAGGACTTAGCGCGAACCTGGACTACAATTCTCTCCAAGAACCGCAGAGAGTCATGTACCGGAAGTGGGAGGTGCATGAAAAAGGTAAGCAGCGGAACTCCGGACATGTCTATTTCTGAGAACTCATAGTGGAATCAGGTGGTGGTTGGGAGCCAAACGCGGACGCCAAAGGCAAGCCAGGCTCTTCAACAAGCCAGGCCAATTGAGGATGCGCGCTGACAATCGCAGCGCGCGGTCCGCATCCTCACGGCGTCAACGGCCCTGGAGATCGTCCCCGCCGGTCCCCAAGAGGGCTTGGCGAATCGTGCGTTTGGATCCAGCCGAATAGCCTCGGCGTAGTCCTAGATCGCCGATTCGTACCGTGTTGCTCTACAACAATTCCAACAGCGGACGACCGTCCTCTTGCAGGTTGTAGGGGCGATCCTGGTTATCGGTTGCGGAGAGGTCGTGGATGCCCATTGTGTGATAAACGGTCTTGGCGATGTCGGCGGGGGTGACACGGCGGTCGGCGGGGTAGCCTCCGTGCTTGTCGCTGGTGCCGTAAGTCTGACCGCCCTGAATGCCTCCTCCGGCGAGCAAATCGGTGAGACAGTAGGTCCAGTGGTCTCGTCCTGCTCCGGAGATGCCACCCGATCGTGGGTCGCCGATCTTCGGTTTTCGTCCCATTTCGCTGGTGACAAGCACCAGTGTTGAATCGAGCAGGCCACGCTCGTTGAGGTCTTCCAACAATGCCGAAAAACACCGGTCGAACTCGGGGAGCAACATCTCCCTGAGGCACTGGAAATTGTTGCCGTGCGTGTCCCATCCACCGGCACTCGCACATTTCAGTTTTTTGGCGAGGGCTCGGTCGGGCATCCAGTAGAGCGTCACGAATGGCACCTTCGCTTCGACAAGCCGCCGCGCCAGTAGTAGCCCCATGCCGTTGATTGTCTGTCCGTAGCGTTCGCGGAGTTCTTCCGGTTCGCGGGTCAGATCAAACGCGCGGCTCGTCGCCGCGGATGACAGCAGCGAGAACGCTCGGTCCTGATGCCGCTGCCAGGTCCGTGTTTCGCGGTGCTGCTCGAACTCGCGTCGAGATTGATCGAGCTCGGCCAGCAGAGAGCGGCGATGCAGCAGTGTCTTGGCGGTCATACCTCGCTTGAGAACCAGCGCCGGGGCCTGGAAGTTCAGCGGTTCTTCCACCTTCCCCAACAGGCACAGCGGATCATGTTCGATGCCCAGCCGCCCTGCAAACTGTCCGGCGCGAAGATCCGCTGGCCCATCGGGAGACCAGGGGTACGAAATGGCGTTTGGCAATGCGCCACGCTGCGGTAGCTTGGCCGAGACCACCGATCCGATAAACGGCCAGTCGTCGCGCTGCTGCCGCCGCTCGGCCGGCACGACGATCGTGCCGGGGTCAAGCTTGTGTCCAGTGAGATGATAGTAGTAGCCGAGGTGCGAATTCGTCGGATCGGTTCCATCGACGGAATTGACGACCGCCAGGCGATGGGCGTGCCGAGCCGTCAGCGGGAGGTGCTCGCACAATCGAACTCCCGGCGCGGAGGTTTCAATCGGTTGAAATTCGCCACGGATTTCTGCCGGAGCGTCCGGCTTCATGTCCCAGGTGTCGATATGTGACGCACCACCGGCCAGTACGAGCATGATCGTTGACCTGGCCGTTCCCGTGGAGTTGGAAGATTCGAGCTCGGCGGACCATGCCGGTCGAGCCGCGAAGCTCCCCGGCAATCCCAACAGGCCGGTCCCTGATGCTGCAAGAAACTGGCGTCGCGAGGACTGCGAGAAGAAATCTCGGGAATCGTGAGAGATCATGCGAGAGCCTCTGATGGATCATTTACGATCGCGGTGGAATGACTTCCAATACTTCAATCACACCTGCTGTCGTGGCTGCCGTTGCCAACGCCACGACGAGAGCCAGGCAGCACGTGGTAACGGCAGAGTAACCCCTCTGGCCAGGCGAGACACCGATGTGCCGCGGAACAGCGCCATGCTGACACCGACATCCACGACCAGTGCGAGAATCAGCACGTAGAGGTACTTCGAGATCCAACCACTGAGGTTCAATATCAAGATCAGCTTGTCTGGGAGTTCCAGGTCGAGCGCCATGGCGGGTTTCTTGAGCTGTTGGCCAATCACCGTAGTGAGAATTACCAGCGCCGCGCAAAAACAGAAGTGCCCGGCTAACGACAAGATCAGTGACCGCCTGGGTGATTGGACAAGTAGTGCCGCGGTGCCCGCAGCCAAGCCAATTCCCGCGACGAATAGAGTGACCAGGACGACGGTCAAAACCAAATTCTCCAAACAAGGTAGCCCTCGTGATTGTACCACTACCTCAAACCTCATCCACCACAGTTGGACGCGGTCTGGACCCGGCGAGTTGACGCCGGTACGGGCTTGCAGAGACTGGGGGCAAACCGTGCAATGGCGTTTGATGATCATGAGCCAGGCGGCGCAGAAAAATGAGATGGACCGTGAAGAACATTGAGTTCTCGACCGTGGTGACTGGCGTATTACTCTCGGTGATTCCGGCTCTGACTCTTGCCGCGGATCAACCCGGTGACGCTGACCCGGTGGTGACCGTGGATGCCGGGCAGGCGACACAGAACCTCGTCTCGAGTGTCGAGGCCCGGGGAAAGAAACGCTGGCTCGAACACAGCGGTTTCGGGCTGATGTTCCATTACGAGGTGTTCAGGAATCACACGGCCGCGTCGTTCAACAAGGCTGTCGAGTCCTTCAAAGTGGTCCGTTTTGCCGATGCAGTCGAGAGCAGCAACGCGGGCTACGTGATCTTTACGGTCGGTCAGCACTGGGGAAGATACTGCTCACCCAACGCCGCCTACGAACGGCTGCTGGGCGTCGGTCCGGGCGTCTGGACTTCGAGACGCGACCTGATCATGGAGATCGCCAGGGAACTCAAACGGCGGAACATCCGGCTGATTCTCTACATGACCGCCCGGGCACCCATGCGGCACTACAGCATCATCAAGGCGACCGGTGATGCTCTTCCCACGATCAACGGGAAGCCGGCCGGGCCAGGTGTCAACACGATGTCGCACCCCCGCAAGGTGAAGGGCTTCAGACGCAGCGAGAACCAGGCACCGCCGCCGACGTTCCTCAAGAACTGGGGGGCCGTCTGTGGCGAATGGTCCATGCGTTACGGCGGGCTGGTTTCCGGATGGTGGTTTGACGGTTACAAGGCGGAAATGAAGGACGCCTACCAGGGGCTGAAAAAACACAAGTTCAACATCGACACATGGCTCACGGCGGTGCGTTCCGGGAATCCGGACGCCGAGTTGGCCTTCAACGCCGGCGCCCATCCGATTCTCTCGCTGTGCACCCGCGGGAGACTGTGCCCACACCAGACCTTTACGGCGGGCGAAAACCGGGGTTTCTACCAGCAGACGAAGAAAGGGAGGGGGAAACTCCTGACTCCAGAGAACTTCCCTGCTCCCGATGGTGTGATCTGGCACCTGCTGTTGCCGGTCAGCAAGGGCTGGGGAGCGGGAGTGAAATCGAGGTTTGACGCCAATACGCTCAAGGGCCGGATTGACCTCATCGATTCCCAGGGCGGTGTCGTCACGCTGGATGTCCCGGTCTCCTCTGAAGGGACGATTCCCCCCGAAGTTCTCGGTGTCCTGCAGAAAGTGGGACAGGGCATCCGGAAACTCACCGACGGAGTCAGGTCGTTCTGACGACGAGGAGAGTCGGGTGATTCTCGAGCCCGGTCAGGACGTCATCACCTTGGTCAGAAAAGTTACCGTTTTCGTGTTATATCGAGAACTATTGAACGCCAGCGTCGTTTGGAGAACTGTTAGATTGCGATCCCAGTCGACGGCGACTTGCGTCGGCGTTGCCGGGGTTGTTGTCCCACGTGGTAACAGGGTAACAGGCAGATATGGCCGATCCGAGTCCAGCTGACCTGATCGCTCTGCTGGCACGCTACGGGGCAGATGGAATCCTCGAGGCACCCCAGGTGCTCTCGGCCATCCGCTCGATGTCGGCTGAGCAGGCCGGGCCGGACCCCGGTGCGGCGGCGCTGCTGGCCGCGCTCGCAGAGCATCGCGATTCGGCACAGGCGCCGATGCCGGCCATCGATGCACTGATCAGCCACGTCAAGCAACTGAGGCTCTCTGCCGCGGAGCGTTTTCACGGGCAACACGGGCAGGACCGGGTTGATTTCGCTGAATTCGAGACACTCCTGGGCGACCTGCCGCTGAAGGAATCACTGGCAGCCGTTGCTGACGATCCCTCGAACCGCGTCCTCGAATCGGCAATCTCGCTCGCACGCGACCGCCAGTTCCTCTCGAGCCGTCGTCATCTGGCACCCACGGCCGCGGCAGAACTCGACCGGCGATTCGACGAGGTCGCCGTCGAGTCATTTGCGGTGCTCGAGAATGCGGATTGTTGCCTGGTTTTCGAGATCATCAAGGATCTTCGTCGGCAGGTGCAGGCGGGACTGGACCTGAAGCCCGATCCCACGACCGCGAACAGCCTCCAGGCACTCGGGCTCCACCTCGACCAGGTCCAGATCGCAGCCGAGACCATCTCGCCGCGTGAGCCGGATCGAGACTCGGACCACGGCAGCAACCTGCTGAGATCTCTCGAACGGCAATTCCAGGCAGCGTCCACCCCGCTCCAACGCCAGCAGGCCCTGGACCGCATCTGCGTGTGGCCGGGGGCTGAGTGTTTCGAGGTCATCCAGCGACTGGTCGAGGCCAACCCGGAAGTGTGCGAGCGGGTTGGCCTGATTTTGACCTGCCGCCTGGGTTCGCAGTTTGTCAGCGGGTGGAGCGGTTGGGAGAACGCACTGAATCGGGCCACCGGCCGGAGTCAACACGACCTGCGGCAACTTGTTGGTGAAGCACCCGCGGAACTGCTGTTGATTTGGGTCAAACGGATCGGAGGTGTCGATCCGAAGATCATCAGTTCGCTGGAACACTATTGCCAGGATCGCATCGCGGCCATCGGCGAGGAAGATTTCGTCGAACGATGGACCGAGTTTCTGCCAGCCTCGGAATTCAATGCCCTGCTCGGGGTCGAAATCGAGGATGTCAGCCCGGTACTCGAGACCGTCACTCCGATCGAACCTCAGCCGGCCGCAGCAGACAAACCCCGTGAGACCCGGCCATCTTCTCCACCGACCGACCGACCTGCCCCAGCACCTGCCCCCGTACCGGCTCCCGTACCGGCTCCTTCACCTGCCCCGGTGGCCGTTGCTCCGGTTGAGCCTCCCAAGCCACCAACCGCCTCGTCGGTCATCTGGCGAGATCACATCCAGCCGTGGCTGACGGAGAACTGGTACCTGGTGGCCGGCGTCGTGATGGTCGTCGCCGGTGCCTCGTTGATCTCGGTGTACTTCTGGGACAGGTCCCCGGAGGTCAAGTACACCCTGCTGCCGGCCTTGCTGGCCGGTTTCACGATCGCGGTGGCGGCGGCCGGCTCGTGGATCGAACGACAGGACAAGCAGTTCCGTGGCACCGCGGCGTTACTGCGTGGTGCGGCCGTTGCGCTGTTGCCGCTCAACTTCATGGTGGTGTCGTTGCTGGCCGACACCGACCTGGCGTCCAGGAATGTCCTCGTGGCGGTCATGGGCCTGGTGTACCTGGTTCTCTTTGGCTGGGTGCTGAGGTCGTGGTGCCGGGCGGTGCACGAACCCCTGGGGCTGCCACTGGCAGGCGCCCTGCTGGCGATCAACGGCCTGGTGATGATCGGACCGCTGGCCAGGACGCTGGCCGGAAGCGATCCGGATGGCCTGAAGCTGCCGACCGCCATCGGTTTTCACGCGGGCTTCGCCCTGGTGGCGTGGATTGTCGTGCGATTCGCCAACCGGATTCTCACTCCGGAACTGGCTCGCGAAAAACGGGTGCCCTGGTTTGTCGGCGGAACACTGGCGGCGGCCTTTCTGCAGGTGTTCGGGTGGGTCCACTTTCAGTTGGGCCAACTGCCGCACGTTTCGACCTATGCCCTGCTCATGGTCCTGGTCGGCTGGCTGATCCTGTTTGTCGAGCGTCGGGCGATCGAGTTGGAGGAAGGCAGAGGGCGGCTTGGCAGTGAGTCGTTCCTGGGCTATGCGCTGGTCCTGATGGGTGTCCTGATGGGCACCGCCCAGGAGCACGTCCGGGTCGCCGTGTTTGCGCTGGCGGGGGTGGTCTGGCTGTACCAGGCGATGCGGCGGAACCACGAGTTGCAGCACTGGATCGGGCTGACGCTGCTGTCACTCTCCGGGGCTTCGGTCGCGCTATTGACAGGATTCCCGCGCGATCCCTGGCTGCCGATCGTCGGGTTGCTGCTGTCATTGCTGATGGGCGGGCTGCACTGGCTGGGTCGAACTCGTTCCCAGCCACTGCTGGCGCGTGCCGCCGTGGGCATGCAACCGACCCTGGCGTTGTTGACCGCAGTGGTGGCGATCCTCGCGCAGTGGCAGTTCCGCTCGCCCCCCCTGTTGACGGCCGGCGTGCTGCTGGCCGTCGTGGCCATTTTCGCCTGGCGGGCGTGGCGTGACGAGGAACTCCGCTGGGTGCATTCGGCGATGGCCATCGTCGGCCTCACCCTGCCCTACCTCGGCTGCGTCGACATGCTCGGACGGCAGTTGCACGGGAACACGATGGTCTTCGGCCTGGCCGTCACCTCCTGCGGCTGGCTGGTACTGGTCTGGCTGACGAAATCCAACTTGCTGCGGCAGGCCCGTTCGACGGTGCTGATGGTGTTCGGATCAATCGCCGTAGCGGCGATGGTGTTGCGGGTGCTCTTCGAGGGGGGCCCGCCGGCGACTCTTCAACCGTGGCAGCAGTTGATGGACTACTCGGGCCCCCTGCTGATGGCCGTGCTGCTGGCGATCGCGACTTACCACATGCGATCACTGTTGCCGGCGGTGATGGCCGCCGTGATCGCCGTGATCCTGTTTCCCGAGTTGCGTGCGAGGTTCGAGGAGTCCTTCACGGCGATCGGCTGGGGCAGCGGCCTGGGCGGTTCCCTCAGCGGACTGGGTCTTGTGCTGGCCTGTTTCCCGCTGGCGCGGGCGGGCTGGCTGCGAGATCTCGGGGAAGGTGACCGGTTCTTTGGCCGCATCCCCTTCCCGTTCCGTCGCTATGACCACACGCTCTTCACATGGCCGCTGACCGCATCGGCGGTTTTTCTGAGTGTCCGCGTCGACACCTGGGCCGTCCTGCAGAACGCCCTGCCGGGCCAGTCCATCGGCAACCTGCTTCAGATCACCTCGTCGCTGATCCCACTCAAGACGGCCTTCGCTGTCTGCGTGAGCGGAGTCACCTGGACACTGCTGGCCGTCCTGTACCGCTCTCGCCGCGGCGCGGTCATCGGAGTGCACCTGGGCTGGATCACCCTCCTGGCCGGCCTGTTGCTCGGCAATCATCTGCTCGACACACCCTGGCACTGGTCCTGGCCCGTGCTGGTGACCGGCCTGATCCTGCAGCTGCTCGACCTGGTCTACTCGCGGCTGAAGACCACTCAATCCTGGATAGAAGCCTCCCTGACCACGCCGACCCGAAGCGTGCTGGCGATGGGTAGCCTGGTGCTGTCGACTGTCTGTGTCATCGGGCTGATCCTCCACGACGCCTCCCAGTTCCGGGTCCTCGCCGTCCTGATCGGCTTTGTGGCCATTCAGCTGGTCCGGTTCGGCCTGGTGACCGGCCGCACGGTCTTCGGCGGTTTCCTGTTCGTGCTGACCCTGGTCAGCCTGCTGTCGCTGACATCAGTGGGTGAGGGACACCTGCTGCGTCGCCTGTCGCTGGCCGACAGCCTGGCTCCGACGCTGTGGCTGTTGCTGGGCGTGCATGTCGTGCATATCGGACTGGAATTCGCTCGCTCGACTCACGAGCGACTGAGGCCATTGCTGGCACCGTTTCTGCTCGCTTCGAGCCTGTTGGCCGTTGTGCTGATTGTGGTGAACTGCTTCTCAACGGTTCTCAACCTCGAGGTCGTCACCTCCGGGCAACGATGGATGCTGCTGTCGTTGACGCTGCTGGCGGCCAGGAACCACGGCAGCGGCTGGCTGGGATTGCTGGGTCTGCTGCAGGCGTACCTGCACACTCACGTGCTGGCCGGCGAGTTGGAGCGATTCGAGCCGGGCAGCAATATCGAGGCGTTGGCCGAGCCGTGGCGCTGTGCGACTCTGGGGCTGTTGGCCGCGGTCCTGGGCCAGGCGGGCCGACTGTTGGGCCGTGATCGCTCGAGTTTGCTGATCGGCCCATTCGCTCAACCGGTTTTCCGTTCACCTCGCGTGGCCTGGCTGTTTGTCCCGGCCGTGGGATTCTCGCTGTTCGCCACGGCGTACCACACGGCGGTTCCGGTGTTGCGAGCCGAGTCGCTGCAGCTGTGGGCTCCGTACCTGTCGACGATCGGCCTGGTCATCGTCGCCTGGTCGTGGCGGAGCCAGAGTCTGGCCTGGCTGGCAACCGCGATGGTGGCGCTGGGCAATATCCACAGCATACGGCTCTACCCGGGCGACACGCTCATCGAGCAGGGACTCTCGGAGATGCACCTGGCCTCACTGGGCCTGGTGGCGACCTTGCTGCAGTTGAGTGTGATGCGTGAGTTGTGGCGACGCGACCGGGTGGCAGCGTTCGTCAATCGGGCAAGCCTGTTGCTGGCGGGCCTGGTGCTTGTGCTGATCTGTTTCAACTACGTGACCGATCCCGGGCTGGCTGACATTCGCTGGGAGCGGTTCGTTGTTTCGGGCATCATGGCCTACATCGCTGCGTTGTACTTCCGCTCAGCGGCCCGGCGTCCCGGTGAAGGCGAAAAAGTGCTGGTCGCCTCGTGCGAGGCCGGCTACCACTTCGGGGTCACGTTGGCGATCTGGTGTGCCGCGCTGCTGATCCCGGCGCTGCGTGAGCCGACGACCGCGTTATTCGCCCTGGCGATTCCGGTCGTCTACTTCTACGCCCGCGCCGAACAGGGATTTGCCAGCGGATTCGCGCTGGCACGTCGCTACCGCGATTCGGCCGCGGCCCTGTCGTTTGCGATCATCGGGTTGTGGGTCTTCCGCGTCGCGTTTCACCTGCTGATGTTCCCTGGCCGGGAATTCGATTTCGAGACCTACCACACCAACGCTCCGCTGATCCTGTTGCTGTCGATCGTGATGCTGAGGCTGCACGGCCTGGGGGGCACCAGTTGGCTGGGCCTGTATGGCGGGCTGGCACTGGTGGTCGGCAGTTTCTTCACTCTGACCTGGATCGAGGTCTTGAGGCCGCTGGAACACCCGATCGCCACCGCCTGGTGCGCCATTGGCCTGGCCCATTTCTGGACGCTGGTCAGCCACCAGCGTTCTCCGCTGCGGACGGCTGTGCTGCGGCTGGGCCGTATCGACGGTCCCGACTGGTTCCGGTTTCGTCGCACGTGGGGTGTCTTCCTGTTGATCGCAACCCACGTGGCCACCCTGTGGGGATTGTGTGAGTCGTTTGGGGTGGCCGGGTTTGATCGGAGCGAGGCGAAGGAACTGCTGGCAACTCCGCTGTTGCTGGGAGCCGCGAGCGTGGTGATCCACATGGGGGTCATCCGTCATTCGGTAGTGTATATCGGCGTGGGGGTGTTCGAGATCGCGCTTGCCGTGCATTCCGGCTTCCTTGGTATCGAGAGTTACCTGCCTGCGGACCAGGTTGTCTGGGTGGTCCTGGGCTTGTGGGCGGCTGGCCTGGTGGCCTGGGAATTCGCGTCGCGGCAGATGCAGACCTTGAAGCTCGGCACGATCAGTGCCGGTCTGGCCGGGCTGACGATGCTGCACATCGTGTTACACCACCACCCCGACACAGCTGTCGGACTGTGGGCCTTTGCCGTACTGGTTGTGCTGACGGCAATGACGCCGCGTTCGACCCACTCGCCGCGCAGCGGTGAAGAATCCGTCGCCGCCGGCCTGCTGCTGGTCGCCCCGACGTGGCTGGTCTTCTTCAGCCAGGCGAGGCTTTCTGACGGCTTCGGTGGTGTTGTGTCAACGTGGCCGTTGCTGGCGACGACGGCTGCGGTCTTCACGACCGGCAGCCTCTGCCGCTGGTTCCAGGTGCGGCTGCTGCCCGGTTACGACGCGTGGGAACGGCCGCAGCCGAGGCTCTTCGACCAGACACTCGCGGTTGTCGGCAAGACGGGCAGGTCGCTCAACTCGATCACACTCTGGCTCAGCTTCGCGGTGGCGGTCGTCGTGCAGTTGACGCACTACCGCGAGGCGTTCCAGACGCGCGAAGTCGTGCTGCTGTGCCTGCTGTTTGCGGGCTTCTCGGTGGGCTGGTTCTACGAGGGTCAGCAGAGACGGACGATGTCGGCCTACATCGTGCTGCAACTGTGCGTGCTGGGCTTCTTCACGGTGTTGCGGCGGCAGTTGATCAACACGACCGAATTCTGGACGCCTCAGTACGATGTCTGGGCCAGCCTGGTCGTCTCGTTCGGCCTCTGCGGTGCCAAGCAGGTGATTGACGTGCGGCCACGCGAGATCCGTATCCCGTTGATGGGCACGCTACTGGGTCTGCCGGTCGTGGCGCTGATCTGGGTTCTAGCCAACGACATGGACAGCGGCGTGGCCCTGCTGGTTGTCGGGTTGCACAGCCTGATGTTCACCTTCCTGGGCAAGGACGACCGCGAGTCGCCGTACAACATCGTGGCGGTGGGCGGTTTTGTCGCATTCGTCCTGATCACTTTCTGGACTCAATTGGAACTGAAGCTGTTGCACGCGTACGTGATCCCGGTGGGGCTGGGGATCCTGGTTCTGCTGCAGCTCTTCAGCGGTCGAATCGATATCGACACTCGGAACCGGGTCCGGATGGTGAGCCTGCTCGCCATGCTGACCAGTGCCGGCTATTACCCGCTAGTCAGTGACGATCATCCGGTGGCGTTCAACCTGACGCTGATCGTGCTCTGCCTGGTATCGATGGGGCTGGGCAGCTTCCTGCGGATCCGGCTCTACCTGTTCCTGGGCTTTGCCGGGCTGCTGGTCGACGTCGCCTCGATCATCTTCAAGGTTGTCCGGGTCGCCGACCTGACCACTCAGCGGGCCGCCATCGGCGTTGTACTGCTGGTGATCGGAATCGGCCTGGTCGGCGGCACGATGTATTACAAGACGCGTCGCGACCAGATCAACGTCATCATCGATCGCTGGCGCGGAAAGCTGGGAGGTTGGGAGTAAGTTGTTCTGGGGAGACGAGACGGGCGCCACGCTGGTTTTCCTCAACCCGCACCACCACAAAATCCCGAAGGGGTTTCACAAACGTGTGGGGCGTAGCGAACCCAGCGTAGCCCGCCTGGCGGCGTGCAACACTGGGCTATGCGATGGAACCGCTTCGCGGTTATTGGGTCGAGCCGATCACGCTCTCAGCCGTCTTTGGGGTTCTCGGGGTTGAACACCCGGGTGGCCGGCAGGAAGTCGCCGGTGGCTTCGTCCGAGGGGTCCTGCAGTTCGAACTCGGCTTCCACCTCCTCGATCCAGTGCCGGATCTCGGCTTCGTATTCGCTGGTCACCCCCGCCTGGACCAGTTCGCGTTGGAACTCGGCGACTCCGCCTGAGTCCAGTTCGGCCTCTTCGGCCGAGGGGAATCGCTTCAGCGGGTCGGGGTCGACCAATCCGTGTAGCAGTTTCAACAGTGGTTCGGTCATCGGAAACTCCTCGACCGGCAGCGCTCCGGGCAGCCAGTCGAAGACGCCGCGTTTGGCGATCAGCATCTGGGCGTAACTCATTCCGGCAAACGGTTGTTCACCCGAGAGCATTTCGATCAGCACGTATCCGACGCTGGCGAGGTCCGAGGCCGGGGTTCCCGGTTTGCCCTCGAGCACTTCGGGAGCGGCGTAGATGGGGGTGCAGGGCTGCATGGCGGGGCGGTCTTCGAGTTCGAAGGCGGCTCCGATGTCGATGATCTTGGCGTTGCCGCTGCGTTTGAGCATCACGTTTGAGGGCTTGATGTCGTTGTGGACGATGCCGTGCCGGTGCAGTGCAGCCAACGCCGAGAGACACTCGCGGATGATCGACGCCGCGGTACCCGGTCTCAGGCGAGGCTGCTGACGACCCTCGGTCATCACCACCTGGTTGATCGACTTCCAGCGTCGCTCGGTCACATGAGCGCGGACATGACCATACGCGTCGGGCGTCAGCAGCCGACGCAGGTCGTACCCATCGACCCACTCCATTTCCATCACATGGATCCCACCGTCGCTGACGACGTTTTGCACGTCGACGAGGTGGTCCTGCTGGATGCGGGCCACTCGCGAGGCGACCGTGGCCAGTCGGGCCATCTCGTCGGCGTAGTCGTCCTGGGTCGCGAAGTGATCGGGTGCAAAGACCTTCAGGGCCACCGGGATCGTGAACCCGTCCACTCCACGACGTTCGCTCAGGTACACCACACCCTGGCCACCGATCCCCAGGCACTTCAGGAACGGGCGTGACGTCTCCCATCCCACCACGCCGCCGCCGACCAGCGCCTTGTAGTGCTCGCCCAGAATCCCCAGGCTGTCGCCGGATCCCGCTGCCTCGGTCGTCATCACTCTCGCCAAATCGTCTCGACCACCCTGTAGCACTCGTGTAGTCGATCCGCCCGCGACTCTCAAGTGCTCTTGGAGATCCGGGTCCTCGATCGGCCCGGTGCGGGGATCGGCAGCGGTGGCGAGGTGTCAACGGGCGACTCGAAGGCCCCTGTTCGCCCCTGCTGGCCCGTGTTGGCCGCTCAGCCGATCTGTTCTCTGAGCGATTCGAGCAGCCCGACGGCGGCTCCGATGTCGGCCTTTTGCCTCTCGCGGTCTTCGGCGATTTCCCGTTCGATGGTCAGCGGTCCGGTGTAGCCGATGCCATCGAGCACCTTGAGATAGGTCAGCATGCCCACGTCACCGTCTCCTAGGGCCACCTCGGCTCCCCAGTCGACGCCGCGTCCCTGTGCGGGCGCGTAGGTGGCGTCCTTGCAGTGGACGCTGCGGACGAGGTGTCCGACCTTCAGCAGCGCATCGATCGGGTGGTCGGTCCCGT
>Ga0310124_10001661_pt1 | contig 15381 bp, 17 predicted proteins | sample CB11b_AW_Bot5_MG_FD_203507 | JGI IMG/M metagenome (GOLD analysis project Ga0310124, IMG submission 203507) | Marine microbial communities from Western Arctic Ocean, Canada - CB11b_AW_Bot5 | ecosystem: Environmental > Aquatic > Marine > Oceanic | place: Canada: Western Arctic Ocean | collected...
TTGGACCCATATGTACTAGCACTAGAGTTTTCACGTTGGCATCTTCTGCCATTTGTGCTGCTCCTAGAGTTCCACATTGACCAAAAAATTCTCCATTTTCATTCATCGTTTCTTGATCATCCCAACACATGCACACAAGAATGTCTGCGTTTTGGGCCAAATTTATAACTGATTTACATGGCTGTGTATCACCCGTAAAAACTATGGATTTATTTTTATTAGTTTCTAATCTGTATGCCAAAGAATCAAGATAGGGTTGTACGTGCTCTGCGACGTCTGCTACTACTTCCCATTTCTTTGAAACCTTAACTGTTCCAGGTACAATATCGTTAGCGTTTACTTTGGGTGGTTTCCTTGGTAGAGTTCCTCCTCTATTTACATATACTTTTTGACTTACAGGATGGTAAACTCTAGCTTTCCAATCATGAGAAAAAGCTCCGTCCTCTCCTACAACTTCATTAGTTATTTTTTCAGTTAAGTTTGGGCCAAAAACATTTAGGAGATTTTCTTTTCCTATACTCTGGTCCCAGCGACACAGTAAGAAACAAGGATAATCTATATCATGATCGAAATGGTGATGTGTAAAAAATAAGTAATCAATTTCTGTTGGCCACAATCCACTTTTCACTAATTTATGAGTTGCGGCAGGTCCACAATCAAACATTATCTTTTCTCCATCTATATCTAGTACATAAGCTGAACCAAATCTGGATGCAGTTGGAGTTGGAGTCCCAGCTCCTAATATGTATAATTTGTCTTTTTTCATATCTATATACCTAATAAGAAGTCATTGAAGCGCCTTCAAGAAAAGATGAACGAAACTGAATTCCCCATTTTTTGTTAATCTTGCTCATAATCCAAAGTGTATGAAAATTGTGATATTCCTTTCCATTTTTGTTTCGACGAGATTGATGTAAAATCAAGTGTACTTTTTCAGGATCAGATTGGATAACCTTGATTGATCTTGTTACTGTATGATTCCATCCTTCTGAAGCAAGATTTTTTGATTGTTGATCAAAGCCTTTTAAGAATTCTTCTTTATTTTTGAAAATTGAAAATCTATTATCCCATAATCTAATGTGAGGGAAATGCATGTGTTCAACAGACACTTCTGGATTTCTTTTATTGAAACCTTCTTCGTTCCAATAAAGTGCAGTATCTATGGCTTCTTGTTCATATTTTTTCATAATCAATTAAAAATTAACTAAACTATTTTTGATTAGTTTAGCAGTAAGTTAAAAAAATTATGTTAAATTATGTAATTTTTTTTGTTATTTGATTTTTTTTTAAAGTAAGATATCTTCAAAAACTAATTTAAATCTAAAATGAAAAAAATTACAAAAAAAATTTTATATCGTGAACATTCAGTAAATAATAAAGTTACAGATGAAGTAGATCAAGAAACTTGGTTTGAGGTTGAAACTCAGATGAATAGAGGACCTGATTCAAAGAATGTTGATAAGGATCTTGTGGAAACGTTTAATAAATATAGAGATGATTCTATGCCTGATGACAGAGGGAATCCTGCATCTGGATGTATTTGGATAAATGGATCCAAAAAAGGAGAAATATTGAATGTTGAAATAGGTGAAATCAGAACTCATAATATTGGATACACGAAATATAGAGGATCTACTGGAGCATTTCCCTCCTATTTAGAACCTTCTGCGATAGGAGAGGTGTTTAAGGTTGTAAAAATTATAGATGATAAAGTTATTTGGAATGACAAATTGTCAATTCCTATAAAACCAATGATTGGAGTTGTAGGATTAGCACCAGAATTTGAATCACGATCAAATGCATGGGCAGGTGAGTGGGGAGGAAATTTTGATATACAAGAAATAACTACTGGGGCTACTGTTCAAATTCCAATAAATCATGATGGAGCTTTACTTCACATAGGAGATATGCATGCTATACAAGGAGATGGAGAAATATGTGGAGGAGGAGGAATTGAGACTGGAGGAACCGTGATGCTAAAGTGTAAATCAGAAAAAATCCCTAATTTCATGAATTGGCCAAGAATTATAAATGATGAATACATTATGACCACGGCCCAAGGGAAGCCAGCAGAAGATGCTTTTAGAATAGCTTTGTCAGAAATGCTTTTATGGCTTGAAAATGATTATGGAATTGATAAAAAAGAAGGATTTATGTTACTATCACAAATATTAGAAGCAAGAGTAACTCAATTTGTTAATCCTACTTACACTTATTTGTTAAAAGTAAAAAAGAAATATTTAGAATAGAAAATTGAAAAAAAACATTAACATAGGAATAATTGGAGTTGGTAAAATCTCAGATCTGCATATACAGGGCTATAAGAATATGGAGAATGTAGAAGTGGCGGGAATAGCGGATATAAATCAAAAAACTCTTAAACAAAAAGCTAGATTTTGGGAAGTTGAAAAAACAACTTTAGACTATCGTGACTTACTTGAGGATAAAAAAATCGATGTGATTGATATTTTAACACCTCATAATTTACATTCAAAAATATTCATTGAAGCATTGAAAAGTGGTAAACATGTGTCTGTTCAAAAACCCATGGCGATTTCAGATAAAGAATGTCAAGCTATGATAGATGAAAGTATAAAATCTGACAAAAAATCAAGGATTTTTGATAACTTCCTTTATTATCCTCCTTACATTAAAGCTAAAGCTCTTATTAAAAATGGAGTAATTGGAGAAATAAAATCTGTTCGATTGAAAAGTATTCTTGGTTATTCAACAGATCGACAAAGTAACGTAAACAATTGGAGATTCAACGAAAAAATCAATGGAGGAGGAAAAGTACTCTTTGATTATGGATATCATATTTTTTCAGTTGCTTATGACTTGGTGGGTGATATTGTAAAGATTTCATCATTTGTTGAAAATACTGAAATGTCTGATGGATCTTTTTTAGATTGCCCTGGAATAATAATGTGGAATTATGAAAATCAAAATCATGGATCTTGGGATATTGTCAGGGCACATAAAATAAAAATCAATTCAGATTACTTTAATGAAGATGAATGGTTTGAAATAACAGGAACTCAAGGATTTATTTGGATAAATAGGTGTTCGGGTAAAATCTTGGATGGGCCTCCATTAATCTATTTTTCAAAAGGGGAAATTAATGAAATAACTTTCCCTAAAGAAGAATTAGACTGGGGAAGTTCTTTCAATATTGGAATGAAAAATTTTGTAGATTCAATTCGCGAAGATTTTATTTCCAAACTATCTCCTACAGATGGCATGAAAGTTTTTAATTATTGTAAAGCTGCTAGATTATCTTCTGATCAACAAAAACCTATATCTCTAATTAAATGAGGATTCAAAATAAGTTTTTAACATTTGTGTAAATTCTTTTTTTTCAATTTCGTAAGCGTTTGAATGATCACAGTAATCGAATTCGAGATATTGACTATTTGCCGGTAAAAACTCACTTATGTCTTGGGAATGCTTTATAGGGATTCTGTCATCTGGGATGCAATGGAATAGTAATACAGGATTATTGAAATTATTTATATTTTGTATCCTATCAATAATTTTTGGTGCACTAATACCATACATATGTTTTATACTTTGAATTATTCCAAATTTAAGCGTTGAAGCTACTGACTTTGGAAGGAAAGTTCTGCTTGATACTTCTCCAGCTACAAGTTGTGGTAAATCATAAAATGGGCTATCTGCAACAATTCCTTTGATTTGAACATCATTTGTCAAATCGGAATTAGATAAAACGAGTGTACCTCCATAACTGGTACCATATAATATTACTTCTTTAATGTTTTGAATTTCTTTCAAATACTTAAGTGAGGCGATTAAGTCAGCTCTTTCGAAGTATGTTAAGCCTAAGTTTTTACCTCCAGAATCACCATGTGCTCTTAGATCAAAAGCTAGCATTGAATATCCCATATCATAAATGTCTTTCATTAATTCAAGCTTATAACCATCAGCTTTATTAGAATCTACTCCATGAACAAATACAATGGTTTCGTTTTTTTTATTTTCTATAAACCAACCATGTATATTTATATTATCTGAAGTCAAAAATTTGGCTTCTTTAAAATTCATCCCATAATTACTAGGATTTTCTTCAACGGCTTTTCTAGTGGCTTTAATTGCAAGGGTAGTGATGTATATAGATAACACAATGTACAAAACCAATATTATAGTTATAGCGGAAATTATTATAAGGTAAAATTTTTTATATTTATTAAACAAGTTTATTTAAAAATAAATTACCATCATAATAACACCATCTTTTTTTTTGTACTGGTTTAGATTTTCTATAAACTATAAATATTATGAATATATATAATGAGCCGTTGTTGAAAACCGAACGATTAATCCTAAGGCCAATAAAGCTAAGGGATTTATCAATTGTACAAAAATATTCTTTAGAAGATGAATTTTTCAGATTTTTGGATTTTCATACAAAAGAAAGTGTCAAAGAATTTGTTGAATTAGCAGTAGTTTCAGATTGGAATGATAATGCAAGGTTTGTCATTACATTAAAATCAGAAACAATCGGCAGTGTAGGCTTGTATATTAATCAAAAGGAAAAAATAGCTGAGATAGGTTATTCGCTATCGAAAAAATATTGGGGGCAAGGAATAATTCCTGAAGCTGTTAGAGCTGTTTTTCGATATGGGTTTATGGATATGAAATTAGAAAAGATTTTTGCACAAACAGACTTGTTGAACCTACCTTCTCAATCAGTTATGAAAAAAATGAATATGCAACAAGAAGCTCTTTTAAAAAAACATATTATATCTCAAAATACTCGAAGAGATGTTGTTTATTATTCAATTCTAAAATCTGATTGGGAAAAACAAGTTCATTGATCGTTACCAACAAGTTTCTCCTCCATCAATAACTAATTCTGATCCGGTCACCCAAGATGATTCTTCCGAGGCTAGATAGAGTATCCCATATGCAATATCTTGTGGAGTCCCTAGTCTGCCCATTGGAGTCATTGAAAGTCTTTCATTGTATCTTTCTTCTATTGAATGTAGATCCTTTGTCATAGGAGTATCTGTGAAACCAGGATGGATAGAATTTGAACGGATATTGTATTTCCCATATTGAGCAGCAATTGTTTTGGAAAAGATTCTAGTTGCCCCTTTGGAAGCATGATAAGCTGTTGAACCCCTATGGCTTCCTACGAGACCAAAAATAGAGGAAATATTTATAATGGAACCAGATTTATTTTTTTTCATTATTTCAATTACACTTTGGGTACCCAACATAACAGCTGTAGAATTAACAGAAAAAACATTATCCCACTCTTCTCTATTCATTTCTTCAAAACTTGATCTCAAAGATATACCTGCATTGTTAACTAAAACATCAATTTTACTCCATTTGTTCAATACTAGAGTTATATTTTCTTTCCATCCATTTTCATCAGTTACATCAAATAAACAAGTTATAACATCTTTTGAATAAGAAGCAAATGTCTCAAGTTTTTCCTTATTGTTATCGATAACACAAACTTTTGAGCCTTCCTCCAAAAAAGTTTTTACAGTAGCTTCGCCTATTCCAGAGGCTCCTCCTGTAACAATACTGACTTTGTTTTCTAATCTTTTCGTCATCTTTTCTCCATATTTATTTTATTTTCAAAAAACTTTATCACATATTTACTGTAATTATTTTATTATTATTTATAAGATCTAAGAAATGTTTTAATGTTATGAAAATACAAAATATCCAAATTGATATATTGAAAAGAAATATCCCTAAATTCTATGTTAATGATGAAAGAAAATTTTTGGGAGGAGAAATTACTCAAGGAGTGTTAAGGATTATTAATTCAGACGGTGTTGAAGGGAATAGTCTAATCGGGATCCAAAATCAAAATATGGATGAGCAAATAAGCAGTATAAAACGTAATTTTATCGATTATTTGTTAAATAAAAAAATAATTCACCCCGAATTGATATGGGGTGAAATTAAAGAATTTATCAAATCAACCAAATGTAAAATTTCTGATTATGCTCCGATAGATATTGCCTTATGGGATTTACATGCAAAAACAGAAAATGTTTCAGTGTCTGAAATGTTGGGAAATACAAATGAATCCGTAGAATGCTATATTACGTTTCCTCCATTATCTAATAATGTTTCTTCATATACTGATGAAGCTAAACAAGTAGGTGAAAGTAACTTTCATGCTTACAAAATTCATCCCGGAGCGCTAGATAAAAATCAATTGTTTTTAACCTTAGATAAGATCAGACTAACGTTAGGCGAAGATTTTTATCTCATGCTTGATCCCAACTCTAGGTATGATTATCAGACGTCTTTGGATATTGGTAACAAATTAGATGAGCTTAATTTCTTTTGGTTTGAAGATCCAATGTATTGGAAAAATTGGGATGATCTTAAAAGTCTAAATAGAATTTTAAAAACTCCGATCACAATTTCAGATGACAAAGATTTTTTTCAAAATGAGTCTATACTATTTATGAAAAAATATAATGGAAAATCAATTAAGGCATCAAGTCGAAAATATGGAATTACAGGACTTATAGAAATATCAAAAATATGTAATAAGTATAATGCCAAATGTGAAGTAGGTCTTGCTGGGAATAATTTTTCTAATGCTGCTAATTTACATGTAATTTCTTCTATAAACAATTGTTCGTTTTATGAAAATTGGTTCCCTAAAGTTGTTCACGAATGGGGTACAAAAGACTTGATAATCACTAATGAAGACGGAAGTATAAAAATCCCTAATAAAAAAGGTATTGGTTTGGAATTAGATGAAGAATGGATTGATTTTCACCGTGAAGATATTTTAAGATTTTAAAGTATTGATACTTTATCTTTTATTTTTATTAATCCCGGTCCAGAAACAAGTTCCAGCTTAACTCCGAAAGTGGGATCTTTTATTTGATTTAATTTAGGAAGCATTTTCAAAATATTTAAATCATAGATACCCTTTTCTGGATTGCAATTTACAGCCATACATCTAGTAATTGACTTTGTAACCTTAAATGTTAAGTTCCCAATTATTAATTTTTTACCAATCCAATCCAATTCTTCAAATGGTAGACAATTTTTAACTATAATATTTGTTCTAAATCTAATTCCTTGAACATCACCAGAAAAAGATTTCAATTCATTTTCGCTAGCTTCAGAATGCAAGCTTATCAAACCCGTTTCTGAATCATGAAATGAGGAACTATCTTTAGGAAAAATGAGTCTAAATTTTTTATTAAATCCCTTAGTCATTAAGAATTCTTTTATTTTTTCTTCTATGAGACTTATTTCACTAAATTGAAATTTTTCTTTTTTTTGTTCCTCTATTTTGATACTTATAATCTTTGTTTTATCATCAAATGTCAGTTGAATTAAAGACAAATAGGGGACATGCATTAAAGATAGGTAATTGATTTTAGCTTTCCACTTTCCATCATAAACAGAATTGTTTCCAAGTCTAAATGCAGCTATTCGATCCAGTTCTATTTTACCTTGTTCAGTTATGGTTAATTTATTTTTGGACTCTCCAGATAGAGATTTAAAGGGATATCTAGTAAGTGTCTTTATTTTAATCATGTATTTATAGTTTATATAAAATCTATTTAAAACGAAAAGACGAATAATGAGAGTAAAGTAATTTATGTTATTAAAAATATTCTATTCAAACTCCCTTAATTTAGGATCTAACTTGTCTCTTGCCCAATCTCCTAGAAAATTCAAAGATAAGACCGTTATAATAACTAAGCCACTAGGGATCATCATTTGATATCTATATGGATATGTTCCAGAAAACTCGCCATAATTCCAATATTCAGACGCTAGTTTCATCATATTACCCCAAGCAGTCCAATGTCGTGGAATTGCTATTTCAAAAAAACACATAACTGCTTCTAGGGTAATAATCATAATGTCATTTAGGTGAGAAGGTAAAATGTGCTTTCTTAATATCCTAAAAGTGCTAGCACCAGATATTTTAGCCATATTAATATATTCAAGTGTTCTCAAACTAAGAGTTTTAGCTCTTATAATCCTGACGAAATTTTGCCAAGTAAAAAGAGTTAATATAATTACAAAAATCCATATGCTGTTTCCTAAAACTAAGGTCGCCATTATAGCTATTAGCAATATGGGCACAACACTCGTGATGTCAACTATACGCAAAATTATTTCATCTATTATCCATCTCCCATTTGGTCGAAATGCGTACCATCCAGTTAACATACCTAAAGATGCTCCGACTATACTCCCCACAACTCCAGTAAGTAACATTAGAGTCAAATTCCATCTGCCTCCATAAATTAATCTTGAAAAGTAATCCCTACCTATTTGATCTGTTCCTAACAAATACAACCCAGAAGGCCACCATGTCCATTTTTTTGTGTCTTCTCTTATTACATTAATATCAATTGAAATCATATCATTTAAATCATCTACAATATCTTCATTTGCTACATATTCTATATACCCAACAGATTCCTTTTTATAAACTTTAGTAAATTGAATATTCGGTTTCGGACAATGGTTTTTTGATTGTCCCAGACAATTTTCAGTAAAAATATCAAAAGTTACGTCGTCAGTATGACTTCTGTTCCTATTTTTATCAACAAAAGAAGTAGCAGGACCCATATAAAATTCAATGATTCCTTTTTCTCCTTTATTAATTGTTATTTTTGAATCATTTTTATCTTCAGGTGTATATGCTCTGATCCATTCTGGTATTTGATCAGCTTCATCTTGGCTTTGTATCAAATCGTAGTTGTTCTGATTCATGATTGAACTAACGACCCCAGGCTTTTGTAATCTGGCTCTAATATCTCCAATATAGGGATCATACGGCGCGATTATTGGAGCAAAAATTCCTAAAAATATTAAAGTAATAAGAACTCCTCCAGATAAAATAGGGAATCTTACAAATGGACTTAATATTGCTCTCATCATACCGTAAACATATTATCTTAATGTTATTCTGAAAAAAATCATATTTAATTAGAAAAACAAAAGATTGGATAGAATTATGCCTTGGTTCAAAGGGAATATTCACACCCACACCACAAATAGCGATGGCGATAGTTCTCCTGATCACGTTTCTAAGTGGTATAAACAGAATAATTATGACTTTTTAGTATTAACCGATCATAATCATTTGACTATTTTAGATGAAAATAAAAAAAATCCTAAGGAATGGCCGTTATTAATTCCTGGGGAAGAAATTACTATAAGGGAAATAGGTTCAAAGCCTGCAGCATTACATATTAATGGTATCGGTATTAATAATCTGATTATGCCAGGTGCATATGAAAATAACATAGATGCAATAAATGACATTGTTATTAAAATAAAAGAACAAAATGGTTTGTCTAGCATCAATCATCCTAATTATCAATGGTGGCTAACTTCAGAAGATATTAAGTATTCTGAAGATGCTTGGGCTTTTGAGGTGTTTAATGGCCATATGGGATCTAATGACGATGGATCTCTTTATTCAATGTCTACTGAAGAGATATGGGATGATGTGTTAAGTCATGGAAAATTAATTTATGGCGTAGCAACTGATGATTCACATCATTTTAATGAAGAGTTTTCAGCTAATCGAGCTAACCCAGGTAGAGGTTGGTTGATGGTAAATGCAAATCAATTGAATCAAGAGAATATTATTAATGCTATGAAATCGGGCCGATTTTACTCAAGTAGTGGAGTACAATTTTCAGAATTAGAATTATCTAAGGATAGAATAAATTTAAAAATAGAAATACAAGATCCTGCAAAAAAGTCAAAATATACAATCAAAATCATCCATAATGATGGATTGACTTTTTTTGAAGATGAAACTGATCAAATAGATATGCAAATCAATGGTGCGAAAAAATATTATAGATTAGTTGTCATTTCTTCTGATGGAGCTAAAGCCTGGGCACAACCAATCTTCTTATAAATAAAGTAGTTTTTTAGATTTTGTTTATTTTTTTTTATTTTTGTAATATAATTACTCGAGAACCTATCGGTGAATCCCGTACCAATTCACGGCAGCTGGTGTCACTCCTGGAGGTTAAACAAACATAAAAGGAGAAAGATATGTTTAAATTTAGGTTGATAGGTATAATAAGCCTATTTTCTGTATTATTCGTACTTGCTGCTTGTTCCGAAGAATCTACATCTAGTGGATCTTCCGATGCATCTTCTAATACTCTTGAGGTGATCAAAGACCGAGGCACGTTAAATTGTGGTGTCAATGATAATCTTACTGGTTTTGGAGTTGTTACTCCGGATGGTTCATTTGAAGGTTTTGATATAGATTTCTGTAAAGCTATAGCTGCTGCTATTCTTGGAGATGCAAGCAAAGTAGAATATACACCGTTAACCGCATCTGCAAGATTTGAAGCTCTTGGTTCAGGTGAAGTTGACGTATTGATTAGAAACACTACTTGGACTGCGAGTAGAGATAGGGATTTAGGTAATGATTTTACAGCACCTACTTTCTATGATGGACAAGGAATGATGGTATATGCTGACAGTAATTATGATTCAATTGAGTCTATGTCTGGAGCAACCGTCTGTGTTTTACAAGGAACAACCACTGAACTTAATCTAGATGATAGATTTACAGGTTCTGGGATTCCTTATACTCCACTGACTTTTGAAACAAATGATCCTTTACAGGCTGCATTTGAAGCAAAACAATGTGAAGGTTGGACTACTGATAAATCAGGATTAGCTTCTAAGAGAGCTGGTTTCCCAGCTGCTTCTGGTGGTCCTGAAGCTTTAGTGGTGCTTGCTGAGACTTTGTCTAAAGAACCGCTTGGTCCTTTGACAAGAGATAACGACAGTGAATTGTATGACGTTGTTCAGTGGGTAGTATTTGGTATGATGCAAGCAGAAGAAAGTGGCATCACAAGTGCCAATGTATCTTCTATGGCTGCAAGCCCTGCAGATCCAGGTATGGCAAGATTACTTGGTGTGGGCTTTGAAGGTGGAGAAGTACAAGATTTCGGATTTGGCATTTCACCTGATTTCATGCAAAATGTACTTTACCAAGTAGGTAACTACGGTGAAGTGTATGACAGACATCTAGTGCCACTAGGTTTAACTAGAGAAGGCAGTCTAAATGCTCAATGGACAGATGGTGGTTTGATATACGCACCTCCATTTAGATAGATATAATTCTGCATTATAAAATACAGGGTCGTAAAACTAAATGCGACCCTGTATGTTGTAACTATGCCCTCAAGTTTATTTACCCAATTTAAATCTGAAGATTCTATAAAGAAGAAACTAAATTTGTTATTTAGGAACAGAATCTTTCGAAGATTTTTTATCCAATTTGTTTTTGGAATTTTCTTACTACTGTTGTTTTTTTACATTGTTGACAAAGCATTAAATCTCGAATTGGGATTTGGGCACTTAAATAGTAGAGCTGGATTTGGATTAAGTCATACTTTCATTATTGATTATAATAGCAATGATAGTAGGTGGATGGGATATTTTGCGGGAGTAATCAATACTATAAGGGTTAGTCTAGTGGGTATAGTTTTGGCTACAATACTAGGTATTTTTATGGGTTTGGCGAGGCTTTCTCCTAACTTTTTGATCAATAAAATCTCAACAGGTTATGTAGAGTTTATTAGAAACACTCCCTTGCTTGTTCAAATAATTTTCTGGCAACTTCTTTTGTTGCAATTGCCTCATATTTCTAAAGCATTAACGTTTGGAGGCCTTACTGTTTTCTCAAATAAAGGAATTTTATTACCAATTATTTCTTCGAATGAAAATGGTTCATTATGGACTTTAATTCTATTCTTGGGACTAATCGTTTCCTTAATTCTTAGATCTAGATTATTCAAATATAAAGAAGAACATGTTGATCTTTTCTCTCCTAATTTAATATCCTTTTTTACTTTTGTAGTCATTGCAATAATTTCTTTTTTTGCTTTATCTATGAAACTCTCTTTTAACGTTCCCGAAGTCAATGTAAATCAATATGGGACCTATATTCAAAGTGGAGGATTCATATTAACTCCACAATTTGCCGCAGTTTTATTTGCATTAGTTTTATATACAGGTACCTTTATTACAGAAATAGTAAGGGGAAGTATCCAAAGTTTGCCCAAAGGCCAGACAGAAGCAGCTATGGCTCTAGGGTTGAATTCTTATCAAAGGATAACATTAATTATTTTGCCACAGGCTCTACGTTCCATTATTCCTCCATTAACTAATCAGTATCTTAACCTGACAAAAAATTCTAGTTTATCTGTTGCCATAGCATATCCTGATTTGTTTATGGTATCTCGTACGATTATGAATAACGCAGGCCATGCTTTACCAATGTTCGTATTAATATTAATAACTTATTTAACTCTGAGTTTGGTAATTTCTTTGATAATGAACATAATTAACCTTCGAGTGACTAGGATAGGGGCATGAGGATTTTATTAAACAGGATAAGAGAGAATTTCTTTGGTTCAAAGTTGGATGTTATTTTGTCAATAACGGGGGCTTTATTTATTTATTTTGTTTTATCGATAGTTATATCTTTTATATTAAATTCTGATTGGACTCTTATCCTAGTTAACAGACAATTAATGCTAACAGGATTAATGCCAGAAGAAGAAATATGGAGAGTTTGGACTATATTTTCTCTAACGGCTATATTGATAACAACTTCCATTGCTTTTTGGTTCAATATTAATATTAAAGGTTCAATTTTTTATATTTTATTACTCCTTATACCATTTTTAATCTTTACTACAAAAAATACTTTATTATATGTGTTATTTATTATGATTCTTTCTATAGTTTTCTTTTATTTAGGATACAGATCTAAGAATTCAGAATCAAAGAATATCGTGTCAAGAATAATTGTGATTTCTTGGATTATATTATTACCTATTTGCTTTTTGATATTAAATATTCTAGATGGTCCTAAAATGACTCTTTGGGGTGGATTTATGATTAATTTAATTTTAGCAGCCATAGCAATTTTTGCTGGATTCCCTTTAGGTATTTTATTGGCTTTAGGTAGAGCGAGCTCTTACAAATTAATTAAATTAATATCAACTTTATATATTGAAGTGATTAGGGGTGCGCCTTTAGTCGCCTGGCTGTTGTTGGCTTGGTTTGTATTACCAAAATTTTTACCAAACCTATTTGGATTAAGTGACTTAAACATTGTTGTTAGAGCCATGATAGTTTTGTCTCTTTTTGCTAGTGCTTATATCGCTGAGGTTATTAGAGGAGGGTTACAATCTATTCCTAGGGGACAAGAAGAAGCATCCTTTGCTCTAGGAATGAATTCAATATCAACTACTATTTTTATTGTTTTACCACAAGCTATAAAAATTGTAATTCCAACAGTAGTAAGTACTTTCATAGCTATTTTTAAAGATACTTCGTTAGTATTTATTTTAGCCATAACTGATCTTCTAAGAATTGGTAGACTTATCCCTGAACAGCAACAAGCATTTTTCGGTAAAAGTATAGAATCATTATGTGTGGTTGCTTTGTTATTTTGGGTAGTTTCACTAGTACTTTCACAAATAAGTAGAACTATAGAGAAAAAACTAAATATTTAAATATTAGGAAATAAGGAGATGTGAAATGAAAAAAAAGGTATCTAAAAAGAAAATTTCTGTTGAAGCTAAAGGTGTTACAAAATTATTTGGTGATTTTCAAGCTTTGAAAGGAATTACTGCAACTATATATGAAGGAGAAGTTGTAGTGGTCTTTGGTCCATCTGGTTCGGGTAAATCTACTTTTATTAGAACAATAAATGGCCTAGAGGAACATAACTCAGGTGAAATTACGGTTAATGGTATCCCTTTAAATGATGACGTCAAAAACCGTGACACTATAAGAGGTCAAGTAGGAATGGTTTTTCAACAATTTAATCTTTTCCCTCATCTTTCTGTCTTGAGAAATATAACTTTAGCACCCCAAAAAGTAAAAAAATTATCAAAAAGTGATTCTGAAGAGTTGGCGATGAGTCTCTTGGAAAGAGTCGGGATTCCAGAACAGGCTAAAAAATTTCCGACTCAATTGTCAGGAGGACAACAACAAAGAGTGGCTATAGCAAGAGCTTTAGCTATGCAACCAAAAATAATGTTATTTGATGAACCTACATCTGCTTTAGATCCTGAAATGATAAAAGAAGTTTTGGATGTTATGATCGAATTAGCTCAATCAGGCATGACAATGATATGTGTTACTCATGAAATGGGTTTTGCTAGAGAAGTTGCAGATCGCTTCTTATTTTTTGATGAAGGACTCATTGTTGAAGAAGGGACCCCCGAACACTTTTTTAATAACCCTAAAGAAGAAAGAACTAAGCTTTTTCTAAGTCAAATTTTATAAATCAAATTTGGTAGACATCTAATTTACTGTTCTAAAATCTTTAATATCATAAATGAAATAAACTTTATTTTCACTTATTTTTAACCACCTTTCTTTGTCTATTGTTTTTCCGTTTTGATCTTTATAGATAAAATTGTAATTCTTTATTATTAATGATTTTCTTTTTGGGTTCATTCTTCATAAAATTTATATAGGAACTACATGATATAACAATGAGATTAAAATGTGCAATTAGGTTGTCTTTTTCTTTATGATGAAATATATACATAAAAAAAAGTATCATTTGGTATTTTGATTTTTTCTTTTTATCCGAGGGTCTATCGGTTATTGATTTTTATGATTCACCTTATTAATTATAGATTTCTAATATCTATAATTAATTCTCATATTTTGAAAGAATTACTCAGAAGTTTCAGAAGTTTCAGAAGTTTCAGAAGTTTCAGAAGTTTCAGGAGTTTCAGAAGTTTCAGAAGTTTCAGAAGTTTCAGAAGTTTCAGAAGTTTCAGAAGTTTCAGAAGTTTCAGGAGTTTCAGAAGTTTCAGGAGTTTCAGAAGTTTCAGAAGTTTCAGAAGTTTCAGGAGTTTTTCCTTTAGATTGATTTACCTTTAAAGGTCTTCCTTCCATCTCAAATCCTTCTAGCGCTTCGATTGCTTTTTCAGCACCGTCGTCATCCATTTCTACAAAACCAAAACCCTTAGATCGATTTGAATCTCTGTATTTTATAATTTTTGCACTCTCAACATCCCCGTACGGTGAAAACAACTCTTTTAGGTCGTCATCATTAACTTTCCAGGGTATGTTACCAACATAAATATCCAATTGATTATCCTTAAATAAAACTGTTTGATGTGTGTAGTTTTTTTCAACACGTAACTATTAGAACATTTTTTATTCAAAAAATACATAAATAAAAGTGTATTTTTTGAATATATGAAGAGAACTAAATACCTTTTTAAAAAACTGACAATGTTTTCAGTTCCCTCCATATATTCGAATTATAAATAATTAATAATAAAAAATATAATTACAAGTCAAAATTTGTCCATTCAATCATTTTTAAAT
>Ga0310124_10001662_pt1 | contig 15380 bp, 10 predicted proteins | sample CB11b_AW_Bot5_MG_FD_203507 | JGI IMG/M metagenome (GOLD analysis project Ga0310124, IMG submission 203507) | Marine microbial communities from Western Arctic Ocean, Canada - CB11b_AW_Bot5 | ecosystem: Environmental > Aquatic > Marine > Oceanic | place: Canada: Western Arctic Ocean | collected...
CTTTCGGCTTGTCGAGTTAAATGTAAATTTTTCTTGTCCTTAAAATTTTGTTGATCTCTAATAACTGAAGGATTAAGTATTTCAACTTTTTTTCTTAAATCTTCTAGATCAACTTCAATTGATCTAAGAATGGTAATGGCTTTACCTTCACCGTCTCTTAAAATTCCAAGCATTAAATGTTCGGTTCCTATAAAATTATGACCTAGCCTTAATGCTTCTTCTTTACTATATGAAATAACATCTTTTACTCTTGAAGAAAAATTATCATCCATTCAATTTTTTATTTATACGTTCAAAAATTAGACCAAATAATACATTGTTGATGCTAATAGACGAAAAATAAATTAGATTTCAAAGTTGATATTTAATATTTTATTATCATTTTTAAATATAAATATGTTAATAATTTAACTTATAAAGGATAACTATTTAGACTTATTTTGTTGGGTGATTTCTTATTTTAGCTTGTAGAAAAAATTATTTTAAAATGGATCTAGGTGAAAAATTAATTCCTATAAATATTAAAGAAGAAATGGAGTCAGCTTACATTGATTATTCAATGTCTGTCATTGTGTCACGTGCTTTACCTGATGTCAGAGATGGTTTAAAGCCTGTTCATAGAAGAGTATTATATGGAATGCATGAGATGGGAATACGATCTAATACTGCACATAAGAAATCAGCAAGAATAGTCGGAGAGGTTATGGGTAAATATCATCCTCATGGAGATAGTTCGGTATATGATACGATGGTAAGAATGGCTCAAGATTGGAGTTTGAGATATCTTCTTGTGGATGGTCAAGGAAATTTTGGATCTGTAGATGGTGATAGTCCGGCTGCTATGAGATATACTGAGGCCAGGATGAAAAAAATATCAGAAGATTTGATGTCTGATATTGATAAGGATACAGTTGATCACCAGCTTAACTTTGATGATACATTAAAAGAACCGATTGTTTTGCCTACAAAAGTTCCTAATTTATTAATTAATGGATCTTCTGGGATTGCTGTTGGTATGGCTACAAATATGCCTCCTCATAATTTATCAGAAGTTATTGATGGTATCGTAAAGTATATAGACAAAGTTTTTTCTGAAAAAGTTGGTTTATCAGATAAAGTTATTATCACTGAAGAAGACGTGATAGAATCTTTAATTAATGAAAAGTCTGAAGAAGAGAGAGAAAATTTTGTTCCTGATGAAAAGGATATTATAGCTAGAAAGGATTATTTGATCAAAGAGAGACAGAAAGTTAAGGATATTGAAGAATTAATGAAACATATAAAAGCTCCTGATTTTCCTACTGGTGGAACCATATATGGATATGAGGGTGTTAAAGAAGCCTTTTTAACAGGAAGGGGCAAAGTTGTTTTAAGAGGGAAGGCCGTAATTGAAACAATTGATGATAGAGAATGTATTATAGTTACTGAGATCCCATATCAGGTTAACAAGGCAGAGATGATAAGAAAAACAGCTGAATTAGTTAATGATAAAAAGTTAGTAGGAATAAGAACTATAAGAGATGAATCTGACAGAAAAGGAATGAGAATTGTTTATGTACTTAAAAGAGATGCTATTCCTAAAATCGTTTTAAATAAATTATACAAGTATACATCTTTGCAATCCTCATTTAGTGTGAATAATGTTGCCTTAGTAAAAGGGAAACCAGAAATATTGAATTTAAAAGATATGATTCATCATTTTGTTGATCATAGACATGAGGTAGTTTCTAGGAGAACAAAATATGAGTTAAAAAAAGCTGAAGAGAGAGCACATATTCTTGATGGTTTAATAATTGCTTCTGATAATATTGATTCAGTCATTTCATTAATTAAAAGTTCAGCTAGTCCGGAAGATGCACGTGACAAGTTGGTGAAAGAGTATGAGTTGTCTGAAATTCAATCTAAGGCTATTGTGGAAATGAGATTAAGACAATTGACAGGTTTAGAACAAGATAAACTTAGAACAGAGTATGAGAATTTAAGAGTAACAATAACTGATTTAAAGGATATCCTAGAGAAAGAAGATAGACGAATGTCTATAATTAAGGGTGAACTTATCGAAATTAAGGAAAAATATGGAGATGAAAGAAGATCTATAATAGAATATGCTGGAGGAGAATTTAGTATGGAAGATATGATTCCAGATGAGAAGGTTGTAATTACAATATCTCATGCTGGATATATTAAAAGAACACCTTTAGTTGAATACAAAACTCAAAATAGAGGGGGGATAGGGAAAAAAGCTTCGACAACAAGAGATGAAGATTTTTTAGAAGATTTATTTGTGGGCACTAACCATCAATATATGCTTTTCTTTACTCAAAAGGGAAAATGTTTTTGGATGAGAGTTTTTGAAATACCTGAAGGATCAAGAATTTCAAAAGGAAGAGCCATTCAAAACTTAATTAGTATTGGGCAAGATGATAAAGTTAAAGCTTTCATTTGTACAGAAGATTTAAAAGAGGAGACTTATACCAATGGTCATTATGTAATTATGGCTACAAAGAAAGGTCAAGTTAAAAAAACTTCTTTAGAAAAATATTCTAGACCTAGATCTAATGGGATTAATGCTATAACTATTAAAGAAGGAGATGAGTTGTTAGAAGCTAAGCTTACTAATGGAAGTAGTCAAATTTTAATTGCTGTAAAGTCTGGAAAAGCCATTAGATTTGAAGAAAATAAAACTAGACCAATGGGTAGGGGAGCTTCAGGAGTTAGAGGTATTAAGTTAGCTAGTGAAGATGATGAGGTTGTAGGAATGATTTCAGTGAACGATTTTGATGCAAATATTTTGGTTGTTTCTGAAAATGGATATGGGAAAAGATCTAATCTTCATAATTATAGAATAACTAATCGAGGAGGAAAAGGAGTTAAAACAATTTCAATTACAGAAAAAACAGGAAAGCTCGTAACTTTAAAAAGTGTAACTGATCAAGACGATTTAATGATTATTAATAAGTCTGGTATAGCAATAAGATTAGAAGTTGCAACTTTAAGAGTTATGGGTAGAGCAACTCAAGGTGTGAAATTAATTAATTTAAAAAAAAATGACGGTATTGCTGCAGTAGCTAAAGTTATGAAAGATGTCGATGAAGTTGAAGATGTAAATGATATTGAAGTCACTAATGGTGCTGTTATTGAATAGATAACAATTAAATCTAATGTAAAATGAAAAATAATTTATTATTACTGTTATGCTTAGTTTTTTCTCTTTCTTTTTCGCAAAAGAAAGAATTAAGGAATGCTAATAAAAAATTTGATGCAGGTGAGGTTGATGCTGCTGAAAAAATACTTAATTCAAATAAAGAATTGTTTGAAAATGCAGATTCTAAAATATTTAATAATTATATTTTTTTATCAGGAAAAATTTTAAGATCAAAAGAAAATTTTGAAAAATCATTTGAAAAGTATAAATCAATAGAATCAGTAAAAACCCTCGCAGATGAAGTGACAAATGAATTGCAATTGTTAATTTCAGATATAGTAAACAGCTCAATATTAGATAATAAACAAGAAAATTATATTGATGCTTCGAGAAAACTTTATTTAGCTTATAAAATAGATAAGGATAATAATAAAGATTTTTTATATTATTCAGCATCAAGTTCAGTAAATGCTACTGATTGGAACACTGCTTTAAAATATTATATTGAATTAAAAAATATAAATTATCAAGGAATAGTTACTAAATATTTTGTAACTCAATTAGATACAGGAGAAAAATTAGAGGTAGATTCAGATGAATATGGCTTATACAAAAAGTTACCCAAGGAATTTGGTAATTTTATAGAAGAAGAAAGTGAATCAAAGTTCCCGGAAATAGTTAAAAATATTGCATTGATATATAATAATTTAGGAATGAAAGATCAAGCGATGATAGCTGTTTCTGAAGCAAGAAAAAGTAATCCTGAAGATGTTAATTTAATTTTAGTTGAAGCAAATTTATACATTGAGGTTGATGAAAAGGAAAAGTTTAAAGAATTAATGAATGAAGCAATTAGATTAAAGCCAAATGATCATATTTTATTTTTTAATTTGGGAGTTGTAAACGCTGATCAAGGAAATAATGAAGATGCTCGAGTATATTATGAGAAAGCCATTGAAATTGATCCATCTTATGATTCGGCTTATTTAAATTTAGTGGCTCTTATTTTAAAGGAAGAACCTATAATAGTAGATGAAATGAATTCTTTAGGAACCTCTCGTGCTGATAATGTTAAATATGATGTTTTAAAAAAAAAACGTGAAGATTTATATAGAGAGTGTGTCCCAATTTTAAAAAAATTAATAGTAATAAATAAAGATGAAGATGCTATTAGAACTTTAATGAATATTTATGGAACTATAGGAGACAATGAAGGTTTTATGGAAATGAAAAAGTTGATAGATTAATTATCTATAATTTTTTTTATTGTTCTTAGTTTATGGGTGTGTTTGTTTTTTCTTAAACTATAAATTCCAGTTTGATCAATTCTGTCAATTTTAACACATCCACTTGAATGAATGATATAATTATTTTTTAATAATATACCAACATGAATTATTTCTCCTTCTTTATTGTCGAAAAAAGCTAAATCACCTTCATCACTTTCTTCAATAAAACCAAGATTTTTACCTAAATTCACTTGGTCTTTGGCATCTCTGGGAATATTATATCCATTGATTTTATAAACCATTTGAGATAGTCCTGAACAATCAATACCAAAGGGTGTTTTACCTCCCCATAAATAAGACGCATTTAAATATAGTTTAGAGGTCTCAATAATATCTTTTCTACTTCTTTTTTTGTTAGAGAATTCTCCATCATAAGAATGTTCAATATGTTTGGATATACTTATATTACTTCTTAATACTATGGGAATTAAATCTTTATTTCTTGTTTCAACGTAATGAAGAAGATTTAAAGAGTATGAATTATTTTTTGATAGTTCGTTTAAAAGTTTTTTTGATTTAATTTCTATGAATTGGTTATTATCAATCCACCCTTTATACTCATCAATAATAGTTTTGATTAAAAACCATTTCTCTTTTTTTTCAATAACTTCATAAATATCTCCATATAATAGTTGGGAAATCATCTCACTTTTATTATCTCCATTTTTCTTATAGGAACAATACTTAAATTACAGAGACCAAACATTATAAAAAATATGTGTAGTAATTATAGTGATAAAACAAAAGTAATAATTTCAAACTATAATGATAAGCTTAGAATAAAAGTTAATATTGTAAAAGAAGATTAATTAGATTTGAAATAATATAAAATAAGTTGAGCAAGACATTAAATTTTTTAAACAAGAATAGATCCTTTATTTATAAATTATTTCTGATTTTTTTCAGTTGTTTTATTGTCGTTTATTTATTTCCTAGAGAAGGGAAATTTAAGTATGAATTTCAGAAAGGAAAAGTTTGGCAGTATAACACATATTTTTCTCCATTTGACTTTTCTATTCTGAAATCTGAAAGGGAGTTAAAAAATGATCAAGAAAAAATAATCGAAAGTTTTAATCCTTACTATAGATTAGATAATAATATTAAAATAGAAGTTTTTGAAGATTATAAAATTAAATTCAAAGAAAATTTTTCAGATTTTAATAATTCAGAATTGTATGATAGTCTTTTTAATTTTGGAAATTTTATTTTAGAAGACATCTATAAATTTGGAATTATATCAAGTTATGAATTGAAAATAGATAGATCAGAGATTTTTCTAATAAATCAAAACGTTGAAATACCGATTTCAATTGATCAATTATTTGATCCTTCAAATTTATTTAATTATATGTCAAATAAAATTAAATCAACTCAGTTTTCTGAATACATAGAGAAATTCAATGATTTATTTTTTGATTTAATTGTTCCAAATGTTTTTTATGATGAAAAATTAAATTTTGAGATCCAAAAAAGTGCTTTAGATCAAATTTCTTTATCAAGAGGTGTTGTTCGTAAAGGAGAATTAATTATTGCTCAAGGAGAGGTCGTTGACGAGGAGCAATTAAATATTTTGAATTCTTTAAGAATGGAATTTTCAACCAGAGATATAGATAAAAATTCATCAAATTGGATTGTTATTGGTTATTCAATTCTAGTCTTATTAGTCTTTGTCTTATTAATAATGTTTTTATATAAGTATAGAAAAGTCATATATGATGATAATAGAAAGTTGACTTTTATTTTCTTTAACATTCTACTTATGATTGTTTTGTCAACAATTGTGTTGAGATATAATGTAAAGTTTATTTATGCTGTTCCTATTTGTATAATTCCCTTGGTTATAAAAGTGTTTTTTGATACGAGATTAGCTTTGTTTATTCATCTTATTCTAGTTTTATCAATAGGCTTTATAGTTCCTAATAGTTTTGAGTTTATTTTTTTGCAGATGGTTGCTGGAATTATAGCGACTCAATCTATAACTCAATTTTACAGAAGAGCAAATATTTTTATAGCAGTTAGTCAAATTCTTTTAGTTTATTTCCTAACTTATATTTCTTTTTCAATAATTCAGGAAGGTAATTTTAAAGGATTAGAATTAATAGTAATAGGTTTGTTTGTTTTAAATGGGTTATTTATTCTTTTTGTTCTTCCTCTAATTTATATTTATGAAAAAATTTTCGGTCTAGTCTCGGATGTTTCTTTGCTTGAACTAACCGATACAAATTCAACTTTATTAAAGACATTATCTGAAAAAGCACCAGGGACTTTTCATCATTCATTACAGGTGGCTAATCTAGCAGAAGCCGCTGCAAATAAAATTGATGCTAATAGTTTATTAGTTAGAGTTGGGGGATTATATCATGATATAGGGAAATTAACACATCCAAATTATTATACAGAGAATCAGAGTGGAAATAAATCTATGCATGAAGAACTTTCTCCTGTTAATAGTGCAAAACTTATAATTGACCATGTCCCTGATGGTATTGCAATTGCTAAGAAAAATAATTTACCTGAAAGGGTTATAGATTTTATAAGAACTCATCATGGGACATCTTTAGTTTACTTTTTTTATAAAAAATATGAAGAGTCTGAAGATAACACTTATTTAAAAGAAGATTTTCAATATCCTGGACCTAAACCGTTTTCTAAAGAAACAGCGATATTAATGATGGCAGATTCTGTTGAGGCAGCATCAAAAAGTTTAAGAAATCCAAATGCAAAGCAACTTGAAGAATTTGTTGATAAAATTGTCTCTAATAAAATGAATGAGAACCAATTTGATTCATCAGATATAACATTAAAAGAAATTGAAATAGTTAAAAATGTTTTATTTAAAAAGCTGGTAAATATTTATCAGTTTAGAGTTGAATATCCAGAATAATTTTAAAAATGATTGTTTAGTTTTAAACTAACCTTTATTTTTGATCGATTTAATTTTAATAGGAGAGGTGCCAGAGTGGTAATGGAGCAGATTGCTAATCTGTCAACGTGTAAGCGTTGCCTGGGTTCGAATCCCAGTCTCTCCGCATTTAAAGACGTAAACCCCTGTAAATATTAGGGGTTTGTTTTTATACTGTCAGTTATACTGTCAGTTTTGTTAAAAACTTTACTGAGCTTCACTTAATTGGTAAAAAGCGCTAAAACCGGTATAGCTAATGCTACAAAGACAACAATTATCACTACTGCTATGACAAGATCTTTTGAAACTAAAGGAATTGTTGAAATTAAGGATGTTATGTCATAAAAGGTTAGTTCTTAAATGGAATATATATATTTGAATTATTAAAAAAAATTATGACTAAAAGATTGACTGTAGGACAAGCAATTATTAAATTTTTAAAAAATCAATATGTCAAAAGAGATAGTGCTGAAAATAAGTTTTTTGCTGGATGTTTTGGAATTTTTGGTCACGGGAATGTAGTTGGATTAGGTGAAGCTCTTAAAGAGAATTTAGATTTTAAATATTATCAAACAAGAAATGAGCAGGCTATGGTTCATACTGCTGCTGCTTTTGCAAAAATGAAGAATAGGATGCAAACATTTGTTTGCACAACTTCAATTGGTCCTGGCGCAACAAATATGATTACTGCAGCAGCATCAGCTACAATTAATAGAATTCCTGTTTTGTTGCTTCCTGGAGATTTCTTCTCAAAGAGATCAGCATCACCTTTGTTACAACAAACAGAACACACTTTTACACAAGATATGTCTGTTAATGATTGTTTTAAGCCAATATCAAAATATTGGGATCGAATCAATCGTCCAGAACAATTAGCATCTTCTTTATTAGAAGCAATGAGAGTATTGACTTCCCCTTCTGAAACTGGAGCAGTTACATTAGCAATGCCTCATGATGTTCAGGCAGAAGCTTATAATTTCCCTAATGATTTGTTTAAAAAAAGAGTTTGGTATATCTCTAGAACTACTCCCGATAATGTTCTTTTAGATAAAGCTGTAAAAGTTATTAAAAATTCAAAAAGACCTATGATTGTATCTGGTGGAGGAGTTATTTATTCAGAAGCTGAAGAAGAGTTAAAAGCCTTTGTAGAGGAGACAGGAATACCTGTAGCTGAAACTTTTGCAGGAAAAGGCTCAATGCATTACAAACATCCATTAAATCTAGGAGCACTTGGTGCAACTGGAACTAAAGGGGCAAATTTGATTGCTAAAGATGCAGATGTCGTGATTGGAATAGGAACTAGATATGGTGATTTTATGTCCGCTTCTAAAACGGCATGGCAAAATCCAGAAGTAACTTTTATAAATATTAATATAAAGGAGTTTGATGCTTTTAAACAAAGTGCCATTCCACTTCATGGCGATGCTAAAAAAACAATCGAATTGATTAAGGATGGTTTGATAGGATTTAATACTGGTCAAGCTTATATAAATAAAGTAAAAGAATATAGTAAGGAATGGGATTCTATTGTAAGTAAAGTTTATAATACGGTCGATAAGAAGAATCCTGTTCAATCAGAATATATAGGGGCTTTAAACGATTTTATTGATGATAAAGATGTAATAGTCTGTGCTGCGGGTAGTGCCCCTGGTGATTTACATAAGTTATGGCGAACTAAAAATTCAAAAGGGTTTCATTTAGAATATGGTAACTCTTGTATGGGTTATGAAATTCCAGGTGGGCTAGGAGTAAAAATGGCTGATCCAGATAGAGAGGTTTATGTGATTTGTGGAGATGCAAGTTATTTGATGTTACCTTCAGATATTATTACTACAATACAAGAAGGTTATAAAATAACTATTGTTTTAATTAATAATGAAGGCTATGCTAGTATAGGAGGACTCTCCAATTCAGTAGGAGGTGAAGGTTTTGGCACGCATTTTAAATATAGAAATTCAAAAACAGGGCAATTAGATGGTGATTTTTTACCTGTTGATTTGGCTAAAAATGCTGAAAGTTTAGGAGCTATTGTTTATAAGCCCAAAGGAATGAAAGAATATATTGATGCTTTAGGAAAAGCAAAAAAGAATGATACTACAACAGTAATATATGTAGAAACAATAAGAGACAGGAAAATGGCAGGGTATGCATATTCTTGGTGGGAAGTTCCTGTTCCTGAAGTTTCTAAATCTAAGGAAGTCCAAAAGATTAGGATACAATATGAAAAGAAAAAAAAACTTCAAAAAAAATATTTAAAGCCTAATTAAATAATTTATTATGCAAACGGCAATAACCTTTTTAGGGTTTATTTTATTTGTTGCTATTTATTCTTTTTTAAAACTTCGAAAAGAGAAACTCAGTTCATCTGAAGGTTATTTTTTGGGTGGAAGAAGTTTAACGGGGATTGTAATTGCAGGCTCTATGTTATTGACAAATATTTCTACGGAGCACCTTATTGGGATGAATGGTTCATCTTATAAAAATGGTTTTATAATTATTGCTTGGGAAATAACTTCAGCTTTAGCATTAGTTGTCGCGGCAATTTATTTTGTCCCGCGTTATTTAAAAATGGGTCTTACAACTATTCCTGAATTTTTAGAAAAGAGATTTGATAATGCAACAAGGATATTAGTAGCTTTTTTTTTAATTATTTCTTTTGTAATTACACTATTACCAATAGTTCTGTATACTGGGGCAATTAATTTAGAGAGCATTTTTAGTATATCAGAGGTATTAGGAGTTAATCAAAATGAAGGCTTATGGATTACTGTTGTTTCAATCGGTATAATAGGATCTATATATGCAATATTTGGAGGGCTAAAAGCAGTCGCTTTTTCAGATACAATTAATGGCTATGGACTCCTTTTAGGTGGTTTAGCAATTCCTTTCTTAGCTCTTTATGCTATTGGGGATGGAAGTTTATTTAACGGACTTTCTAAAGTATATCAAAACAGTCCTGAAAAATTTAATGTAGTTGGTGCTAAAGATTCAGTTATGCCTTTTGAAGTTTTATTTACAGGTTTAATTATTAATCAACTTTATTTTTGGGCAATGAATCAAACTATAATTCAAAGAGCATTAGGTGCTAAAAATTTAGTTGAAGCTCAAAAGGGGTTATTATATACAGGAGTTCTTAAAGTTTTAGTCCCTATTATTATTATTTTACCTGGTGTTATTGGTTTTTATTATTACGGAGATTCTCTTTATGAAAATCAAGACATGATTTATCCTGAATTAATAAAAAAAGTTCTTCCTATGAGTTTAGTAGGTGTTTTTGCTGCTATTGTTATGGGAGCCGTTCTAAGTACTTTTAATAGTGTTTTAAATAGTGCAGCGACCATATTTAGTTTAGATATTTACAAAGGATATTTTAATAAAAACTCTAGTGATAATAAATTAGTGAGAATTGGTAAATTAACTTCAACTGTTTTAGCTGTTTTTTCAATTATTGTTGCTCCTTTTGTAGCTAATGCTCCTGAAGGATTATATCAATTATTACAACAATTAAATGGAATCTTTTTTATACCTATAGGATCAATTATGATTGCAGGGTTTTTTCTTAAAAAAGTTTCAGCTGCAGGTGCTAAAGCTTCATTATTTGTAGGGTTAGCTTTTTATATTACAACTTCTTTTATATTAAAAACTGATATTCATTTTGTTCATATATGGGGAATAGAATTTTTGTTAAATATTGGTACAATGTTTTTAGTTTCTCACTTTTATCCATCAGATGGCAAATTTAAATTCAGTGAATTAAATATTGATGAATTAGTTCAATGGAAATATACTAAACCTATGTCTATTTCATTGTGTATTATTACAATATCTGTCTACATTTTGATGGGGACTTATTAATCTCCATAAACAGTTATAACAATACTTCTAGAGCCTCCATTGTTTCGATGTTCACATAAAAATATTCCTTGCCAAATTCCTAGTTGAGGAATTCCTTTTTTTATTGGAAATGAAACGGAAGATCCTAAAAGGCTACTTTTTATATGAGAAGTCATATCATCAGGACCTTCAATTGTATGTTTGAAATAATTAGCTGATTCTGGGACCATTTTATTAAAATGAGTTTCAAAATCTTCTCTTACAGTATAATCAGCATTTTCATTGATTGTAAGGCTTGCAGAAGTGTGTTTTATAAAAACATGAACTATTCCAGTTAAACTTGGTAATTTATTAAAAACAAATTCACTTATTAAGTGAAAACCTCTTTTATGAGGTGGGATTTTTATTTCATATTGTTTAACCATGAATTGAATTTAAAAATTATAATTAAACCCTAGAGTTATATTTCTTCCCATATTATATATACCTTTTGATTTTAATCTCGATAAATGATCAATATATAATTTATTTGTCAGATTTGTAATTGCTAAATTAAATTTCAGAGGATTATTTAAAAAATTAAATTGGGTTCCTAATCCGCAGCTAACTATAGTATATCCTTTAGATTTCTCCTCATATTGACTGAAATTGTTTTGTTCAAAAGTTGATTTAATTTTAAAAAACATATAGCTTTTTCTGTTCTTTTCAAAATTTATTCTAATAAGTTGTTTTATTGATTTTGCAGGAATAAGAGGTAATGATGAATTATCTTCTAGTTTACCTGTAACTGTTTCAAAACTAGTTTCTAAATGTAATAGATCAAGTGGATGTGGGTGATAATGAATTAAAAATTCTCCACCATATAATTTGGCATTATTTTGTTTGTATTTAAATACTTCTAGATTTTTAATCATCTTATTTGTAGGTGAAAGAAAAATATAACTTTTAACATTATTATAGAATCCATTTAAATCAATTTTTAAATGATCATTTAAAAATTGAAAAGAGATATCAGTTTGAAAATTTTGTTCTTTTTTTAAATTAATATCTCCAATTTCATAACGATTGGTTCCATGATGAGCACCCTCTGATGCAAGTTCAGCTATATTAGGGGACCTAAACCCAGAAGCGAGGTTCATTCTTATTATAACATCATTTATTGAATTAATTCTAATTCCAAAAGCTCCATTCAAACTATTATATTTTAAACTATTGGACTTAGCTATATCGATTTGTCTTAGATCAGTTCTTAGACCAAGTTGAAGATCAAAATTTTCAAGATGAATATCTGAATTAGCATAAATAGCAAAATCTTTAATTTGAGCATTTGGCACAAATTCTTCTTCTCCATAATTTATATTATTTTGATTCATTCCTTGAGATCCTATAATTAATTCCAATTTATTAGAAATTGGAAGGTTGTATTTTGCATCATATGTTATAGTTTTTAATCTCATGTTAAGACTAGGACCCTCTTCATGTTCTTCATCTTCATGTTCATAATGATGATCTTCCTCAAACTCTTTTCTGTCGTTTTGATTATAACCTAGTTTGAATTCTAAACTTGATTTATTAAAAAGCAATGTTGATTTTACACTATAAATTTGATTAATAATCGATTGATATGGAAACATTGGAACTCTATTCTTAGATTGAGTGTTAAAAGAAGATGGAATACCTATTTTTGAGTCATTAATGTTTAACCTTAATTCTGTTTGAAAATTATTTTCTTGATATTTTAAACCACCTTTGTAATCTATATCTTCAAATCTAGTGTTTGTTACTTTGTACTTCTTTGTTTTATAATCTGCATGTGAATTTTTAGATATTCTTAAAATATATTTAAATTTATTTGATGACCATTTTCTTGAAAGAGAGGTATTGTATCCATATGTGTTTGAAAAAAATCTATTTTCAAAATTAAAGTTAGAAGAGTTAGATTCTAAAAATTTTTCTGGATTAATATATATAACACCTCCTATAGCATCACTTCCATAAAGAAGAGATGCAGGCCCTTTTATCACTTCTACCATTTCAATTCCAGAATCATTAATTCCAAGACCGTGTTCCTCACCAAATTGCTGATTCTCAAGTCTTATCCCTTGAGTATAGACTAAAACTCTATTTGAACTAAGACCTCTAATTACTGGCTTTCCTATACTTAAACCAGTTGAAATATTACTAACACCAGGAATATCATTTAGGCCATCAGAGATTGATAGTGATCCATTTTCTTTATAATCTAAAATTTTAATTTTTTCAACCTTCATTATGTTTTCACTTTGAAGTTTATGAAATGGAGTTGATACTATAACTTCATCCATTTCAATTATTGAAGGATTTAAGGATATTTTAATCTTATTTTTTTCATTATTTAGATTAATAATTTGAGATTTAGTTTTGTAGCCAGATTTATAAATAATTAATTTAAAAAAACTATTTGAGATTTTATTAAAAGAAAAATTACCATTAATATCAGTTTTTGTTTCTATATCAAGTTCAGGAATGTATATACTTGCAGATGAAACAGGTGTTTTTTTATCTGAATCTGTTATGTTTCCAATTAATGAGTTTTGAGAGTAAATTGTGAAACTCATAAAAAACACAATTATATAAATTATTGTTTTCATTGAGAAAAATTTTTGAAATTAGTAAATAATGAACTTATGTACTAAGACAAAAAGGGGGGAGCTCTCAATAAAAAATAATTGAATTTTTTAAGATCCGATAAGTTTTTATAATTTGAATATGATTTTTGATAATTATTTGTTGACTCAATTAATGATAAATCATTTAATATATAATCGTTTTTTGAAAAACTAAAATCACATAGATTACATATTTTAATTTTCTCATGTAGATGAGTATCTGAGATATCACAGATTTTATGAGTATGATTTTTAAAAAATAATGAGAACTGAATGATTGTTGGTATAGAGAAAACCAAAATCAAAATAAAACAAGACATGTAAAGACTAAGTTTATCTAGATTCTCCTTCATTACTTTTTAATAATTCTTATAATTTTTCAAAAACACCTGCAATTCCTTGTCCACCACCAACACATGCAGTAACCATGCCATATTTTTGTTTTCTTGATTTCATTTCTTCTAATAATTGAATAGTTAATTTAGCTCCTGTGCACCCAAGTGGGTGGCCAAGGGCAATAGCTCCTCCATTAGGATTAATAGTTTCAGGATCAAGACCTGCTTCTTTAATTACAGCAAGAGCTTGAACAGCGAAGGCTTCATTTAATTCCGTTTGTTCAAGATCATTTTGTTTAATACCAGCTTGTTTTAATGCTTTAGGAATCGCAACACATGGACCAATACCCATGTATAATGGATCAACACCTCCAACTGCACAACTTAACATTTTTGCAATAGGCTTTAAATTTAAGTTAGTTACTATTTCTTCACTCACAACTAAAGTAAATGCTGCACCATCTGATGTTTGTGATGAATTTCCAGCAGTTACAACTCCATTTTTTTTGAATGCAGGACGTAATTTTGATAAAGCTTCAATTGTTGTATCATGCCTAACTCCTTCATCAACTTCAACTGTAAAGGAGTTAGTTTCTTTTTTTCCATTTTTAACATAAACTTCTTTAACTTCAACAGGCACAATTTGATTTTTAAATTTTTTGTTTTTTAAAGCATTTGATGCTTTTTTGTGTGAGTTAAAGGAAAATTCATCTGCATCTTCTCTTGAAATATCATATTTTTTGGCAACGGCTTCAGCTGTAGCTCCCATACTTACATGGTAATTTAGGTTTTCCATGTTTGCTTTATAACTAGGGGCTAATTTATATCCCGTCATTGGAATCATACTCATGCTTTCAACTCCTCCAGCAATATATATATGACCAAAACCTGCTTTGATTTTACCGACAGCTTGAGAAATAGCTTCTAATCCTGAAGCACAATATCTGTTAATAGTTATACCTGGAACTTCTTTCCCTAAAGCTCTTGCAGATATGAGTCTTCCTATTTGAAGACCTTGTTCCCCTTCAGGATTTGCACATCCAACTATAACATCATCAACTTGTTTAGGGTCAATTTCAGGAACATTTTTCATAAGATGTTTTATGACATCAACGGCTAAATCATCTGACCTATAATTTTTAAAACCGCCACGTTTTGATTTCGCGACAGCTGATCTGTATCCATTTATTAAAAAAGCTTCCATAGTTTAATTTCTTAAAGGTTTAT
>Ga0310124_10001665_pt1 | contig 15369 bp, 11 predicted proteins | sample CB11b_AW_Bot5_MG_FD_203507 | JGI IMG/M metagenome (GOLD analysis project Ga0310124, IMG submission 203507) | Marine microbial communities from Western Arctic Ocean, Canada - CB11b_AW_Bot5 | ecosystem: Environmental > Aquatic > Marine > Oceanic | place: Canada: Western Arctic Ocean | collected...
CTCGGTTTCGTCCGTCGGAGTCGGTTCCGGCGCGGACCAGGAACTCCTGGAACGAATCGCGTCGTGGGGGGAGGGGAGGTACTACTTCACCAGCGACCCGCTTTCCATTCCGCAGATTTTCGCGAAGGAAACGATGACGGCATCGAAGTCGGCCATCAAGGAGTCGCCCTTCATTGCGTTGCCGCTGGTGGCGCACCAGGTCCTGCAGGGGATCAATTTCGAGGACTCGCCGTTTCTTCTCGGATTCGTCATCACCAAGCCGAAGCCGACCAGCGAATTGATTCTCGTTTCGGAGACGGGGGAGCCGCTGCTCGCGCTCTGGCGATATGGGCTGGGGAAAGTCGGCGCTTTCACGTCGGACGCGAAGAATCGTTGGGCGGCGGAGTGGCTTGAGTGGCCGGGCTTCAGCCGGTTTTGGGCGCAGCTCGTGCGGGAAACGATGCGCACCACCGCGCCCGGACGCATGCACGTGGAGGTCCAGCCGGAAGGCGACCACGCCACTGCGTACGTGGAGCTTCCGAAGGACTCGATCCAGGCCGGCGGGAGCAGCCCGGACGAAGCGGTCGTCATGCGCATCATTGGTCCCGATCTGGAACCGGAGGAACATGCGCTTGAGCAGATTGCCCCCGGCCGATACGGCGCGTCGTTTCCCACGCGCGACTTCGGCGATTACCACGTGCAGGTATCGCGCAGCGTCGGCGGCCAGGCCCTGAACCAGGCAGAAACTGGGTATTCGAAAGGATATCCGGAAGAATTGAGACTGAAGCCGCCGGATCACGCGGCGATGCGGGGATGGTCCGCGGCCGCGGCCGGACTCTACGACCGGAATCCCGCGGATGTCTTTCTAACCGATCGACTGGAAGGCTATCGCGTAACACGCATATGGCCCCTGCTGCTGCAGTTGGCTCTATTGCTGATACCGATAGACATCGCGCTGCGCCGAATCGAATTTCCAAGGCTGGGATAGCGCATCCAGGGTTTGGGAAGTACGTGGCATGGGCATCCTGCCCGTGGCCCACGGAGCCCGCGAACGCAACCACCGGTCCCGAATTTAAAAATTCGACATTGAGTATTCTATTTTCGACATTTTCCGATTTCTGCCCCCTGAAGGAGCCTGCACGGCATCGGAAATGTCGAATGTCGAATGCTCAATATCGAATGTCGAAGGACACGAATACCCAATACCCAATCGAACATTGAACTTCGAAGTTCCTTGGAAATTGATGTTCAACGCCGGTAGTCTAATCGCTGATCAAAACGCGATATCCACGATCAATGGCAAGTGATCTGATCCGACATGCGGTCCGGTTCGAACGTCTCGCACCAGCACTCCGGACGTTTTCGTATTGTCTGTTTTGGTGGAGCAGGTTGAGAAGTAGCAGGCGCATGCTCTTGCTTTTGGCGCCTGAAGCTGCGTGATCCGAAGGCTTGCCAACGTACCAGGGCAGGACGTGCCCACCGTTCACTGCTGTCGCCAGGGCAATCTCGACAAGAGACCAAGGACAATGCAAGGCGGCAGCAGAACGATACCAAACCACACGAAAAGGAGCTTCTGGCCACCTGAAACACCCAGATTCCGGATGTCCCGAAAGCAGAGTGGAAGAATGGTTGCTAGAAGGAGTACGACTGCCGCGCCACATAGAGTGAATGAGGTTCCACCCCTTCGGTCTCGGTTCGCTGGATCCTTGTCTGAAATCATTTTTGGACGAATATCGGAATATTGGTTAGATTTAAAGTGACTACTTGGTCGCCGACGAGTTGAAAGGATTCAGATCTATGATGTATAGAGTTTTGTCGATTCTTATATGCCTCTCCTGGAGTGCGCATGCAGTTGAAGTGGGCGATAAAGCGCCTACTCTAAAAGGGGTGAAGTCCTGGTACAACGGTGAGGTTGTTGATCCCGGAGCGGAGGGAAAGATTACCGTTCTGGATTTCTGGGCCACTTGGTGCGGGCCTTGTCGGGATTCTATTCCTCACCTGAACGATCTGTACGACAAATACAAATCTGAAGGCGTGGTGATTGCGGGCATCACGAACGAAGGAAAGGATAAGGTGGACCCGTTCCTGAAGAGGCTTCCGATGCGTTTTTCGGTGGGCATGGATACTCGGGGAACCACGCAGAGAACCTACATGGCCGGGCGCGATGGAATACCGCAAGCGTTCCTGATCGATAAGCAGGGCATCGTGGTGTGGGAGGGGCATCCCATGGACGGACTCGACAACGTGCTCTCGCAGGTGGTGGCGGGGACCTGGTCTGTCGAGAAGGCCCTTTCCGGCGGGAAAGCAAAAAAGCAGAAGGAACAGCTTCAGCAGGAATTGATGGCCATGATGATGGAGAAGGATACGGACGGCGCATTGGGGATCCTGGACAAGCTTGCGGAAATCGATCCCAACCCCGCCGGCGTCGCCCTGTTTCGTGCCCAGCTTCTGATGGAGGAGGGCCGCGCCGGGGAGGCACAACAGGCGTTCCGGAAAGTAATGCGCGATTCGAATGATTCCCCGGAAGTCCTCGGTGAAATCGCCTGGAACGTGCTGCAATTCCCCCGCCAGCACCGTGATTTGAAGATCGCAATCGATGGAGCGGAGCGGGCAGTGGAATTGACCGGCAGGAAGAAGCCGGAGCACCTCGAAACTCTCGCGCTTTCCCTATATTACCTTGGTGACTTGGATGGCGCCGCGAAAATTCAACAGGAAGCGGTCGACAAGGCCGGCGACGGGAACCGCGAGGGGTTCGAAGAAAGCTTGAAGTATTATCAGGCCGCGCAAGCCCTCCGAAATGAACGGTCCGAACCCCCACCGGATTTGTAAATAGCCCGAGTTTGCAGGGGATATCGTCATTTTTGTAATTCCGACCTTTTAGGTCCTATTACCTTGACTTGACCCAGACTGAGAGGTACGGTGGGAATGATTAACGGGCACTTGGCCGGAGTCTTGGCCGAGGTAGCCCGTTTGTTTAGAGCTGAAATACGACAAAAATCGTCGGGTTTTATACCATGTTGAAACTTACCCGAAAATCTGAATACGGGCTGATCGCCCTCCTTCATATTGATGCCTGGCGGGACGGTGGGCTGGTTACGGCCAAGGAGATCGCGGAAACGTACCAACTACCCGCGGAGCTTTTGGGCAAAGTGTTGCAGTCTCTGGCGCGCGAGGGACTGGTGGAATCAGTGCAGGGTGCCAGGGGCGGATATCGTCTGAACATTCCGATTGAAAGTGTGAGTCTCGGAGAAGTTATAGAGAAACTGGAGGGGCCGATCGTGATTACTCCTTGTTGCGATGGTTCCATGGATTGCCGGCAGGTAAAAACCTGCAACATCCGCAACCCGGTGCAGCGAATCCAGGAGGAGGTCAGGGAGTTTTTCTATTCCCTTTCCCTCAGCAAATTTCGCTCCAATCCCGAGGTCCTGGGGCTGACCGGTGAGCTACTACCAATCGTCAGGTGAATATTATGGAGAATCGAGCGGAACAGGAACATACGGAAGCGCGGCCGGAGCAGGCGGAGGAACCGCTGGTACAGCGCACGGTGACGAACTGGAGCAAAGAGGACATCCTCGAAACGTTGCGCCAGGTGGTCGATCCCGAGTTGCACATGAATATTGTAGATTTGGGGCTGGTGTACGGCGTCGAACAAAAACAGGACCTGATTGAAGTCGATTTGACGCTGACGTCTCCCGGATGCCCGTACGGGCCCTACATTTTGCACGGGGTCAAGCAGTCGCTGATTACGATGAAGGACATTCGGAATGCTGAGGTCAATGTCGTGTGGGATCCGCCCTGGGGCCCCGACCGGATGACCGAAGAGGCAAAGCTGGAGCTGGGATTCGATTTATAGCAGGGAATCCGTGAACGCGGAGCAGGCATTTATAAGGAACGGAGGGACGGAATGGGTAATGACACTTTATTCGAAGTAGACGATTTGAGAGCGAAGGTCGAGGGTACCGCGATCCTCAAAGGGCTGAACCTGACCGTCCGGCGCGGCGAGATCCATGCCCTGATGGGACCAAACGGATCGGGGAAGAGCACTCTCTCCAACGTTGTGATGGGACATCCCGGGTACGAAGTGACCGGGGGCAAGGTAGAACTGGGCGGGAAAGCTTTGCTCGAAATGGAGCCGGAGGAGCGCGCGCGTGCCGGACTGTTTCTTGCGTTTCAGTACCCGGTGGAAATTCCCGGAGTTACGGTGGCAAACTTTCTCAAGACGGCCCACGACGCGGTCTCCGGCGAGAAGAAAATGTCCGCTACCGAATTTCTGAAGGCGCTGCGTAAGAACATGGAGATGCTCGAAATCGACTCCTCCTTCGTAAACCGTTATCTCAACAGCGGGTTTTCCGGTGGAGAGAAGAAGCGCATGGAAATCCTGCAGATGTTGATGCTGAAGCCACGCATGGTCATTATGGACGAAACCGACTCAGGGTTGGATATCGATGCGCTCAAAGTTGTTTCGCGCGGGGTCAATGCGATGACCAATGAAAATTTCGGCCTCCTGATCATCACGCACTATGAACGGATTCTTACCTATATCAAACCGACGCACCTTCACATTCTGATCGAGGGGAAAATCGTCGTATCCGGTGGCCCGAACCTGGTTAAAGACCTGGAGGCGCATGGATACGACTGGGTGCGCGAGCACCACGCCAATGAATCACTCGCGGTAGTTTAGCAGGGAGCTTGGAAGACGATATGGCTGACATTGACACAGAAAATAAGCTGGTCGACAACGAGTACAAGTACGGCTTCGTTTCCGACGTGGAAGTGGATGAGGCGCCCAAGGGCCTGAACGAGGATATTATTCGTTTCATCTCGGAGAAGAAGGGTGAGCCGGAGTGGATGCTCGAATGGCGGATGAAGGCGTACCAGTGGTGGCTCACCAAGGACGAGCCGCGCTGGGCATTGCTTGATTATCCTGAAATCGACTACCAGGACATCCGGTATTATTCCGCGCCGAAACAGATGTCGGAGCGCTTCAAGGGCGAGGACGGAGAACTCGATCCGGAGGTTAAGCGCGCATTCGAAAAGCTGGGAATCCCGGTCGAAGAGCAGGAACGGCTGCAGGGCGTGGCGGTGGACGCGGTGTTCGACAGCGTATCCGTGGCGACGACGCACCGCGAAGTGCTGGAGGAGCATGGCATCATATTCTGCTCGATCTCTGAAGCGATGCGGGAGCATCCGGACCTGGTTCGAAAATACCTGGGTTCGGTGGTACCGTACACCGACAATTTTTTTGCCTCCCTCAATTCCGCGGTGTTCACCGACGGTTCCTTCGCCTATATCCCGCCGGGCGTTCGCTGCCCGGTGGAGCTGTCAACGTACTTCCGAATTAACGCGATGGACACAGGCCAGTTCGAAAGAACGCTGATTGTTGCCGACAAGGGATCGTACGTGTCGTATCTCGAAGGATGTACGGCGCCGATGCGGGATACCAACCAGCTTCATGCCGCCGTTGTGGAATTGATAGCCCTCGATGACGCGCAAATAAAGTATGCCACGATTCAAAACTGGTATGCGGGGAATGCCGAGGGCGTCGGCGGCATCTATAACTTTGTCACCAAGCGAGGCCACTGCCGCGGCAGGAACGCCAAGATTTCCTGGACGCAGGTGGAGGCGGGCGCAGCCATCACTTGGAAATATCCAAGCTGTATCCTGCAGGGTGACGGCTCCACCGGCGAATTCTACTCGGTTGCGATAACGAACAACCGGATGCAGGCGGATACCGGGACCAAGATGATCCACATCGGCAACAACACCAAAAGCACGATCGTGTCGAAAGGGATTTCGGCGGACCAGTCGAAGAATACGTACCGGGGAATGGTGCAGATCATGCCCACCGCCGAGAATTGCCGAAACTATTCCATCTGCGATTCGATGCTTGTCGGCAGCGAATGCAGCGCGAATACGGTTCCGTACATCGAGGCGGAGAATAGCAGCGCTATTGTCGAGCACGAAGCGACCACATCCAGGATTAACGAGGACCAGCTCTTCTATATTCGGAGTCGCGGGATCGATGAGGAAAGCGCGATCAACCTGGTGGTAAACGGATTTTGCAAAGAAGTATTCAAGCAACTGCCGATGGAGTTTGCGGTTGAGGCGACCAAGCTTCTTGAAATGAAACTCGAAGGCAGTATTGGATAGGTGGGAGCAATGTCTACGATTGATCTAGCGCCGGAGCGCGCGGTGGACACCGTGGTCGGTCCGTTCGATGAGGAAGCGTTCAACGCGTGCGGAAAAGGGGAGCCTTCCCTGCTGCGCGCGAAAAGAGAACAGGGTTTTCACGTCTACAAGAACTTGCCGGCTCCGACGTCCTTCGATGAGGAGTGGCGCCGTACCAATCCCCGGCTGTTTCCGTTCGCGGATTTCCGCGCGGGCGGTGCACTGCCGCGTATTGAGCCCGACGATCCCGGCGAGCACGACGAAGATTTTGACGTGGTTGTGAACGTCGGGAACGACGGGTATTCCATCAACGACCGCACCGGCGCGATTCGCGGAGGCCAGGTCATGGTGCTTCCTCTTGCCGAGGCGTCTGAATCGTGCGCCGACCTGATCGAACCCTATCTCAATGGTCAGGCGCTTCCTTCGGACTGGGACAAATTTGTCGCCCTGAACGATGCCTTCTGGAATTTCGGATTGTTTATTTACGTGCCGCCGGGTGTTGAACTCGAAAAGGGCATCCACCTGAAATACTCGATGAGCGGGGACGGAAATGCGCTGGTGCCGCAAGTGCTGATCGTGCTCGGCGAGCAGAGCCAGGCCTCGATTCTTGAGTCGATGAGTTCCCCGGACGATGCCTCGTGCCTTTCCATTGCCACCAAGGAGATCTACCTGCAGCCTGCAGCGCGTCTTACTTTTGTCACGAACCAGGAGTGGGGCCGCGGTGCCTGTCAGATCGCCAACGATATGGCGATGGTGGACAGCGACGCGCAGATTGATTGGATTACTCTCAATTTCGGAACCGGGGTCAGCAAATTGAAGTTGGGCTGCGATGTCTGCGGTTCCGGAGCATGCGCCGAACTCGACGGCCTGTTCTTCTGCAACGAGAAACAGCACATCGACCAGAAGACGCTGCAGATTCACTCCGCGCCGCACACCTACAGCCGCCTTCTCTATAAAGGCGCGGTGCAGGATGAAGGCCATTCCGTGTACCAGGGCGTGATCCAGGCCCGGCCGGGCGCAGTAAAGGTGGATGCGTATCAAACCAACAATAACCTGGTGTTAAGTAATGGCGCAAAGGCGGACACCATTCCGGGACTGCTGATCGACGCCGATGATTTGAAATGCAGTCACGGGGCGACGATCGGGAACCTGGACCCGGATCAGGTTTTCTACATGCGGTCCCGCGGGCTGGCCGAGGTGGACGCTCGCCGGCTGCTGATGCGCGGATTTTACGATGAAGTCGCCGATCGAATTCCCTACGCCTGGGTACGGGACCAGGTTCACCGGCACGTCGATGCCAGACTCGGAGTGTAGGAGGCTCGGCGGTTGAAAGAGTGGATGGAGGCGGCGGAAGTTTCGGATTTCGACAGAACCAACCGGAAACTCGTCGACTTCGGCGGGCTGCAGCAGATCGGCCTGTTCAAGGTGGACGACGAGTTCTACGCGATCAGCGCGTATTGCACGCACCAGCAGGTGCAGATGGTTCACGGATACCTCGACGGCCATGAGTTGATGTGCCCGCTCCACGGGGCCCGGTACGACATCCGAAGCGGAGAGGCACTGGCCCTTCCCGCGATGGGGCCCGTGAAAACTTTTAATGTGAAGATCGAAGATCAGAAGATTTTTATCGAGGTCTGACTGGATAGAATGGCTGAAAAATCATCCATAGCCGAGTCGGTGGGAGTGCCGGCCGGATTCGACCCTCATCGGGTACGCGGGGACTTTCCGATCCTGAGCCGAACCGTTGCGGACGGGCGACCGCTGGCCTATCTCGACAATGCCGCGACGACCCAGAAGCCGCGCGCGGTTCTCGATGCTCTGCAGGAATACTACTCTTCGTATAATTCCAACGTGCACAGGGCCATTCATGAGCTGGGTCAGGAAGCCACCGAGGCCTATGAGGACGCGCGCGGTGTTTGCGCCGGATTTATCAATGCGCCGGAATCGGCTTGCGTGGTATTCACGCGCGGGACGACCGAAAGTATCAACCTGGTTGCGTACGCATGGGGGAGGGCTTCGATTTGCGAAGGCGACCAAATCATCGCGACGGAGATGGAGCACCACAGCAACCTCGTTCCATGGCAGATCCTCGCCAAGGAGAAAGGAGCAAACTTGCTGACGGTACCAGTACTCGAGGATGGGACGCTCGACCTTGATGTTTATGAATCACTCCTTTCTCCGCGCGTCAAACTGGTCGCAGTTACGCATATGTCGAACATCCTCGGCACTATCAATCCGCTGCCGCGTATGATTTCCGCGGCGCATGCAGCCGGGGCAAAGTTTCTGGTCGACGCCGCCCAGAGTGTTCCGCATTTCGAGATCGATGTGCAGAACCTGGATTGCGATTTTCTGGCGTGCTCCGGGCACAAGATGCTGGGACCCACTGGAATCGGTATTTTATATGCGCGCCGCGAACTATTGGAGGAAATGCCTCCGTTCATGGGTGGCGGCGAAATGATCCATAAGGTGACGTTGGAACAGTCAACCTGGGCCGAAATCCCCCATAAGTTTGAAGCGGGAACGCCGAATATTGCGGGAGCCATCGGCCTGCGCGCCGCCGTTCGCTACCTTCAGTCCATTGGAATGGGGGCGATTCGTGACCACGAGGAATCTCTTACCGCGTACGCACTGCAGCGCCTGAGATCCATGCCCGATATTCGGATCCTCGGCGATGCTCCGGACCGCGGGGGCGTTCTTTCGTTTCTCATGGATGACATCCACCCGCACGATATCGCCCAGTTGGTGGACCGGGAAGGCGTGGCGATCCGCGCCGGGCACGGCTGTGCCCAGCCGCTATTGCGCCGATTCGGAACCAATGCGGTGAGCCGCGCAAGTTTCTGCCTGTATTCAACGGAAGAAGACATCGAACAGCTATGCGCGGCCCTAGGAAAGGCCAGGGACTTTTTTCATCATGGAAATGGATGAGTTGTACCAGGATATCATCCTGGACCATTATCGGAATCCCAGGAGCGCTGGCATCGTGGAAGATGAAGAGCTTCTTGTAGAGGAAGAGAATCCGCTGTGTGGAGATCAGATTCGACTCACCGCCGTCATCGAGGGCGGTCTGGTAAAGGAAATCAAATACCAGGCGCGTGGGTGTGCCATTAGCATGGCTTCTGCCTCGATGATGACCGAGGACCTGATCGGAAAGCCGATTGAGGAAGTAAAAAACAGGATTCAGAATTTCGTTCGGCTCATGCGCGGTGAAATGGAATTATCCGAAGACGATCTCGGTGACCTCGTTTCTCTCGAGGGGGTGAAACATTTCCCCATGCGCATCAAGTGCGCAACCATGTGTTGGCACGCCGCGGACCAGGCGCTGGATAAACTCGAAAAGAAATAGCAACGCCCACAAGATGTACTCATGGACGATCGCGACGATCTGCTCTATGAAACGCGCCTCACGAATTTGCCGGTGTCAACCCGCAGCCTATCCATGTTTGTTCGGCCCGACGATTACGAACACTCGCGATCCATTTCCTTCAATATGATGGCGTATACGGTCGCCGTTATTTACTAGTAACAATAGTAACTGTTCGAATCGAGATGGTGAACGGATTTGCAATATGGGACCGGTTGACGACGACGGACGACGACGGACGACGACGGACGACGACGGACGACGACGGACGACGATTACGGATGACGAGGGAGGAGTCTCGTAATCGTTCACCGAAAAGACATTGGAAAGTAACTTCTTGTGACTGTCTGATGAGAATGAAGTGGGCAATTCGAACAACAGAGTGCAGGCGATTTCGTGCTCCGCTGCGCTACACACTAAACGCCTGACTCCGATCGTTCTCTAGTGATAAATTCAATGACAGCATTCAATCGTCCCGCGTCTTCGTCTTGCGATTCGGCGGAGGAATCGGAGCACGAAGACGGGGCACGATTTTCTATAGAGCGGCTGTGGGGCGCTCAATAAAAGCTGATGCGATAACAAGTTCCTCCTGATTCTCTTCTTCGTTTGGAGTGACATCGACATCAAATTTGTGGGGAAGAACTCATCTTCGGGCCTAATCCACGTACACCATGCGTAGTTTTCCCCATTCGTTCGGATTGACCCATTCCCTGCCCGATCCGGACCAGAACATGGATAGGGTTGTCTTCCTGCCGCTGTGGTCGCCCAAATTCACTTTGAAGCCTCCGGTGATCACACTCTCCGGCGTCGGCCGGTACGTCCCCAGATAAGACCAGGGAATCCTGCCGGTGACACACCATTCCTTCTTGCCTGGGTCGGCCCGGCTGCCGACGAGTCCTCCGGGGATGTGTTTCCGGCCGTGCAGATCGATCGGTTGCCTTCCCTGGACGTTTCCGTCAGACGGAAACAGGATCTGGCAGTCTGTCTCCGTGTACTTTTGGCGCTTCGGATCGGCGGCGGGATCCACACCGATGTAGATCTCCAGGCAATCTCCGGACCACGCGGTGTCCAGCGACTCCGCGTTCACGTTTACGCCCGGGCTCTCGTCGCCGCGAACGGTGGCGGCAACGTAGTAGTAGTCCGCATCGTAGAAGGCAAGAATCTCGGCGCTGAGGTCGGAATCGTCCACGGTGATTTTTACCGGACTGATTCGAGGCCAGGCGGATGCGCGCCCGTCAACGGGCAGATCGCTGCGCCGAAGTGTCACGTAACAGGTCTTCTCCGATTTCTCCTTCGGAACGGCCGCGACGCCGGTTCCGCGTGGACGGAATGTCCGCGCCACTTCGGGACGGATCGTGAGCGTTCCCTCGCTCCGCCGGATATCGTCCAGACCCAGCACTTCATAGTTCCGCAGGTGTTGGCCGCCTTCGTGAGATTGCGTGAGCAGGTAGGTGGCGCCGGTGTCGGGATGGCGGTACGCCGCGATGTGCCAGGATTCCGATGGGGTGTGCGTCATGACATCCACGCGATGATGGTGGCCGCGAGTGGGGTCATTCAATACCGCGGAAACAAACAAACCGTCTTGCGAATAGATATCCACCGGCCCCGCTTCGTCGCCGGCAAAGACGTACCCGCTCGCGAAATCGACGCCGGTTACGTAGTACCACGTGCCCGGCTTTTTGAAGGTCCGTGCTTTCCTTCCCGCGGTCCACATCAATTCGCCGTCCGGCGCGACCTTGCGCAGATTGCACCAGCTGATCTGCTGCTGCCAGCGCCGGATTCCCCCGGCGCTTCCCCCCGTGCGTCCGTGCACGGCGTAAAAGATATTCCCGTCGGGGTCGGCAGCCTGCCCGAGAATATGTCGATCATCCGTATCTGCATCGAGAAACGGATCCACGATGCGCAGATGTTCTAGGTTGTATTGGGGCACTCCGCCTTTGATTCCGGACATCGGATACACGGCGTTTCCGTAGTACACGGTGCCGTCGTCGGCGATGTGACAGTCGTGGCTCCATTCCCGCAGCCCGCGTTCCCGGACGGCTTCAGCGGGCAGCGTCTGGATCTCGTCCTCAGTCGCAAAGCCGTTCCCGTCACGATCCAGCCAGATGCCGAAGCCCTTTCCCTGAAGTTCCTGGTGAAGGATTCCTTCCGCATCGAGAACCTTGTGACGGTTGCCTATTCGCGCGACCTGAACGATACGATCGCCGTCAATTCGGAACACGTTAACCGTGTCGTGAGGAATGAAATAGAATCGGTGACCTCCCAGTTCCACCAGCCCCGAACCCTGCACGCAGTATCCGAATACATGCCAGGCGGGATGGCCGCCCGGTAGCGACCAGAAACGCTGATTGGTCCATTCGCCTGTTGCGTAGTCGATGCGATACTCAAATAGTTGCGAACCCTGCGGCTGGTATCCGGCGAGACCGTACAGGATGGCGGGGTCGCGGCGGTCCGCGCACCCGTTCTCCCCGTACAACGCCTGCAGCGACCATACCGGCTTCCAGTCCGGGTCCAACTTCTGCGCGCGTCCAAAAAGCCATTCGGCGGTATAGATGTGTCCGTCCTCGCCGACATCAATTCCGAAGGGCATGTAGAGCTTATCGTAACGCACGGCACCCCGAAGCGATCCGCTGTCGCCGAACCGGCGCAAAAATTTTCCATCCGGTGAAAAGACCTTGATTGCGTAGGGCGGGGAGAGATCGGTGACGTAGATCGAACCGTCCGGCCCCACGGCCAGTGCCTCGGGAAATCCAAGTTGATCCACGATCAGGTTGCCGAGATATGTTCCGTCCGCACGGTACTTTACGATGCGGCGTTCCGTGATGACCAACAGATCGCCGTTTGAGTCCAATGCCATGCCCGCGGGATGCGCAACCGGCCACCGATCCAGTTCCTTGCCGGTCCCGGCGTCGTAGACCCGAATGTGGTGATGATAATGCATCGGGAGGTAGAGCTTTCCGTCGTAAACCACCAGCCCGCGCGTGTCGCGTTCTCCGCGAATGCCGTCCTGGAGGTGACGAGTCGGGTAATCCGTAAACGGATCGGGCCAGACCCACCCGTTGTCGGAAGCCTTTTGATTTGGTTCGAAGACGACCATACGTTGGTCCCCGGCCAGGGGAGCGACCTGCCCCGTGTCACGGTGTAGCCGGTACCATCCCCGGTTTCCGTTCGCAGCGTAGACGAACGATTCGGAGAGGGCGATGGCAGTCGGGACCTCGATCGCACCCGTGTTTGGACCGGCCCAGATGACTTCGCCCTCCGGGGAGACCTTTTGAATCGCCTTTCCGTGACCGGTGCCGCAGATGTACACGTTCCCGTCCTGGTCAACCGCAATATCCTGCGCATTCAGAATGTCATAGCCACCCATGTCGCCGGGCTGCCAGGGCTGGCGTCCATTTCCCACCGATGCGACATGGCGCGCCGAGACCTTTCCGCCCTGCAGTGCTTTCCACCGGTAGGTGCCGGCCGGGACCGGGTCTCCGTCGTCGTCGGTGCCGTCCCACGGAACATCCAGGCTGCGCTCCTTCACATCCCTGGCGTACCAAAGAGTTCGCAGGATTCGTTCTCCGCTTTCGTCGTAGAGAGCGAGACTGGTTTGGCCCGCGTTGGGCAGTTTCACCGGAATGACAACGGCCGGGGGCGCTTGACTGTTTTCCTGCGCGAGCTTCGACGATCGGATCCGGGACGGATCGCCTCCTTCATAGGTGACGACCAGGTGCGGTAACTGATCCGCCGGCGTGTTCTCGCGCTCCGACGCAAACCACTCCGCCTCGAGTTCCTTGAGGTCGCCGCGTTCGATTGGCTCGATCCGGGCCATGCATCCGAAGTTTTCATCCGGCCGGTCCAGCCAGTCCTGCGCGACCTCTGCCGGAAAAGGAAAGCGAATGATTCCGTCGGGCGCCTTGGGAATGGTCGGGGAGACAAGGAAAGGCTTGGCCTCAAAGTCACCTCCGGGTTGTTCCCACGCCATGCCTTCGACCCCGTTTCGCCGGCTGTTCCAGGTCGCGGAGCCGTTTTCAGGCTCGCCGGCGGTTCCGGTGCCGGTTCCTTCCACCCATGATCGGGTCATGCGATGAAACGTCAACCGGCACGGGACGGGGTGGAGCGGTCCGGCCATGCGGACGGAGATTTCGACATTCTTGATCGTCGCGCCCGGCGCTACGGCCGCGAAATCGAATCGCGACAGGGCGCGATAGTGGTCGCCGTCAGGCGACCAGCCCATGCGCACCCGGTGCATGAACTCCATGGGATACAGGTGCTCGCCGAAATTATTGTCCGGCGCCCGGCGCGATAGCATCGTGTCTTCCGCTACCGTCAGGAAAACCGTCTCCGCGGCCGTGGAACGATGGGTGGCCATCCACGATAGCAAGGCCACCGAATAACAGAGTAGTCCGGCAACGTTCCTGTTCACCCGATGCATGCTGACGAGATTGAAACGGGTAGCCATGGCGCTTGTGTACCATCCGTCTATCCGGGCGTCAAGGGACGTCAAGGGGCGTCAAGAGGCGTCACACCTCGATTCGGACGGCCAACCGGATCTTACTCAACCAATACCGTCGTATACGTGTAACAGGTCATGTCCTTCGACCAGTACCTGTCTGCCCATCCTCCTTTCTGCTTCAGCAGGAGGATAAATAGATTCGGATCCGGGACGGATTCCCAGACCGCGGGCAGGAATGTCGCGTGGCGGTTCCCTTCTTCCAGTATCAGCCCGTCAATGCCGGGCCGCAGTTCCGCAAGCAGATCGGCTTCCGAGGAGGCGAGCAGGCGTACCGGTGTTCTCAGAATCGAAATGCTGATCTGGAGTGATTCGGTTTCGTCCGCCTTGAGCTTGGAGAATCGCGGATCGCTGAATGCAGATTTGAACGCGTTGATCGCAACATCCTTCACGAGTGGGTCGATCGCCTTGACGGAGCCGATGCAGCCGCGTAGATCGCCGTGCTTTTTGAGCGTTACGAACGACGCTCGAATTTTCTGAAGCGCCGGAGGAAAATTTTCGGGGACGACGGGAAAAGGCTCGCCTCGCCCTAATCCGAAATCAACGGAGTCCGCGGCAGTGGCGAGAAGGAGCTCTCTCTCTTCCTGCGAGTAGTCAGGAGGGGCGCTAGTTGACAATGAATGCTCCATATCCAACAACTCGATCTCGTGAACCGGCGGTGTCGCCGGAATTACGAAGATCCAAAGTTTTTGCGGTTAGTTTTCGCTCCCGCGCGCAAAGCAGAAGCCCTTGAATTGCAATGCGCCCGCAGGCCTGTTCGGCCACGATACTCTCCGGATCGATCTTCTCTATCGCGGTTGCGGTCCTGGTGTCGAGCGCTTGCGCCTGGTCATATGGATAGTAATGGCTGAGATCGGAACTGATCACGATGAGGCTCTCGGGCCCTCCCCATAGTGCGTCGAGTACCTCTTTCACTTCCCGCGCGGTCGCATCACCTACGACAAGGGGAACGATCGAAAAGTCGTCCAGGATTGTCTGCAGGAAGGGTAGGTGAACCTCCAGGCCGTGTTCCTTACAATGGGCCCGGTCGTTGATCGAAAGTAGATTCTGTCCTGCCAGACTGTCCACGGATTCACGATCGACCGGCACATCTCCGAGCGGCGTGACGAATCTTTCGGATCCTGGTGCGGCCAGACCTCGAATCGCAACCCGGTGGGCGGGGCCCACAAGAACGACTCTCCTGATTTTTGCTGCCAGGCCAAGGCATTGCGTGTACGCGGTGCCGGCAATAGGTCCCGAGTACTGGTAGCCTGCGTGGGGGGCAATGACCCCTTTCGGTAAGTCGTTCGCGCCTGAATTTTCGCGCAAATATCCTCCCACCGCCTCCGTCAGGGCAGTCGAATTCGCAGGATAGAACGTGCCC
>Ga0310124_10001666_pt1 | contig 15366 bp, 16 predicted proteins | sample CB11b_AW_Bot5_MG_FD_203507 | JGI IMG/M metagenome (GOLD analysis project Ga0310124, IMG submission 203507) | Marine microbial communities from Western Arctic Ocean, Canada - CB11b_AW_Bot5 | ecosystem: Environmental > Aquatic > Marine > Oceanic | place: Canada: Western Arctic Ocean | collected...
TGGCTTCAACCTGAAAGCAACGGGCTCTCCCATCCGTGATTTTGGAAAGTATCTGGTTAGCTTTCTCAAGAGCGGTCTTGGCACTGCCTTCCAGACTGGTGTCGGGAACGATTCTCAGGTCACAAAGGCCCTTTTCATGTAATTCCTTGAAAGTCTCAAGTTCGGGATCGTCCTCCGCAATCAGCATTGTATGATCATACATCTCAATCAAATATTTTCCGAGTTCCTTCAGATCTCCAAATCCGACCACCCAGCCGTGCTGATCCATGGATTCTGCATCGAAATTGAAGGTGTATTCCCTGGAATAACCGTGGATGTAGGCACAATGTCCGTCATGTTTCCATTGGCGATGGGCGCAAGGCAAGTTGCGGTAGGTCTTGGTAGATGTGTATCTCTCGCTCATATTTTCTCCTTGTATTTTCTTTCTGTATTGATCGCATCCTGAAGTACTTCAGGCCAAGGTTTGACGTAAGGTACCGGATCGGCACGACCCACTGCGTGGAAGGCCAATATCCGTTCGATATCTGCGCCAGATTTCCCACTGCTGCGGCCCATCTCATCCGGGTCATAGCTGGTGTTGGTATTCGCAAAGACGGTGTTGAAATCCAGTCCTAACCGATCCAGGCATTTCGCGGCATCTTTCAGGATCGTCTCCTTGTTACCTCCGATATAGGGCAGGTAGAACGATACTTTGTCACTAGAATAATTTCCAATCTGGAATGCATTCTCCAGGGCACCGTAGAATTCAGGACGGCAGTCCGGATAGATTGCATGATCCCCCGAATGGACGCCCAGGGCTATCTTAATCTCCCAATTCCTCTTAAGAGCAATCGAAAGGGCATATCCATACAGAACGGAAGAGAAAATAGCATTACGATTGGGAACCACGGTCTGTTTCATCTGGTCTTCCTCATAATGGCCTTCTGGAATCTCATAATCATCTGTGGTCAATGCCGAATAGAAGGGAGACATAGCTGACCGTAGGTCAATTATCTTGTGTGAAATGTGAAGGTCATGACTGGCCAGATAAGCAACATTGGCCTTGGCCCGATCCAGTTCCAGCCTGTGCTTCTGGCCGTAATCATACGACAAGGCATGAACTTCATGGTCATCGGCCAGGAGGTGCATCAAGAGACCTGTGGAATCCATTCCACCTGATAACGCCATGACCGAACACTTGGGCATCAGTCGACCCCCATCCACTTATGGGTCTGTAACGACAAATTCCAGCCAGGATTGTTAATCACAATGTCGAATGTCTCACGGAAATTCTGTCCATTGAATCCAACATCCTTGGATTCGTCATAACAGGGTTGCAGGAACAGGTTCGCGAATCCCTGTTTCAGGTTCTCGTACATCGACAGGTCCTGCCCGACATAGACCACCTTGAGTTCGTCGCCTTTCCTCTGTTTAATGCTGAATTCCGGATACAGCATATCCTTGGGACTGACGCAGATCCAGTCGACAATACCATCCTTCAGTTCAACGGTACCATTGGTCTCAATCGCAATATTGTAGCCTCGGGAATGTAATGCCTTGGATAAGGGTCCCAGATCCTGGATTGCAGGTTCACCACCAGTGTAGACAATACGTCTGGTGGGCCATTGTTCCAGAGTCTTGATTATCTCAGTAATTGACATCTTTTCCCAGACATCGAATTCAGTGTCGCACCAGGAACATTTGAGGTTGCAACCTCCGAACCGGATGAATATCGAAGGAGTTCCGGTATGGTGTCCCTCTCCCTGAACAGAATTGAAAATCTCTACTATCGGGTATTGTTTCTCGGCCAATCTTACTCCTTGATCAATTGCATCAGCTCGGCCCGGGCCTCGGCCTTGTCAAAGAATACTCCCCGCATTGCCGAAGTGGACATGATGGCATGACTCTTCTTGACGCCTCGACAACCCATACAGGCATGACTGGCCTCGATAATGACCGCGGCCCCCAATGGTTTCAAGTGTTTTACCAAAGCATCTGCAACTTGAGTTGTAATTCTTTCTTGATTCTGTAATCTTTTAGCGTAAACTTCGACTAATCTTGCCAATTTAGATATTCCTACTATTTTGGTTGTTGGAATGTAAGCAACGTGTGCTTTTCCTGTAAATGAGAGCAAATGGTGTTCACAAGTACTATAGAACTCAATATCCTTTAGTAATACAATACCGTCATAACCTTCGCCATTGAAAGTTGCATTCAACATCTCTTTAGGATCTTGGCCATATCCTGAATATAATTCATCCCAGGATTCTACTACTCTCTTTGGAGTGTTCTTGAGACCTTCACGAAGTCCTTTCTTTTGGTCAGGTTCGATATGCTCCAATATTCCTTTTACTAAATCTTGAGGATTGCTCATTTATTTGCCTCCGATTCATACTTTACAAACTTCAAATTATAATCTGATTGAGTTAGAATTTCATTAGGGCAAATTGTTCTATATTCGCCGTCAATTTTCACATAAACCAACTTCTTGCGATAATATTCACAATCTTTGTCTTGACAAAGTAAGTTCATTTCTTACCTCCTTTGAGCCGACCGTGTCTTTGATCAATATCGTCTAATTGATCCAGTAATTTACGGCAAGCGGTCCTGACGGCATCCGCCAATGATACGAACTTCTTGTCATCCCCGGTATGTTCCTTGAGGTCATTCATTAGTTCGGCAGGCATGTCCAGGCTGATCTTGGGCATGCTCAGAATTTGCCGGCAGAGTATATATTAGTATTCTTCTAGTAATACTCCAGTAATACTATGCTATTCTGCAACCGAATCAATCTAACATGTAGCTACCATCTGGAATAACAGTCGGTAAATTGAAACCTTGATTGTTAAACAGATCGTATGCCAATACATCAACCGTTTCTAAATCGGTTTTAGTACAAACATACCATTCATCCTTACTGTCTTCACATTTGTCAGTTAATGAAGCATCTAAAGCACCAATATTTGCCATCAGAATCCAATAGAAATATTCGTGGGCTTGACAATGGTAATCGCAAGTATCGTCATAATAGGCATACCAAGCCTCTTCAGGATATTCATCGGGAATGGACATGAATTGACCTCCTCTGGCAGCATCCATTGCCTCCGTCAAATTAGAAGGAATTACGTCGCCATTATCCTCAAATTCAACACCCATGAATTCAGGATAAGTTTGATACCAGCCTACCGAGATAATATGCCAAACTTCCTCCAAGTTTGTATCCCAGGTCCCTGCCTCTTCAATTCCTCCTAGGGCCCATTCATCATATTCATAGTACATGCTAGCTGCCATTCCGATATTATCCTCACAATAAGTTCCCCTTGCTCCATCCCAGAAATCTTCATGATCGTCCTCACTCCACACTGGAACAACAAAATTGTGGTCAACCAAGAATTTCAAAACCTCAGGATCATCGGCAACTCCGTCCTCATCATTATCGATGTATTGAGCCGTCACATGAGCTGTGTGATTGAAATATTCAAGAGAAGCTTCTGGAGTTCCAACAACATAGACTCCCAAAACATTAATGAATTTATCGAAAACATTGCCGTTCATACATTCAAAAGGATGTTCTGATAAAATTTCAAAGGTAAAATTACTTTCCGAGGGAGCTTCTTCAGTTTCATTTGTTGAAGTTTCATTAGTTGAAGTTTCATTAGTTGAAGTTTCATTTGTTGAATCCGGTTTTTCATCGTCATCGGTAAGATCTTCAATATCGTCTATTGTATCTTCAATATTTTCCCCATCCTTATCTTGATTATCACCAAATCCAAGGCATCCTGAAAAAAATAAGAGAACCGCTACTCCAATCACCGACGATTTATTCATAGGCTGCACCTAATATTCGATTTATACTAATTTTGGTAAGTCGCGAAAGCCCCTAACAGACTAAAACAATACCCCGCATAAGTACTGGTATTCGTATTCCAGCGTGTTTCATTTATAGAAACACATCTAATGGAGGTAACTTTGGTCAGGCGCGAATATGTCAGAAATTGGTGGGACCTTTCCCGGGGCGGAAACGTTGTCTGGGGAATCGGAACCCTCAGTCTGGGTGCCTTGATGATGGGGGTTGGTTACGAGCAAAGTATTCTCACCCTCACCCTTCATGCATTCTGTATAGGGGCATTCATCGCCGGGTGGTTCGCGATAAATGACCTACTGGACATCGAGGTGGATCGAATCAATCACCCCCAACGGCCCTTACCATCTGATAACATAACTGAGATTGGAGCCAAGAAATACGGATACCGGATGATGATCCTGTCTGGTGTAAGCCTACTTGCAATCATACTGAATGATGTGAAAAATATCGGAGAAATAGCCTGGATTGACTCGGTCATCGTCTGGTTGGTCGCACTACTGATGATGATCGCCTATGAGGTCGATGGAAAACCATTCAATCCCTGTTTGAAGAAAAGAATGTTCTGGGGGAACCTGACCATTGCCGGTACCATCTCCATAACCATTTTGTTTGGCGCGGCAGCAATTGACCATGCAGCCGATCCGCTACTCTGGATGGTCGCGATCAGTGCGATGATGCTGACCACAGCAAGGGAGATGATTATGGATACCAATGATCAAGTCGGAGATTTTGATAGAAAAACCTTTGCAAAGGTCCGAGGTGCCGAAAAGGCACGTAAGACTGTCTGGATTCTGGCAGTAGCCTCTGCTCTGGTTATGATAATGCCATTTACAGTAGGATTCCTGCCATGGAATCTGGTCATCTTCGTATTGCCTGCAATGGTCTGTACTGCCTCGGCCAAGCCCTTTCTCAAACAAGGGAAAGATGACCATGCTGGAAATGTCCTGAGATGTACTATGGTATTCGGATTGCTGGGCCTAGCGATCTGTGGTCTAGTCCTGAATAGTTAATTCTGGTAAGTCGCGAAAATACTCAGCAGACCAAACGCGATGCCCAGAACAAGGATTGGTATTCTGATCAAGGCCAACATATCCCGGGTGGCACTTCCCTCGTCACACTGACCCTCATCAGCACCTATGGCCTGACCAACCTGGCCCGTGGTACTGTCGCAATCGTCCTCTATTCTTTCATCGATATAATCAATCGCAAAACCGGCCACAAAGAATCCCACGATACAGACTGCACTGAGTATGATTCCCAGTGTTCCTGCAAATATCTCGATAATCGATGGCCCTGCTTGTGAATCAGACATTGTAATTATGCTTCTTCAGGTTCGTCATCCTCGGAATCATCTTCTTCATCCCCGGAATCGTCCTCGTCATCTTCGTCGTGATCGTTTTCGTCGTGATCGTTTTCGTCGTGCTCATCACACTCTTCCTCGCGCTCCCGTTCGTCGTTCTCGAGTTCAGTGATTAGTTCCTCTAATTCTTCACAGGCTATCTCATCGCCCCCCTCACAGGCTGCTCCGAGTTCTGCCATGACTGCCCTAAGTTCTTCCCATTCTCCGTCACGGTCCTTTTCACCGCGGTCACGGCCGAACTTCTCCTTCATGCGGTCCATCAGATGTTTGCCCACACATTTTGAATCGTCTCTGTCCTTCTGTCCCCAGTCACGTTCTTCGCGTTCCCAGCCTCCCAAATGCTCTTCCATAAGTTCCCTTAATTCGACACAGGCAGCCTCGTCACCGTCCTCGCAGGCCTCCTTCAATTCTCCAATAGCTGCGAACAGTTCAGCTCTTTCCTCGTCATTCAAGTCGTGGTCTTCATCTGAGCTTTCACTGTCATGAATAATCGTAAGTTCATTTGATTCGTCGTCGTCGCCTTCATCCTCGTCATTATCGCGTTCCTCATCGGACTCGTCGTCACGATCATCCTCATCTTCATCATCCCAGACACGGTCTTCTTCACGGATTCTTTCCCATTTCTCCTTGATCTGGCCAACGGTTACACAATCTTTCTTGCCCTTCCTTTCATCATTGCCCAGCTTGCCAACAAATTCTTCGAACTCAGCTTCGGTGAAACAATCCTTGTCAGTGGCTTTGACGGTTACCTTGTCGGTCTCCTTGTTGTAATCTTCTTTCTCTTTCTTATCGTCAGAATTGCCACGAGCGCCATCGTTTGATTCTTCACGGACCTCATCCGACTCTCGCTCCCAGTCTTCCTTGTTCCAGTCTCTCTCAGCTAATCTTTCTTTCCATTGCTCGAGGGTGTAACAGTCCTCAACGACAGCCTTGGTATCCACCTCAGTAAAAGGTCTGTCATTCAGGATATCTTCTCTCAGAAGATTATCAAGATCTTCGGTAGGGTCACTCTTTTCAATGTCAATCAAATCATCAGGGGTCTGGTCGAACCTTTCCAGGACAGCTTGTCCTTCATCGGAAGCGATTGCAATAGGACTTGCAATCAGCAGCATCAAGGCTACAATGTAAGCCTGATTTTCTATCATATGTAACCTGAAAACTTCACTACTATATAAAAGAGTGCCAAATAAATTTGTTTAGCGGAAGTCCTTTGGTAGCATGTCTTGGAAGAAAAGCACACGGAAATCGCTTAGACGATTCAACTGGAAACTATATTTTGCTTTACTGTTGACCGGACTTTTACCTACTCTCTACACCACTATAAGGATAAACTATCTGGGTAATCTACCTGGAGACTGGGGAATCAACATTGCTTCCCAATTGGTCTGGGTGAATTTGATTCTGGAAGTAATCTATGAAGCCCTAATCCTACCTTTGTTCTACCTTATTGGAAAAACCATAGATGATAGGAATAAGACTGTCAACAAAATCAAGAGTGGACTGGCCCTGACCTGTGGGATATATCTGGTCTGTGCAGTAATCATTACGCTCTTTGCCAAGCAATTTGTAACTGCGATGGCCCAGAATCCAGATACTATTGACGCGACAACCACTTACATCAGATTCGAAATGATTGCGGCGATTCTGATAGGTCCCGTAAAATTCATGATGGTGGTTTTCATTCTGTTGAACTACAGAATACACATCTATGCACTATTATCCATACAAATGGTACTTTCAATAGTCCTGGATTCTATGTTGCTGAGCGATTTTGATTTCTCGCTTAATCTGGGTGTGAACGGGATTGCCTACTCCAACATAATCGTCTATTCGACTATGCTGACATATATCATGTACATATTCTGCAAGAATTACGAAGTGGACCTAAGAGAATTCAAAAGTGGCTATGACTATGGCTGGGTTACTGACTGGATAAAGGTTGGGAAATTTTCTGGATTGGATTCATTCATCCGGAATTTATTCTATCTGGTTTTCATTGTAAGGATGATGAATGTGATAAGCGAGCAAGGAACTTACTGGATCGCTAACGGATTCGTCTGGGGTTGGCTTCTATTGCCCTTCTACCCATTGGCCGAACTGCTGAAACAGGATGTTGCAGGCAGAAGAGTTGTTGACCATAAAGAAAAGATGTATGGTTACTTCGGAATAGCGACCGCAATAATCTGGCTTTGGATTGTCACTATACCCTTTTGGTCGCTCTTCTTTGAAAAGGTATTGAATGTCCCTGAACCGGAGGCTATACTGGATCTGGTATTGATCCTGCTTCCATTCTACATACTTTACGTGTACAATACATTGGCCGACAGTGTTTTCTATGGAAAGGGAAGAACAGAGTTGTTGGCGTTACAGTCGATAATAACGAATGTGACTGTCTATGGCACGGCATTTGCATTATTCCAACTGGAAATATTTGAACCGACTCTGATTGGAATCGCCTTATTGTTCGGAACTGGTATTTTTGTGGACAGTATCGTAACTTATTATCTCTACTTTAAGTACTTGAGAGAAAACGGATATCGGTTGTAGCGCAAAAAGTTCAGCGGAGGTAGCTTAGTCTGGCCAATTGCGCTAGAGTGAATTTTCAAAAAAGGAAGAAATACCGTCAATAGTGTAAAAAAGGGGCCCCCTTTAAAGAGATAAGTAATCCTAAGATACATATACCTCATGCCTGCCGAAAACCAATTCAAGTTTGGAATAACTTGTGAATTCAAGCCCCTGTGGGATGAATTCGAAAGCCTAGCCCCAGGAAGCAATAAATCAAAGATGATCAGATATCTGATCTACAACTTCCTTTACAATAACGGGAACAGAACCCGAAATACCTTCGAAGACGCCACCAGCGATGACTGGGAACATGTGGAAGGTGCATTGAAAGTCTACAACAAATTCATCAAGGGAAATACTGAAACGATGAAAGAGCATGTTATAGACAAGAGAAAATTCTGGGTAGAGAACTACGACCATGCAGTAAAGGATGAACTCGTAACCGATGAAGAACTGGAAACACTCAAAGATGAAGGTTTTACAGTGATGAGAAATACAATTCCATACTATCTATTGCCTGAGGTTGACCAAGCTAATGATCGAATCGTATTAAAGAAGATGATAAACCAGGTCAAACATGAACAAATTACAAGATATCTTAGTAAACCTAATGAATATTATGTAAAATGTAGGTGGAGAAATAATTCTTTTCCTTACTATATAGAAGCTTACCATGAATTTAGGGATTACCGTAAACGATTGAAAAGCCCATTTCCAACAACATCAGAACTTTTTGAAATAAATCGGAAATTGATTCGCAGATTGAGGGAAAATAATCTACTGGATTTGAAAATTGCTCAACGATTTGGACTACTTGATAAAAAATCTGTTGTCGAAAACGAATTAACTCCATGGAAAGAAACTCCTAAGGAACTTGACGATTGCTTACCATTAAATAAATTCCATATAGATACAAAAAAGAACTTGCAAAAGTTAAGAAGCAACGAGAATGTAATCTATAATAATTATACCATTTTAAAATTCAAAACTGGCGAGACTCCTAAGATAATAGGGCCAAGAAGAGAAACAATTGAAGAAGCTGAAGAATGGAGGTTCTACGATGAATAAAATTGATTTTGGGGAATATAATCTAATAAAATTGCCTACAAACAGTGAACACTTTCCACCCAATCGCGGATTTGCAAAAGTAAATTATACCGATTTAGGGCATTTCTTTGAAAATGCTGAAAAATTATCTGTAAAATTGATTTATCATTGGCAGTATCAAAATAAGAACTATGCCTTTGTCGATAGAAACAATGTAGTACATCAAACCGTAATGGAAGGTGGATGGGAAAGTCCAAATGAAAAAATAATTGCAGAGAAGAATGGATTTACAAATGTAAATGAATTCTATCGTGCTAAAGATAGTGGTTTCACCAAGAAATCAGAATACCAAGATTTTCAAACTACTGGATTTCCAAACAAAAAAGAATGGAAAAAAATGGAGAGATTGGGATTTGGAGATCAAAATGCATTCAATCAAGCAGATAAACTCGGGTGTAAAAATAATAAGCAATATGAAGAATTACAGGATTCGGGATTTCCTAATATGGAGTTGAAAAAAGAAGCAAAAAGAATAGGTGCAATGAATATGGAATGCCTAATCTTGATAAAAACTATACAAAAACTTCCTAGTGGGTTGCCAATTCCTTATGATAAAGTTTCACAAAAATTTGATGAAATGCAGGATGAAATGTATTCTGAAATGAATAATGTTAGCTATTCTCTTAACGAAGACATGTTTTCAGAAAAACAAATAATTAAATTGGGAATGTATGAAAATGAATTAGAACTATTCTACAAGGGTGTTAAAAGTCCTAAAAATAATTCAGTAGCAATCAATGAGGATAAAGTAATTGTTGATGGTAATAATGTAGCAAGGCATCCAAATATCTCTCCTAGCATTGCAAATCTAATTAGAATGAAAGAAGCATTAGAAGAAAAAGAAGTTACTATTTTCATATCACATGTAATAAAAAATAGAGATGACTGGGATGATAAAGAAAAACTCTTGGATATGATCTCAAAAAATGAGATTAAAGTAGTTACTGCAGACCAAAATGATGATTATTGGTGGATTTCTTTCGCTATAAAGGAAAATGCACTAATAATAACAAACGACAAAATGAGAGATTGGAGGGCAAAAAATCCAAAAATTGCAAAAAATATTAACAAAAGACGTGTTGGTTTTGATATTCAAGGTGAGAATGTAGTACTTGGCCCTCCTCTTGGGGAGGTTAATGTATGAGAAAAGTCAAACTTGATGATACTAAAGCTGCAGCAAATAAAGTTGTAATTGTCAAAGTATTACAATCAAAAGGATTTGGGGACTTGCTAAAAATTAGAGGCCATTTGAAGCATCAAAAACACATAAAGTGTGAAAATATGTCCTTAGACAAAGAGAAGATGGAAGTTTTAATAACTGGATCTAATAAAAAAAATATCGAAAGAGCCATTGACTGGCATGCCAAAGGAATGAGAAATGCAGGGCATGGAGGCTATAGAATAAACTTCAAGGTGACAGAAAGAGAAATCACACTTGAAGAAATTGTAAGGAAAAAGCTTAAGAATGAATTTGAAGAAAAAATAAAAGAAATGAATGGTCAGAGGAAAGAATTAGAGGCAAAGTGGTCCAAAAATAAAAAAGGAATGAGCCACACTATTGATAAATTCAGTGGAAAGATTCGAAAGCAAGATTTAGAAATAGAAGAATTAGAAAAAAAGAATGGCAAAATTGAGAAATATTTGAACTGTGTAGAAAAGGAATTGGAAACTTACCAGGTTCCTGCCTACAAAATCGTCTGGAGGAGATTTAAGGAATTAGTTGCCTAACCAAACTGGCCAATTCGTTACCAAATTTCACGTGTTGATCTGCATCCCAGTGAACGCCATCCACCTCACTTACTTTTACGATCTTAGCGGCATCCAAAAAGTGAACTCCTAATTCAACTGCAGCTTTCTCATAATGTTCGGCAAATTGAATTGATTGCCCTCTAGCTTTGTTGAAAAATTCTTCCTGGTCGGGTATTACTGTAGAACCAATATGTGTTGGTGAAACAAGCAAGATTTGAGGAATGTTATCTGCCAGATACTCAGAATTGAGTACCATTTCACAAAGAGTTTTGGCTCCTTGTGCAATCTCTGCAACAGTTAGATTGAATTCTAGTTTGAGGTCATTAGTTCCCAACATTATTATCGCCAAATCTAGAGGCCTGTGACTTTCAAGAATGATTGGTAAAACATCAGAACCGCTACGAAGTGGTCTTTCATTTTCACTGATGAATGTTGTACGCCCATTGAGACCTTCCTCGATTACCCGGAAACCATCTCCAAGCGAATTCTGCAGGACACCGGTCCATCTGACGTCTGCCGGATACCTTCTGGCGACGAGGGGCTCGTATCCCCAGGTGTTCGAATCTCCAAAGCATAGAATATTCTTCATCTATCGTGAGTCGCACTGGTTGGCCGAACTTATATAACCTGTTTATTCCGACTCGGTTCGTGCGCATCTGGACCTTTTTATTCGTATTTTCCATACTGTCCCTGATTCTGACCACAGCGAATGCTGATGAAGGCGAATCTGAAGATGACGATGAGAATGAATGGGGTGAAGATTTGGGATCAATCGCAGCTTGGTTGATGGTCGCTTCTTTTTCCTACGTGGTACTGAGACAGAAAATCTCGCGGACCAAGCTGAAGGAACTGGGAATAACGACCAAACAATACGGGAAATCCCTGCAAACAACCTTGAAACTCCATATGTGGGTCAGTGCGATTGCAACCATTCTGGCAGTATATCATGCCTGGTTAATGATAGCCGATGAGGGGTGGTTCGAGGATGATTCCCTCACCGGTTATATCCCTCTGGCAGCGATGATCTACCTGACCATTGCTGGTATCCTGCTCTGGAGAAGATTGCCGGATGACTGGGTAGACCGGGCTCTTCGCAAGAGGGCACGTCAGGTCCACGTGCAGAGGTGGATCACTGTTCTTTTCGTTCTGGGTCTGTTGATCCACGTCGTCTGAGACTGCTCGGCCTTACGTTTCTCATCTTCTCATAATTACTGCAGCTGCAAGGATACAGACACCCAGGACCGCTGCCGCCATGATTATCGTCTCGTTAGATATCTCGTCAGTAGCGTCGTCATCCGCTGGTTGAGGTTCAATAGCGGTCTCATTCACGACATCCGGAATCTCATCCTCAGCTCCGGCACCGGTCATTGAAATCACCAGAAATAACAGCGCCAGACAACGATACATATGCAACGGATTATTTCGCCACTATATAGGGCTAATCCGATTAAGTTCGGCAGGGAGACCCTAACCTGGCCAATTGCGCTGATAAAGAATAAAAATGTATAGTCAGTGAATGTTAAATACTTCTGAATATCCCTTAATTTCATGAAGCAATGGCAAATTTTCCTGATGGCTGGCCTTTTTCTGGCTGTTTTCAGTAGTTTTGAGAACGCGGAGGCAGCAGCATCTCCTGTTACGATCACGTCCGATATCTCCTCAACAGATATATTGGCCGAGGATAGTTCTAGTACCTATTATGTAGCAGCTACTTTAACGCTCGAGAATAGTGATACCCATTATAGAACAATGGATGTCTATCTTGTCGCTAACTGGCCTGCTACTGGCGTGGCTTGGACAACCTACTTTATGGATACTGACTACAATGAGATCGAAGATTACAAAATCAATATATCAAAAGGAGGTTCTGCAACAGTCAAGTTAATGATAGTGTGTGAAGGAGTCTGTTCTGCGGGCGATACTAACACCGTTCAGGTCGTTGCTAAAACGGATCCTAAGTTTTACAACTATGATGGAAACGTTACGGATACCTGTGGCAGTTCTGATTGTAAAAACGACACCACAGCAGTAACGGCATCAATTAATGTCACTAACACAATCTCTATAGATTTAACGGCCCGGACGGCATATGCGTCTTACATAATCTGTGATGTCGAAGCTTCAGAGGGTGGCAATGAGCTTTCCAAGGATAATACCTATCTTTGGGGTTATACACTGACTAACGCGGGCTGGAATACGGATACTTATCAGTTCACTTCGGTTGTTACCAGTGATTCTGGATTAGGAGTTGGTTTCTGGATGGTTTTACCAGGACTAGCAGATGGTAAGGAGTTGACTGGACAACGTGATTCGTCCTCTACTGCTGTACACTCTGCCGCAGGTTCGATTAGTATAACTCCCGCTACGGACGCTGCGTCAGGTATTTACAATATTGAACTGAGAGTTACGTCTACCAATGGTGCCCCGGACTCTGGGTGTGATTTTAATGTAATTATTCCTGCAGAGGAAGCCATCACAGTGAGCGTTGCGAAGGTCGACACGCCCCCACACCCCGAATGGGAATGGAATTACACTTGGACAGCTGAGGTCGACAACCTTGAAATGGATATGAATTATACCGCTATAATCCTCATCAAGCAGCATGGTGATGATGATTGGGGAGGTCTTGATTGGTGGTGGGACATCGACCAGGAAAGTAACGAGAATCCTTTTTCACTACAGAGAGGCTGCTATTACATCAATGTCAATCTCCATGAAAGCGGTGCTCTCCATTCAGACGAAAATAGTGCGACAGTCATGGCATATGATGACTTGGATTTCACGGTTGGAGATGGCGCTTGTGTCGATAATGTGTACTATTTCGCTGCCTCTGAGAAAGAGACCGAAGAGAAAGTAGATGAAGAAATTGAAGAAGTGACTCAAGAAGAAGTGCCCTCCCTATCTCTGGTCCTGGCCTTGATATCGATTGGATTGGTCGCCGTATTCCGTAGAAAGTAGACCTCGAATTTACTGAAGTTTGGAACCATTTCACCAAGAAGGCTTTCTGCATTCAGTATAATATAGAGGGCGCTTCGTCGCGACTTATGAGAATTTTTCCGGGGCGTCACTTATTTTGAGTTTTTCGGAACTCGGCATAGCGCCACCTATCGTTAATCTCCTGAAAGAGCAAGGCATTACAGAACCATTCGAGGTTCAAACCGAAGCCATACCGGATATGCTGGAAGGAAAGGATATCTGTTGCAGGGCTCCGACCGGTTCAGGAAAGACCCTGGCATTCGGTCTGCCTCTTATCTTAAACTGTAAACCAGCTCATCCACACTATCCTACGGCCTTGGTCGTTACACCCACCCGGGAATTAGCAGAGCAGATCTGCCAGGTCCTAAAACCACTGGCCAGACAGGTCAAGTTAGGAGTAATATCGATCTACGGAGGAGTGTCTTACGGTAAACAACGTTCCGGGCTGCAGAAAGGGGTTGACATTGTAGTGGCCACTCCAGGCAGATTGATAGATTTGATGGAGAATGGAACCATTAAGCTGGATGACGTCGGGGCTGTGGTCCTGGATGAAGCTGACCGTATGGCTGACATGGGATTCATTGATCCGGTATGTCACATTCTGGATAATTGCGCCCAGGATCGTCAGACCATCCTGTTCAGTGCGACTCTGGATGATGATGTTTCCAGATTGGTCAAGAAGTATCAGAATAACCCTGTCAAGATCAATGTCGGACCCAAAGAGGTCTCCATGGAAAGCATGAAACATTTCTTCTGGTTAATGCCCAATGGGCGAAAATCCGAATTGACCAGCAATATAATAAGAAAAGGAGGTCGCAGTATGATTTTCTGTCGTACCCGTCGAGGAGTCGACCGGGTTGGAAAGGAATTGAGAAATGCTGACCTGAACGTAGCTACAATCCATGGTGGATTGAGTCAGAATCAACGTGACAAGGCCATGCAGCGCTTCATCTATGGAGAATGTATGGCACTGGTAGCTACTGATGTAGCGGCCCGGGGAATCGATGTCGAAGGGGTCCAATGTGTAATTCATTATGATCCTCCTGAGAATGGGAAGGCCTACAAGCACCGCAGTGGAAGGACGGCCAGAGCCGGCGCCCATGGTGCAATAATCTCGCTGGTCCAGAAACCCCAGAAAGGGGATTACCACAAGATCCAGAAACAGGCCGGAATAAATGTGAAGTTCTCATCTCCGGAATTCGACAGGTTACCTGAGAAAGTGAATTACGAGGCACCTTCGCGGTCAAAGAGGACTGGAGGTCCATCGAACAATAATGGCCGACAAAGAAACCGAGGGGGTTCAAGACGCAGGGAAAATGCTGGTAAACCGGAAGAAAGATCACCCCTGAATAAAGTCGAAGCGAATGTAGAACGTGCATCTTTCTTCAGAAAGAACAATAATCAAAATAAATTTGGCGGAAAGAACCGGAATTCAGGTAATCGTGGAAAGAAAAGTTTTCCCAGAGAGGGCGATCGTCCTCAAAGAAGAAAAAAACCTACCTACGGTGGTAAAGGTCTGACAACCAATCAGGATGGATCACCGAAAAGGTATGAGGAGAAATCTAAACCAGATAATGGTCAAGGAAAATCTGGTGGAAGACCTTACCAAGGTGGAGGAGGAAATAATTCTGGAAAAAGACCTTACCGAGGTGGAGGAGGAAATGGTTCTGGAAAAAGGCCTTACCGAGGAGGAGGAAATAATTCTGGAGGAGGATCTTACCGAGGTGGAGGAAATAATTCTGGAGGAGGATCTTACCGAGGTGGA
>Ga0310124_10001667_pt1 | contig 15364 bp, 8 predicted proteins | sample CB11b_AW_Bot5_MG_FD_203507 | JGI IMG/M metagenome (GOLD analysis project Ga0310124, IMG submission 203507) | Marine microbial communities from Western Arctic Ocean, Canada - CB11b_AW_Bot5 | ecosystem: Environmental > Aquatic > Marine > Oceanic | place: Canada: Western Arctic Ocean | collected...
TTCACATTTTTTTTCTGGGCCGCTGTTTTGTCCTTCGAAACTGCGGCATCCATGCCGCTGAAACTGCCTTTGAAGGGAAACAAGAAATCGGCCAGCTTGATGTCCGGATCCGCCTCGGCAATGGCTGGCGTCAAGCTGTTTTCGAAGGGAAGATAAAAGACCAGGTTGACCCGATCCAAACCGAAGGAGAGCGGCGCAAGAACAATTAATAAGACAGCCAGAAATGCCTTTAGATCAACCATGTTCATCAACTCTCTCGTGACGCAAAAAACGATTATTGAAAGAACCGCAGCATTCGATATGAGTGTTCCTTGACTTCAACTGCAAGGTCAGCCGCTTGCACGACCGTGGACTCTTTAACGGGCACCGCGTCGGGTTCCAGGTAATGGGGTGGCTGCCGCCGTTGCTGCTCCGGCAAGAAAACGCTGTCGGGATAGCCGAGGCCGGCGGCGCCGTAATCGCGACATGTCACCGGGCCGGGCTTGAACCCGAATCCGGCAAAGTCGACCTTCAGTCGGCTGACATCCGCAGTGTCGCTGTCATTTACGACCATCACCAGCAAGTTGCCGTCACCTCGCCGCCACGTGGAAGCCACCACCGGGTCAGCTGTCGAAGACACTTCTATGCCTGTCTCTTTTCGCCAGTACGGAATGAACTCTACCTTTTCATCCCAGCCCAGCTCTCTGATTGCCCGCGGGATATTGGCCGGCGTCCCGGCGGACCAGCAAGGCACATCATGGGCGAAAAGCAGCGCCCAGAGATGCGCGCGCGCCGGCCTGGCGTTGTCCGGTTCATTTTCCGTCCACTTCCAGAACTGGTAGAGATGATAGCGTTCCGGGCCCCATGCATACCGTTGTATCAAGGATTTCACCCGGGTCAGGTTGAGCATCCGGGTGTAGTTCTTCGGCAGGCTCGGGTCGTTGATCCTGTTCGAGTAGTAGGGCGCTCTGAACTGTTCGCCATCGAGCATGACATCAGTAAAACTGGCTGCGCTCAGGGAATTCTCCCCACCGGTGTGCAGCACGACCTGGTTGAGTGGGTTGATCGACTTGTAGATCGTATAGATTCGTTTCAGGTACTCGCGGGTCGCGAGGACCGGGATCGTGCCTTCCGGCGGGCAGTCATGGAGAACATTCGAGCACGCCTTGTTGTGATGCGAATAGCAGTCGATATAGGCGTGGACCGGGATCTCCCCGTCATCTGAGAGGTACTTCACCGTCTTGTCGAGATGCCACATGAGGAAATCAGCAGCCGACCTTGTGTTGGTGCAGCCATTGACCAGGTAAGATTTGTCCCGGGTCTTCGGGTCGGGCGGTATGTGCGGTGCATTGCCGGGAACCGGTTGCCATTCAAAACGGTATTTCCGATATTCCGGGGTGTTCGCATCGAGTACTCCGGAATTGATGTACATGGAAAAGGTGTGCTTCTTCTCCGCCCATTCCTTTCGCCACTTGTTGCGGTGCTTCTCCAGATAATCCTTTTCGAAAACATCTTCATTCCAGAAATTCAGGTAGTTGTAGTGATTGTTCCAGCCTTCACTGTACGGCATGACTTGAAAGAGATCACCGACCTTCTCCACACCGGCTCGGTCCAGCAGCTTTGACCTGGACCAGCCGACACCATCGATTCGCCGAAAGTAGGGCGATCGCGGCTTGCAGGGCAACGCCATGTATCCGAGTACAAGTGGACGGGGATTCTCGGCCTGCACCGGCTTGGCATCGTAACGAAGGACGTAGTCCGTCTCGCCGGGGATCAACGTCTGCGTCACATGCCACCCGTGGAACGATTCATAATAGAACTGAATCCCGCGCTCTTCGTCACCGAGCCGCAGAAAGTTCTGCGGCGCAGAAGCAGACTTGGATTGCGGTGGCGTGCCAATGGTACTGTTGATCATCGCGGATCTGTGAATGCTCTCCCCAGACCACCACAGCGTCGCGTACTCCCGCTTCAGGGGGATCACCACGGATACTGCTTGCAGTTTCACCCCCGCGTCCGCGGCGAAAGTCATCGTATTCCAGACGAACCCGTCGAATTCGATCCAGGTGTCTGCTTCGACCGATACCGCGCCGGCGTCGGCAGTTGTCTTGAAGGATACCCTGGCAGCTGTCTGTTCGGTTGCCTCGAGAGTGCCGGCATCAAGCACATGGGCCTCGCCGTCGATCGTCGCCGAAACCCTGACCGGGCCAGTTAGAATATCTTTGCCGAGTATGTTGATCTGAGCCGGAAAACCCGCAGCACCAAAGTCGTAGTCCCGCCCCCAGCAGGAGGCGCGTCGTCCGGCCATTGCCAGCGGGGTCCACGGCACCGGCACCGTTTCACTGATACCAATCGTGTTGTTCAGCCATTCCGGCTGCGGTTCTTTAGTCAGGCTGCCTTTGAGCGAGACGCTTTCAGCCCCCAGTTTCACTGTTGTCACGATATCGTAACTGCCGACCGGCAGTTGCCTGCAGTCGATCTCGATCTTATCGAGCGCCTGCAGATCCGCGATCCTGCGAGTAAGCACTGTCTCCCCCGTGTCCCCGGCGACTAATTCGACGGTCACACCAGAGGCCTTGGCAGCGGCGTCGGCGCCAAGAAACAGCTTGAGCAGCAACAGCTCCGGTGTCGGGATGAAACGGGTTTCCATGTGGATTTCACGCGGAAAAACAAACGGCAGCCGGTAATCCAGAAGCGGCTTGCCTTTCCCGGTGCCAACCTGCACGGTTACGTCCCCATACAATGCCCCGGGGACTTCAAAATCGGCAGTCAGCGATTTGCTCTCGCCGGGCTGCAATTGGTGTTCCGTGGGGGTCGCACCGAAGATAACCTGCCTTTCGTCGCCCTCTGCATTGGTGACCGCAACGGTGGTCTGCAGGGTCACGGGTGTGTTTCCGAGGTTGGCGACACGACCGCTGAACGCCAGAGTACCGTCGTTCAAATCGCCGAAGTCAAGGAGCGTCACCGCGACCTTGTCCGTCGTCAGGCGCGCCCGCGCCAGCGGCAGCTTCCGTGCCGGCTCGTAGGCCCAGATGCTCTCCATGAACTCGACCTGTCTGGCACCGTGCGCAAAGTTGATTCCCTGCGGTTGACTGCCGGGAAACTCGCTCAACGGCAGGCTGAACTCGACGCGCCAGAAGTTGGGGTCCCACTTCTGCCCCACCTGCCATTGTCCACTGTTCCATGCCGCATCACCGTTCTTACTGTCCAGCTTGGCGTTCGCCGCGTTGACCCCGAAGAAATAGACATCATCCCCCTCCCCTGCCGCCAGATAGAATCCAAGGTAATCGTCCTGCCGGATATCGCCGTCGTTCACGGAGACGCTTTTCTTGAGCGGCAGCTCGGAATAAAACACGGAGTCCCGGCGGAAAGCTTCAGCAATCGGGTAAACCATCTGGACATATAATGTGCCCTGGTGGTGCCCGACGGACACGATGGTCTTGTCCTGGTTCAGGATGCCCAGGATATTGTCGGCCCAACCGGTAAGCGTTGCGGCCCCCTGCCACTCGTCGGCGGTGGTGGCAAGCCCGTCGATCACCGGTGCAGCAATCGGCGGCACCGCAAGCTCAGAGGAACCGCCCGCCCCTGCCGACGGCAATGCAGCCACCGCAGTCAAGGCCAATACGAGTTTTCCAACAGTCCACAATGATGGTCGATTCAACTTATCGCATTCCTATTTTGTACTGAAATTCTTTGGTGAGGCGGAAATGGCTTTCACCTTTAACTCTGCCTTGTTGATCGGGTGCTTCAAAGCGCTTTTCTGCAATTTCTTGAATTTCTTGTAGCCGGAAGCCTGTTCCGCGGCCCATTCTTTTGCGAAATCCCCGTTTCGAATACCCCGGAACACTTCGCGCATTCTTTTCTTCATGTCCTTGCTCGGCAACTTCTCTGCACGCGAAAGCGTGCCATACCGCGAAGTCGGCGAGTGAAATGGCGCTTGCCGGAGCATTCCCATTCGCGCAATCTGGCGGAAAACTTCGGAGGTCTCGCCGGAAGAGTAAAATTCTATCAGCGCGATCTCCGGGGGTATCCCGTTCTCAACCATGACTTCGTACGAGAGGACCAGCGCCTCGTGAAAAAGCGGCCAAAGTGCCTGCTCACCGAACAGGTTGACATCCGTTTCATTCTCGAATGTGCATTCCACGACACCGGCACGGGTACAGCCCACGCCCTTGGCCAACGCCAGTGCGATCTTCAGCGAACGCCCCGAAGGATCCTGGCCGACCGCCACGAACCCGGGTACACCTTTACCGTCCTCAAACGACTCGCGAACCGTCACCCCCATTGCCCGCGGCGACATCATGATCACATCAACGTCCGCTGGCGGCACCACGCATTTGAAGCGATAGCCGTAGCTGCTGGCGAAGCAAACCACCTGCCCGCCGCGGATCACCGGCCCGACGTGGCGCTTGTACAATTGCTCCTGAATCTCATCCGGGATGGCAATAATCAGGATATCCGCCTTACTGACCGCTTCACGAATAGGAAACGCCTCGAAGCCGTCGCTCTTGGCAGTTTTCAAGTACGCATCACTCCGATTGCCGACAATGACCTTGACACCGCTGTCCCGCAAATTCAGTCCCTGAGAGCGGCCCTGGTTGCCGTAGCCGATGATACCGACAACTTTCTTACGCAGCGCCGTCATTTTGACATCTCGATCGAAGTAGATCTTGCTCATGATTGAACTTTCCTTTCCGTTGTGTTGGTCGTTTCACGTAGTGCTTTTTCGATGGCGACAACCAGATCGGGATCGTCGGGTGTAGTTTTGGGTTCAAAGCGGGCCAGCATATTGCCCTCTTTGTCAATGAGGAATTTTTCAAAATTCCAGGTGATGTCATCTTCGCCGGCGAGGTGCGCGTAGAGCGGGTGGCGGTCGGCGCCGTTGACGTTGATTTTGGCGTAGAGCGGGAAGCTCACGTCATACTTTGTTTGGCAGAATTCGAGGATCTCCGCCTCGCTGCCGGGTTCCTGTGCGCCGAATTGGTTGCAGGGAAACCCGAGGATGGCGAGGCCTTGTTCACCGTATTTCCGGTGCAGTTCTTCGAGGCCGCTGTATTGCGCGGTGAAGCCGCATTCGCTGGCGACATTGACGACGAGCAGGACTTTGCCGGCGTAGTCGGCGAGGGCGGTGGGCTCACCTTTGATGGTTTGCGCGGTGAAGTCGTGAGCGTTGCTCATAAGGGTCTTTCTTGCCTTAGCTGGATTATATGTGTTGTATATAGAAAGTGATCTTACTGTTCGTTAAAGGTGTCAGTGCTATGGCGGTCGCTAGAGCATTAAGCAAGGAACAAGGGCCCTATGATAGTTTCCGCTTGTTCTAATTCAAGCGAAAATTGAAGGCGCGTCATGCTGAAATGCCATCTGCAAGCACCGCTGTACAGAAGCTGGGTTGCCATCGAACAGAACGACTCCTTAGATGACAGAAACCGACTGGCCTGCGCTACAGCCGTTCACCCGTTTATTCGGGCCAGGCCGGCAGCAGGGTCTGATCTTGAAGACGCTCGGATAGTACCCTATACTACGGAAACTCTGCAGATCCTTCCTCCCTTTCTCCTGGAGAACACCCATGAATCGCCCCCTTGTTTTTCTGTTCGCGACTACACTCCTGCTGCTGTTTTGCGGCTGCACTACGTTGAAACAACCCGCGGCGGTCACGAACAAGACCGAGTCGCCGCCCCCACCGGAAATGGTCGCCGTATACTCACCGGCAACCGTGGTGATCGACGGCGCCCTGGACGACCCGGTCTGGAAGCGCGCCACTGCATATCCCATGGAGCGTGCGGCGGACGATATCAAATCGGGAAAGAGCATGGAGCAACCGGGCGAAATCCGGCTGGCCTGGGACCAGGAATACCTGTACCTCGGGGTGTCCTTCACGGATTCGGACATCGTGGCTGAGGGCGAGGGCGATCAACTGCACCACTATCAGTTGGGCGATGTCGTGGAGTGGTTCATCAAACCGGAAAACAACACCTGGTACTGGGAACTGTACTGCACGCCGCACAGCAGGAAAACCGCCTTTTTCTATCCGAGCCGGGGGCATTTAGGCTTGCCCAGCACCCTGAAATACCAATGCGGCCTGCGTGTGGCGGCCGGGATCGACGGCACGGTCAATGCCTGGAAGGACACAGACCAGGGCTGGACCGCGGAGCTGGCCATGCCCGTCGCCGACCTGTCGGCGCACGGCGACAGGATAGCCCCGGGCGAAGCCTGGCGCGTGCTCGTGGCGCGGTACAACTACTCCGTTCATCTCAAAAGCTTTGGCAGCGAACGCAGCTCCGCGCCGCAATTGCCGTGGATCGACTTTCACCTGATCTCGAATTACGCGACGCTGAAGATCGAGAAGTGAAATACGCAGCGGCGGGACTTCTTAATTGACGTGGTTCCAGTTTGCATTTCAGCCCCCTCGCCGCACTTTCAAAGAGTTCTGAAAAACAATTCCCTATCAGTAAAAGCAATTCCCTATCAGTTGATGTCGAGACCATGATCGAGGACGAAAACGCCGAGACGATGGACGTCGATGATTCGGCGACGTTTCGCTTTGTCTCGGAAGACGAGGCCAGCCGCGTAAAGGTGCCCGGCTATGCGCTGCGCCGCGAGGTGAGTCGTGGTGGCCAGGGCGTGGTCTACGAGGCGGTGCAGGAGTCGACCGGCCAGCGCGTGGCACTCAAAGTGGTGCACCGAACTCTCACGGACGCCGAACACCAGAAGCAGCGACTCGACCGCGAGGTGCGCATCCTCGGGACCCTGCTGCACCCAAACATCGTCTCCATTCTGGACCGCGGCACGACCGACGAGGGGCTCGAATACTTCGCCATGCGGTTCATCGATGGCCTGCCGCTCGACCGTTGGCTCGCGACCTATCGTGAATCTCGCGAAACCGTGGAACTGGCGCAGAATCCCGGTGAGGTACTCATCCTGTTTCGCACGATCTGCGAGGCCATCCAGGTCGCCCATGAGGCGGGCGTCGTCCACCGCGACCTCAAGCCGTCAAACATTCGCGTCGACCGCAACAATCTGCCCCATGTCCTCGACTTCGGCATCGCCCGCGACGACGCCAGCTATCAATCCTCGCCCGAATCACCGCTCACGCTCACCGGGCAGTTTCTTGGCTCGCTGCCCTGGGCCAGTCCCGAGCAAGCGGAAGGCAAGCCGGAGTTGATCAACGCCCGCACGGATGTCTATGCCCTCGGCGTGATCCTCTACCAGGCGTTGACCGGCGAGTTTCCTTACGAAGTCGTCGGCAACATGCGCGACGTGCTGGACAACATTATGCGTGTGGAGCCGACGCCGCCGAGCAAGATGATCGTCGCCAAACAGGCGAAGCAGGCCCAAGACGCGCGTGTCTGGCGCAAGCAACACCCGGAGGTGATCAACCCCCAGCTCGAAGATATCGTACTCAAGGCCCTCGCCAAGCGCCAGGAAGACCGTTACGAAAATGCCGGGGCCCTCGCTGCGGACATCGCACGCTACCTGGCCGGGCAGAAGCCGACAGCCGAGCCGCACGTGCCCGCTCCCACCCGGCGATCCAAGCTGCCAATCATCATCATCCTCACCGTGCTCGTTGTTGTCATGAGCATCCTTTTGGTTGTCAGCCGGCCCGAACCCGAGCCCGAACCCGAGCCCGAGCCGGCAGCGGGTCAGTCGGCGGTGCACAAAACCAGTCGAGAGCTAATATCAGGTCCCGACAAGGGCGATGCGGTCGCACAACAAAGCGAAGAGCTCCAGCCGGGTCCGGATGATTTCGAGGCGTCGGTGCTGGACGTGGCGCAGGAGCAGGCGGACGACCACATCACCATTCCCGCCATCTGGCAGTCGTTCCGGGCCGAGACCACAGGCGTCCTGACACACATCTCGCTCCGACCCAACATCTACATTCAGGGGGGCGGGACCTCCAGCGGAGAGCTCAGCGTCTACCAGGGCACCGGGACGGACGGCAGCCAGCTCTTTCTTCGGACCTGGGCGCTCGAGAGCGCGTCGAACGCGCCCTGGCAGACCTTCGACGTCCACGTCCCGGTCGAAGTGGGGCAGACCTACACCTGGGAGCTCACGGGTGTCTCAAATGTCTACTACGCCGACACGGACGTCTACCCCCAAGGGGTGTCGTCCTCTCCCCCCCGGGACCTGGTCTTCAGGACCTACGTCGCGACCACCCCCAAGGCTCAACTCGCCACCCCCAAGTCTCAGCTCGCCACCCCCAAGGTTCAGGTTCAGCCCGACTCCGGTAAAGGTGCATCGACGCTTCCTATAGGCACTGTCCAAGCCATTGACGGAAAAAAGGCGGAAGGCGAGTGGGATGCCGCTCTTCAGAAGGAAGTGTCCATCGTCTTGCCTGCCAAGATCGAAGGCAAAGCAATGCTCTATGTGATGAATGACCACGATAATTTATATGTGGCATTCGAGTGCCCGACGGAAGCAGACTTCCGCGCGAGCTTCGCTTACTCCATTTACACCAAGGACGGCAAAAGTCCGGCTGCGGGACGAGACTTCGGCCATCAAAATTCCGACATCGTATTGTCCTCTTATTATGATGGGGTTGGCTCGGTTGAAGATGTCGATAAAGGCGGGACAAATGACGGCAGCGGACGTTATGGTTGGGAAAAAGGTCAGTCCTTTTTCGAGTTTTCGAAGCCACTCTTGACCGGTGACGCAAATGACCAAGCCATGCACCATGGCGATTCCTATTCTTTGGGCTTCAGCCTGCGCCTTATCGATCCAAAGCTCTCACGACATGGCAAGTACCCGGTCGGCTTTGGCGACACTGAATTTCCCCGTGCCAGCCACAAACTTATCATTACCATTGCGACTCCCAAAGCAGAGGGGGGGGCGAGTACGGCTGCTCAAGCTGCCGACGCCGCTCGCTTGGCTCGGCGCCATACTATCGTTTTGCGCCAGGGTGGTTTTTCCCCGGTGAATTTTCAGGTCTCGTCGAGGTGGAAGCCGGACAACAATCAACTCACACAGAATCGATTTGACAATATTATTAAAGAGCCTGGTTATAGTGGCCTGGAACAATGGTACGGTCATTTGGATTTAGGGAACCGGCAAGACAAGCAGTTTCATTTCGTTCTTGACCTTCAGAAAGATTCCCGGTTCCTGATGTATTTTGATAAAAATAATAATAATGACCTGACGGATGATGGTGTGCCTATGGGAAACCGCGGCTCCGGTAAAGGCGGGTTCGGTGGGTTTGCCTGTAATATTATCATCCCCTGGACCACCTTGATTGAACGTTCACCATTCCCGGGTGATTTTGACATCTGGTTTTTCAATAGCTCTGGCAAGAGGATATCGCATTACAGTCGCACTCAATTACGAGGCAATGTTCTTATTGATGGTACCGAATATCTGGCAATGTTAATTGATCAGGGCCCTAACGACGCCGATTTGTCAAATGACGGGATTGCAATTGACATTAACCAAAATGGAAAAATTGATTTAGACGAACGACCTGCACAGTCTCATACAATAAACGGAGTGACACATACCTTTAATATTATCTGGTAGTCTTAACTGTGATGAATTAGGTATGCGTTTAAGTACCGTCAACCAGAATAAGATAATAATCGTTAAGATCTCCGGCGGCGTCCGGGCAAATCGAGGTCGACGACGTTCCGATCGACGCTTTCGCCCTTTATGGGATATTGGTATCGGTCTCGATAAGGCTGAACCAGTTCCTCAAAGGTTCAGGATACCTCTATCCACCAGTGTCGTGACGATCCTGCAGAGACCAAAGACCCACATTGCTGCGACGAGCAGCAGGGGGCCGAGAACAAATGCCCGCGACGAAGTCAGGCGAATCTGGAGTCCGGGTCGGGCCAGGCGCAGAAAAGGCCAGAAGAGCAATGCCACACAGCCCGCATAAAAGAGAAAACTGAAGGGGTTCAGTTCCCAGGCCCGACCGAATTCGCCGTCACTGATGGCGCAGAACGCACGTGTCAGCCCGCAACCCGGGCAGGGCAGACTGCTCCAGCTGTAGAAGCGGCAAAGCTCCACGCCCGTTCCACGCAGCACCTGCTCAGAGAGGATCACGCTTAAGCCAAGAACAGCAGCGGCTCCAAGAGCAAGCGAACAGTGAAGTGCCAGATCTCCTGCGTCCCAATGTTTTGCCAGTGGCACTTTCAGCTCAAAATCCTCCATCTCGATACGCTCCCGCTCGAGTGTCGCTGATCTGTGATTTGAGACTGCCGGCTTTAACGAGAAGCATAATCCAGACGACCAGGGCAGCCGGTGAGATAAAACAACTAATGACGCTGATGCATGGGATCACACTCAGGCCAGTCGCAACTGCAACGAGGATGCAGTAAACCAACGCCAGCGTGCGGCCGCAGTCGCCGTGTGGATTAGACCCCTCCGACTCAAAGGCCGCAGTGTAGGATTCAGACAGGGCTGGATAAACAAAGAAGTTCCAAACGATGTTGAAACAGGGAATCATCAGCAACCAGACCAACCCCGGCCTGAGTTTGCGATGCTCCTCTGGAATTCGCTTGAAGCAGGAGGAGAGAAAAAGGCAGACAGCAGCGTTAATTGCCAGGATGAAGAGAAAAAGCGCCCCCAATAAGCTCAAAAGCACCCATGGGGCTATGCCTATCTCTTCCATCATTTGTTCGATCTGTTGCGAATCCATTCAATACCTCTCCTTATTCAAGGTTAATCTCTTGATTGGCCAGAAACAGGAAGGTAACCCGGCCGAGGCGGCGTGCCAGTTCAGTGCCCGAATAGCAGGCGTGTGCCTGGGCTCTTCCTCAAGGCCGTGTCGCCGGAGAGGGGCCTGGCAGTCGGCAATGCGCTCCTGCCAACACCCTCTATCCTTTACTCCATGACTAGCCCCGTTTCACCCGTCCTCCGGTCCCGCAAATGGTACGCTCGAATGAAATGACTTGGCGTTGTCTGCAAGTCCCGCCGGTGCCCGAACTTCGAGTCCGGCAGGAACGGGACTAACTGCTGGCGGGAACCCACGAGAGCATGACGTCCCGTTCCTCGAGCAGGAGATCACGGATGTCGTCGGATACGGCGGTGTTGAGGTGGGCGTCGAGGCAGGCGCGGAGGTCGTCGGCGCTGCGGCGGGACGCCCGTTCAGCTTCTTCCGGCAGGGCATTGGCCTCGGTGAGGATGGTTCTTAGTTTATCCGCTGTGCCGGGGCCCCAGCCGTCCACCTCGGACGCCTGGTCCATCATCCTCTCGCCGTCGAAGTTACAGGCTTTCGCCAGCTGATGCGCCTGGGCGATGAAAGCCTTCCCGCCCTTGCTTATGTCTGTTACTTGCACCCGCACCCCGCGGCCGATGCGCCACTCGGCCAGCAGTATTTTCAGGCACTCCAGGCGGGCCGCGGCGCGCCCGAAGAGCTGGTCGGCATCGCCGACGACGAATTTCGCTACTGCCTCGACGCCACCGCGCTCGCACAGACGCTGCAGCTGTCCCCAGGTGCTGTAGCCGTTCGCCAGCAGCCCATGCAGTGACGGCAGGTCGCGGATGACATAGGCCAGATGCAGCTCACCCAGGGCAGGCGTCGCGGTGAACGGATCGAACGGCGGCGGCGCGATTCTCGCCAGGTAGGATTCCCATCCCTCCCCGGCAGCCGGTTCGGGGACGTCGGCCCACTTCGGACGGGTGATGGCGATGGGCGGCGGGGGGTCGTGCCCGATCGGCAGCGCGATGATCTCCAACGGACATCCCAGCCGCTCGGGACCGAATGCCCGCCATTTTCCCGCCTCGTCGTGCTGTGCCGTGAAGTAGAAGACCTGTCTGCCGTCCGCGGCGATGTCGGCCACCGCCTGGATCACGGCCGAGGTGCGGTCGTCGTCGCTGTTGCAGAGGATCTCGTCGAGCAACAGGGGCAGGCGCACGCCGGTGGTCTTCTCCAGGTCGTCGAGGAACGCCAGCCGCGCCGCGATCAGCAACTGCACCCGGGTGGCGCTGGAGAGTTGGTGGGGCGCCAGCGGGCCGCGGCGGTCGTCGTGCACCTTGAAGCCAAGCCCCCGCGCCGGCACGAGCTGGGAATAGCAGTCGCGCGTGAAGGCGCCGAGATATTTCCCGGCCTGAACCAGCACCTCCGAGCCCTGCGTCTCGCAACGGCTGCGTATAAAATCGGCGCACAGGGCGCCGACCAGGCTCACCGCCTCGTCCCGGCATTTCGCCGCGGCCTCGTCTGTGGCCAGCTGCTGATTCCACTGCGCTTCCGCGATCCGGTCACCGGCACGGGCATCATCGATCTTGCGGTGCAGTTGGCCGATATCCTGATTGAGTTTATCAAGTGTGCCCGCCTCTTCGGTCAGCTTTACCTTTTGCTTCTCCAACTCGTCATTGTCGACTCCTTCGATCGCCTCCAGCAATGCGGGGGCAAGCCCGTTCTTCACCGTTTCCGCATCGCTGCAGCGTATCTTCGCAGCCGTCAGGGCGTCATTCGCCGAGGTGGCATCGGGCAGAATGCCTTGCCACTTCTCTAATATCACCTTTAACTCATCGGCATCTTTGCCGGTCTGCTCCAGTCTGCCGGTCATGTCCGCAAGTTCCTTGACGGCTTGCTTCAATTCACCATCGAGACGAGGGATCTCGGTCTCTTCGAGCACAGCAATCCGCTGCTGCTGCTCCCGGCACTCAACGAGTTGCCCATGACAAACACGGGCCGTTTTATAATCGACGATCGTGGCGATCGGAATAAATTCCCTGATATCCCCCTGGACGGCAGACCGATGTTTCTCGAACTCCTCCATCGCACTCTCTTGTGCCGATACAGCGGTGCGTTCATCCAGGACCTTGTCGCGCCAGGTTGCCAGCCGATCAACCAGGCTGCGCAGCCCTTCCGGGCTCAATGACTCCGCCAGGCCCCAGGCATCGCGGACCGCCGCCATCTGCTTTTTGCAGCCTTCCAGGTTCTTCTCCTTTTCCGCCAGTTCCAGCTCGGCGATTCTGAGATGATCCGCCTTCTGCTCGGCCTTCTGCGCTGCCAGACTGACGCTAGCCAATTCATCCTGCAGCTCGCGCAGGCACGCAACGACGTCGTCAGGCTCCCAGGTGCCCGGCGGCGGCAGGCCGGTCGTTTCATAGGTGGATTGAAATCCAGCCAGCACTGCCGCGCCGCGATCGTCAGTTCCGTTCGCTCGCTGGGGCCAACTCCACAGCACGACAAAGAAAAGCGGGACAAGTATCACCCACCAGAGAAACTGAACCGGTAAAATCGAAGCGACGATGGCCAGGACGACGGCGCTGACGGCCGCGATGAAAACTTTATACGATTTCTTAGCCGCCACTGCCGAGCGCGGCTGCCGCAGCCACTTGCGCAGCTCGCCGATGCCTTCAACCAGCGTCTCTGCCGAGTGCTGGGCTTGCGATTCTTCCGCATCAGCCTTGAGACCATCCACCTTCCTCTGCGTCTCCCGGTGCTGGGCTTCCGCCTCCTGCCACTTGGCGGCAGGGTCACGCAGCTCTTCGGGCAGGTCGTCCGCTGTCAGCAGTGCCGCGAGCCGTTCGTCCGAGATGCCGGGGCCGACATGCTCCCGGGCAACCGCGGCAGCCGCAGCAGCGATGCCGGCTGTTTCTTTCGTATCGCCACACGCTTTTTCGGCATCCTTCAGCGAGTTGGTGATGGCTTCTTCCAGGCCTGCCAGGACTGGGGCCTCGACGGACGTTTCGGGCAGGTCGAGCGCCTTGAGTTTTTCCAGCTCACCGGCCAACTTCGCAAGCTGCTCCTCGGCGGTGCTCCGCCGCTCCATTGCCGACTCGAGACCGTCCAGGTCATCCTCGCGCATTTTTAAGATGCCCTCCGGGAACCCGGCGCGGCGCTCCCGGCATGCCTCGGCAGTGATCAGGGCTTCCCGGTGCCGAAGCAGACACGCGACAGCATCTGTTTTATCCTTGGCTTCGGCGGCCTTGACTGCCGCCGCCCTCTTTTCATTGAGCACGCGTTCGTCGTGCTCGTAATCGCCCTGGGCGTTGACTGCCTTGCCAACTGCCGTCTCAAAATCAGTCAGTTTCCTCGGCAGGCCACCGAGTCGACTCACCTTCGTGGAAAATTTCAGGTCCTGCCGCGCTGCCGTGAGGTCGTAGCCGCCGTTGACGCTTATTTCTATCCTATCCGTCAGGGCTTTTGCCTTGCCGGCGAGCAGTTCCTCGAGTGCCAGGTCGTAACATTGGCTGAATGCTTCCTCGGGCACCTCGGGCCTGGCCATTTTTTCGCCGGTGTCCGGGCTTGTCCAGGTGATATCGTTGCCGAACAGCTTGCCGTCGCGCTGCACGCCGCCGACTTCGATGAGTGCCTGCAGGTCGATCTCGCCGCCGTTGTCCGGCGGCCACAGCATCGCTTTGAGGGCGGCGGCGGTAGTCGACTTGCCCGTGGCGTTCGCCCCGATGATGACATTGATGCCGTCGCAGAAGGCGAATTTACCGGTGTACCGCAGGTTATCCTCGGCTGAGATGCCCAGCAACCGCTGAATGCACAGCGAGCGGAAAGCCAGTGTCTTGTGAGAATCTTCAGGCATGGCGCTCTCCCGGTCTCTGGGCATGCAGCGTTTCGATCAGCCGCCGGGTCTGTTCGGCGGCGAGTCGGCAGGCCTGGTCCTGGCCGAACGTTTTGTCCTCGTCGTCCAGCCACGAACGCACCCGGCTGTACACGTCATGGGTGATTCTCTGCTGAATAAAATCCACTTGCGCGCGCGCTTCGTCGGACATCTCGCGCTCACCGGTCAGCTGCAGATAAAATTTGGCGGCTTCACCCAATGGTGTGGAATGATTGGCGAGTGCCTCGACATCGAGATGCGGGCGGATGTCAAACGCTGCGACGGGTTCGAGATAGGCAGTGACGGCGCCGACGACGAACGATACCTGGTCGGTGTCATTGGCGAACACGCGCTGCCACTCGTCGCGCAACTGCTCCTCGTCGAGCGGGGTTCTGCCTACGATCCGCACGCGGCAGCAAAGATGCTGCAGATCCGGCTGGGCGGCAACGATCCCACGTGCCGCAGTGCGCACGGCCTCGACAACGGCACCGTGCAGATCGTCTTTCGCCGTCAGTTCGGCACCCGCTGTATCGACGGCAACGGTGACCGTCTCGTACCGCACGGTGGCCAGCGGCAGGTGGGTGACGGTTGTCGTCCCGTCAGGCCCGATGTCGATCATCCACGGCCCGTGCGGGCCGGGTTCTCCGGGATGCAGCGGCTGCGGGCTGCCGGCGTAGAAGTTCCGCGGTTCACTGCGCACAGAATCGGCGCTGGCAGGTTTGTGGACATGGCCAAGGACCCATGTCCCGATCCCGGACCGGGCGAAATCGCCGCCGGGCACCGGGCAGTAAACGCTGTCGCTGCCGGCGCCGCGGTCGCAATGCAACAAACCAATGCTCGGGGTCCCCGGCTCCAGCATGTCGGCCGTCAGTTGGGGCATCGGGTTGGTGGTC
>Ga0310124_10001668_pt1 | contig 15360 bp, 7 predicted proteins | sample CB11b_AW_Bot5_MG_FD_203507 | JGI IMG/M metagenome (GOLD analysis project Ga0310124, IMG submission 203507) | Marine microbial communities from Western Arctic Ocean, Canada - CB11b_AW_Bot5 | ecosystem: Environmental > Aquatic > Marine > Oceanic | place: Canada: Western Arctic Ocean | collected...
TCGGGTCATCACCACCTACCAGCTTGCGGGTGCGGACTCCTTTTGCCAAGGTAAGTCGCTCTATTTTCAGGAATTCAAGCGAGACCTGTCTCCGGTAGAAAGCCAGCGCAAGATCATTGACGTTAACGCCGAAGGCAGCATCTACCGACAGAGTAGCGAAAGGCCTGGGGATTTAGGCGACCATAAATTCACTGTTCTGGGGGACACGATCGTCATGCTCACGACGATTCCTGGAGATTCGGAAGGACGCTTGATTCGCTTTGACCAAACTTTCTATCCGATCGACGACTTAACGGACGACACCCAGCTCACACGTATTGGTGATCAGAATCAGGAAGACCGGCTCCTGGACATGGGCTTTGCCAACGATGGAAGTTACCTCTACGCCCAGTTTTACAACCAACCGATCAATAGCCCTCCCGCAGCCTGGGGAGCTCAACTGTATAAGTATCAATTGGATGACGATTTCGAACAGATTGGTGAAAAAGTTGTTCAACCGGAAGAGGGAATCTTCCTTACCGGAACTTCGCTTGTGTACGTACCTGAAGGCATGATGGGCGCTACCGAAGATCGGCTTCAGAACTTCAGTCCCAACAGGGCTCCTGATAGCGACGAGCCGTCGGGGATCCACACCTTTGCCGTGAAGGCATCAGATCTTTCGCTGATCAAAGGTTCCACCCGAACCATTGCGGAATCAGCGTTGGACCTTTATTTTTCGACCGGAGCGGATTGGAACGAGAAACATCAGCTCTGGGTCGTTGGTTATACCGAAGAGATTGCTGCGGGAATTCATGGTCTCCAGTTTCCGGAAGCCAACGCCTGTCGTGGAGGAGTCAAGCCCGCGGGTGAAATTTATCGGGAGTTGGGGCCTAGCTTCATCAGTATCTATGACGCGGAGTGGAATGAGATTCAGACCATCGCACTCAACGACGGAGACTACGCTTTTCGCGTGATGTTGGAGACCGAAGGAGATGACATCTATGTCGCTTACGATGAAATGGATTTGTACGCGTGGAATCCGGTCTCCCAAGCCAAACTGGAACACTTTCAGATTACCGGCCAAAGTCCGGCTGTGTTGCAATGGAACACGAGTGGAACCGGATCATGGGGCGATCCGGTTAACTGGGATCCCACTGGCGGGCCTCCTGACGGTCAAGGAGCGACAGCAGTTTTCGCAGAAACGATTACCACGCCGACCTCCGTTGTGACCGCTGAGGCCGTCACGTTAAATCGGATCGAGTTCAATAACAGCACCCACCGCTACACCCTTATTGGTGTGGGAAGTGTCAACCTGATGGCGGACACGACCAACGGGGTCACGAAACCGACCGTGGTCGTCAAGGGTGCGCACCGGTTCCAGGTGGACGTCAACCTGTTGGACGACACGACAATCGACGTCACCGGCGATGGAATCGTTGAGTTCAACAACCGGTTTTCTATGGCGGGTAACACGCTTACCAAGATCGGGGAAGGCGAGTTGGCCATCAATGATGTTTTTAATGCGGGTGAGGGTGCGGTCGATGTCCTCAGCGGAACGTTATCGGGGAGGGGTACAATCGCTGGTGATGTAATCAATGCGGCGGGAATGATTTCCCCAGGCAGCCACCGTTCAGGGGTCTCGGTGATCCCGGAGCCGCGCGGGTGGATGTTGTTGCTTTTTGGTGCCGGGGGAATTGCAGTCAGACGCCGTTGGCACCTGTCGTAGGCGAGGGTGCCAACAACCCTGTTCCGGACATGTTCCACGCCGTATTAACCGTCGCTGGTCGCTGTTTCCGCATTCGATTTATGAAAACAGTGTTTCGACGGTTTCTGCCTTCACGAGTTCGCGGGGCTGATTCAAATGGTTGTGGACGATGGTGTGCGGATCGATGCCCATGGAGTGGTAGATGGTCGCCAGAATTTCCGTCGGGTGCACGGGATCTTCCAACGGTGCTGAACCCGTTTTGTCTGACTTGCCATGGACATAGCCACGTTTGATGCCGGCACCACCGATGACACTGGTGTAACAGTAGGGCCAGTGGTCACGTCCGTCCGCACTGTTGCTGTTGCCCGAGGTCGATACGCCCTTTTGCGGGCTGCGGCCGAATTCGCCAATGGCCACAACGAGCGTCTCGTCAAGAAGTCCGCGTTCATCAAGATCTTCAAAGAGCGTTGTCAGGCCTTGATCGAGCATGGGACCGGACTGGGTTTTCATGCGGCCGGTGAGGCCAACATGGTGATCCCAACTGTGGTTGTCTGAGTTGGCAACTTTTGGCCAAACGACCTCGACCACTCGTGTACCGGCCTCGACCAACCGGCGGGCCATCAGGCAACACTGGCCAAAAGAGGTCCGCCCATAGCGGTCGCGCAGGGCGTCGCTTTCAACGGACAGGTTAAATGCTTCGCGAGCCCGGCCGCTGACCAGTAGATTGAGTGCTTGTGAATAGAACTCGTCGATGTTGTAGTCGGCAACGGCCTTGTCAATGAGCGGCAATTTGGCACTGATTGCCTCGCGCAGACTGGCACGCCGGTTGAGCCGAACTGAAAAGACATCAGGTTGAAGTTGCAGATCGTCGACTTTGACATTATCCATCTTGGACATGTTCATGTCGTCGCCTTCAGGAAACAGGTAATAGGGATCGAAGGCCTTGCCGAGAAAACCGGCAGTTCCACCCTTGTTGACGACGTTGGATTCCTGCAACGGGCGTGGCAACATCACGAAAGGCAGCATCGGTTCGTCGGTTGGTTTGAGTCTCACGATGTTGGAGCCGAAGTTGGGGAAATCCTTGGGAGTTGGGGGCTCGAGCTGGCCGGACGGGCCGACCTTGTCCGTTGTGTAACCGGTCATGATCTGGTAGATCGCCGCTGTATGATTGAACAGGCCAACGGGCGTGTAGCTCATCGAGCGAATCATGGTGAATTTATCGTTCACTTGGGCCAGTCGCGGCAGGATCTCCGTGAAGTTCACCCCGGGAAGTTTTGTCGGGATATTTGAAAAATCCGAACGTACATTGTCAGGTACCGAGTTGTGTTCTTTGGGATCCCACAGATCCAGGTGACTGGGGCCGCCCTGCAGATAGAGCATGATCACCGACTTGGCTTTTCCCCAACCAGAACTTCCAACCAAGGGACTGTTGGCTGATGCTGATTGGGCACGCAGGATGGTGTTGAGCGTCATTCCGAGCATGCCGGCACCGCCAACACGAAGAAAATCCCGGCGGTTTTTGCCGAGATGGGAATCACACAAATCTTTGCCCTGTGCTCCGGGAAATCTGAACATGTCGCACCGAGTGAGGTTGAAGGTCGTATTGTCGAAAGACTACTAATGATTGAATAAAAATGCAGCGTTATTAATCAATGCCCAGCTGAGATCTTGAGCGGCCGTCAGCCTGGCATTGGTTGATTGCTCAAGGGAGTGTTCGACATCTTTGCGTAATTGGATCAATTCTGGGTCGTCCTGTACAGGTCGTTCTGTTCGTGACAGGACAACCTTGAGTTGCTCGAGTTGGGGATCTGCGGGCAAGGGGCGTTTTTGTTGGACCCAGTCGAACCGTTTGGCGAGATAATCCGATTGCTGGTCACGAAACCATCCGGTTACCAGAGCCTTGTTCTCTGGGGAACGCAACGAGGGTGGCTGGCGCAGGATATCGGTGATCGGAGCTGGCAGACCGAGCTTCAGTGGGTTGGGTGAGTCGGTTGTCGAGACACGGAATCTACCCAGCGGGTACGCGCCGTCGGAATATTGACAAGCAATTGTGAAGGTCAATGTCGCACCATCTTCGCCGATGGTTAACGGTTCACTCAGTTGAAAGCGTGCCCAATGGGGAAGGCCTGCGCGACCATCTGCTCCGCCCACAGCCCATCCGTTGTCGTCGCGCTCCCGGTTGCCGTTGATGGCATTTTTGACCGCGAACTTGTCTTGGTTGAAGTCGGCCCTGGCATCGACCAGTTTGACCTTGACGACATTTTCAGGACTTTTCGCCAAGGTGTAACTGATTTCAAATTCGGTGACGACAAAGTTCCCGTTTTCATTCAGTCCGGGACCAAAGCCGTTGAGAGAGTCGTGTGTGAGCGCTGCCAGCATCACACCGCTGATGGTTGTTGATTTTACGGGGATCGTGAGCGTGTAATCTGTGTAGGCAATAGGGCCGCCGGAGGCGAGGATTGACGCATCTTCGCTAATGGCCAATTCGATTCCTCCTGTTGCGGTTGCCGTGGAGGGTTGCTGCGTTTGCCAGGTGGTCCAGAAGCGATCAATCGTCAATCCGCGAATCCACTCGGCCTGTTTCTCGGGAAGTTCGTTGGTTTCAAATTCGTGGAGTACCTGCTGGGCTGTATCAATCTGTGATTGCCACTTGGCTTTTGCGGCGGCTTTCTCTGCTTCATGTTCGATTTTGTAGGTCTCAATATTGGTGTGCGACTGGTCAATGGCCTGCAGTCGCTCGTTCTCCAGTACGATTTTCTTATCGACCCATTGAGTTTCCTGTTCGGCAAGCCGGGCGACGAGTGCGTTGTGATCGTCCTCGACCTGAGACCAGTAATCGACAACCAACGAGATTTCATCCGCGGACGGATGTCTGTTGAAAATTCGCAGAAAAAGTTTTCCGATCAGCGTTCGATCATCGGGCTCCGACGCAACCAGTTTGGCAATGGCGTTGTCCGGATCACCGATGGCTGCCGCAATCACCGGACTGTTGAGCATGGTCATGACGGCACGCAGTTCAACGTCGTTCTGACGCTCGCATTCGCATGATGATTCGCGCGGTGGACGGCCGAGGTTGGCGAGAAAACCACTTTTTGTATCGATTTGAGCATCCGCCAGCTGTGCGGCACGCATGCCGGGTTGGGCACCGGGGATATTCGGTATGGAGCCGGTAACAGCAAAAACGGAGTCAAACAAAACCTCTGCGGGAAGGCGTCTCGCTTTGGCGTGCGAAAAGTTGATGTCGTCGTCCTCGTTGTACGGATTGGTCTCGATTGACAATTGGTAGGTGCGCGAGTTGCAAATCGCCCGCATCAATTCACGGACGTTGAATTTGGAATCGATAAATTGACGCGTCAAATAATCCAGCAATTCAGGGTTGGTGGGTGGGTTTCCAGCACGGATGTCATCGATGGGTTCGATCAGCCCGGTGCCAGTGAGGTAGGCCCAGATGCGATTGGCATAGCTTTTGGCAAAGTACTGATTTTCCGACGATGTCAGCCATATGGCCAGTTGTTCCCGACGGGTCGATTGTGGGGTCAGCGATGCCGGCTGCAGAACCGTCTCGTAAGGGAAGGTGGGTTGGGCGATTTCTCCGGTGACAATATTGGTCACGTCTCCGGAATCATGGTCGGAAATGATTTCGTAAAGTGGCTTGGCAAGTTCCACAGCGCTGCCACCGATGTTTTCCTTGGGTGCGTTTTGGGTGTCGCGTTCCAGCTGGATTTGAGCAAAGTAGGCGGCGGTTTGGTAATAGTTGTCCACATTCCACCTTTCGAATGGATGGTCGTGGCACTTATTGCAATTGAAACGGGTTGCCAGGAAGAGATGCGTGGTGTTCTCCATAAGTTGTTCGGGCGTCCGTAAAATCTTGTAGTAACTGGCAGCGGGATTTTCTTTGTTGGAACCTTTGGCCGTGAGAATGGAGAAAACAAACTCGTCGTAGGGCGTGTTGGCTTCGACATGTTCGTGGATCCAGTTGCGGAACAGGTCGGCGCCTTCCCCGCCGAGAAATTTCGAATTGACCAGCAGCATGTCGGCCCACTTGTTGGTCCAGTGGTCGATGAATTCGGGTGAACCGATGAGTTCATCAATGACAGCAGCGCGTTTCTCGCGGCTTGGCCGGTTGTCAGAAAGAAAGGCCAAAAGTGTATCCGCCTTGGGTGGCAAACCGGTCAGGTCCAACTGGACACGGCGAAGGAACTCTGCGTCGTTGGTCAAACGAGAGGGGAGAATCCGCATTCGTTTCCACTTGGCGGCAACGAGCTGGTCGATCGGGTTATGGACCTCCGGTTCTTGCCAGACGAATCCTTCTCGATCTCCCATGACGGTCAAGGTCGTGGCAGCATAAGCACCGCTGTAGCGGGCCAGCACGGGGGCCTCACCCCGCCGTACCGTTGAGATTCGTCCAAAGTCGTCATGAATGGCAATTTCACGATTGCCGCTTTCGATGACCGCTTCGCGGGTCACGTCACGCTGCGATCCGTCGTCGTAATGGGCGACCACACGCATTTGTTGGTGGGCACCGATGTTCTGGATTTCCGGGTTTTGTGGAAACAATTCGATACGGGTGACACGAGAGGCAGCCATGTTGACCTGGGCGCCATTAGCGATCCACTGGCGGATGATGTTGTAATAGTGCGAGCCGATATCGGTCACGGCCGATCCCAGATGGGGGACGGCGCCGGTGGCTTTGAGCAGCATGAGGGAATCGTCGGGAGAAGCAAAATTGACACGACGGGCGGCGTGATCGTCTCCAAAGGCGCGGGCATCTACCAGGGCATCGTAGCCGCGCAGGCTGAGTTTGAACCCGTTCTTTCCGTCCTTGGAGCCGTGGCAGGTGCCCGCGTTACAACCCAGCTGACTGATGACGGGATTGACGTCGCGGATGAAGTCCGGGGCGTACATTTGGTTCAACCCGCTAACGGTAACCTGGGTGCTTGCCGTGAGTCCCTGGTAAGAGGCTGAGAGTGTTGTGGTACCGTTTCCCTGGGGTCGCAGAAGACCCCGATCGGCGATCGTGGCGATCGACTCGTCGATTGACCATGTTACCATACCTGTGAGGTCGGCCGTATCGCCCGAATCCAGAGTCGCCTTGATCAGCAGTTGATTGTAGGCATGGGTCGCATCGAGCGTGATGGTCGTCGGAGAAATCTCGATGCCTGTCACCTCTCGACCGTTTGGCAGCCGATCTTTGCCACGGTAGGACTTGCCCTGTTTTCGGTCGACAGGGTGTTCTGATTGTTGAGGGCCCGTTTGTGCCAGTTCTTCAGCACTGGTGATATTGACCGGTACAAAGGAGGTGCGGATTTGCCCACTTTCAGTATCCATCAGATGAATTTGTCCGTCTGCCGAAGCCGCAGCAACGGTCTTTCCGTCGGTTGAGAAAGCGACTGAGAAGACGGCCGCATCCACATCGACCGAGTGCAGCAGGTCCGCACCACGCGTGTGAAACTCTTCGATTTTTGGATCGGTAATATTTCCGTCGGGATTGCGACGAGCCGTCTCAAACAGCGTTTTCAATTCGGGAGTGATGGTTGCATCGTACTCGGATTTATAGAGATTGATTTGCCCGCTGCCGTTGAGGCTGGAAACGGCTGCAAACTGTTTTCCGTTCGGGGAAAACACCACGCTCCAGATGCGGCCCCGCATGGCGGGATACTTGCGGATCAGATTGGCGTTGTCACCGATTTTTCGTGCCGTTTCGCGATACATCCTGTAGATCTGCGGCACACCATCGGATCCACCGACGAGAAGGTGGTCCTGGTGGGGATGTCGATCGACGGAGTTCAGGCCTCCGCGGAGTGCACCGGGAGTGATCGAAGTGATGTTGTCGATGAACCGTTCGGTTTCAATTTGCGTGAGTTTGGCAGACATGTCCCGTCCGATTGAAACCAGGTAATCGCCTTTGATGGACCAGGTAGTGTCCAGCACCCAATCATTGTGGCCACCCATGAAGAGTACCTGCTCTCCACTGACTGCATCGATCGCCCGCACGGTGTTGTCAGGAAGTCCGAAAGCGATCGCTTTTCCATCAGGCGACCAGCTCGCCCCGTAGGCCGTGTCGTAACTGACGGGCTTGGAAAGTATCAGTTCGTAGTTCTCGAGATCCCAGATTTGGATTTCGCCCATACGGCCAGGCAGGCCGCCGGCCACAACCAGGTGTTTTCCGTCTGGCGAAAAGCGGACGCTTTCGATGCGCTCTGAAAGGCCGATCAGGCGTGTGACCAGGCCGCTTCCATCGGCCTGGTGAAGGCGCACTTCATGGAACCCGGCGACGGCGATGAGCTTTCCATCTGGCGAGTAATCCATGGATGTGATCACCGGTGGGACGGCATATTGCGGTGGATGATCCTTGTCGTAACGCAACTTGGCGTTTTCAGGAGTATCGTCTTTGGCACCTTGTTCGATCCATCGAGTGACCAGTGCAAGCTCGTAAGGTGTGAGAGGATCTCCCTTGGGTGGCATGGCCGGCCGCTCGTCACCTTCCTGCTTGGTGACCAGCTCAATGAGATGACTTTCCGCGGGTTGGTTGGGCATGATGGCAGTTGCAGATTCTCCGCCTGCAATCAGCGCGGGCACTTCGGTCATCACGTAACCCGAGCGGGCCTTGGCTGGCTGATGACAACCCTGGCATTTGGCCTGGAAAACGGGTCGCACATGTTCGTAGTAACTGACGGTCTCCGGCAGACCGGCGGCGGTAGCTTGTTCCCAACCGGCATGGAGTAAGCCCAGCAGGAATGTAAAAAAAACGATCTGTTGGAATGTTGCTCGAATGATCATGTTGGCACAAAAGGTGAGGGATGGGTTCCAGGCGGCGATCTTCGTGATCGGCATCGTTTGTGAAGCAACTTTGAGAACGGGACCTGTGGCCAAGTGGCGGAGGCGCATCACCTACAGTGTAGCTTGTAGAACTCCTCTGTATCAACCCTGTTTGACGTGGTGGAAATCAGCTAAAAACCACGTCGAGAGCCTGTGCCAAGCAGGCCAACCCGTGCAGCCAGGTCACGGCCAAGAAAAAGAAACAACCGGGGGGGTCGGCATGTTGTCTGCGGCAACCTGGAGAAATCATCGAAATGATTGATCAACAGCGTCAAACCCTTTGTCGCTGAGGATGTTCGATTGAGAGGACTTCGGTTTCTCTGGCGATCGTCGGCCCCGGGTTGGGACCGATGTTTTTAAAAGGTTGCTTTTAACTTCCGGTACGGCTTGTTTGACCACTTTTCTCAATGTGCTCCGGCCCTTTGACAAATCCCCGATCCTGTTTAAGGTGGTTCAACGGTTTTATCGATCGATAGGTAAAAGGGGAAAAGAGTCGCCAGCATCGGACTGTGGTTTTCGGGATCTGGCATCAAACGCAGGCGATATGTTTGCGGTCCCCTAGTTTTACTACAATTTGGAAGAATTAGAAAAGCGATGGTGGTGGCAAGCTGGAGTCATCTCTTGAAGGAGCCGAATGTGAAATACTTACCGAGCATGTTTTTGATATTGGCAGCGGCAGGGTGTGTGCCAAAAGACAAGGCAGGAACCTTTCAAGAGAACGCCGATGAATCTGGCAGCACGGAAACGGTTGCCAGTGCGGATGACAGTGAAGAGAACCTGCTGCATGTCGCTGGAACGGTTGAGGATGACCCGCTCACGATATCACTGGAGGAAAACGACACGGCACCCGGACAAACGGGTTGGGTTGGCCCAAAAGCCTTGGCCGAGTTGGAGAAGGCGGGAGCCGAAATCTTGCAAAATGAAAACGGACAAGTGATTGCGGTCTACCTCATGAGTCCGCTGATCACCGATACCCACCTGGAGTATCTCAAGGGGCTGACTCATTTGCAGCGGCTTGGTCTCCAATCCGATCAAATTACGGATGCCGGGATGGCCCATCTCGAAGGCATGACACATTTGCAATTGCTTTACGTCTTTCACACCCAGGTGACGTCTGCGGGAATGAAGCACCTCCAAGGGCTAACCAACCTGAAAGTGTTAAGCCTCAGCAACAACTCGCAGATTTCTGCGACTGGGATGGAGTATCTTGAGGGGCTGACCCAACTGACCCACCTCTATCTCGCCGATACTCCCATGACCGATGCAGGGTTGTTACCGATCACGGGTATGACTCAACTGGAAGTTCTCGGCCTCCGGGCGACGCAGATCACCGACAGAGGCTTGAAGCATCTCGAGGCACTGAACAATCTGCGCCATCTTGAAATCAGAAGCACCCAGAGCACGGACACCGGTGCTGCCGATCTGCGGGCTGCCCTACCGGAATGTTTTATCGATCACTAGCTTGCTGGCTGTTTCTGTCAGCAGCCTCCGGCGGGGTAAGGAGTGGCAGGCCCTGTTATTGAGGGGTCAGTGAAAGCAAAAAAACGATGCTATTTTCGGCTGGCCGCTTTCAACGAACTGACAGACCAAGTGGCTTTCGCCCATGACGACTCGATCAGGGAATCCTGCCGTCAACAATTGATAGGAATGTGCAAACCCTGATCGCGAGGCGCAACGGTCGTTGTGATTGAGGCCGGGTACGGTAATCGCGAGTTACCCTATTGGTTTCAGTAATAACTCGATGTAAACTTTTGTCGTTAGACGCGGAGTTCTAATGATTTGGAAAAAACCTGGTGTGCACGAGGGTCAGCATGAGCAAAAGACGTGACAGGCCGAGGGAGACCCAGGGAAGGAAAATCTCCCGAAGAAAGGTGTGCCAACTGAGCACATTGGCCTGGGCGGGACTGGCGGGCCATGGTATCGCCCGTGGTGGAAATCAAACCAAGAGACGATGGTCGTCGACGAAAGAATTGATCGCAGCTTTAGATGGTCCCCACAATTATCTCCCCACGCCTTTTCATGCCAATTATGATTTAAACGTTGCAGGCCTGCGCCAGAACGTTGCCTACCATGCTCAGCGGGACCGCTTGACGGTTGTCGTAGGTGGCGGCTATGGGGAAGGATGGAAACTCAGCCTCGAGGAGCATCAACAGTTGGTGGCTGCTGCGGTTGTAGGAGCCCAGCGGCAGATGCCGGTCATGGCAGGAGTTATCGGTGGATACAAGATTTCCATTCAAATGGCGATCAATGCTGAAAAAGCTGGGGCGGATGCTTTGGTGATTTTTCCTCCTCGAGGGAAAAATTGGCCTGCGGAAAGTTACTATGAGTACTTCCAGGACATTCTCAAATCCGTTCAAGTGGGGGCGGTGATCCTCCCCAGCGGCCAACATGATTTTTGGCCTGACGTTCTGATCCGGCTAGCGGAGCTTCCTAACATGATTGGCTTTTTCCCTGCTTTAGGGCCGGACGATGGTTACTATCCGAAAGTGGGCAGGCAGGTCCTGGAGGCGGTTTCGAAGCCTTTGCTGTTTATTTCGGAGAACGAGCCAGCAGCGGCGGATTGTTTTGCCGTCGGTAGCAGGGCCTACTCCACAGCGGTGGCTGACCTGATCCCGCGGACCTCCCGGAAATTTTGGGAGTATGGGACATCAGGAAAGATTGCAAAAATGAAGGATGTACTCCAACGCGAGCTGAACCCGATTCTCGGGATCCGCGGTTATCAACCCGGTTACGGAATCAGCGGTATTAAAATAGCCATGGAAATCTTGGGAAGAGCGGGCGGTCCCATTCGGCCGCCGGGCACACAGGTTGAGCCAAGAGATCGTGCGGCCATAGTAGAGATTCTTACGAAACATCAGGAAACGAGCAGCCTGGTCGTATCCCCGACGTCGCCGTCGTGAGCAGCTCCCATTCGTGTTTTTTAAATCGTATTTACCACACCAAGTGAAGAGCCGAATGGATTAAAAGCAGCGGCTGGTCGCCACGCTCAATTTCATTGGTGCTCTCTCAGTCTTCTTCCACAACGTGATGGTCCGGCGGTTGATGAGCGGTTGAATTTCAACCACGGTTCAATCGCTGTGGTAAAACACGGCCAACCAAATCGTTGGCTCCTGATCGGTGGTCCATTGGATTCGATGCCGTTGGTGAGCCGGGATATTGACGAAATCTCCCGGCCCCATTTCCAGTAGTTTTTCATCACCTTGGAATTGCAGCCTGGCCCTGCCTTTTAACACGACCACCCATTCGTTCTCGTCCTGATCGTACCAGAACCCTGCAGGGGAAGCGTGGCCGTGAGAGACGATGCGTTCGATGCGGAGGGATGCGGAGTTGGCCAGCACCTGGCTGAGTTCTTCGGGAAGCTGGGTGGGGAGGGGAGAGAAGAGATTGCCCATCGCTGCTCCTTTTTAATCAGGATCATTGACGATTTTAATCAGGATCATTGACGATTCTTGCCCCGGCAGCCGACTCGTCAACGAGTGGACCTCGTGAAAATCAATTATTGCAATTCCACCAGCGCGTTAACTTGTTGGTCATCCAGAGGCTCGTCGCTCAACACGATGCGCACGGGACTTAAAATGCCGGCCGGCCGATTGACACTGTACACCCGCACCGCCAAAACATTGTTCACTTTGAGTTCAATGTCATTCAGTGAAACGCTGAATGGCGTGATTCGCAATTGCGAAGCGGGCATCCCGGTGGAATCAACCGTGTGTCGGAAGATCAAACGGCCGTCGAGATAAATCCATCCCTGCTCATCGACTTTGTCAAAATAAAGGTATTTAAACTGGCGGCGCCGATCTTCCTCCATGAGCGGCAATGGTGCGCGGTACCATCCGCTAGTGCGCAACACCTCCCCGGGGGTGCCGGGAAATCCTTGTTGGTCCCAGCCGAGTTCCTGATCCGTGCGGATTTGCTTCCAATCGCGATCATCATAGCCTGGATCGAAATATCTCTGTGTCGCCCCTTGATCGTCAGAGTCGATTTTGAACCGCCAGGGCTCCGGGAAGGTGACCACTTTGATTTTCGAAACATCAACGTCGGCGAGGATTTGTTCGGGGTTTGGCGGCGCATCTAGGTTCATCAATTCGATGATGCGGCGGGCCATTTCCCGCCGTATCCCATCCAGGTCGCCGCTGGCGACATCGAGCCTGTTGAGCCAGTGGTAGGTCTCACGGATTAATTCATGATCAGGGAAGTTGCCGGCAAGGCGGGCCAGCTTGTCCAACAACGTCGTCAGGTAGCGGACGTCATCCACTGCCTCTCGTGATCCTTCCCAATGCAGGGTATCCACCACGCCGCCTTCGGTACGATATACTTTTGCATAGGGTAAATTCTGATTGACAGGGTCGCTGCTGATATGTGCGTAGGCCCAGGTCATCGTTCCGTCGAAGCCGACCCGCCAAAGGCCCAGGCCTTCATTGCGTCGCTGAAGCTGTGGCAGCGGCTGACCTGCCAGGGGATTCATGTAAGTGAAGACCTTCCTGCCGAGGTGGTGAACGGCATTGATGGTCGCGCGGTAATCAGCGCGTCTCATCCGCTCGAAACTTCCTGCCGAGGCGATTTCAGACATGTGACGAAGCGACTCGGCCGTGCTGTAATGCTCTTCCGTGAATGCGCTGAGACGGGCGCGGGTTTTCGATTTGAGGATTGGTAGATCAAGAAGGTCACCTACGCGCTCGAAGTACTCGGGTCCCTCGACGGCCACAAAAATTTTTCCGCCTGCTGCACGGACCGACTCCATACTGTCCCGTTCAGCCGACAGTCGTTTGCCCTTCCACTCATCGACGGCAGCGTAAAATACCTCGTCGTAACCACGGGCCTGTACCCAGTCATTGATCTCGCGCACGTAGCGGTGATTCGTGTCTCGTTCGTTGGGCTCTAAGGGACGATCGGTGAACAGCATCGGATGACCGAGTAGGTAAAGCGCCTGGGGCCGCATGCCCGCCTGTTCACGCAGATCGAGAATTTTTGCCAAGTGGCTAAAATCCAGAGACCCGTCCTGACGAACACGCGGTCCACCGTAGATGTTGGGGTTCGTGAAGCCATGCTGAACCATGTTTTTACATTCCGCCAGATACTGAGCCGGGCGGAGCCACGCCGTGTTTTTCCATTTTCCTTGCAGCCAGTCTTCGGCACCTTCGTCGATGAGAGTGACCGGATAGTAGATTGAGTATTCCAACATTGGCTTCAGCAGATCAAAAGGATAGACCTGTACGTTCAACGTCAACTCGGTTGGGTCGCTGTTAGCGGGCACGACTCGCACCTTCGTGCTGTAGGTTCCGGTTGAGGCATCCTCGGGAACGTGCACCGTGAACCAGAAATGCCGTCGCCGCGGGATGTCAACCGGTTTGAATTCGCTGGTGTCTTGCAGTCGGCCCTTGGCCACGTGTCGAATCCACCCGTGTTTGGCATTTTCCCAATCTTCGTCAATCGGCGGTGGTGGATTCATAGCGATAAAATTGTCATCATGGACGAGCAGCGTGGGCATGGGCGAAGCACCAGCGGCGAGTGTCCAGCGGAACATTTCCTTGACCACGCGGACGTCCACCGATGTGCTCGGCCAGGGTTTGCCTGGTCCTGTCATGGGGTCGACTTGGATGTTGACGTCATCCAGCGGTTTGGCGGCGGTGACAACCAACGACACGGGTTCGTATTCACCGCGGCAGGCAAAGACCTTGATTTGATTGCCCTGCTGACAAACCGGAGGCAGGGGGCCCCTGCTCAGAATCATGTGATTGGTAATGGCCGGCTCGACAAGATGGATTTCATAATCGGCAGCCAATGTCGTACTGGCAAAAATGATAAGATAGCAGATGACACTTCGGAGCAGTCCACCCCAATCCGTCACAGTAGGATTCCACATTGTGGTTGTTCTTTCTGGAAATGGTGAAGTTGCGAACAACGATTGTTTTCTAAAAGAGATTGCGATCAGCCCAGCTGCCCATCACCTCGGGAACTTCGAGTCCCACGGCTGGGAGGATCGGTTGCCTGGTGTTGGCGCCACCGTGTCCCACAGCTTTGATCGCTTGTAATATCTTTTCGGGCTCCGCCACCACTCGTACCTCGTCCAGCCCAGCGTCGGACAAGCCAGTGAAGATTTGAAAACCATCATATGACCTTTCGATCGACCGATTATTTTGTCGCCGATAAGACACCACAATGAATCAGCGTTGGAACGATTTCACCCGGTGATAAGCCAACTTGGGTGAGCCAGTGTCGATACTCCTTGGCGCTGTAGGCACGCCCTTCAGTCACCGTAAACAGGGCTGCCGAATAGAGCGCAATGGGTAAGGGGCCATCCAATTCGTCGTTGAGAAATACATCGTGGATCAAGAGTCGCCCGTCCACAGGCAAAGCTGCAGCACAGCGATTTACGAGCAGCTGACACTCGGGTTCATCCCAGTCGTGCAAAATGTTGGACAACAGGATGACTTCACAATCCTGTGGCAGTGGATCCACGAACATATCGCCACCCACAAGCTCCAACCGGTCGACCACACCGTAGTCGGTTGCCATTTCGGCGGCAACCTTTAAAACTTCGGGACGGTCCAAAACAACCCCGTGCAGGCCCGGGTTTTGTTGCAACAGGGCAATCGTGTAAATTCCTGTCCCACCGCCGACATCAAGAACCTTGCGGACTCCGTGCATGGACACGCGTTGCGCCAGAGCAGGCGCGACGTTTTTAGCGCGGCCGGACAGTAACCGTGTAAAATGTCGAGCCGAGGACGGGGTATCCATCGCCGACCGAATGCCATTGCGATAGATAAAACCAACTCCCGATTCATCGTCGCTACCCAAGGGCCGGTTGCTCCGTAAACACTGGACCATGGTTTGTACGCCGGGACTGTCGGCGGCCG
>Ga0310124_10001669_pt1 | contig 15355 bp, 6 predicted proteins | sample CB11b_AW_Bot5_MG_FD_203507 | JGI IMG/M metagenome (GOLD analysis project Ga0310124, IMG submission 203507) | Marine microbial communities from Western Arctic Ocean, Canada - CB11b_AW_Bot5 | ecosystem: Environmental > Aquatic > Marine > Oceanic | place: Canada: Western Arctic Ocean | collected...
CAGAGGGCAGGATTTGAACCTGCGAACCACTGAGGACTGCGATCTGAACGCAGCGCCGTTGACCAAGCTTGGCGACCCCTGCTTGAATGACATTCCAGTGTAACATGGCCTTGAAGGCAACGGCGGGTGGAGGTAAGAGGTAGTTCAATCGAATTCCCTCCCCGCCTTCAACCTCCTTAGGTGCCCACTCAAACTAGCCCGAGCGGCCCTCACTCCGCACCCACATTTCACCTGCATAGTCCAGTCAGGTGAGTTCGTAAAGTAGTGAACTAATCTACAACCGCAGATGGTGATGAGAGTGGGTTCGCGGGGAATCCATATAGCATCGACGACAGTAGGAGTTCGTTAACGGGTGGGAAAGTGGCTGCTGAGATTCCGACGGATGCGCTCACTGTGAATGGCTATCCGAAGACTGTGGCTGCCGTTGTCTCCGCTCTCTCCGCTGAGGCGCCCTTGACACTTCGCCAAATATCCCGGCGTACAAACCTCTCAAACACCCAAATCTCAAGTGGTCTACGGCAGTGTAGATTCCACGGTTGGGTAACCTCATCCCAAGGCAAGGGAGCTGGCCGTGGAAGGCCCGCCCATTTGTGGAAGTTGACACTTCACCCCATTGAGTTGATTCGGGGGATTGATTCGGAGGTCAGACGAGAATACACTCTTCTCTCTGATGCGATGACTAATCTTTCTCGCGTGCGAGAGCGCGCGGAAACCGAGGGGGAATACTGGATTGATGACAATCAAAGAGAGAATTGAAACACTGAAAGGATGGAAGTTCGGAATTGCTGGTGGTGGGCTCTTCGCCTTGGCTTATTGGGTGTTCATGGAATCCTCACTGCCTCCGCTGGCAAACTGCTCCTACCTTGCGAGTCCTGGGACTGACTTTCTGGCTGTCTTCGGCGCCTGCCTTTGCATTTGGAGAGGGAGAACCTATGACGACTTGGTGGTCTCTGGCTTCGGCGCCTGCGTGATCGTCATTCACGCACTCCAATTCTTGGTTGGTAAAACCGGCCTCTTCTGAGATTGCCAGCAAGAGTAGGCGATTCAGCCAACGGTCTGAAGTTCACCTTAGGCGGCTGAAGGTGAAGAAGTGGATGCGGACATCTCGATGATTGGTCGGCATCGGACTAACCGGAATTCTCCGATGACCTCGACAATCGTTATACAGAAGGACCATGGTTGCGGTCCATGTCCGTATGACATTGATTTACAATCGTCGGACAAGATAATAAGCAACCCCACTAACCGGGAACTGAGGCGAAAGGATGTCGGGACCGAGTCAAATGGTGTCACTGCGACTGACCGAGGAGGAGATTCTCGAGTTGGACCGGTGCATCGGATTCGATGGCATGCGCAACCGTTCAGATGTTCTCAGGCGAGGACTGCACAAGTTGCTCGAAGAGACCGCATCACCAGATGCCGGGCGCCGAATTACTATTCGCGTGGGTACGATTGTCGCTCAGCAACTACAGGTGTTGGAGCGAATGGCAGAAATCGATGCCAGTTCAGCTGCCGGACTCGGAATTGCACTTCTGCTCGAGCAAAAGAGCGCTGAGATGCGCGCTTCATTGGACGCCGGCATAGAGTTGCTCGAAGAGGTTGAGCAGCGCGGCAAACATCAGGATCATATCGAATAAACAAGGGTGAGAAAAGTGAGCGATGGGATGCACACGAAGAACACTGGGGGGGGTCGAAAGGCCCCTCCCACCCCTACCCTAGGCTTGTTCAACATTCGACTGCGGGCGAGACTCGCAGTCCTTTCGAATCCAAACACCCCCGTCCCTGCGTATGCGGGGACCCCCCTCACTGATGATCTCTGAATCGTCATTACCCCGTCCCCTTCGGGGGGCACCCCCAAATGGTTCTGGCCGACAGGCTGAATCCCCTCTGAGACCCAACCTTATTGGAGGGTCGCTCGACAGGCGGCTTTCCGTGACCGATGCTGACTTCGTTAGGGCTCCTAACTTTCTTGCTCACGATGAGTTGAGACCGGGGCAAGACGAGATGATTGAGGCCGCTCACGAAGCCATCGCCGGCTCGGGTAGCCACCTCGCAGCGGCTCCGACTGGAATCGGCAAGACCGCGGCTGCGCTATCTGCCGCGTTGGATGTCGCCGCGATGTCACCGAACCGGCGGATCATCTTCTTTCTGACAGGTCGGCAATCGCAGCATCGCATAGTTGTGGAGACCGTTCGAGAAATCAATTCTCGTCGCCCCTCTGAGCAGCGGAAGGTCGGTCTTGTCGACCTCGTTGGCCAACAATCGATGTGCATCGATGAAATCCGCTTCGAATTCTCATCCCTCTTCTCTCGCCTATGCGCTGAAAAACGCTCCAACAGACAATGCATCCCCTACCTTCAGGAATCTGATGGTCTGCAACTCAAAGTCCTAGAGGACCCACTCCATGTGAGCGAACTGGTCGAAGTAGCCCGAAAATACACCCAAGACGGTCGAGCCAAACCGACCTGCCCATGGAAGGTCGCCCGCGAGGCAGCGAGTTCAGCGGACATCGTGGTCTGCGACTACAACCACCTGTTCCACGACCGTGTGAGGGAGGCCTCACTGGAGGCTATGGGAATTGACTTGGGAGAGATCATTCTCGTTATTGACGAGGCACACAATCTTCCTAATCGCATCACTCAGGGGATGAAGCGCGTACTTACCAGCGACCTGATTCTATCCGCCCGTTTGGAATTGGAGGAATATGTAGAGACTCTCGAAGAGGCTTCGGATGACGCCGCAAACTTGCGTACTCACCGAATGCGGCGCACCCTCGCCGCCCTCGAGAGAATCCGCACCGACATCCTCGCTTGGATGAGAGTTCACTCTCAAGCCTTGGTCAAAGGGGACTCCGATGAGTCCAGAGTACCCAACTCGGAACTCCTAGAGGTGCTGAATTCGGCCCTTCAGGCGGACTTGGAGGGGGCTCCTCTCCGCCTCGATGAAATCGCAGCAATCCTCTCTGAAGTGAAAATAGATATCGACCCCGACTTGGACGAAGATAAGGATAGTGCCTCTGAAAGGCTCAGTGAGCTTCTCAGTCTGTTACGACGGCTAGGTGAAAGTTCTGCGCTCGCACTCGTCTTCTCTCACGGAGTAGGGGACGCCCCTAAGGTGACGACACATCTTCTCGACCCGGGTATAGTCTCAGGCCCGATATTTGATGCAGTTGCGGGTTCGCTCCTCATGTCTGGAACTCTCACACCTCCCGAGATGTACGGTGAACTGCTAGCCCTTCCAAAGGAGAAACCTCTCACGATGAGAGAATATCCTTCGCCATTCCTGTCAGACAAGCGCCCCGTCGCTGCCGCCACGGGAGTGACCAGCCAGTACAACCGGAGAGGGCCCCAGAACACCAAGAAGATCAGGGACCACATCCACACCATTCTTCAAGAAACTCCTGGGCATGTAGCAGTCTTCACTCCATCCTATGCCCTTCTGAATGAAATCGTCGGTGAGGAGGTTTGGCACGGCCGTAGAGTCCTCATGGAGGAACCCGGTTGGAGCAAGAATCGAATTGACGCTCTGTTGCGTGACCTTGAGATGGCGCGCAGCGCAGGCGAGCGGGTTCTGTTGGCAGGAGTGTATGCCGCGAAGTTGGCAGAAGGCATCGATTACCAACGAAACCTACTGGATGCCGTGGTCTGCATCGGCCTGCCGCTCGCTCCACCCTCCGAGGAGTTGAACGCTCGCAAGGAGTACTACGAGGACCGGTTCGGGCGGGAGCGTTCCTACCGGTGGGCTGTACAGCAACCTGCAGTGAACTCCGTGATGCAGGCGATGGGGAGACCGATTCGCAAGATGGGTGACCGCGCTTTCATTCTCCTGTTGGAGGATAGATTGCTTCAGCCACGCTTCCGGCGACTTTTGCCAGAGAATCTCAATCTGCTCACATGCCCGGATGTCGATACCACCCGTAGGCATGTCAAGCGGTTCTTCAAGCGGCATCCAAAACCTGCTGTCGGGACGGAATGAGTGCGCGAAGCCTTCAATGGGGTCGGATGGAACGGCAGGGTTGGGTGAAGAGCATGGAGTGGCATCAGTTTGAGGTCGAGGCGGATAAGGACTCCTCAGGCGAGAGGGTAGAACCCATACCTCACACCGGGCTCAGTGCAAGCCCTGAGTTGTTGCACGACCGATTCCTCTCCGACCTTGGGCACCTTCAGGACATTCACGATAAGCATCAACATTGGCTCGGAGGGAATTTCGCTGCAGTGGAACAGAATTTCGACAATTCAGCCGGAGTGTTGCGTACCGAAGCAATGCTCGACCGGTTTGAAGGCCGTTCTGAAGACGGCGTAGTGATACTACCCCTGCACGGCTGCGAGTTGTCTGGAGTCAAGGTCGAAATAGGTGAAATTGAGGGTCATACCATCATCAAACTCAATCTGGAAGGCCGCGAAGGTCTCGAATTGGAACAGGCGTTCGCCCTGCCTCTCGGAAGCGGACTTGAGTCTGCCATCTGGTCGGCAGGCGAGTTGCACCTGCACCTCCGTTGAACCGCTAGCGGTCAGGCCAACTCAACACACTGAGCCTTGGTTACTCTGTTCAGAGTGGCCGTGTCGATGTGAACTCACCGGATTGGGATGTCCTGCATCACTTCGATCTCGTTGAGAATGCGAGCAAGTGCCTCTTGTGCCTGACTCTTGTGAGCCTCGCCCATCTCGTGCCGTGAATACCTCGCCTCCTCGAAGACGCTGTCAAGCGCGACGAGCGCCTCCTCGTTGATTGGTAATGCCTTGCGAATTGCCATCTCGAATTCCCGGACAGTCTCGAAGTCACGCCGTAGGAAGCGGTGCTTCATGAGAAGCGCACAGAGGCTCTCGTAACAGTTGAAGATGGCCTCTCGGAACTCATCTCCTGCTGCCAGCAACTCTGCGGTGTAAGCGAATATGTCAGCCAGTTCAGAGAGAGCGGATTGCTTGCGGCGGCGCCAGTAGACGGCGAACACCACTAGTCCAAGGATTGCGGCCGCTACGCCACCGTAAATCCAAGCCATCTTACCCTCCTCCACGATTGATGCGGAGAGAACCTCCACTGAGATGGTCGTCTCAAGCCGTGCCCTGTCATCCTCTGCCACCTTTTCGTCGGTTGAGTTGATCTGCACCCAGAGTTCACCATAGGTGGCCTTGTCGCCGTAGGGCGCCATCGGAGGCACCGAGACGAACTCGAACCAGAATGAACCGTTGGCCGAGGTCCGACCAGTCAGAGTTCTGCTTAGTTCAAACGAGTCGTTGTAGAGCATCGCTGTCACGGTGATGTCCTCGACCGGCAGTTCGGTGTCGCGTGCTGTCGCCTTGACCCACGCTATCACTCGATCGCCCTGATAGGGTACTATCTCGACGCCGGTTTCGAAGTCGACCGGGATGACCACGAAGATGCTGATGTTGGTCTGCCCGCTGTTGAAGAATCTGCTGCCGTTCTCCGCCGCGAATAGCCTCAGAGTGTTGTCACCCGCCGGCATGATTTGAGGTGCTGTCAACTCGATTCTGAAGTTGCCACCGCCTGTCCATATCACTCGGTCGCTGATTCCCAAGTCGGTCTGGTTCCAATACAAGACCAAGTCAAGGTTCTCGACTGGGTTTCCTGAGCCACCAACCTCGAGGATTCTGCCCTCAATGATGATCGGATGCAGCGATTGCGAGCGGATGATAGTGTTGCCACCATCGACCAGCTGCCATGAGATGTCAGACCAAGTCGTCAGGGTAACCGTCTGGTTGGATGCGAGCCACGATGACTCTCCAGCGTAGTGCGCACTCAGCGTGTGGTCGCCGCGAGCGGAGACCATGTCGATTGGAACGAGCAACACAAACTCGCCGTTTTGGTCAGTGGTCACCGTGTCGAGGAAAACGCCGTCAAGCAGAATGTCGATGCTGCGAGCGTCAATCCCAGGCAATCCGAGCGCATCGGAGTCATACAGACGCCCACTCACATTCCAGAACATACCGCGTGTCGACTGCCCGTTGTCCTCCGCCACCAGCAATATCGCCGAGTGGTGAGCGACCCAGAAGGTGCCGTTGGCGCTACCATCTCTGTACCAACCCTGCGCGGGCGCGTATACCTCGATGTCATGCGAGCCAAGAGAGGTCTCACCGGGAACTGTCCAGGTGATCACCCAGACGCCGTCGATGTCGGAGTAGGTCGGACTTCCAAGGATTGGTATCCCATCGATTCTCACCTCGATGCTGTGGTTGTTAATCCAACCATCAGGCAAGTTGTCTCGAATCGTACCCTGAATCACCAAATCGTCGTTGATTGCAATCTCGGTTGGAATCGCCAGTGCGATGTTAATCTGGCTGTAGACATTCCACGAGGTGTTGGTTTCGGAAGGCAGGTAGAAGATGGTGCCGGCGAAGCGCACCTCCATACTCTGTGGCCCTAGTGGAGAGTCCTGCGGTACCGGATAGAAGATTTGGAAGTGGCCTTGGTCGTCCGAAGTCACATTGGTGAGCCATTGGTTGTCGAACCAAACTTCGAGTGTCTGATTCATCAGCGGATTGTCGACGATGTCGTAGAGCGTGCCGTCAAGCATCAGTTGACCCTCTCTGTCAATGTCGCCGCCTCCACCGCTCAAGACGATGTATGTGGGCACACTCACATTCACGAACTGGTCAACGGAACTGTTGAGGTAGTACTCAGGGTTGGTAGCGTCTCCTTGGCCTATCGGGTCGACCCACATGAAGCCGCCTCGGAAGATGATGGTCACGAGGTGGGCTCCAGCGGCGGTATCCTCTGGTAGAGTGTACATCATGCTGTAAGTTCCTGTCGTGGCGTTTGACTCGATGTAGGCGCCTGTGTCCTCTCCATCCACTGAGAGGTGTAGCACACCAGCCTTGTCAAGTCCCGATTCCTGCAAAATTTGGCCCCACTCATCTAGTAGAGTCCCGTTGACATAGATGACCTTGCCAGCGATGAACTCGCCTTCGACTGAATCGATGGTGATGACTGTTGGCGCTAGTATGACGACATATGCAGAGTCAGCATCACCGATAACTCCGGTCGTTCCTGCCAATCCACCGTAGGAGGCGTTCAGGAGAAGTGGCCCCGGTGAAGTTGAGGCTGGAACATTGAGCAGAGCCCATGCAGATCCGTTGGAGTCCGTGACCACCGTGGTCGAGATGTTCAATGACGCGAACTCGATGGTGATGGTTGCGTTTGCAATCGGCGCGAGGGTGTTGTCCTGCAACATCACCCGTATGCTCACATTGTCACCTCTGACAGTACGGTAGTCGGGATCGAGATTTATCGGTTCGGAAATCTGCAAGACCGAGAAGCCGCGGCTGTCGAAGGTATTGTTTCCACTTGAGCCGAGGTAGTAGTTCACAGTCGGCGTGTATGAGGTGGTGAGCGTGTGGTTGCCGCGTGGGAAGTCGGTCGATAGGGTCACGACAGCAGTCCACGAACCATCGGCCTGCGCAATCGCGTTGCTGACTGAGAAGGTGGTGGTGAATCCGTCAATGTTCAACTGAACCTGAGGTAGCAATCCTGTGCCGTCTCTAGAGATGATTCCCGAGCCGTTGTCAGAGACCAGCGTGCCGGTCACATTGAATGTGCCACCAGCGATTGGATTAGCTTGAATCGGGTCGACGACCATGAATGTGACCGAACGTACGCTGATGGTGTTGATTGAGTGAATCGTCGGGTGCATCACATACGAACCGTTGTAGAACAGTGTCACGGTAATCTGCCCGAGAGGTTGAGTGTTTGGCACCAGATAGGTGAAGCGAACCGTCCCGTTGGAGTCAGTCATTCCTTGCGGCATCCAAGTGTCGTGGAACTGAGCGGATACTGTCGTGTTGGTCAACAATCGGTAGTTGTCAGACGCTTCAACCAAAGTCGCGCCGAAAGTGATGTTCTCTCCTCGGGTCACAACCTCAGGTATGAGTGGCATCTGTGACTCAAAGTCAGTGACTCCAATCACGAGAATGCCCCGCTGAGCACTGCCGGTCAGATAGAACGGATTACTTCCATCGAGGATAGAGACCACGACGGTCTTGTTGCCGTTGGTCACGCCGTCACCGAACGGGTCGGTGGGTACGGTCAGATTGAACGAACCGTTGACGGCTGTAGCCTGACTCGCAATCAGAACCTCACTCGTATCGTTGAAGAAGAATACCTCCACGGCGATGGGCCCGTCAAACGGCCTACTGGCATTGTTGCCATCCGCCACGGTTCCTGTGATGACGAAACTCTGACCTGCGGTGACGTTGAGAGGCATCGTTGCGATGCTGACGTTGCCCGGCACCTGAACCGTGATGTTGAGGATGGTTTCGTTACCCCACCAACGAGTTGCTCCGTTGACCAAGGGGTCGCTCGTATCGTTGTCCATCCAGACCCTAACATCGTAGTATCCTGGTGCCATGTCGAGAGGAACTGGCCAGTTGAAGTTGGTGATTCCGTTAGCGCCCGAGACCCCGGGTCCAATGGAAATATTCCCATTACCCCAGTCCCAAGTGAAGTTCACAGTCTCCCCTTGAATGCCAGAACCATCACCTACATCGGTCACAGTGATGTTGTATTCGAGAGTGTCTCCAGCCTCCACGATGATGGCTGTCCTATTGCTTGTCAGTACCAACTCAGACTCAAGGCCGATCAATGCTGGAGGCGGGTCGTACATCACATAGTACTGGCCAACTCCAACGGCGAATGAGGCAAAGTCGAGTTGTGAAGTCAGGTTCAGCGCTGCTGAAGCCAAGTGGTTTGGCAGAATCACATTGACTGAATAGGTTCCATTCACTGGATCGCTCCAACTGTTGCCGAGTGGGATGATTATCGGGGGCGGAGGCTCACCATTTGGTCCCGATTGCCCCTGTCCAGGTAGAGACACCTCAAAGATGACGTCGGATTGGTTCCACAGGATGGTCGTTCCGAGGACATCGTCAGTAATCAATCCAGTAATGGTGTTCGAACCACCGAGGTGAGTCCAATCATTAGCGAGGTTGATTGAGAGTGTTGCAGTCCCTTGAACCCTCAACAAGCCGCTGGCATTGCCTGGATTGTACCATTCTGAACCGGCCAAGCCGCTGAGATGTCCATCGTAAGATATGTTCCACCAGTAATCACCGGCGGCCATGTTTGCGGCTGGGGTGAATTCGCTGATATACCAATTTTCAGGGTCTGTAGTCTGATTGACTTGTACACCGTCGAAGGTCATCGTGAAGGTGCCATTGAACGGCATGTCACTGCCACCCGTATGATCGGCGAAATTGACGAACACCTGAGTGAGGTCACCTCTCAGAGTTGTGCCCAAGTTGAAGTCCATAGCGACATCGCTTCTCAGCCCATACCCAAGCATCTCATTGTCATCTGTCGCGCCGGGCACCGCCTGGCTGAATTGCAGGATGACATCAAGAGGTCCGGGGCCGACCAGAACGCTGGCCGCGTTCATGTTCCAAACAATGTTGAAGGCGCCATTCGTCACATTCCACACGGTGACATTCACATGGCCACTCAAACTGCCGTTACGCCTCATCAGAAGTGTCAGGTAGCCATTCATCAACTGAGGCGAGGGGTCGCGGCTGACCACCGTTCCGTTGACATAGATGTTTTCGCCTATCACCAGCATGGAGTCGTTTACCCCAGGACCCGCCAAAGTGGCCGTCAAGTTGGGTGCCATGGTGACATTCAGCTGAATGCTCAAGTTGAGCGGTCGGGCGTGATAGACTGGAGATGCACCCTGATCCAGATTACCCTCATGCCACCCTCTGAACTCGATGACCGCGGTCCTCAAACCCGGCGCCTCCTGCTCTGACAGATTCAGATCGAAGGAGAAGAAACCACCACCCCAAACAGGTGCTGAAATCGTTACGTTCTGACTGGTCACACTCGACGGATAGGTCAGATGGACTGACAGATTTACCTTCTCAGATGGATCCATCTGTGGATCCGAATCCCACAACATCGTGCCAGTTATGATCGTCGTGGTTCCGGCACCTACAATCGGTACTCCGATGGGTGTCGGAGAATCTTGAGAGATATTCACGTCGTCGGTGATGTTGAGCCTCACCGCGTACACATGCGTTGAATACGGTACATAGCCACCTTGCCGGGTCTCGACTACAATCTTGGCGTAGCCGGGAGCGATCATTGCGAATGGCGTCCCGTTAATCGAGAAGTTTCCGTTTGCGTCGGTGAGTACGGCGCGGATGTCGTTGTCCGGAGTCAGTGCAGTAGGAGTGAGCGGGTTGGTCAGGTTCTCCTCGACCAGATATGCGTGCACGAGGGCGTTGGAAGCTCCCGTACTGTTGATAGAGAACTGTATGGTACCATTTACGAAGATAAGCCCTGTGGAGAGATCTCTCTCGATTGTAAGCGGGCTGACACTCTCGTTGACAACTTGCACCTGCTCTGAAGGTGGGCATGGATTGATTGGAATCCAACCCATGTCAAGTCCAGTCGAACTCTGTTCAAAGTGAACCTCAGACCATGTTGACCAATCGTTGCCCATGACGGTGTATCCACTACCATGCCAAGTGCCACCACTGTATCCAGTGACCACACGGGCCGGAATACCTGCGAGACGAGCCATTGTCGTGAAGACGGTTACGAACTCAGCGCAGGAACCCTCCCTTGCATCTTCGAGGATGAAACGGGCGATGTCTTCCACAATCGGGACGCCTGAACCGTCGAAATTGATTTTGAAGTCGGGATCGCTGGTATTGGTGTCCTCTTCGGCTAGATACTGTCTTAGAGCCTCGACCTTGTCCCACGCTGTGACCGCACTCGAATCGGTAATCACCCCGTCCGTAACATTCCGGACATAGGACTCTCGGAGAGAACTCTCGATGAAGTAACTCGGCAGTTCCGTGCCGTAGGAAGTGCTCGTGAAGGGGAGCCCTTGACCCAATTCAGCTTGGCTGTAGAAAATCTCGGGGGCATCTGCGATGAGCACCATCACACCCGCTTGACTGATGCGGATGTCATGTGTGTAATTTGACTGATTTAAATCAGCCATCGAATCAACCCACATCATGTATTCAACGGCGTAGGCCGGTTGTGGCAATTGTGAGCCGGGATTCACTCCCTGCAAGTAGTCCATCTGCCAAGTTTCGGTGGAATTCCAAAAGGTGTTGTTAGCGACCCAGAAGGTATCTCGGTAACCTTGTGTCATCTGTGTCTCGATGACTGTAGAGGTGTTTATCCCGTAGGCGCCGCCAGTGTAGTAGTCATAGGTCCTAACTCTCCAACGATGGGTCTGGTTGGTGTCAGCGCCGGAGCCGGTGCTCGCCGTGTCGTTGGCATAGAAGTAGACCTCATTGGGGGAGATGTCATCGGTAGGGTCCCATGGATTCTGAGGGCTCATCCGACAATCCTGCCAAAATTGGGGTGGACACTCTTCGTAGTCGGTCATACCGCCACCGTCGGTGTCGGGGTTGCGCCAGTCGGTTCCAGTCTGATTCTCGATATTGTCGGGGATTCCATCGCCATCGGTGTCGGCTGGATTCAAATCATCTGAGGGGTCGTTCTGGGGGTTGGTCCCGTCGAGATACTCCTGACTGTCAGGAACTCCGCCGTGGTCGGTGTCGAGTTCGAGATAGTCAGTGATGTAAGCATCCATCGAGCCATTGCCACCACCCATTCCGGGCACATACATCAAGTCGCAGCCGGTTGTGTTTTCGAAGTAGTCGTTGAGAAGGTCACCGTCAGAGTCGAGGCGGTTGTCGCAAGGCTCCATCGGATCCGTTCCATTGAGAATCTCATCGAGGTCGCTCTGACCATCGCCGTCAGAGTCCCAGAGGGTGGATATGGAAAACCATCCCCAAATAGAGAGGGTCTCCTCCCAATTGGCCAGTCCGTCACCATCCGTGTCTTCGTAATCGTCATCGCAGTGGGCGTGAGTGGTACCAAGAGTGCCGAGTTGAGTTCCGTCGTAATGGCACCAACTACCGTTCTTTGAAATGACCTCCAGCGTCCCGATAGGTGGAGCCACTGTGACGCCCAGCAGAACATCGTTCACTACGCCAGTGTAGGTGAATCCGGTCAGTTGACCTCCGGTATCGTTGTAGTAGCCGACCGCTGCGACCAGTGTTCTCCAATCGACTGGAGTCGGGTCGAATCCGGTGGCGTCTGTAAGGTAGAGACGCTGTTGTGAAGAGGAGTAACCACCTGGTTGGGAGGAGGTGTCGAGAGTGGTGCTGAAGTCTAGCAGCGACATGCACGGGTCTGTGCTGTGAGAGAGATTCTGTTCATCTCCGTCCCCAACACCACCAAAGTCGGTGTCGTACAAATTCCAAACTGTGCAGGAGAGATTCTCAAGCCAGTTGTCGATTCCATCGTTGTCGTAGTCACCGGCATCTTCGCGGCGCGTCGGGTCTGTTTCGTTAGAGTCGACCTGCCCGTTGCCGTTGATGTCCTCGGCGCCATCGTCGAACTGGTCACCGTCGGTGTTGTTGTTTCGCGGGTCGCTGTGAAGAGGGGGGTTGCCGTAAGAGCTGAAATTCGCTTCAACGCCATCGTCGATTCCATCTCCATCGGTATCCGCAGAAGTGGGGTCAGTCAGTATGGTGAGTGCCTCCCAGCCATCTTCGAGGCCATCATTGTCGGTATCGTTGTCGAGAGGATTCGTATCCATGTCCTGGTCTACGGAAGCGGTTTGTGTCAAGCAGCCAAATAGCGGGTTGCAGGGGTTGACATTCTCGGTCGCTGTCTCGGTCTGGGGATTCCCTGATTGGAAGACGGAGGTAGTCCATGAGGGGTTGATATATTCCTGAATGTTCACGAGTCCGTCATTATCCGGATCACCCATCATTCCATCCGCCCCATTTGGATTTGTCGCGTTCAAACCGTTCGAGACCTCCCACCCGTCAGGCATCCCGTCACCGTCGGTGTCCCAACCATCCGGGTCCTCATCCGCCACGCCGTCGCCGTCGTCATCGTCAGAGCCGCACACTTGGTCACCGTCTCGGTCTGGGTCCTGCATGTCGGTCAAGCCATCCTTGTCGTTGTCAATGCCGTCGTTGCAGATGTCTCCGACCGGGTCTTCGTCACAGAGAATCACACTCGAACCATTACCATCGGAACCGGGGTCACCGCAGCCGGGTTGGTTGACCTGCATCGCATCCTCTTCGTTCCAGTTACGCACCGGGACGGTGCCATTCCACCAAACTCCGTTGTCGAGCATATTGGCCGTGCTGGAAGAATCCCAGCCGAGAGGCATGAGGTAGTTGTACTCCTGCAAATTGGACATTGAATCGCCGTCCGGGTCACCCGAGGCGCCGTTGTTGGTCAGCGAGGAACCGTCATTCGGATTGAGGCCGTACTTCCATTCCCAGCCATCGGGAAGGCCGTCGTTGTCAGAGTCCCAATCCTGACATTGGGTCTGTAGCAGAAACTCCATCCCACAGGTCAGCCCATCGCCGTCTTGGTCTGTCGTCGCAGAAGCCTCATAGGCTGCAAATTCCAGAGCCGCGATGCTTGAAACAAACATCAGAAAAACAAGTGACAGCGCCTTTGCCCTCACTCTAAACTCCACCTTCTTATTGGCCACCAAATCGGATTGCACCTGCAGCGACATCTCTGAACCCATGCCTTAACCCCCTCGTCTAGCACTTAAGACAGTTGGAGCACAGTTCATACACGGTTGAGTCCCAAACTCGCTCCTTAAGGAGCGTATGCGGTCGAGTTTGAAACTGCTTCCTAAGTCAAAGCGATTCGAGAGGGTTTGAACCTAATCGTCGAGAATTTCGATGTCGTCATCATCGACCTCATCATCGGCCAACTCAACCATGTCATCATCGTCAACCGACTCATCGACAGGCTCGGGGATGTCGAACTCCTCTTCTTCATCATCATCCTCGTAGTCATCGTCCTCAGCCCACTCATCTGTTGCTCGCCGACGGCCAGCGATTGCAGCTACGGCGAGAATGACAAATCCGGCGATGAGCAACTTGGTCTCAGTTCGCATGTTGATGATTTCATTCGTCAGCCTGGAGAAGGGTTCATCAATCTCAACTCGGATGTCGACTGATTTCTGAGTGTTGTGAGAGTCAAGGAAGGATTGGCCATCCATCGTGTACGGCTCACCTTCGATTTCGATGTTGTGTATGTCACCATGGCGGGCCGTGGAGGGTGCGATAACGCGCAGGCGGAAGGTGACTTCGTCGAAGGCGAGAACGGTGACCATCCGGGAGCCGGTAGTAGGGTCCTCAGCGGTAGCGGACCAATCACTCGGTGCTTTTGCCGAGAGGAGCACACGCATGTCGGTGTTTCCTTCATTCTTCAGCAGCATGGTGTAATTCGCAGTTCCCTCGGGGCCAATCGGATGGTTTGCCGAGACTTGCACTATCTTGAGTGATGGATCTCCAGCACCGACCTCGATGCTGAATGGCATGTCAAAGAATCGCTCGGGGTCATCGCCGCCAGTCGTCTCCTCGATTCGAAGATAGATTGTGTGGTTTCCAGAGAGGACCTGAGAAGTCAAGTGAACTTCAAGTTCAAACTCAATCGAGTCATCGAGGGTCAACTGAATCATTGGCAATGGGTTTCCGTCACTATCTGTTATCATGTACTCCCACAGTGTGTAGCGGCCCTCTTCCACCTCGGCGTTGCGGTCATAGTCAGCGGGATTGACTATCTTCCATTCCTTCAAGGCGTCAGGTGAACCTGAGGTTTGGGTGATCTTCACCCTCATCCGAATATCGATGTGCTCATCGCCATCGTCATTCAGACAGCCATTTGAGGCGATGTGTCCGAGCCCGTTTCCGGCACCGTCACAATCGAACACGACCTCGCCTTTCAGCCCATTAGTCCGGTATGGGGTGAACTCCACCTTAGAAGCAAGGGTGGAATTACCCTCGCTGAAAAATGAGATGATCACCAAGCCCGAATCCGGGTCATCCTCGACAGAACTGGGGCTCACCTTCATGACGACTGTCATCACAGTATGACGGTCAATCGAATCGGTGTGGTACAAGCCATCATTAGGGTCTATCTCCATCACCATCTGTGTTGAATTATCGATGAAGAAAACGGTAGTTCCTAGAGGCATTTGAGATACGGTGAATCGGTAACTATCTGCATCAAATCCTGTGTTGAAGATATCGATATAGAACGAGGTAGGTGGACCAAATGCGTCGACAAATTGGGGGGCGCTTGAATCGAACTCCTCCGCCCTGCTGGAGTTGTAAATCTGGTTTTCATGATCGCTGTCCCAAAGTGATAGCATTGCTGGAGCAAATACATCCATCTTTTCCAACCTTATTTGGTATATCAAGAAGGCGACTTCTTCCTCGGATGAGTTGAAGGCGCGCGCCGCAATGTCGATTCTATCAGGTGTCGTTCCCAACTCACTCGGAGCCTCCATCGTCAACACTGCCAACAATTCGACTCCTCCACCTGAAAGAGTGTAGCCGTCGGG
>Ga0310124_10001670_pt1 | contig 15355 bp, 14 predicted proteins | sample CB11b_AW_Bot5_MG_FD_203507 | JGI IMG/M metagenome (GOLD analysis project Ga0310124, IMG submission 203507) | Marine microbial communities from Western Arctic Ocean, Canada - CB11b_AW_Bot5 | ecosystem: Environmental > Aquatic > Marine > Oceanic | place: Canada: Western Arctic Ocean | collected...
CCTTTAGATCTAATTTTCCTGACAACAGCTCTGGTATCAATTTCAGATATGCCCAAGGTTTCATATTGCTTTAAAAATTGATCTAAAGTTTTTTCAGAGCTTATATGGCTCGGATATTCTGCATTCTTTCTAACAACATACCCAGAAACTTGAATTTTATCAGATTCATTAAATTCATCATTAATTCCATAATTACCAATTAAAGGATAAGTCTGAATAACTATTTGCCCTTTATAAGATGGGTCAGTTAATATTTCTTGATATCCAGTCATTGAAGTATTAAATACAACTTCACCAAACACCAAATTCCCATACCCAAAAATATATCCTGGATAATATGTTTTGTCTGATAAAATTAAATAACCTTTATCCATTATGTCCTTTCATGTCAGAGTAAACAATTTCTCCGTCTACGAGAGTTTGCAAAACTTTACCTTTAAATTTAGTTCCCTGCAAAGGACTGTTTTTACCTAAAGACACAAAATCTAATATATCAACCTCCCATTCTTTATTTAAATCAAAAATTACTATATCCGCTGGATAATCTTTAGATAATTTACCTAGTTTCTTTCCTAGGAATTCAGCAGGATTAGAAGTTAAACATTGCAATAATTTTTCTAACTTTATATCTTTTGAATGATATAACTGCAAAACCGAACCTAAAGTAGTCTCAAAATTACTTATTCCAAAAGCTGCCTTATTCAAAGTAGTCATTTTATCTTCATATCCATGTGGAGCATGGTCTGTAGCAATAATTGAAATTAAACCACTATTAATCCCTCCTATTAAAGCCTGGATATCAGATTTGGTTCTTAAAGGAGGGGCTACTTTTGCAAGAGTATTATAAGCATTCTCGGAAATCTGTTTTCTGTTCTGATCTGTGGAACCAAGAATAAAATCTTCTGTGATTGTAAGATGATGCGGTGTAACTTCAGCAGAATAATTAATTCCTCTTTCTTTTGCAATTTTCAAAACATCAACAGATTGAGAAGCACTTATATGGCAAGCATGATACAAACCACCAGTTAATTCAGTTAAAAAAATATCTCTTGAAAGCATAGATGCTTCAGCTGCATTAGGTATCCCACTACACCCCAATCTCTGAGCTAAAAAGCCATCATTCATCACTCCATCTGCACGATAATTAATTCCTTTATCATCACAATGATTCATTATAGGACGAGAAACCATTCTAGAATATTCTAATGACATTCTCATAATATTTGGATCATGAATAGGTTCTCCATCATCACTAAAACCTACAACACCTGAATCTACTAAAGATTGCATCTCTACTATTTCTTTACCTTCTCTACCCATAGTTACCGCACCAATTGGATAAACTTTTATAATTGAACGTTGTTGACATAAATCCTGAAAATAATCTATAGAATCTTTTGAATCTAAAACTGGAATAGTCGTTGGCATAGCACAAATAGTAGTAAATCCTCCTTTTGAAGCAGCCCTAGTACCTGTAGCTATAGTTTCTTTATACTCATAACCTGGTTCCCTTAAATGAGAATGTATATCAATAAATCCAGGGCTAACTATACAATTACTAGCATCTAGTATTTCTATATCAACATCTGTAATTTCTATATTTCCCATATTTTGAATTACGCCATCTATAATCAAAATATCTTGTTGTTTTATTTTATTAGATATACCATCAAAAACTTTTCCATTCTTAATTATTTTTTTCATCTACACTCCATATCAAATAGAATCCAAAGTATGTTCACCTATTAAGATAATTAATAAAGCCATTCTAATTGCCACACTATTTATAACTTGTTGATTAATTAAAGATCTCTCAGATTCACTTACATATCCATCAATTTCAACTCCTAAATTCATAGGGCCAGGATGTAAAATTTTAGCTTTATCCGGAGCATATTTTAGGGTTTCATTTGACAACTTAAACATTCTTGTATATTCGTTAATATTAGGAAAAACCAAACTTGCTTTTCTTTCAAATTGTGTTCTTAAAGTCATAATTAAATCACTTTCAGATAATGCATTTTTTAAATTACTTGTATATGTAACCAAAGGATAATTATCGACATCCTCTTTAGGAACATTGTCAGATAAAAATCTTGCATTCATTGTTGTAGGAGAACAAAAAGTCACTTTAGCACCCATAGTACTAAATCCTAAAACAGCAGATCTTGACACCCTGCTATGAATATTATCACCTAAAATAGTTAGGTTTAATCCTTCGATTTCTCCAATTGATTTATATACTGTATAAAGATCAATTAGAGTTTGAGTAGGATGCGCGTGAGATCCATCGCCAGCATTTATAACCGGTATCTGAATATTTCTAGATACAAAATATGGAGCGCCTGAATCAGGATGCCTGATGATCAAAATATCAGCTCCAATTGATTCTAAAGTTTGAACAGCATTTATAAATGATTCACCTTTCTCATCACTGCTTCCACTTGAAGAAACATTAATAACATCAGCAGATAAAATCTTACCTGCATTTTCAAAAGATACTCTTGTTCTAGTACTTGGTTCTGAAAAATAATTGATAATGGTTTTTCCTCGTAATACTGGAACTTTTTTAACTGGGCCATTTAAAATTAAAGATAATTTTTCTGCAAATTCAAAAATATATAAAATATCATTTTTAGATAATTGATCTATATCAAGCAAATTATTTAATTTATTATCTAATATCATGAAATTTCCACTCCATCTTTTCCATCAATCTCAGAAATCAAAACATTTACTTTTTCATTTCTAGAGGTAGGAATATTTTTACCAACATAATCAGGCGATATAGGTAATTCTCTGTGACCTCTGTCAACCAAAACAGAAAGTTGAATACTTGAAGGTCTGCCATAATCCATTAATGCATCCATTGCTGCCCTTACACTTCTACCAGTAAAAAGCACATCATCAATTAAAATAACATTAGAATTATTAATATTTAAATCAATAATTGTTGGGTTTATATCTGTTTTAATTTTTAAATCGGTATCATCTCTGTAAAAAGAAACATCTAATTGAGCTGTAGGTATTTTAATACCCTCAATATTTTCAATAAATGCTGATATCCTTTTAGCTAAAGGTACTCCCCTAGTGTGCATACCAATCAAAATTAATTTGTCCGGGCCAGAATTTTTCTCTAATATTTCATGGGAAATTCTTTTTAGCATTCTAGAAAAATCATTAGAATTCACTATCAATTTAACCATAGTTAAAAGACAAATCCAATAATGATTAAGGGAAAATTTCGCAAGTGAAATTTAATCAAATTATATCTCCTTATTGATATCTCTGTATCAACTTAAAGGTTAATAAACTTCCAATAGTATATATTTATTTATAACTAATTTCAAATAATCAGATAATGTATATTAGAATAATAAATAAAAAAATATATTAACTAATGATTATTGGTGTCCCAAAAGAAATTAAAAATAATGAAAATAGAGTTGCTATAATTCCCGAAAAAGCAGCTATGTTATCTGAACAAAATCATAATATTTTAATTGAATCAAATGCAGGTACAGGTTCAGGATATTCAGATAAAGATTATGTAAATTCTGGATGTACAATAATTTCAAATGTAGAAGAAATCTATAAAAATGCAGAATTATTAACTAAAGTAAAAGAACCCCTCGAATCAGAATATAAATATTTAAATAAAAAATCCATACTATTCACATTTCTACATCTAGCTGCCAACAAAAACCTGTTAATGAATTTACTGAAATCAGAGATAACTTCTATTGCTTATGAAGCTGTTACAAAAAATGGCAAAACTTTTCCATTATTAAAACCTATGTCAGAAATTGCTGGCAAACTAGCTCCTCAAATAGCTGCAAATTTCTTACAAAAACAGTCTGGTGGCCCAGGCTTATTAATAGGAGGAACCAGCAATATAAAACCATTAAATATCTCTATAATTGGTGCTGGAATAGTGGGGTATAATGCAGCAATCATATCTAATGGTATGGGTGCTGATGTCACAGTATTTGATATAGACAACAATAAGCTATTAAATATAAAAAATTATGATAAAAAAATCAAAACTCAATTTTCATCAAAAGAAAATTTAACAAAATATCTTCCATCATCACATATTATAATTAATGGGGTATATATCCCAGGTTCACAAACACCAAAAATTATTGATAAAAGTATACAAAAATTAATTAAAAAAGATGCCCTAATTATAGATATTGCAATTGATCAGGGCGGTGGTGTAGAAAATTTAAATTCAACTTCGCATGATAAACCTATTATAAGATTAAACAATTTTTACGGTTATGCTGTACCTAATATCCCAGGCATTGTACCTAAAACAGCAAGCCAAGCCCTTAATGGAGCTACTCATGAATATATCGAACTAATTGCAAATCATGGATTTGAATCATGTTTAATTAATAACAAAGCAATCTTTAATGCTGTAAATACTTACAAAGGAAAATTAACATCAAAGCCTGTTTCTGAATCATTGGATTTAAATTATAATGCCTTAGACAAAATAATTAAATGAAACTAATATGAATATCACAAAAGAAGGAATCAAAATACTGGAAGGTAAAAATTTTGCTAGTTTAGCTACAATAAACAGCGATGGATCACCACAAGTATCAGTGGTATGGATTGATTACAAAGATAATCATATATTGATAAATACAGCAAAAAATAGAATTAAAACAAATAATATGGAAAGAGATCCTAGAGTTTCGATATCAGTAACAGACGCAAAAAATCCATATTACCAAATAACATTTAAAGGAATAGTTAAAAATATATCTGAATCTAATGCCGATGACCATATTAACTCTTTAGCAAAAAAATATCTGAATCAAGACAAATATCCGATTTCAGATAAAGAAATTAGAGTGATAGTTAGCATTGAACCACTAAAATTTTACATCATGTAATGAATACTATTTATATAATTTATGGAATCAGTGGCCTGATAGGAACAACCCTAGCTACTAAATTACATGAATCCTATGCACATATCATTGGTGTAAGCAGAAATGTAACAAAAACAAAAAAAAATCTTCCATTTTTAAATGAAGTTTATTCTTTTGAAAATTTAAGTTCAAAAGAATTTAAGAATAAAAAAAATAAATTTATATTTATAAATTTGTCCGGTGAATCACTCATAGGATTATGGACAAAAGGCAAAAAGAAAAGAGTTCTAGAATCTAGAAAATACGGTGTGAACAAATCAATAGAATTAATCAAAAAATACAATTTAATTAATTCTAAAATTTTATCAGCAAGTGGAATTGGAATATACAAAAAACATCCGACCAATTTAACAACAGAAAAATCTTCAGATATAGGCAATTCATTTATATCTAATATGTCTAATAAATTAGAACAAAATCTTAAAGTAAATGCTTCAAAACACACAAGAATAATTAATTTACGTTTTGGAATCATTCTAAGTAAAAAAGGAGGATCTCTATCTTATTTAAAGTTAATCTACAATTTTTGTATTGGAGGGAAAATAGATAAAGGGAATCAATGGTGGTCATGGATACATATAGAAGATGTAGTTAATAGTATAATTCATATCATTGATAAAAATATCGAAGGATCCATAAATATCGCATCACCAAACCCTGAAAAACAAAAGGATTTTTCAAGAACTTTGGGAAAAATAATGAAAAGACCATATTTTCTGCTCACTCCTTCTATTTTATTGAAACCAATATTAGGTGAATTTACAAGTGAAATATCTGATAGCAGGAAAATACACCCTCAACTTTTGTTAGAATCTGGCTATAAATTTAAATACGAAAAATTACAAAAAGCTTTAAAAAATATTTTGAAATGAAAAATTTATCATTTAATATTTAAATTAGTTTTTTACTACCAAAAAGAAATCCTTGCTATATTCTAAAATAAATTGTTAGATATATATAATTAATAAATTAATTAAACTAACAAATATAAAAAATATTAAAAGTCATGAAATTAAAAAGAGAGTTTCATATGTCTATAATAAAAAATGAATACTACAATAAACTTGGAGTCAGAAGAGTAATAAATTGTGCTTCATATCTCACAATGCTTGGTGGAAGCATTATGCCAAAAGGTGTAATAAATGCTATGGAAAAAGCATCTGAATGGTTTGTTGACATGAAAGAATTAAATATGGCAGCAGGAGAAGTGATTGCTAAATTCACTGGTGCAGAAGCTGGTCTTGTAACTGCAGGTGCAGCATCAGCATTAATGCTACAAACTGCAGCTTGTATAGCCGGATCAAATCCTAAGTATATAGACCAACTACCAAATACTGACGGATTGAAAAATGAATTTGTAATTCACAGAGCTCACAGAACAAATTATGATCATAACTATAGAAATGCAGGAGCAAAATTAATAGAAATTGGGAATACTGGTGGAACAAATGAATGGGAACTTGAATCAAACATTAATGAAAAAACTGCTGGAATAATTTATGTATATGGGCCAAAGCAAGGTGGTGCTATTGAAATTAAAAAAGTCATCGAAATAGCAAATAAACATTCAATACCTGTCATAGTAGATGCTGCTGCATTATTACCCCCTCCCGAGAATTTAAGACGATTTATTTCTATGGGTGCTGATATGGTTGCATACAGTGGTGGAAAAGGATTAAGAGGACCTCAATCGACAGGGATTTTGTGTGGCAAAAAACATTTAATTGATGCTGCTTTTTTACATTCCGCACCAAACAATGAAGGAATCGGGAGAGTGTCAAAAGTGTCAAAAGAAGAAATTATAGGATTAGTTACAGCTCTGGAAATTTTCATTGACACAGATCATTCTTTAATTATGAAAAAATGGGAAAATGATTGTAATATAATTTCTGATTCCCTCAAAAGCATAGACCATCTTAAAGTATCATATACCAAAGCTCCAAGTAATCCTGAGGATATAAATGATGAAGAAGCAACACATCCTTATTTAATAATCTCTTCAGAAAATCACAGCGATAATGAAATTGAAGAATTACTTGCCGAAGGAAATCCTTCAATTAGAGTAAGAAATGGTTTTGATACAAATGGAGTAAAAATATTTACATCTAATTTACAGGAAGGGGAAGCAAAAATAGTAACACAAAAAATACTAGATGCCCTAAGCTGACAAATGCTGTAAATACTGATTCACATAATCAAATCCTATAGAATCAATAAAAGCATCCTGCAAACGTTTAGTTACTTTACCAGGTACATCTGCTTCTCCAACTTGTCTGCCGTTAACAGTTCCAACAGGAACAATGCAAAAACTTGTTGAGGTGATAAAAATTTCATCAGCAGTAAAAGCATCATAAGTATCAAGATCTTTTTCAGTTAGTGTCATACCTAAACCTTTAGCTAATCCCATCGCATCAGATCTACCAATGCCAGCTAATACAAATTGTTCTCTTGGAGTAAAAATTTCATTATTTTTAACAATGAAAATATTTGCTCCTGAACCTTCTGTAATATTCCCATTTTTATCAAGTAAAACTGCTTTAGCATTTTTATCTATATTATGTACTTCTAAATCAGCCATAGTAAAATTAATATATTGATTAACTTTTGCCCTGGGGCTTAATGCATCATGAGCTGTTCTTCTAACAGATGAAAAGATGATAGGCATACCCGAATCATAAAAATTTGCTCTTTGTTTAAATGGAATATTAGTACAATGAATAATAACATTCGGTACGTTTTCGCCCTGTTTATTAACGGCCCCTCTAGTAATTCTTAAAAAAATCCAATAATCTTCATTTTTATCTAACAGTGGAACATTCATATCCAACAATTGTTGTGAATATTTAATAAGTTCTTCTTTTGTATAAGGAGATTTAATTTGCATATAATTTAAAGACATAAAAAATCTATCTACATGCTCTTTTAATTTATAAACTTTTCCAGAAAATGTTCTTGCAGTATCAAAAACAGCATCTCCAGATGTAAATCCTTTATCATGTATAGGAATCACTGCATCTTTATCTGTGACAAATTCACCATTTATAAATGTATATAAATCTTCTATATTTGGCATCATGACCCCCTTATTTTTTTAATGATTATACTTCCTTTTATAATGAAAAAGATAGTGTTGAATTATTCCACTATATCTACCAAAATAATTTTGTCCCCAGTTTCGTTTATTAATTAATGACATTTTTTTATTTAATCCATAATCTTCGATTAATAATCTTTCTACCCACAAATCAACTGGAAATGCATTGTATTTTTTTAAAGAATATATCAAAACGCAATTTGCAACCTTATCTCCAACACCCGGAAAAGATAATAAAAATTCTAGTGAATCAGTATAATTTTTATTATAAAAATCTGATAACAAAATTTTATTATCATTAATAATTTCAGAAGTTTTCAGTATATATTTTGCTCTGTAGCCCAAACCAAAAGATTTCATCTCAAATTCTGTAAGCCCTACAATTTGAACAGGAGAAGGGAATGAATATCCAATCATTTCATCAAGAGTATATTTACGGCCCAATTTTTTACATAATAAATAAAGAGTGTTAGAAATTTTAGGAACATTTGACCACGCAGAAATAATAAAAGAAATCAAACATTCCCATGGATCTTGATTTAAAACTCTCATTCCTTTAAATTTCTGATAAGCTATACTTGATAATTCATCATCGAAATTCTCAAATATTTCATCATAGTTAATACCCAATCCAAAATAATCATAAATTTTATTTCGAGCTACCAAGTCATCAATACAAATATATTCTAAAAAATTATTTTTTACACGTAATTTAAGAAATTTATTATCAATAAATCCATAATACCAATCTAAATTTTTTTTCCATCTAAATGCCTGCCCGCTAAATAATGATAATTCAAGATCTAATTTTTCTTTTAATATAATTTTATTCATTAATCTATAAAAAATCTGGTTCCAAAAATATTTTCTTTCCTCCAGGAAGAGCTTCCAAAAACATTTTTCCATAACGTTTTGAAGTAATTCTCGAGTCTAAAAGTAATACTTTCCCGGTATCTTTTTCATTTCTAATTAATCTACCAAATCCTTGTTTGAATTTTAAGATTGCTCTTGGTAATGCATACTCAATAAAAGAATTATCGTATTTAGCTGATCTTGCTTCAAATAATGGGTGTGTAGGAACATCAAATGGCAATTTTGTAATAATTAATAAATCTAATGAACCGTCATCAATATCAACTCCTTCCCAAAAACTTAAAGTTCCTAAAATTAAAGACTTTGGGTTTTTCTTAAATCTTTTTATTATTTGATAAGGATTTCCATCTACTCCCTGTGCTAATACATTTATATTATATTCCTCCAGCTTTATTTTAAGATTTTTTTGAGTATTTCTTAATGATTTATAAGAAGTGAATAGCACCATTGCTTTTCCATTTGAAGTCAGCACGTTTTCAAAAATAATTTTATCTAATTCTTCTTGGTAATTATTAGCATTTGGTTCGGGAAACATAGTAGGTAATAATATTTCTACAGAATTGTCATAATCAAAAGGAGATCCAAAAGATTTTGCATAATCTACATTCAAGCCAGTAGTTTGTTTCAAATGATTAAACTCATCATTGGAATTCAAAGTAGCACTAGTTAAAATAACTGATTTCACATTTTCAAATAAGTTCTCGTTTAAAATTTTTGATACATTAATCGGTGCACTAAAAAAAACATGATTATTAAATTGTTCATTATTTTCTATCCAATAAACCATTTCATTATTAGATAATGTTAAAAATTCATCTAAATTGTTTTTAGCCTCTTCCCAGTTTTCTACCCATTGTTCAAACAAATCATTCCAATTTTCAAATTGAATTTTACTACCAGTGATTTTTTCTTTTAAATCTTTATAATATCTAATCAAATCAGATTTCAATTTATCTAATTTAAACTTCAATTCATTCCAATCATCCTTCACGAGATTTAATTCGGGGAAATTAGAATCAATATCAATTCTCAATGAATTATATCCGGAATTTTTATTACCTTTCCCAATAACAATTTGATTGACAGATTTAAACAAATTTTTAGATTGTATATTCAATTCTTCAATCGTAGTGATCATTTTTTTTAATTTATCTTCTGTAGGGACAAAGCCATCAGTATTTTTAAATTCTCGATTGATTATATTTGCAATCATTTCAATCAAATCATATTTCCCATAATTAATTCTGAAAATATCTTTTAAATCTCTTTCATCTACTTTCCATCCTAAATGTTGCGATGCCACATCTTCCAAATTGTGTGCTTCATCAATTATCAAAACATCATAATCCGGAATTACACTATTTGCTGATTTCAAATCTGTCATAAGTAAGGCATGGTTAACAATTATGATATTACTAGATTCAGCTTTTTCTCTTGAATTTCTTAAAAAACAAGGTCCGTCAAAACCATAACAATTGATCTTATTCTTTGGAATAATCCTTCTCCAATAATTATTATTAACAAAATTACTCAACCCTAATTCTGATTTTTCTCCAGTTTCCGTCTTGGAAATCCAAACAGCTATTTTAGCTAAAAATCTTGAATAATCTTTATCAAGATCTTCCTCAACAAATTGATTTCCATAATTTTTTATACAAAGGTAATTATCCCTTCCTTTTAATATGGAAAAATTTATTTCTTCTGCATCAGGGTCCAATTCTGATAATATAGTTTTCACTAATGGTAAATCTTTTAAATATAGTTGATCTTGTAAATTAATTGTATTAGTTGAAATTAATACTTTTTTTCCAGTTTTTAACGCATATATTGCTGCTGGTAATAAATAAGCCAAAGATTTCCCAACACCTGTCCCTGCCTCCAAAGCAGCTGAATGTTGGCTTTCAATACAAGAAGAAATTACTTTAGACATATCTAATTGCTGTTCTCTGTATGAAAAGTTATTTAATACTTTATTTAAAATTTCACTTCCAGGGGAAAATATTTCCTGTAAAACATCATCACCAAAATTTATATAATTCTCTTTAGTTTTCTCCTTGATACTATGTTTGGGAATAATTTCTATTGGAGAAAAAAATATATTATTTTTCAAATTAGAATCAGGTTCGCTTAGAACTGAATTAAATAAAAAAAACAATTCATTATCTTTTTCAGAAATTATATTAGATATAGCTGTCTGTAATTTATTATCAAGATTTTTATACTTCTCTGACAATAAGAAAAAAACTTCTAAAGTAAATTTCGCATCAGATAATGCTCTATGAGGATTTTGCTGATTTATATCTAAATAATTACAAATACTTCCAAGAGATAAATCTAATAAATCAGGTAACATTATTTGAGAAAATCTCCATGTATCTACAAATTTATTATTTAATTTTAATCCTTCTTCAGATAAAAATCTAAGGTCGAATTCAATGTTGTGGCCAATGATAATAGAATCATCTAAAAAAACTTGAAATTCATCAACTATATCAACAAATTTCAATGAATTTAAAACATCATCATTAGAAATACCTGTCAAATTTTTTATAAAATCACTAATTAATATCCCTGGATTAATAAGAGAATTAAATTCTTCAATTTGATTACCATTTGAGTCAGTTTTGACAGCTCCAATTTCAATTATCTTATCTTTTCCTGGTGACAATCCTGTAGTCTCAAGATCTAAAGACACTAAATTTTTTCCAAAATTATAATTCTTATTGAAAAGCATAAAATCACTTATTCCGAATTGTAATAATTCAAATCAATTCCAATCCAAGCATTGTTAGAATGAAAAACAGGTTCTGAATAATTATTTTTCAAATTAAATACCAATTCCTGAACATTGTTAATCTCGTTTTTAAATCTTGTACCATATAAGCCTATGCCTGATTCAGAATGTGCATCAGTGCCTGCAGTCATAACCAATTCGTTATTTTTAGCCGCAATGTATGCATATTTATTTTCAGCTAAATTATTTCCTCCGTTTAGCACTTCAATCCCGTCAACAAGTTTAAATAATTTATTTGAAGAAAATTCATCAACAGAAGGAATATAATCCTTACCCTTATAAAGCAAATTCTGCTGATACTTCTCTTTTCCAAAAAGCCTTCTTGCTGGATGTGCTGAAATCAAAAAAGCGCCATATTTATTAGCATAATCGCGTAATAATTCCAAATTATGAGAGCCAGAATAATATTTATCAAATCCTATTGCAATAATATGCCCATAGTCAGTAGAAATTTCAATAGCTCGAAAAATTTTTAAGTTATACAAATTAAATATATCTTCTATTTGATTATTATTTTTTTCCCAAATACTACTATGCTCTGTAAGGCATGCACCATCTAAATCTTTTTCATATATTTTTTTAGCAGCATTTTCAACAGATAAATTACTATCTATACTTCCCATAATGGTATGCATATGTAAATCTAGAATCAATTTATTATTCTCTCCCGGTAAATATCCTTAATTTATTAATAATGGCAAAACAAAAATATTTAAAATCAAAAAACCTATAAATCCTATTAAAACAGCCTTCAAATGTTTAATTACAAAATAACTAAATATAGTAACTAAAACTGCCATCGGAATTAAAAACAAATAATAATAAATTAAATTATTAATTGCTGAATAAATAAACCCAATTAAAAGTGTTACAACTGATACTGTTGGATAGATCAATAAGACACTTAAAAAAACAACTTTCGGATTTAATTTTAACCTTGCTTCAGGATTGTTTTTTAACTCTATAAATGAGGCCGCTAAATATAAATTTACATATATAAATGACAGTAAAATACCTACAAATAATGAAGGAATGAATATATCTCTCATTTACCCTCCAATGGGAAAGTTAATAATTTGCCAAATATTCGAGAATCTACAGTATTATAAATTTTCATTGCTTTTTCTTTATCATTAATTAAACAAAACAAGCTAGGACCACTTCCTGATAAATGAAGATCATAACCTGTCTGTTGTTCCAAATTTTCTTTTATCTCTAATATTCCAGGATAAAGTTTATTTATATAATTTTCAAAAACGTTATAGCATTTTATAGATTCTAATAATAAAGATCTATTCTTAATTTGCTGAATTAATTGATCGCAATATTTTCCGTCTGTATATACATCTGGTGTTAACAAACCATAAGCAAGTTTAGTTTTATCTTTAATTTTATCTTTGTTATGAAAAATTAAAACTGCATCATTTATTGATATATCTATCTTTTCCGATTTTGAACCGGTTCCTGTTAAAAGATTAAAACCTGGTGTGAAAAATAAATTGACATCAGAACCTAATTTCTCACCAGTTGCATATAACCATTTATCATCTTGTTCTATTCCCCACAAAGAACAAATTCCTTTTAAAAAATTTGAAGCATTACTGCTTCCTCCTCCCAATCCTGAATCAACAGGAATATTTTTTATAAGATTAACTTTTGCTCCAAAATTACCATATTTTTTTTGAAAGAATTTATAAGCTTGATAAATAATATTGTCTTCCACAGGCAAGTCTGTATTAGAAACAATTTCAAATGTATCAGATTTTTCAATTGAAATTTCATCTGACAAATCTAAATTCAATGTTACAGATTTTATATTATGAAGATCATTATTGCTTTTACCTAAAATTTCGAGGCATAAATTTATTTTAGATGGTGATTTTATATTTATTTTATCTTTCATTTTCTTTAATTAGATTACTGATTGGGTAAAAAATTTTTATCCAATCCTCTGTATTTAAATTTTGTGGCCTTAAATTAGACTCAATACCAATATCTTGTAATACTTTTAAAATTATTTCTTTTGATATTTTATTACCCATGGATAAACTATTTAAAACAGTTTTCCTTCTGGAAATAAAACTGTTTGCTATAAAATTAAAAAAATCATTAATATCACTCTTTTTAATCAATGGAGATTTTCTTGGGATTAGTTCTATTACTGCTGATTCTACTTTAGGTTTAGGATAAAAAGATTTTGAATTCACTTTAAAAAGAATTTTTGATTCACAATATGTATCTATAATTGCCGATAAATAACCTCTAAATTGTGGAATTCCTACAATCCTTTGAGCAACTTCTAACTGGATCATAACTATCATTATTTTAGGTTGAAAATCATTTTGCAAAAAATTCATTATAATTTTATTGGCATGGTTATAAGGCAAATTGCCTATAAATTTATAACTATTGTGATTTTTTATTAATTCGGAAATATTTACTAATCTTGCATCTTGATTAAACATTTCAACTTTATCATCTTTATATTTTTCCCTTAAATTCATAAACAAATTTTCATCTAATTCAATACCATAAAACTTTGAGACTTTATTTATTATCAAATCAGTTAAAGCTCCTTTGCCACAACCAACTTCTACAACAGTATCTATTTCATTCAACTTCAATGATTTTATTATTTTATTTTTTATATTTTTATCTCTTAAGTAATGCTGACCCAAAGATTTTTTAGCATATATACGTCTTTTCATAATTCATAGATAATAACACAACAAAGTGTTTATTTATTTATTACAATTATTAAATAATCTTTATTACATTGTATTAGGGCCGGTAGCTCAGGGGTAGAGCAAATGACTCTTAATCATTAGGTCGAGGGTTCGAACCCCTCCCGGCTCAAAAGATTTATAAAATCAATAGGGGAAAAATGGATTCAGAAATTAAATCAAATATAAATTCAACAATTAATATTCTGGATACATGGATTCCTATGAAAATCAAATATGCAAATATACCAGGTGTAAATATATGTATTGCGTATAATGGGAAACCTTTATACATAAAATCATTTGGGTTTTCAGACATAGAAAAACAAATTAAATTGGATAAAAACTCATTGTTCAGAATTGCTTCACATTCAAAAATGTTCACAGCTGTAGGGATTATGCAATTACAGGAACAAGGTAAACTTAAAATAGATGACTGTGTGCAAGATTATTTACCCTGGTTTAAGGGCAAAAACAAAACTGCTAACGTTAAGAATGTTACCATTCGACAACTTCTCTCTCATCAATCGGGTATTTTTAGAGATGGAAATAGCCATCACTGGTCAAACGACAACTTCCCAAAAGATATAGAATCAACAATTTCTTCTAATTCAATTGTTTTTGAAAATGGAACTACATTTAAATACTCTAATCATGCATATGCGACCTTAGGTAGCATTATTGAAAAAATATCTGGAGAAAAATATGTGGATTATATGTCAAAACACATACTAAAACCTTTAGGTATGGAACATACTTTCCCAGATCTTCCAGATGAAATTCCATCTAATTTAAGTAATGGATATGAACGTATTATTCCTGGAAAAGATCATCGCGAAATATTTACCCACTCAAAAACATATGCATATGCATCAGCAACAGGATTTTTATCAAATTCAAATGATATTGCAAAATTTTTATCTAG
>Ga0310124_10001671_pt1 | contig 15354 bp, 13 predicted proteins | sample CB11b_AW_Bot5_MG_FD_203507 | JGI IMG/M metagenome (GOLD analysis project Ga0310124, IMG submission 203507) | Marine microbial communities from Western Arctic Ocean, Canada - CB11b_AW_Bot5 | ecosystem: Environmental > Aquatic > Marine > Oceanic | place: Canada: Western Arctic Ocean | collected...
TTAGCGCGAGAATTATATTTTTGGAATTACCACTAGTACTGATTCCAACTATCGCATCATTGGGAGTTGCGAAGGCTTCCACTTGACGAGAAAAAATGGTTTCAAACCCATAATCATTACCAAGAGCAGTCAATGCGGAAGAGTCCACAGTTAAAGCAAGGGCGGGGATTGCTTTACGCTCTTTTTTAAACCTTCCTATCAATTCGGCCGCAATGTGTTGAGAATCAGCAGCGCTTCCCCCGTTACCCATTAGCAGTAATTTGCCTCCATTAGATAAACAATCACGTATGGTATGAGCAGCCTTCAAGATTTCACCAGCTAAAGTGTCGGCAACTTGGTGTTTCAAGTCACCGCTATCTTTTAGAAATTTCTTTACTCTTTCCATTAAATTATAAATCTAGATTAAAAAAATTATTGACTTCACTTTAACAAAAATATTCGTTTATTTTACTTAGAAAGTTTTAATACCTAGCTGGATTTTAAAATAATCAATGGTTGTTTTCAGTCCTTGATCTAATTTAACCTGTGGTTCCCAGCCTAAAGATTTTATTGCTTTTTCTATATTAGGTTGTCGAACTTTTGGATCATCCTCTGGTAAAGGCCTATAAGAGATCTTACTATGGCTGCCGGTGGTTTTCAAAATTTTCTCAGCCATTTGTCGGATTGTCATCTCGATAGGATTACCAATATTGGTCGGGTCGTTAAAATCAGATATCAGCAATCTATGGATTCCTTCTATTAGGTCGGAAACGTAGCAAAAACTTCGTGTCTGAGATCCATCGCCATATGCAGTAAGTTCCTTTCCTGTCAGCGCTTGTTTGATAAAATTTGGGATTGCCCTTCCATCGTTAAGGCGCATGCGGGGACCATACGTATTGAAAATTCTAACAATTTTGGTGTCGATATTGTGATACCGGTGATAAGCCATGGTAATCGCTTCTGCAAATCGTTTTGCCTCGTCGTAAACCCCTCGAGGGCCAATTGGATTAACATTACCCCAGTAATCTTCTGATTGCGGGTGAACTAGAGGGTCTCCGTATACTTCCGAAGTAGAGGCGATTAGAAAAACAGATTTCTTTTTTTTAGCTAGACCAAGTGCATTGTGGGTTCCCAGTGAACCGACCTTCAATGTTGGAATCGGAAACTCAAGATAGTCGATAGGGCTTGCGGGGGAAGCAAAATGTAAAATGTAGTCTAACGGGCCGTCGATATCAATAAACTTGGTGACGTTATGTTCAATAAAAGTAAATTGGTCGCTTTTAATATGTTTTATATTTGCAAGGGACCCAGTAATTAAGTTATCCATGCAAATAACTTGATGGCCTTTATTCAATAAATAATCGCATAAATGAGAACCAAGAAAACCAGCGCCCCCTGTAACTAAAGTTCTAGGCATTATTTTTCCTCGTTAGTTAAAGGATAGTTATAGGAGTGGGTTGTTTGGTAAATATATTTCCGGTAATTAATTTATGCCCAGCTAAAAAGCTTTTAACGTCCATCCTTTTTTTCCCTTCCGGCTGTAGTTCTGTAATAACAATTCTTTCATTTTGGGTTCCGACCTCTATGCCATGCCCCGAGATACGGAGGATAACACCTGGTTGGTCGGTTAAATCACAACTTTTTGTTTCAGTTTTACAAATTTTAAAACGTTTAGACCCTAAAAAAGAAAATGCACCTGGCCAGGGGGTAAGTCCACGAACAAGATTGTGAATTGTAACCGCAGGTTGATTCCACTTTATCAAACCGTCTTCTTTTTTAAGTTTTGGGGCATAGGAGGCTAGGTCTGAGTTTTGGGAAGTCGCTTCCAATGATCCAGAATCCAACTGGTTTAGTGTTTCCATGACAAGAGATGAACCTTGATGGGCCAAGGTGTCGTGAAGAGATAGGGCATCGTCTTTGTTACGAATTAGAACTTTTCTGGAGAGCAAAATATCACCTGTATCAAGTCCGACATTCATCTTCATAGTGGTAACTCCTGTCTCGGATTCTCCATTGATGATGGCCCAGTTAATAGGAGCGGCACCACGGTATTTGGGTAGTAGAGATGAGTGTAGATTTATACAGAAATGGTGCGGAAGAGCTAACAAATTTTTATCTAAAATTTGACCGAATGCAACAACAATAAAAACATCCGCATTCAATGCTCCTAAGGTTTTTGCAATCTCAAGGTTTGTGCACTTTATTGGTTGGAGTACGGGGATTTTTTTTTCTAATGCGAACTGTTTTACCGGCGGTGGAGTTGATTCTCTGCCTCTCCCTTTGGGTCGATCAGGTTGCGTAACTACTAATAAAACATCGTGATCGGATTCATAAAGTTTATGTAGGGTGGGAAGAGAAAACTCGGGAGTTCCCATAAAGACAATGTTCATGATTCTATTGCTTTAAGTTTTTTCTTAAACTTGCGTTGCAGTATATCTCGTTTTACTTTGCTCAGATTATCCCAGAGTAGAACACCATTTAAATGATCCATTTCATGCTGAAAGGCTCGGGCAAGAAAACCCTCCGCCTCGTAACGTAATTCATTTCCCTTAAGGTCATAACCTTTGACTTCGACACGTTGAGAACGTTTAACTTCCGCAAATACTTCTGGAATACTCAGACAACCCTCTTCAGCCATAATTTTATCCTCAGAAGCTGTGATAACTGGATTAATTATAATGACAGGATCACGTTTTTCTTTATCAATACCCACATCGATTACAAAAAGATCGGAGGGTACTCCCACTTGGTTTGCGGCCAGTCCTAAACCGGAAGCTGAATACATGGTTTCGATCATGTTATCTGCCAAAGCGACCAAAGCCGCATCAATATTTTCAACCTTCAGGCATTTTTTACGGAGTACCGAATCCATGCAGTTGACAATTTTTAAAACTGGCATTATTTGGGATAAGTTAAAAAATTATAAGAGATATGCTACGCGAGAAAACAGCATAGATCATTGAGTTTAATATTTTTTTGATTAACTTGTGTCGCCATTCAGCTGGTCTTCCAGAAATCTTTAGAAAAAAATTGATTTTTTTATTGGTTAATTCTAAACGAAATCCTAATTGGTAATTTAACGGACTCATCCAGAAAGAAAAATTGTACCTTTTGTTTAATATAGAGCTTGTATACGGAATGATTTAGATCGTCTTACTACTTGCACCATATCAAATTCTCTTAACTAAAGAGACGATTATGGCTGGAGGTCTCCTTACGTTGTATATTCAGCGTTAATGCGAACGTAATCATAAGACAAATCACAAGTGTAAACCTCGTCCGAGTGAATACCTGATTTGAGGTCGATAACAATAGAAATGTTTTTGCTCTTCATTTTTTTACGGAGCGTTGATTGTAAAGCCCCATATACTGGCACTCCATTATTAAATAGAACAGAACCGTTTAGTGAAATTTGAACCTTATCTGGATTAAAGGGTACTCCGGCATAACCTACTGCAGCGATAATTCTTCCCCAGTTTGGGTCTTGCCCGAACAAAGCGGTTTTAACTAAAGATGAAGTCGCTACTGATTTCGCAACCCGATGGGCATGTGTCTTTGCTTTTGCGCCTTGTATACGAATTGTGACAAATTTAGTTGCTCCTTCCCCATCAAGTACAATTTTATGAGCAAGATACAAACATATTTCGGTTAATTTTTCGACAAATTTATCGTAGGCAGAACTGCCCCCTCGAATACTTTTATTTTCAGCTTTACCATTAGCTAAAAGTATAGCCATATCATTAGTGCTAGTATCGCCATCGACCGTGATTCGGTTGAAAGTTTTATTATTTGCTTCTCTAAGAGCGCGACCGAGTGTTTTTTTGTCAATAGAGGCATCTGTGGCAATGAAAGCAAGCATTGTCGCCATATTTGGATGGATCATTCCAGATCCTTTGGCAATGCCACCCATAGTGATTTTATGTTTCCCAATGTAGAAACTAAGCGATTTAAATTTAGGAGTTAAGTCAGTGGTCATAATCGCTTCAGCTGAACTAACCCATCCGACAGGAGATAACTTGCTAGACAAAGCTGGGAGGGCTTTTACAATTTTATTTATTGGTAAAGGTACACCTATGATTCCTGTTGATGCGATTAAAATTTCTTTTGGTTCAACCGCAAGTTTTTGTGAAAGCTTGGAGGCTAAAGATTTACAGTCTTCCATTCCCTTTGGTCCTGTGCAAGCGTTGGCATTTCCGCTATTAACCACGATAGCGCGGAATCTTGTCGAACTTTTTAGAATTTCTTGGCACCAGGTTATGGTGGGGGAAACCACTTGGTTTGATGTGAATAGACCGGCAGCAACAGAGGGTTCTTCCGAAAAAATCAGAGCAAGGTCTTTTTGTTTGTTGGTTTTTATTCCACAAAAAATACCGGCCGTGGTAAACCCTGGGACTCGGAACCCTTGGCCTACAGTTTCTTTTTTCATAGTAAATATATCTAGGGGAAAATAGCAGGGAAGTTAAGTCCGGTTGTTTCTGAAATTCCTAGCATGAGATTCATGTTTTGCACGGCCTGTCCAGATGCACCTTTTATTAAGTTATCAATGGCACTGGTGATGATGGCCCTTCGGTTGCGTTTATCCACATGTACACCGATATCACAAAAATTGGACGCTAGTGTAAAATGAGAGTTGGCATACTCCCCTAATGGAAGTATTCGAACAAATGGCTCTTCTGCATAAAACTTTTGAAAGTGCTCAATTAAGTTTTCAATGGATTTATCTTGTTTTAAATTGATATAAACCGTGCTTAGCATTCCTCGTGTCATTGGTACAAGATGCGGTGAAAAAGATATCTGCACATTAGTTTTGGCTAACGCTGACAACTCTTGTTCGATTTCTGGTGTATGCCTGTGGACAGCAATGTTATAGGCAGAAACTCCCTCATTAACTTCAGAAAACTGGGTGTTAAGAGAGGCCTTGCGCCCAGCACCAGAGATGCCAGATTTAGAATCAACTATGATACTAGATAAGTCCACCCAGTCTTCCGTTACTACGGGGGCTAGCGCGAGAGTTATGCTTGTTGGGTAGCATCCTGGATTAGCTACCAGACGAGCGGGCTTAATTTTCTCTCGGTGGATCTCCGGCAAACCATAGACTGCATCCTTCAGCAGTGCTGGTTGTTGGTGCGGGACCGAGTACCATTCCTTAAAAACCGCAGGATCTTTTAGTCGATAATCGGCGCTCAGGTCGATGACCTTAGTACCTCCCTTTAGAAAATCCGGTACCTTTTCCATAGAGGTTGTATGAGGGAGAGCAAGGAATACAATGTCGCAAGTATCGCTCGATACCGATTCAATTGACGATAGTTTTGTATCGATAAATCCGCTGATAGAAGGAAACACCTTTGAGATTTCTTCTCCTTGATAGGTTTCAGAGGTGAGAAAAACGATTTCTGCATCTGGATGATTTGTGAGTAGGCGAAGTAGCTCAAATCCGGTATAGCCACTGGCACCTGCGATACCAATTTTTGCCATAGTGTTATCCTGTAGATAGCAATCTTTAATACTTGCGTAAGTCCTAAAATAAAGGAACAAAGACCAAGGCTATTGTAGTATTGAACGGTTTAATATAATAGCTGAAACTAATTTTTTGAGTAGTATGTTTTCCTGAAACGTTAGTATGCTCAGAACAGAAACTGGGCAGATAATTTTTATTAACGTTTAGAAAACTGGAAACGTTTGCGGGCACCGGGTCTTCCGTATTTTTTACGTTCGACAACACGTGCATCTCGTGTGAGGAAGCCCCCTCTTTTGAGAGCTGCTCGATGTTCGGAATCAGCTTCTAGGAGAGCGCGGGACACGCCTAGACGGAATGCCCCAGCTTGACCAGATAGACCGCCACCAATGACGGTAGCGACGATATCGTAAGACTCTGCGGTATTAGTACAAGTAAGTGGTTGTTTGACATTCATCACTAGAGAGTCACGCATAAAATAGTCCTTAACTTCTTTAGAGTTTACAGTAATTTTGCCAGAGCCAGACTTGATCCATACCTTAGCTATAGCTCGTTTCCGTTTACCCGTTGCGTAAAACTTTTCGCCGTTGCTTCCCATAGTGTAGATTTCCGATTGTTTTTATTAATTACAGTTAGTTATTGAATACCACCGATCGCTACGCTTCAGATGGAAATGGTCTCTGGATTTTGCGCGGCGTGAGGATGTTTGTTGTCGTCATAAATTCGAAAATTGCCAGCCAGTACTCTTCCCAGTCGATTTTTAGGCAACATACCTTGAATGGCTTTTTTTAGCAGACTAGAGGGTTTTTTTTCTCTCATTTCTTTGGCCGTGGCTGATTTAATTCCACCAGGAAACCCGGTGTGGTGGTAATAAATTTTTTGATCCCATTTTGCACCGGTTAGCTTCACCTTAGCGGCATTAATTATGATCACATTGTCGCCGCAATCAACATGCGGAGTAAAGGTGGGTTTAGTTTTTCCACGAATGATGGCCGCAACCTTAGTCGCGATACGACCCAAGACCTGATCAGCAGCGTCTACAACAACCCACTTCTTATCTACAGTATTCACATTTAATGAAATCGTTTTCATAAGCTAAACGGCTTGATTTAACAGGGAGTTCAAAGTCAATATGGAAGCCTGCAATACTAGATAAATTACGGCCTGATGTCAACTGGTTTCATAATTTTTTGTCATATTTTTTATACATAATACATACGATGCTTTTAAACAAACTCGCCAAATCGTAAAAACTTTATTTTTTACTTTAAATAAGCTATTTTAGCGGTTCCAAGTCATGGCTTCTGAATTTTGGGCTATCCAACGAGCGGTTGTTAAAGTCGTTTATCTATTTAAAATCAATAGTATACTGGGATAGCTTCAAATTTTATGAACGATTTTTCGATCTCTTCCTTTACAGTGACTGAAAATCAAGAAAATACATCGATGAATTTTGATAAAAGGTTAGATTCCGCAATACACAAATCGCGCGATTTTTTGTTGTCCCGGCAAACAGAAGAGGGTTACTGGGTCGACGAGTTAGAGTCAAACGCCACTATCACAGCGGAACTTATTTTTTTTATGTACTTTACAGAAACGGTTGACTTCGAAAAACAGAAAAAAATTACCACTTATCTCCTCCATACACAACGAGAGGATGGAAGTTGGCCGTTGTATTTTGGGGGGCCTTGTGACATCAACTCTACAGTAGAATCTTACATGGCATTAAAGTTAGCGGAAATTCCTGGAAGTCGTCCAGAAATGATTCGAGCGCGCGAAGCTATTTTTGCAAACGGTGGTATTAAAAGTACCCGAGTATTTACTAAAATTTTTCTCGCTATGTTTGGACAAATTTCATGGGAAGTTTGTCCAGCGGTTCCTGTGGAAATTATTTTGCTTAAAAACGGGTTTCCCTTAAATATTTATGAAATGTCTAGTTGGTCTCGTGGCACGGTGGTCCCGCTTTCGATCGTTATTAGTCATAAACCAGTGTGCCATCTACCGGAAGGACGTGGTGTCAAAGAACTCTTTACCAGTGATGATCGTAAATTAGATTTTGAACTGAACGTATCAATGTTTGGTTCTTGGAGAAATTTTTTTATTCACCTAGACAAGCTTATTAAATTTGTTGGCAAATCACCCTGGAAACCCTTTCGTAAAATAGCTCTTAAAAAGGCGCTGCGTTGGGTTATTGAACATCAAGAAGAACAAGGTGACTTTGCTGGGATCCAGCCGGCGATGCTCAATTCTTTATTGGCCTATCATTATGAGGGAATTCCCAAGGATGATCCAAAATGGATTAAGGGATGGGAAGCGGTGGAAAGATTTCTCATCGACAAGCGAGAGAGTACACTTTTGCAGGCCTGCGTTTCTCCATTATGGGATACTGCCATAGCAGCTAATGCCCTTTGTGATTCCGGGATGTCTGCGGATCACCCTGCCTTAGTGAAGGCGGCCGAATGGATCCTAACTAAACAGGTAGTCAAAGAGGGGGATTGGGCTATTAAGAATCCTCACGTGGAGCCAGGTGGTTGGCCATTCGAGTTTTATAACGAGCTTTATCCGGACTGCGATGATACGGCGGAGATTCTTATATTTCTTAACCGAATAAAATTACCGGATTCCCATCACAAGTTAAAAGAATCGGAAAGGGCGACCTCATGGCTACTCAGTATGCAATGCCAGTCTGGTGGTTGGGCAGCGTTTGATGTAGACAATGAAAAGGAAATTCTTAATCAGGTCCCATTTGCAGACCATGGTGCCATGCTGGACCCGCCAACAGCAGATGTGAGTGGGCGCGTTTTGTGGCTACTTAGCCAAATTGGGTTTAAAAAAAATCATCCAAAAGTTGAAAAAGTCATTGGTTTTCTAAAAGGGAAGCAAGAAAGTGATGGATCTTGGTGGGGTCGCTGGGGAGTCAACTACATTTATGGGAGTTGGTTGGCTCTTACTGGCCTTGCTTCCATCGGCGAAGATATGAGTCAGCCATATGTTAGTCGAGCGATGAAATGGTTTAAAGATCACCAAAATGAAGACGGTGGTTGGGGAGAGACTTGCGAAAGTTATAAAATGCCATCGTTATCAGGAAAGGGTAATAGTACTGCCTCGCAAACTTCTTGGGCGGTGATGGCAATGATTGCCGGTGGAGAGCAAAAAAATTTAATTGTTAAGCGTGGGATAGAATTTTTATTGAATAGACAAAAGCTACATGGGTCGTGGTACGAAGACGAGTTTACGGGGACGGGATTTCCCATTCATTTCTTTATCAAATACCACATGTACCAACACTTCTTCCCGCTCATGGCTCTTGGAAAGTACCGATCTGCCCTTCGGTCTTAACTTTCAAAAGAAAATTTAATTATTTCATCGTTAATGTCAGGGTTATTTATTGATTAAGAAGTGGTTAATGCTGCCTAAGCATCTCGACTGCGAACTTGGTACGGGTGAGATGCTGTGTTGCCGAAGAGATTACTTCCCCGGTTACGACATCGGTCAAAGTAAGGTGCATATCGATATTGGTACCTAGATCAGTAATTTTTCCGGTTAAGATGGCTTGAGAGTTAAGTGATTCACCAAGTGCCTCTAAATCGTTTTTCGCATACAAGTAGTTATGCTGGAGGTTTAGTTGCTGTAAAACTTCGTTGACCTCGCCTTTTTGCGTGACGTGAAAAATACGGTCTTGAAGCAGCGAACGGTCAGTAAACGCCTCGACTACTCTAGATGAAAGATACTCACCAAGAATCGATGTTCGATTCCCCTCATCGACAAAGTCCATAACGGTGATTTTATTAATTTCGTATTCCTCGATATCCTTAGCTATTTTACTTGTTAAACTTTCCGATTTTCCTTGGTAGTAACTTGAATCAGTTTGGGTACGAAAAAGTTTTTCAAAGTACTCTGTAGGGCCCATTTTTATTGTACAGGCTGATAACAAGCTAAGTAATAGTATAGAGTAAAATATTCTGTAAGTTTTCATATAGATTTTTCTCTTTGTTATTAAATGCTATATCGTAATATTAAGCAAAGCGCTAAAGCTTTTTTTATGCAATTCAGGTACCCAATTACAGGTTTGTAAGAATATTTTCTAAAACCCTTATAATAAAAGAAATTAAAAAGATTTATGATGCTTAAATAGCGAAGAAAGTTATTAATTCCTCTAAATATTTCAAGAAATAATTGCCGATTTTGAATATTAAAAGCACATTTCTTGCTAGGTATATTCAGAGTATGCCATAGATAGAATTGGTTTTTGCGTAGTAGTACCCAGAGGTTCATAATATGGTTTTAGTGACTTGGTTTGACTAACTAAAAATGAAACCGGACAGGAAAGCATTATAAGTTTGTGTTGTTGTGGGTTCGGTTTTTGATCATCCATCCATACTATACTCCATGATGCATTACAAAACTGAGGACTTTTCTGGAACCACTCTAGGATTTAGAGTATAAAGAGGGATCAAATAAAAATTATTTAAACATTTTTTAAAGCATTTCTTGATGATTCGGTTTGCTATTTGTACGGGCTATTTAATGTCGATGACGGTTTTGTTCGCGTGTGATGGTGCTGAGAAAGCGAAAGGTCCAGTTATTCAGCCAAAGAAGGAAGTCACGTGGGTTCGCACAGAGAAAGTGGAAACAACCAAGGAGGAAATTTTCTCGGGCGCTAAAGAAATTTTGGCAGCAATTCCTCTGAATACTTCTTTAGTTGCAAAACTTACTGCCAAAAAATCTAATTCAGTTGTGACGATAGATAAGGTTTCTTGTTTAGATCGAATAGGTTCATTGGATTTAAGGCGAACTTTAGTTCAAAAACATGGAGGAATGTGGGGTGCCTTCGAAAGGAATGTGGAATCAAAACTTTATTCTTTTCACGGAATGCAACTCGATAGCAATGTAAATAAAATGATTTTTAGCTTGCGATATTTATGTAAAACGTCAGAAGGGGTACCTTTAAATAAGGTGGCTATTGAATTTAAAAAAATGCTACAAGACTATGGACGTGAAGAGACAAAAAAAATACTGATCTCCCGCGGAGAACATCCTGAAGATATTGAAAATTATCTCAATTATGAGGAGTTTGCTCGTAAGATAAACGCACGAAAAATAGATTTTAAAATGATTAATCTTAGTTTGAATCAGTCGGAGCGTCTAATGAATCTTTATACAGAGTTGTCAAAAAAGTTGATCAACGAACAAACTATTGATGCGTTTCTTTCTAACTCTGTTACTTTGCTAAAAGTAATGAATGAATTTATTCAGACTGATCAGGTGATGGCTATGGTTTTAAATGTAGATTCGTTAGTTCCCTATCGCCATATCGACCAGGGTATGTAACCTCCCTCTCTGAGTTGGTGAGGCACCAGATTTTACAAAATTTTTAGTCTTGCGGTATATGTGCAAAACACCACACTGAGATTGAGAGAATGAAAAATTAGTTCAGCGTGGTTGCAGGTTGTTGGCGAGAACTTGCTTGCTGTTTTCTGGTTTTTGTTTTAGCTGGTTTTTTCATAGGACTTAATTTTTTTTCAAACGCTTCTTTAATGGCTTCATCCATATTAGAAACTGGATAAAAATTCATTTTCTTTCTTATTTTATCCGGAATTTCAGGGATATCTTTTTCATTTGCCTTCGGCAGAATGATTTTAAAAATACCCTCTCGATGAGCGGCCAGAGATTTTTCTTTGAGTCCACCGATAGGTAAAACCTTTCCAGTTAATGTTAATTCACCCGTCATTGCAACGTCGTGTCGCAGAGGATTTTTTGTCAAGGCGGATACCATCGCGATGGCCATAGTGATTCCCGCTGAAGGGCCATCTTTCGGCACTGCTCCTTCGGGGATATGTATATGGATGTCAGTCTTCTGATAGAAATCTTTTTTAAGCCCGAAATCTTTCGCTCGTGATCGAACATAACTAAGTGCTGCGTGAGCAGATTCTTTCATAACATCACCTAGCTTACCTGTGGGCGAAAGTTTCCCGCTACCAGGCAAAACAGTTACCTCGATTGATAGTAGTTCGCCTCCAACCTCCGTCCAAGCTAATCCCGTGGCAACACCCACCGGAAGTGGTTTGTTGGCGGGCAAGCGTTGGTATTTAGGAATACCTAAAAATTCTTTAAGATCATCAACTCCAACTTTAGTTGAATATTTTTCCCCCTTGTCTACAACTTTTCTGGCGATTTTACGACAGATGGTAGCTATTTCTCGCTCTAAATTACGAACCCCTGATTCGCGGGTATAATTATCCACAATTCGGTTCAGGATTTTTTTTGTAAATTTAACGTTTTTTTTAGTTAACCCGTGTTCTTTTATTTTTTTAGGAATGAGAAACTTTTCGGCAATACCTACTTTTTCCTCATCCGTATAACCATGCAAGCGGATTACCTCCATTCGGTCCAAAAGGGGCTGCGGTATGGTGTGGAGAACGTTAGCAGTGCAGATGAATAGAACTTGCGAAAGATCATAATCCTCCTCAAGGTAATGGTCGTTGAAGTTAAAATTTTGCTCAGGATCGAGCACTTCTAATAACGCAGAGGAAGGGTCACCACGAAAATCAGAATTCATTTTGTCAACTTCATCCAGCATAAATACAGGATCCATGGTGCCGGCTTTTTTTATTCCCTGGATAATTTTTCCCGGAAGTGCCCCAATATATGTTCTTCGATGACCCCTGATCTCTGCTTCATCGCGGACTCCGCCCAAAGAAACACGAATAAATTTTTTCCCGGTAGCCTTGGCAATGGACTGCCCTAAAGAAGTTTTGCCAACCCCCGGTGGCCCTGCTAAACATAAAATCGGTCCTTTAATTTTTTTGACTAATTTGAGTACTGCTAAGTGCTCGATGACACGCTCCTTAACTTTTTCTAGTCCGTAATGATCTTTGTCGAGTGTTTTTATTGCTTCTGGAATTTTAATTTTTTCAGAGCCTGCCCCCTGTTTCCAAGGTAGATCAATGAACCACTCAATATAGGTTCGTGAAACGGTTGCTTCGGCTGACATTGGTTGCATGAGCTCCAGTCGCCTCAGTTCTTTTAATATTTTTTCGTTAATTTCCTTTGGCAAGCCAACTTTTTTTATTTTTTCCGTCAATTCATCGATGTCTGATTTAAGCTCATCACGTTTCCCTAATTCCTTCTGGATAGCCTTGAGTTGTTCGTTTAGATAAAATTCTTTTTGACTGCTTTCCATCTGTTTCCGAACACGTCCATGAACCTTTTTTTCGATTTTAAGAATCTCAATTTCGGACTTTAGAGTACTCAGTAATTTATCTAAGCGATCGCCAGGGTTGAACGTTTCTAAAAGAGCTTGCTTTTCATTAGATTGAAAAACCATGTAGGCTGCAATGGTGTCTGCGTAACGATGTGGTTCAATAATGTTGGCTGTTGCAGAAACTGCTTCAAGCGGTATTTTCTGGTTCAGTTTGACATACTGTTCGAATACACTGCCAACACTTCTCATAAGTGCCTTAAGTTCAGGTGTGATTTGCTCATTTTCTTGAACGCGCTCGATTTCTACCTGATAAAAATCAGTGCTTTTACTGAATTTAATGATGCGCCCGCGTTGCAGACCCTCAACTAGAGCCTTTATTGTGCCATCGGTTAATTTTAGGATTTGAAGGATATTGGCGACGGTACCAGTTTCGTAAATATCTTTTGGAGTTGGGTCGTTATAATTGGGGTTACGCTGGGAAGCTAGAAAAATATTTTTTTGTTCGGCCATGGATTTTTCCAAAGCGCATACAGACTTCTCTCGCCCAACAAAAAGCGGGATCACCATGAAAGGAAAAACAACTATGTCTCTTAGTGGGAGTAGAGGTAACAAGGGGTGGTCTGAACTCATTTAACTTGCCTGTTTTTGCTTGTGATAAACGAGGAGGGGTTCTTCACTATTTTTGATTACTTCTTCATTGATCACAACTTCTCCAATATCATCTCGTGATGGTAGGTCGAACATGATATCAAGCATGTGTTCTTCCAGCACTGAACGTAACCCACGTGCACCTGTTTTATGGGCGATCGCTTTTTCTGCGATCGCTCGGATTGCATTTTCTGTAAACTTCAATTTAACATTTTCGAATTCAAAAAGTTTCTGAAATTGTTTTATTAGAGCATTTTTGGGTTCTGAAAGTACTTTCATTAAAGCAGTTGTGTCGAGTTCATTAAGAGTCGCGACGATAGAAAACCGCCCTACAAATTCTGGGATGAGTCCGTATTTGAGAAGATCTTCCGGTTGTACCTTTTCGAGGATAGCTTCCATTTCCATTTTTCCTTTTGAGATTGGTTCTTGGCTGAATCCGAGTGTTTTTTTTCCTACACGGCTACGGATTATACTGTCGAGGCCAACAAAAGCGCCACCACAGAGAAACAAGATATTAGATGTATTAACTTGTAAAAATTCCTGGTGAGGATGTTTTCTTCCACCTTGTGGTGGAACACTGGCAGTGGTGCCCTCAATAATTTTAAGTAAGGCTTGTTGTACACCTTCCCCTGATACGTCACGAGTGATTGATGGATTTTCTGTTTTGCGAGATATTTTATCAATCTCATCGATATAAATAATTCCTCGCTCCGCTTTTTCCACATCGTAGTCTGCAGCTTGTAATAGTTTTAGGATAATATTTTCTACATCCTCTCCAACATAACCGGCTTCGGTAAGTGTTGTGGCGTCAACAATAGTAAATGGTAGGTCAAGAATTTTTGCCAACGTTTGAGCCATTAAAGTTTTCCCAGAACCGGTAGGACCAATAAGCAGCACATTGCTTTTTTGAAGTTCTACTTCGTCCATATTTGTATTAGCTTCTATCCGCTTGAAATGGTTGTGAACGGCGACTGAAAGTATGCGCTTGCAACGGATTTGTCCAACAATATAATTTTCGAGGTGACCGTAGATGTCTTTGGGTTTTAATATGTGTTGTACATCCTCGGACTTCGCTTGGGCCCATTCTTCTACCATGATTTCGTTACATAGTTCGATGCACTCATCACATATAAAAACAGTTGGGCCAGCGATCAGCTTTTTAACATCATCTTGGCTCTTGCCACAAAATGAACATCTGTAGTTATTGTTCTTTGGGGGCCTTTTTTTGCTCATAGGATTCCTCTATTGGGCGATCAAGAGAAAAGGTAGCTCATATTCTTGGTCAAAATTTACTCCTTTTTCTTTTCGGCCTCTTCGCGTTTAGTGATTAGCTTATCAATTAAACCATATTTTAAAGCTTCCTCACCCGTCATATAGTGATCCCGCTCCGTATCTTTACGAACCTTTTTAGAGTCCTGTCCGGAGTGCGTTGCGAGTATTCCGTCAAGAATTTCTCGAATACGGGAGATTTCTTTAGCCTGGATTTCAATATCTGTATGTTGGCCTTGAAACCCACCGCTAGGTTGATGGATCATTATCCTTGCGTGTGGGAGAGAAAATCGTTTCCCATTAGCTCCAGCTGCTAATAGCAAGGCACCCATGCTGGCTGCCTGCCCAATACAAATTGTCTGGACGTCTGGCTTGATATATTGCATGGTATCGTAGATAGCCATTCCCGAACTTACCTGCCCACCAGGACTATTGACGTATAGATAAATATCTTGATCCGGCTCATCTGATTCTAAAAAAAGCATTTGGGCTATAATGGCGTTGGCTACATTATCGTCAACTCCAGTACCAAGGAATATGATTCTGTCTTTAAGTAGGCGAGAATAAATATCGTAAGAGCGCTCTCCTCGACTGGTTTGTTCAATTACAATTGGTATTAACTGGTTATAAGTTTCCGTCATATACTCTCTTTCTTTTTCAATTATAAAATAATGAGAAGGCTAAGCCATGTCCTGCTAGCCTATATAGCGCTCAAGAACAGCTGGAGTAATACAAAAATAAGTTAAGACATGTTGCTTTAATTATTGTCAATATCTTCTTTTCTGTCAACAACTTCTTC
>Ga0310124_10001674_pt1 | contig 15339 bp, 13 predicted proteins | sample CB11b_AW_Bot5_MG_FD_203507 | JGI IMG/M metagenome (GOLD analysis project Ga0310124, IMG submission 203507) | Marine microbial communities from Western Arctic Ocean, Canada - CB11b_AW_Bot5 | ecosystem: Environmental > Aquatic > Marine > Oceanic | place: Canada: Western Arctic Ocean | collected...
AGCGACACGACTTCGCCGGCGCATTCTCCGATCCCCATATCGCCGATACCGAACTCCCGAGGGTCGCCCCAGTCACGATAGTAGCTGGCATCGACTTCGTGCGCCGGCACGGCCATGAGGTCGTCGAGCATGTCACGCAGGACCCGCTTGCCGACCCGGGTCGTGAAGGTGTAGAAATTTTCAACGCCGTCGCGTTCCGCGACATATCGCTCGGTGATGCGTCGTACGACCTCTGGAATGTTCTTGGATGGCACCGCCCCGATCGCCAGTCCATACGCGCCGCCGTTGTCTACCCACTTCCCGCCCAGCACGACTTGGAAATGCGGAACGACATGGCCACCCACGTGGCGGCTGACGCCGTAGAACCCGAGGTCGCTGATGTGGTGCTGCCCGCAGGAATTGAAGCAGCCGCTGACCTTGATACGAAGCCGACGCACCGACTCGTCCATGGTGTGCAGTTGGTCGGCCAGTCGCCGCTCGAGCTCCGCCGCGAGGCCGCGTGACGACGCGATGCCGAGCTTGCAGGTGTCCGTGCCCGGGCACGCCGTGATGTCCGCGATCGATTCGGCCCCTGGCCGCGCCAGGCCGATCGCGTCGAGCTCGCGGTGTAGCGCGGGCAGGTCTGAGTCGCGCACCCAGCGGAGCACGATGTTTTGTTCGACGGTCGCCCGCACCGTGTCGCCGACGAAGCGCCGCGCCACGTCCGCCAGGCGCCGCAGTTGGTCGCTGCTGAGGTCGCCGAGGGGCAGGCTCACGGTCGCGGTGACGTATCCGGGTTGTCGCTGGTGGTAGACGTTGGTCCGAGCCCAGGCCTGAAAGGCGGGCGAGCCAGCCTCATCTCCCAACGCCTGGCCGGTCTTGAGCGGCTGCTCGCCGTACGCCGGCAGGTCGTCCAGATAGCCGGTCCAGCGGTCGTCTCCCGGCAGGGCGGCTCGTTCCTCCCGCACCAGACGCCGAAATTCCTCGAGGCCGAGTTGCGCAACCAGGAACTTGATACGGGCCCTGGCGCGATTCTTTTTTTCGCCCAGTCGGGCGAACACCCGGGACATGGCCTGGAGTGTCGGCAGAATCTCGTCTTCCGCCATGAATGGTTCGAACAGCTTGGCCTCGTGTGGCACGGCTCCGAGCCCACCACCCACATATACCTCGAAGCCGCGCTGCGTCATGCCGTCGACCTCTTTGGTCACACCGATTGCGCCGAAGTCGTGCATGTTGACGAGTCCGCACGCGTGCTGCCGGCATCCGGAAAACGCCACCTTGAACTTGCGCCCGAAGTCCTGGGCGTCGGGGTGTCCGAGGAGAAAGCGCATTGACGCCTGGGCATACGGCGTGACGTCGAACGCCTCGTCACGGCAGACGCCGGCGATCGGGCAGGCGGTGACGTTGCGCACCGTGTTGCCGCACGCCTCGCGGGTGGTGATGCCGACCGCCGCGAGCCGCCGCATCAAGTCCGGCGTGTCGTCGATGTGCACGTAGTGGAGCTGTACGTCCTGTCGCGTCGTGATGTGCACGACCCGGTCGCTGTACTCCTCGGCCAGCTCGGCCAGGGTCTCCATCTGGTCGGTGGTGAGGCCGCCGAAGGGAATCTTGATCCGCTGCATCCCGGGGGCGTCCCAGACGGTGTCGGGTCCCTTGGTCTGTCCGTTCGATGGGAATGGCAGCGGTTTGACCCCGGTGCCGTCATTGCGCTGGCCGTTGTCGTAACGTTGTCCGTACGCCCCACGCCGTAGGCGGGTCTCGGCGAACACCTTGTCGTCGATCTTGCCCTGTCGCTTCAGAGCCATCTGGTTCTCGTAGGTGTCGATCTCGCGGCCCAGGTCGTCGGGCACACGGTCGCCAAGCGCGTCTTTCCAGGTCATGTTCAGCCTTTCCCTTCGACGGCGAGAGTGGACATGCCGACGTCACCAAGCACCGTGTGCAGATCGACGACCTTCCCGACCACGATCGTGCCAGGGTCCTCCGTGGCTGCGGCGTCAGGCGTCTCGCCGAGGGTGCGGAGTGTGCCGATCCAGGTCCGCTCTCGCGAGCTCGCCGCCGCGAAAATCACCGCGGCGGAGGTGTCCGCGGGCCACCCACGTTCCAGCAAGCAGGTCGCGATGTCTCGTCGATGGGCCAGGCCCATCAGAACGACCACCGTGGCGGAGCCTGGTGCCAGTGAACTGAGGACAGGCCGGTAACTCGCGTCGTGATGTCCGGATACGACAACGAATCCGGAAGCCAGGCCGCGATGCGTAAGCGGGACTCCGGCCCCGGCCGGCGCCGCGACGGCCGTCGTGATCCCCTGCACGACCTCGAAGGGAATCCCCGCGGCCCGGAGCGCCACGCCCTCTTCCGCCCCTCGACCCAGCACGTAGGGGTCGCCGCACTTCAGACGGACCACTCGTCGGCCACGTCGTGCCGCCCGAATCATGAGCCGAACGATGGTCTCTTGCTGGACGGACTTTCGGCCTGCGCGCTTTCCCACGCAGAACCGCTGGGCCTGGGCGGCGAGTGCCACGACCTCCGGCGAGACCAGCGCGTCGAACAACACGAGGTCGGCGGCACGCAGACGATCGACGGCCCGCACGGTCAGAAGGTCCGGATAGCCCGGACCAGCGCCCACCAACGATACGAATCCACCAGACATGTTCACCCTTGATCTTCGTAGAGACCGGACAGCGCTTGCAAGAGCAGGGGGCGCCGCTGGTCCATCGGCACATTGCCGCTGATCCAGGCCGCGCGTTGGACACGGGCGGTGGTCATCCATCGCTCGACCTCCGGTTCCGGTAACAGCGCCTCGAGCGCCTGCCGGACCAAACCGGCCAGCGCGGGGGCCTGGCCGTCGGTCGAGATGGCCACCGTGACCCCGCCTCGTCGGAAGACACCACCGAGATAGAGGCTCGCGTTCGTCGGGTCATCGACCGCGTTGACGAACACGTGCCGGCGCTCGGCCGCTTCCGCGACCTCGCGGTTGACGGCCGGGGGCGCGGCGGCCACCACCAGCCAGGCGTCGTCGAGGTCGGCTGGTTCGAATCGGCGACGGCGTATCGGCACGCGACTCGCGATGATGTCTCCCGTTACCTCGGGCGCGACCACGGTCACCGCCGCGCCGACATCGAGCAGACCCCTGAGCTTGGACGCTGCCACCGGCCCACCACCGACGACCACCACCCGGCGACCGGTCAGCTTCAGAAAAGCGGGAAAGAGGGAGGCTGACGCGCTCATACGAAATGGCGTCGGGCGGTGCCGGTATCAGGTCTTAGAACCGGGCCCCGCGTGACCGACCTCTGTGGTTCCGCCGACATTGGCATGGAGACCACACTCCGTCTTGGCGGTACCCCGCCAGCGGCCGGCGCGATCGTCTTCGCCAGCGTTCACGCGGCTCGTGCAGGGCAGACAGCCGACGCTAGGGTAGCCGAGGTCGTGAAGGGGATTGTATGGCACGTCGTGCTCGAGCAGATGAGCCCACACGTCTCTCTTCGTCCAACGGACCAGTGGATTCACCTTGGCGAGACCGAATTTCTCGTCCCACTCGACCGGCCGCGCATCCGCGCGATGGTCGGTCTGATCGCGACGTATGGCGGTGATCCAGGCGTCGAACTGGCTCAGTTGCGCCACCAGCGGGGTGACCTTGCGTATGTCACAACACCGATCCGGCTCTCGCCCCCAGAGCTCTGGGCCATGTACCGCCGCCTGCTCCTCGACTGATAGCTCGGGGCCCACGCGACGTATGGTGTAGCCATATCTATCTTCGAGTCGTCTCCACAAATCATAGGTCTCCGGAAAAAGGAGGCCCGTGTCCAGCGTGAAGATGTCTATCGGAAGGTGATGCCGCCCGATCAGGTCCAAGACCACACAGCCTTCGGCTCCAAAACCGGTTGCGAAGGTCAGTCGGGGGCCGTAATGGTCGGTCGCCCACCGCAGAACGTCGAGCGCCGTCTCGTCTTCCAGCGCGCGGCCGGCTTCAGCCGACGCTGTGGGCGTTGGACTGGCAAGTGTGTCAGTCATTCTGGTTTTCCGCCTGGTGAGGCCAGCGCCGGCTCGACGGCCGGCCTGGTACCGGCAATCGGCTTCCGACCAATGTTCAGCCGGTTCCACATCCGTTCGTGGAAGTAATACAGCACCATCTTGCTTGTCGCTTCCAGGAGCCCGATGGTGACCGCGAGGTCGGTGCGCCCGGTGACCGCGTACACCAGGGCCGTGGTGGTCAACGTAGCCAGGACGCGCCACGAGATGGCCTTGATCATCGAGCGCACTGCTGATTCTTCGAACATCGTGCCTTGTCCTCGCCCGTGCGACGGAGTTTGAAATCGCGGTCCACACAAAAAAAGCCCGGGAGCGTGTGGCTCCCGGGCTTCGGTCATTCTCGCGTCTTGATTTTGTCAGTCTTTGTCAGACGTCACGCGCGGCACGACCGTCAGCTCGGGGGCCCAGAGGACCACCGGACAGCAGCAACATCGACAGGCGGCGCGTGTGTGCATCGTCACGTTCACCTATCTTCGTCCACCGAGTGGGTATTCGTCAAGCCGGCTTGGGACGGCGTCCAATTCATGCTGCGGACGGCGCGAACGGTTCTCGACGAACTGGTACACTGCGCTCGCGATGGTGACCATCGAAGCGGTCAACGAGATTGCTCTGCGAGCCGGCGAGGTCGTGCTGCGCCACTACCAGGCGCGAGACACGTGGGTGCGGGAGAAAGAGGACGGGTCGCCGGTCACGGGTGTGGATCTTGCGGCCGAAGCGATTATTCACAAAGGGCTGATGGACCTCGACGACACGATGCCCTATATCTCTGAGGAGCGGGCGCTGCCGGATTACGAAGAGCGACGCCGGTGGTCCCGGTACTGGCTGGTCGATCCGCTCGACGGCACCAAGGAGTTCATCAACCGCACGGACGAGTTCACCGTGAACATCGCCATGATCGAAAACGGCGAGCCGGTACTCGGGGTCGTCGTGGCCCCCGCCTCGGGGCTGCTGTTCTACGCGCGAAAGGGTGCCGGCGCGTGGAAGCAGGAGAGAGGTGCCAGTCCCCAACGTCTACGGTCGACACTATCTGACCCATCGGAGCCGCTTCGCGTCGTCGAGAGCCGATCGCACCCGAGCCCAGCCCTCGAGTCGTTTCTGAAGCCGTTTACCATCACGGAACGGGTCAAGAGCGGGAGTTCGCTCAAGTTCTGCGTCGTCGCCGACGGTCGGGCCGACGTGTATCCGCGACTCGGACCGACGATGGAGTGGGATGTGGCCGCCGGCGACTGCGTGTATCGAAATTCGGGGTCTCCCGAGCCGCATCCGGGGACACTGCGATACAACAAACCCTCGCTGCTCAACCCCAGCTTCGTCATCGGGCTGCCGCCAGGCAGTTACGTGCTTCCCTAGACCGCTGCACTCAGCGCCCACTGGTCTCGTAGCCGCGGGTCTTCAGACCCGTCCGGGGGGGGCGGTTTCTGGGGCGTGGCGCCCGGCTGGCTAGGCGCGACGAGGGAGCAGGCAGACGGCCTGTGACCAAGGAAGCAACACCGCCAGACGGGATGCCGCGCCCCAGAAACCCTCAGACGATCATTCCGGCCGCTACGGTCTCGTTTGTCTGCTCGTCGATCAGGACGAAACTGCCAGTCGTGCGATTGCGGTTGTAACGATCGTAGAAGAGCGGCGCCGACGTGCGCAGCGAGATTCGGCCGATCTCGTTCAGGCGAAATTCGAGGTCGCCCTCGATCTTGTGCAGCGTGTTGATGTCAACCTTGAAGCGTATGTCCCGGACGACCGCCCTGACCTCCTTGGTCGTGTGACGGAGCGCATACTTGCCCCTCGACACCAGGGGGCGCTCTGAGAACCAGCAGATCATCGCCTCGATGTCCTGGTCGACCCGAGGCGGGTTGTTGGGCTTGACGATCATGTCGCCCCGGCTGATGTCGATGTCGTCGTCCAGCGTGATGGTGACCGACAGTGGACTGAACGCCTCCGCGACCTGGCCGTTGAACGTCTCGATGGCCGACACGTGTGTGGCGAATCCGCTCGGCAGGACGAGCACCTCGTCACCCGGTTTGAAGACCCCTCCGGCTACCCGTCCCGCGTACCCACGAAAGTCCCGATGCGTGTCCGATTGCGGCCGGATCACCCACTGGACGGGGAAGCGCGCGTCCACGTGATTTTCCTCGGACCCGACGTACACGGTTTCGAGGTAATGCAGCAGAGTGGGACCGCCATACCATGGCATCTGCTCCGACGGATCGACGACGTTGTCGCCGCGCAGGGCGCTGATGGGGATGAACGTGATTTCGACGATGTTGTCCAGGCGCGACGCGAAGTCCTGAAACTCGGCGACGATCGCGTCGTATGTTTCCTGCTGGTAGTCCACCAGATCCATCTTGTTCACCGCCACCACGGCATGCTGAATACGAAGCAGGTTGGCAATGAAGGCGTGACGACAGGTCTGCTCGATAACGCCCTTCCTCGCGTCGATCAGGATGATGGCGAGGCTGGCGGTCGATGCACCCGTCACCATGTTGCGCGTGTACTGGATGTGTCCGGGGGTGTCGGCGATGATGAACTTTCGTCGCGGCGTCGCGAAGTAGCGGTAGGCCACGTCGATGGTGATCCCCTGTTCGCGCTCGGCGCGTAGGCCATCGGTCAGCAACGCGAGGTTGAGGTGCTCGTCGCCGCGCTTGCGGCTCGACTCCTCCATCGCCTCGAGCTGATCTTCGAAGATGCTCTTGCTGTCGTACAGAAGCCGTCCGATCAGGGTGCTCTTGCCGTCGTCCACACTGCCCGCGGTTGTGAACCGCAGCAGATCCATTGCCAGGTAACCGGTGGTCTCGCTCGTGGACACTAGAAATAGCCTTCTTTCTTGCGATCCTCCATGGCGGACTCCGAGCGCTTGTCGTCCGAGCGCGTCCCACGCTCGGTTTCGCGAGCGGCGGCGACTTCCGCGATGATGTCGTCCAGCGAGGCCGCCGTGGAGGCCACCCCGCCGGTACAGGTCATGTCACCGATGGTTCGGAACCGGACGGTTCGTGCCTCGGAGGTTTCGCCCTCCTGCACCCGAACCAACTCGGACACGGCCAGCAAAGACCCGTGGCGATCGACGACTTCGCGCTGGTGCGAGAAATAGAGGCTTGGTAGGTCGATCGCCTCGTGCTTGATGTATTGCCAGACGTCCATCTCCGTCCAATTGCTCAGAGGAAAGATGCGGAAATGCTCCCCATGGTGATGGCGTCCGTTGAACAGGTTCCACAATTCGGGGCGCTGTCCTTTGGGATCCCACTCCCCGAAGTCGTTGCGGTGGGAGAAGAATCGCTCCTTGGCGCGAGCCTTTTCCTCGTCTCGTCGACCGCCGCCGAGTGCGGCGTCGAACTGGTGTGTCTCGATGGCATCGAGCAGCGTCACGGTCTGCAGCTTGTTGCGGCTCGCATGAGCGCCCTGCTCCTCGACGACCCGGCCCTTGTCGATGGAGTCCTGCACGTACGCCACGACGAGGCTGGCGCCGATCTCCTTCACGAAGCGGTCGCGGAACTCGATGGTCTCGGGAAAGTTGTGCCCGGTGTCCACGTGGAGCAACATGAAAGGGATGCGCGCCGGGTGGAAGGCCTTTCGGGCCAGATGCGCCATGACGATGGAGTCTTTGCCACCAGAAAATAGGAGTGCCGGGCGATCGAACTGAGCCGCGGTCTCCCGCAACACGAAGATCGATTCAGACTCCAACTGCCGGACGTGGTTGAGCTTGTAGGACAGCATGTGCACTCTGTCAATGAGGACCCGAGGAGGAATCCGAACCTATTTCTCCCCGGGTCTCGAGCCTCGCGGTTCGATCAAGGGGCGCACGACCCGGTAAAGCGTATCGGTCGCATCTTCGACGGTCGTGTGCTCCGTGTCGACGACGACAACATCTCCGTCGTTCGCGTCAGGTTCTTCGAAAAGGGAGTCTCTTCCCGTGAAATCCTTCACGCCTCCGGCCGTCGCCTTCGCATACAGTCCCTTCACGTCGCGGGCGGCACAGGCGGCGAACGAGGCCTTCACGTAGATTTCCCGGAAGTCTCGAGCTCCGACGATGTCACGCGCCATGGCCCGCAGCTCCCGCGTCGGCGTGATGAATGCGGCAAGTGTGACGATCCCGGTTTCGGCAAAGAGCTTCGCCACCTCGCTGATGCGTCGGATGTTCTCGAGGCGGTCCTCGTCCGAGAAGCCGAGCCCGCGACTGAGGCCGGTGCGAATGTTGTCGCCGTCCAGTAGCCGCGTGAGGACGCCTTCTCCATGCAACCGCCTTTCCAGGGCGTGGGCCAGGGTGCTTTTTCCTGAACCAGACAGGCCGTACAGCCAGAAGACCCGACCACGCTGGCCGAGAAGGTGTTCCTTGGCCTCGCGCCCCAACATGCGATCAAACTCGGGGTGGATGTCATCGTCACGAGGCATGGAACTAGATATCATAACGCCCCGGGCGTCGACCGAGGCCGCGACGCTGTTGGTGGGGGCCGCCCGCTCGTGCCCCCGTGGCGGCGTGGCAGGAGAACCAACTGGTGATCAGTTCTACCGATCGATTCCAGCGCGCGATTGACCGGTTCGATGCGTCCAACGCCGAGGATCCGAACCAGGACCTGGTCAACGGGGTCGCTCAGCCGAGAGAGCTGGTCTACGCGCGTCGGATGACCGCCTGCCTGGACCGGTATCGACCGGACGCTCCGGAGGCGGTGCGCCTCGCGGCCCGGTGTCAGCACATTCGTCGCTGGACCAGCGCCCGTGCCGACTACCCCGACGGACGGGACGGTTATCGGCAGTGGCGCACGGAGTTGGCCCGGTTTCACGCGTCGACGGCCGCCGCCATCCTTCGAGACGTTGGATACGACGATGCGCTGGTCGCGCGAGTCGAGTCGCTCCTGCGGAAGGAGCAGCTCAAGGCCGACCCGGACGTGCAGTTGCTCGAGGACGTCATCTGCCTCGTGTTCCTCGCACACTACCTCGCCGACTTCGTATCCAAGCACGACGACGATACGCTGCTGGGCGTGTTGGCCAAGACTTGGCGAAAGATGTCCGACGAGGGGCGTGGGGCCGCCCTCGCGCTCGACCTGCCGGCCGTCCAGCGCGCCTTGGTCGAACGGGCGGTGACCGGTCGCTGATGAGTCTGCGCGACCGGCCGCGTCACGATGCCTGAGGGGGCGTGGTAGGCGGCGCGTCGTCGGCGGGCGATCGGCTCCACCACGCCGCGGCCAGACTGCCGATCAGCGAGTGTGCGACGGTGGAGACCGCGCTAGGGATGGCGACCAGCGGGTTCGCGAAGTTGCCGCGTGCCAGCACGACGCCGAGACCGGAGTTTTGCATGCCGACCTCGATGGCGACGGTGCGCGCGCCGGTTTCGCGCCCGAGCACGGCCTTGCCGGCAAGATAGCCGAACAGAAACCCGAGCAGATGCAGGCTAAACACCGCGACCAGCAGTCGAAGGCCAGACTCCAGGATCTGCTCTCGTCCGGCGCCGACGACCGAGGCGACGATCAGGGTGATCGTGAGCACGGCCACCAAGGGCGCGATTGGCAACACCGGTTCGATGACTCGGGGGAAGCGCCACTTGAGCAGCGCGCCTGCCACCACCGGCAGCACCACTACCTGTACCGTGTCTAGAAACAGGCCAGTAGCGGAGACGTCGATGCGGTTGCCAGCCAGTAGCGCGGTCAGGGTCGGGGTCATCAGGGCTGCGAGTAGCGTAGACAGGACCGTCATGGTGACCGACAGGGCCACGTCCACCTTCGCCAGATAGGAAATGACGTTCGACGCGGTGCCGCCCGGGCAGCAGGACACCAGGACGAGACCGACCGCGAACGGCGTCGGCAGGGCCAGGAGATAGCCGAGGCTCCATCCCAGCGCCGGCATCACCGAATATTGCAGAAGCACACCCGGGAGCACGCGGCTCCGCTCTCTCCCGATGCGTCGGAAATCGTCGAATCCGAGCGTCATCCCCATGCTGAGCATGATGATGCCCAAGCCGACAGTGATGAGTGAGCCGCTGAACCAGGTGAAGAGCGTGGGGCGAACCAGCGCCAACGCGCTGCAGATGAGCACCCAGAGCGGAAATGCTTCGGTGAGAAAAGCGAGTATTCGCAAGACCGGTCGCATTGTATAGCGCGGCACGGTGCGGCCTGCCCCATGCGTCCGACCGGGCGACCAGGCGAGTGGCGCCATTCCGGCCAGACACAAGGAGAGTCCATGACGTTTCAATCGCACCTGCTCGAGGGACGGACCGCGCTCGTAACGGGGGGAGGGACCGGCATCTGCCGGGGTATCGCGCTGGAGCTTGCCCGCTACGGATGCGACGTGGCGATTACGAGTCGGTCCTCCGAACATCTGGACCCGACCGCGGCCGAGATCCGCGCGACCGGCCGCCGCGCGGTAGCGGTTGCAGCCGACGTCAGAGACCCAACGGCGGTCCAGGGAGTCGTAGCGAAGACTGTCGAGGAACTGGGCGGGCTCGACATTCTCGTTAACGGCGCCGCCGGCAATTTCCTCTGCCTGGCCGAGAACCTGTCACCCAACGGGTTCGGGGCCGTGGTCGACATCGACCTCAAGGGAACGTTCCATTGCGCGAAGGCGGCGCTCCCGCACCTGAGACGCCGCCGCGGAGTCATGCTGAATATCAGCGCGACTTTGCACTACCAGGGCACCCCGGCGCAGTTGCACGTCGCATCGGCGAAGGCGGGGGTCGATGCGCTGACCCGGGTTCTTGCCGTCGAATGGGGGCCGTACGGCATCCGTGTCAACGGAATCGCCCCGGGGCCGATCGCCGACACCGAAGGCGTGCGCAGACTCCTCGACGACGCCGCAAAGACGCGGGTGGAGCAGACCACACCGCTCCAACGTCTCGGGCTCGTCAAAGACGTGAGCGACGCGGCCTTGTTCCTGTGCTCTGACGCAGCCTCCTACATCACCGGGCATACGCTGGTGGTTGACGGCGGCTCGTGGTTGACCGCCAGTCGTGCTGCGTTCGCAGCGCCATCTGACGGCGCCGGCGGCTGAGCCGGCTGGCGCTGCGTGGCTTCGAGCAGGTCTGCCGTGTCGGGGTCTGTCCTGTGTGTTCACTGCGACACGGTCTTCGGCGCCATCGGGGTTGAGCGGACACGCTGTGCTGGCGTTCGGGTGTCGGTTTCCCGACGCCCACGTGCCAGCGAACCGTCGAACCGATCACCGAAGGACCCGTGTTTACGGCCCGCTCAACGACCAGACCCGCGTTTCACGCCGTCGTTCGTCGCGGGCGCTCCGAGCACTGGATGGAGCATGCGGGTTGGTCCGAGTCTTGCCCAACGAGAGAGGCATGCTGAGACCGACGCAGCAGAACCAGGCCGCGACCACGTTGCGCCGCAGTCACCGCAGTGCCAAGCGGCTGCGAGACGCCGCCGCGCCGGACACGATCGAGAAGCTGACGGCCGAGCTGGAGCGGTACAAGCAGCGCCTTGAATCGTCGCAGCGGGAGTTTCAGCGTGTGGCCATGACGGACCCGCTGACCGGGTGTCACAACCGCCGTTTCTTTGACCAGATCATCGACCGTGAGGTGCAACGGCACGCCCGCTACAACATCCCGCTCACGTTGGTCTTCGTTGACGTGGATCGATTCCAGTCGATCAACGACGATATGGGACACGCGATGGGCGACCGTCTTGTGCAACATGTCGCCAGCCTGCTCCAGCGCTATGTGCGAGGTTCCGACTATGTCTTCCGCTGGGGCGGCGATGAGTTCGTGGCGCTCATGTCCTGCACCGAGCGCGAGGGCGGGAGCCAAGAGCGCGAAGCTCAAGGCAGGGTTCGATTTGTCCGTGCAAGGGTGGGCCCTTCCACCCGGCCTCGGACTCAGTGTCGGGTGCGCCGAACTCGGCCACGCCGCTGGGAATATCGAAGCGCTACTCGAGGAAGCCGATGCGCGCATGTATGCCGACAAGCACCGTCGACAAGCGCCACTCGGCCCTCACCACGTGACGGAAACCGGCCACGCAACGGGTGCGACCGCCTGACGCCCCACGCGGCACTCGCCGGTCACCGACCCCAACTCCGCGCCCGGACCGCGGGCCCCCGACCTAGGAGGGTGTTAAAGACCGATGTGGCGCGGTTTTCGGGGCGCGGCGCCCAGCTGGCTAGGCGCGACGAGGGAGCAGGCAGGCGGCCGCCCCGCCCGGCCGGGGGTGACCGAGGAAGCAACAACGCCAGATGGGATGCCCCGCCCGAAAACCCCTAGCAGCCCGTGGTAGAAGTCGCGCGTCGCACCGAGAGCGGCGCTGGACCGGTCGGGCAAGGCGAGAAGAGGGAAAATGCCGGCAGTATTTGACCGATGAACAACGCAGATCGGCCGGATTCAGCGTCGGTCGAATGCAGTGGGACTTCTACCACGGGCTGCTAGCGCCAGCGGAAGTCCACGCGTACTTCACTGCCCTCCGGAGCCCGTGGATCGGGCGGCTCAAGCGTGTAGCTGAATCCCGCGTCGGGGATGTCGGCCCCCCCGAAGGGAAGCGTGGGGTTCTGGTAGCGGTTTGGTCGTTCGTCGGTGAAGGCGCTGACCGCGACGAAGGGCGATGCCGATTGCCGGCTCATGACACCGTCCTGCGGGCGATACACTTCCAGGCCGCCGGCGAAGTCCTCAATCGCGAAGGGAGCATCGGCGGAGTGCATGCCGCGTAGCGCTCGGTCATACAGTCGATACTGTGTCTGGCCGTCGCGGATACGCAGGTCAAACAGACTGCCGCCGGACTTGCGTGCGCGCCGCTCGGGACCGGGGAGGAATTCGTTGATGATGGTGTAGCCATACATCAGGGGCCGCCCGTCCCAGCGCAACCGCTCCATCGCCGGTTCACCGTCGACCAGGACCTCTGCGCACCGGGCCGTATCCTCTGGGGCGACGTCGGTCGAGTAGTAGGACGGCCGGCGCTGGAAGCACATGGCGTCGACAAAACCGTTGCGGAGCAGCGGCTGCGCCGCGTCGTCGAACTGCCAATGGGTCCACCCGTCAGCGGTCTGAAAGTACTGCTGCGGCAGGCCGGGGATCGCGAACTCCTGCGGGTTGGCATCCACCACGAGCAAGAAGCCGCGTCCAGGCCCGGTTTCGGACGGCTCGTTCTGGCTCCACAGATACTCGCCGTTGTAGTACCACATTACCACCCCTGGACGGTAGTTGACGTTGATGGCCGACATTTCCCCGTCCCGATCCGGAAAGAACGTGAAACCGGGGTGGGATAGCGCCCGGTCATAGTTCTCGACGGTCTCGAACGCGCGATACGGGTCGCGGTATTCCAACAGGTAGAAGTGCGGCACCGCCAGCTGGTGCCGTCCCGAGGACAGCGTAAAGCCCTGGGCTTGCCACCCGGTCAGGTCGGGGCCCTCGAAGTCGTCGCGGAAGCCGATGGCGGGAATCGAAATGTTGTCGAGCAACGCGCCATCCTCGACCGCCGCCATATCGGTGAAATAGGTGAAGCGCACCCTCACCTCGCGGCCCCGGTAATGGCTCAAGTCGAACTCTGCCTCAATCCACTGTGCCGCCTCGCAGGGGTCCGCCGTGTCGGCGCCGACTCGGTCTTCCGCGAGCGTGCGCGCCGCGCTGGGATCGCAGCCGCGCGCGCGTTCCACCTTGCCGTCGCCGTCCAGGTCGCCACTGCGCCCGGTGAAGCCGGGGGAGGACCCGGCCCCCTCATGCCCCTTGACCGATGGCATGACGCTCTGTTTGTCGTCGATGGCGCCCTTGTCAGTGGGCATGATGCGTCGAAATGGCTCGCCCGCACCGGCGACCTCGACGTAGAGATAGTCCCACTCCGCTTCGATGACGAACCAGGCGTCCACGTTCATCACCACCGGAGCCGTGGCGGCGACCCCGCTGAGGTCAAACGTACGCGCCAGGGTTCGATTCATGTTGTTCCCTTGGCCCGAGTAGACGGCCTGCGTGCCGTGCTCGGCCCTCAGCGGTCCCATCACGATGTCGCGCACCTTGGGCGGCAGAATCACCATGGCGGCGTCACACAGGCCATCCGTGGACGCGTGGCCGGCCTCACCGCTCCAGTCGTTCATCGTTTTCAGATACAGCGACCCGGTGCGCGGGCCGCCCAGGTCGCCCGGTCGCACGACGCATGGTTCCAACCAACCCAGTACCGTGCGCGACCAGGCGCTCAACTCCTGTGGCTCTGGTGACGCGGTGCTCGACATGGCGTCCCAGGACGCGGTGGAGTTGTTGGTCGCCCTCGCATAGATGTCCGGCAGCCCCAGAGAGTGGCCGAACTCGTGAATGAACGTGGACGGCTCTGTGTACTCGGACTGCATGTTGTAGTCCAGCACCCACATTCCCGTGCCGATGTCGGCCCCGCCGCGCACGTTCATGCGGCCGTCCACCATCGGACCACTGTCCAAGTTCTGGCTCAGTGCGAAGCGGTGCGGCCAGATCCGGTCCGCGCAGTGCTGCTCGGTCTGGGTCAGCCCGAAGAACGCGTCGGATGCGGCATTGGTATTGAGCTTTTCACCGAGCTTGTACAGACCCTGACACGACGATTGGCCCTTGCCGGCGACCACAAGAATGAAGTGGTCAAGGTAACCATCGGGTTCGTCGCGATCGTCGTCTTCGTCAAAGTCCTGCGGATCCCACTGGTCGTAGTCCTGCCAGGGGAAGTCGGGCTCTGCCGTCGTGGCCGCCTGTAGCGCGTCGATGACCAACTCGCTCGCGAGCTCGTCGTTGCGCCAGCTGCCGTCCGAGTTTTGCACTGGCCGACCGTAGTGGTGTAACGGCTGTTCGAGTTCCACGACAGGAAAGATGTCTCCCGTGACGTTGTAGCGACCGCGTGACTGATGCCAGTAGTAGTGCGACAAGGTGCCCGGTTCGGGGTCTTCGGGGCCGCCCGCGAACAGGAGATCCTGGAAATAGGCCCGGTTCTTGTCGTCCTGGGCCGGATCGCCGGCAAAGCGGTCGTAGCCGGTGTCGGCAAACCGTACCGGCAGGATCAGAAGTCTGTGAGGCCGTGTGCGTGGGGCGAGCACTGGCTTGATGGAGTCAGATTGGATCTGGGGATGGCCCAGTTGGTCGAACCGGAATTGTGCCAGCGACTCCACCATCGCCTGGGTGGGGTCCTGCTCGCGTGTCTGGCGACCGGGCTGCCCACCCTCAGCCAGCCCGGCCTGCGCGATCAGGACCATCGTCAGCCAGGAGATCGCCTTCGCCGTCATCGGCGTGGCCGGGGCGGCGCTCACTGCTGGCCCCCCGCAGCCGCCGGCGGCGCCCCGACAGGGGCCGGCCTCTGGTCGTAACCGCGTGCGACGTGGCGCTGGCGCACCTCGACGGCACCAAGTGTGTCCACGAGCATCTGCACCGCTTTCTCGCTGTCACCGGCTCCGCAGTAGAACAGATCGGCGGCAAAGTAG
>Ga0310124_10001675_pt1 | contig 15333 bp, 13 predicted proteins | sample CB11b_AW_Bot5_MG_FD_203507 | JGI IMG/M metagenome (GOLD analysis project Ga0310124, IMG submission 203507) | Marine microbial communities from Western Arctic Ocean, Canada - CB11b_AW_Bot5 | ecosystem: Environmental > Aquatic > Marine > Oceanic | place: Canada: Western Arctic Ocean | collected...
CGAGCGCGACGGTTTCTCAGGCGCGCAGCAAGCAATTCAAGACGCGAACTACGAAACGAAAGTTGTGTCGTTGCAGCAAGAGGCCGAAGTTCCCTCGGACTGCACGCTCGTGGTGCTGCCCGGCCCGGAAGCGGACTACCTGCCACCCACCGTTGCAACGCTCAAGCGGTACGTCGAGGGCGGCGGACGCGCTCTCGTTCTTCTCGATCCCGGCAGCAGTCCAGCGCTGGTCGAAATGCTTGCTGGCTGGGGTGTTCGCGTACGAGAAGAAACCGTGATCGATTTGTCGCCGGTCGGCCAGTTCTTCGGGGGCGGGCCTTTGTCACCGCTGGTTGCCGAGTACAACGTGCATCCAATCACCGACCCGATGCGTAACACCGCCAGCTTGTTCCCCTTGGCTCGGGGCGTGGACGCGGGTGATGCCGTCGAAGGCTGGGATGTACAAGAACTTTTCAGCACGACGGAGAGCTCCTTTGCCACGGCCGAGTTGACAGTGGAAGAGGGTGAGTTGGTCCGGGACCCGGCGTCGGAGCGACAGGGTCCCATTACACTCGCCGTTGCGGCCACCCACGACGTTCCGTCGGATGCGGCGGGCTCTGGCGAGGCTAATGAAGAAGAGTCGGATACAGACAGCGTGGAAGATGGCGACGACGAGGCCGGGGAATCGGACGAGAACGAGGCGCGGGTCGTCGTGGTGGGCTCCTCGCGATTCACCCGCAACTATGCGCTGGGCCGAGGCGGCAATCGCGACCTGTTCCTCAACATGTTGAACTGGTTGAGTTCCGACGAGGACCTGATTTCGATTCGCCCGAAGGATCCGGAGAACACACCGTTAAACATCTCGCAGTCCCAGATGAAGCGCTTGTTCCTGTTCAGCGTCATCGGACTGCCGCTGGTGATCATCCTGTTCGGCATCCGCGTTTGGTGGGTCCGCCGCTGAGGGCCGTGAAAAAATCGGGGACAGTCCACGGCGCGCCGCATACGGGCCTGGCTACTAGCGTGGTTAGCTGCTCGGTGCTTGGTGCAGTCCCCATTTTCCCCCGTCTGACGTTCTTCCCGTTGAAGATGCGCAGGGAGGCAAGACTATGAACCCCATGAGGCTTCTGATCGCTGTCGGCGTGCTTGCCGCGCTCGGCGGATTCGTTTACTGGAGCGAAGAGAACCCGCCGGTGTTGGACGACGAAAAGACGCCGCTTGTCTCTCTCGAAAAAGAAGATATCCGCGCTCTCACGGTGGAGCGGCCCGGGCACGACACGATCACTGTTGTTCGGGGTGAGGACGACGAGTGGAAGTTCGCGCCGCCGCTTGCGATGCCCGCGAATGAATCGTCTGTCGACCTGCTGCTGAACAACCTCACGCCGATGAACTCGGACCGTGTGGTCGAAGAAGAGATCACCGATTGGCGGCCCTTTGGCGTCGAAGGTGAAGCCTGGTCGTTACGCGTGGACGTGACAGCCAAGAAAGAGGACGAAGACGAGAAGACTTACCGCGTGATCTTCGGCAACGATACGCCGACGGGTTCGGGCGTCTTTGCGCGCCTCGAAGGTGATCCGCGGCTATTCACGGTTTTCAACTACGTCAAGAGCGGCTTCGAAAAGGAAGTCTTCGACCTGCGCGAGAAGAAGCTGCTCAAGGTTGACCAAGATAAGAGTTCGCGCGTCACCGTCAACATCGGCTCGCGTTCGATCGAGTTCGGCAAGAGCGGCGACAACTCCTGGCAGATCCTCAAGCCCAAGCCACTGCGGGCCGATAACTTCACAGTGGGCGACCTGACGCGGTCGGTCTACAACGCCGAGATGGTCTCGGTCCTCGAAGAGGACGAACTTTCCGGCAAGTACTCCTTCGCGCGGCCCTACGTCACCGTCGAGGTGGTGGATGAGGCGGGCGCGCACACGCTCACCATCGCGAAGGATGGCGACGACAAGTATTTCGCCAAGAGCAGCGACCTAGGTGGCATCTACGAGGTCTCATCGACGCTGCCGGAGGCGCTCGACAAGCCGGTGGACGACTTCCGCAACAAGAAGCTATTCGACTTCGGCTTCGTCGACCCGGGGAGCATTCAGTTACGCGACGGCGATACGCGCCTGACGATCGCCAAGAAGGAAGACAAGTGGCTCCTCACGTCCGGCGGAGATCGAGAGTTGGATGCGGAAAAGGTCCAAACCCTGCTCGATGCCTTGCGGGGGCTGACGGCCAAGGAATTTACTTCCGACGAGCAGGCGGACCAAGCGAAGTTCGGTCTGGGCGCCCCGACGATCGAAGCTGAGGTACAAGTGGGCGAAGGCGGTAAGGACAAGGTTCTCCTTACCGATCCGGTGGCCGAGCAGGTGTATGGCGCAATCGCGGGCCAGCCCAGTACCTACGAACTCGAAAAGGGCGACGCGGAGAGCCTGCGGAACAGTATCGCCGATGTCATTGCCGAGGACGAAGAACCAGCCGCTGACGAGGAAAGCGAACCCGAGTCCTAGACTGGTCGCTGTCTCGCTGTAGACTGGCCTTGCGTGAGTTCAGGCCACTGCTTTGCCCGCGCGGTCGTCGTCATTCTCGCGGGTGTGGCCACCGGCATCGCTCTGCTAGAGCTGCTGTTCGGTGGAAATCGTCTCAATCCGCTATCCGTCCCGATTGACGTAGATCTTCGCTTGGACGTTAGCGAACTGTACAGCGGCGAGGAGCCGACCGTGCGCTATCGGCGTGACCGATTCGGCTTCGCCCCTCTCTTCCCGCTGGATCACCAGACGCGCACGATCCCGAATACCAACTAGAACGCCGCGGTTCTAACGAGTCGCAGTCCGGGAAACGTTCATGAGAGCGGCCTGCGAATCGGAAGGAATCGGGTCCGGGTGTTTCGATACCCTTCCGCCAAAGGCCTCGTCAATCGAGATATTGCTGTTCTCAAGCGTGCGGCCAGTCGACAGGTCAAGACCGATCTTGGCCTTGATGTAGTTGTTCTGAGAGCGAATCTCGTCGGTCCGTGAGAACGCCAAGTCGCGCTGTACTTGAACGATCGCGAAGATCGTCGAAGCGCCCAGATTGAACTTCTTCTGTTCAGCGTCCAGAGTTTTCTCCTGCAACACGCGAGACTTCTGCGCGGCCTCATACTGAGCGCGCGCTTGCCGTAAGGCGATCACAGCGTCCTGGACCTCGCGGCGAATGACGTTCTCCGATTGGCGCACGCGAATCTCAGCTTGACGCCTTTCAATCAAAGACGCCGCCAAGTCGGCCTGGGCCTGGCGGTTCTTAAGAGGAATCCGCAGTTGCACGCCGATCTGATAGTCGGGAAAGTTTCGACGGAATGCCTGGGCCATGCTCGTGCCCAACCCGCCGAGAAAAAACTCCGAGGGTACCCGGACCTCCTGCCCAGGGAGCGTCTCGAATAGGTCATTCACCTGGCCTGCGAGACCGTTGTTCGTGAAGTCTCCCACCAAGTTGAGCTCAGGTTTGAGCGAATTACGCACGCCCTTGAGGTTGATGTCGCGGTTCGTCAACTGCATCCGGCTCTGGATGATCTCGGGCCGCGCCTTCAGCGCGAGAACCATCAAATCCTGGATCGGGTGGATCTGCTCCGTAGCTGGCACGTCGATGCGGTCCGTAGGAACAATCGTGGCTTCCAGCACGAACGGACTCTGCAAACCGTTCTTGCTGATCGCGTTCTTCAGCACGTTCTCCTGCTGCTGAACGTTCGTGGTGGCCGCCGTCAGGTTCTGCTGTGCGGTGGCCACTTCGGCCTCGGCGCGGATGATCTCGATTGGCGCCAACGTTCCGATCTCGACGCGGCGCTTGTTGTCCTGGTAGAGTTTCTCGGCCCGTCGCAGATCTTCTTCGCGGCCACGCACGTCCGCAATAAACGTTACGAGATCCCAGTAGAGGTTTTGGACTTGAGCTACCGTCGAGATCACCTGTTGCTTGAATGCCAAGTCGGAGATCTCTCGGTTGTTCTTGGCGACGCGGATGATACGTGAGTTGAGACTGCGGCCGAAGCCCTGGATCAGCGGTTGCGTGAAGTTAAGGCTGATGTTGCTCGCTATACTAGGATTGAAATTGCTGCGGCGGCTGTTAGTAAGGCTTCGGCGATTGTTCCAACCGATCGAGCCCGTAGCGCCCGTGAGGAAGCCCTTGCGCAGCGTGATGTTTGAGTTGCTCGTTTCACGGATGAACGTGTTGGTACCCGTAACGAAGTCGCTGGTCTGAGGATTGCTGAAGTGCCCCCAATCAATGCCGCCCGTGATCCGGGGGTCGAGATTGGGTACGGCTGTTCCGAAGAAGGTGCTGGCGTCACCCACGGCGGCCGTTCCCTGACCGCCGCCGCCCGCCCGCGCATCAATACCGGTGACGTCGCCTCCGCGGCCGCCTCCCCCTGAGGCGGACTGCCCCGTCGATAGCGTGCTGATCTGCGTCTGCACGCCGCGCAGTTGGCCACCCGAGTTAGCGCGCAGGATGTCGGTGTCGGCCTTGAGCGGTTCGTAGCGCGCGTAGGCGATATCGAGATTGTTCTCAACCGCCAGCGCGATGGCGTCCGCCAAAGAGAGATAGATCTTGCCGTCGCGCATCAACTGGTCGAGACGAGGGGAATTCGCGAAATCCACCGGGGCCGGCTCAGGAACCTTGTAGACATTCGTAAAGCTCCAGCCATTGCCGATCTGTGTATAGTCAACGGTCTGACCCGGAGCCGGCTCTTGCGCCCAGATTGGTGGAGGCAAGAGGCTCAGGGAGAGGATAAAGACAAGAGATCTCTGTATTAGGTTCATCAAAGCATTCTCCGATGCATGCGGACGCCATCCAGAGCAGACGCGATCAAACTGAGTTCGGCCGGCTCCGCTCCGCGAATTCGCTCTCTCTGCTGCTTGTGTTGCGACCCTGCAAGGGGATTTGCAGGCATAGGTTGGAGGAAGTTCTTTGTTATCCTAGCACTGCGCGGATTGCCACACAATTCCCACGCCTTTAGAGACGCCTCTGACAATGGAAAGGTTAGCGGTCCCTCTCAACCTTTCTCGCCTCGCCACTCTCTGATTTTGGATGCGCAACTTCAAAGCAACGCTCACCTACGACGGAACGGACTTCCATGGTTGGCAGATACAGCCGGACCGCCGCACCGTGCAAGGGGTACTGAAGAGCGTAGTCTCTGAAATCGAAGCCTGCCCTGTGGATGTGCAGGGCGCGGGCCGGACTGACGCCGGCGTGCATGCGCTGGGTCAGGTCGCCTCGTTCGCGCTCAACAACCCCATGCCCGCTGCGAATCTCTGGAAGGCGATGAACCGGTTGCTCCCAGCTGATGTGCGGGTTGTCTCGCTCGATCCGGTTCCTTCCGGCTTTCACGCCCGGTACACAGCGACCGGCAAGCTCTATGAGTACCGAATCTGGCGGGACGATATCTGCCCGCCATTCGATGTCAAGTACTTCTGCCATCATCCCTATCCGCTCGACGAGCCGGCGATGTGCGAGGCGGCGGAGGCCTTCACGGGGCGGCACGACTTCCGTTCGCTCGCGGCGGCAGGGGGTGGCGACGTCGAATCCACCGTTCGGACGATCTTCTCGTCCACACTGCGGCGCGGCCAAGGGCGGTTGATCTACCAAGTACGTGGCGATGGATTTCTCTATCACATGGTCCGGAACATCGTCGGCACGTTATTTGAAGTGGGCCGTGGGCGGCTCAAGGCAGACGAGATCGTGGCAGTCCTCGACCAGAAGCAGAAGTCAGCGGCGGGCGCTACCGCCCCGGCAAAAGGCCTGTTTCTTGTCCACGTCGAATATCCGGACCTTGTGCCCGATGCGCCGGAACCGATCTGATTTGCTACACTTAGCGCCGACCTGCACGGAGGTGCGGCAAACATAACCATGAGCACGACACGTAGAACTTTCATGGCGGTAACGGCGGGCGCGGCAGCCTGGAGTTGCGGCGGACCATCAACCCCCACCGAGTTCAGCCGGTTCGTCCGCTACGAACATAGCGGCGAGATCGTCTTCGGTGGCCTGGACGGCGAAACGATTTATCCTATCGAGGGCGATTTGTTCGGCAGCCGAACGCCCACAGGCGAGAGCCTTCCCCTCAGCGAGGTAAAGCTGCTCTATCCCATTGAGCCGACGAAAGTGCTCGCGCTGGCCGGAAACTACATGAGCCATCTGGGCGAGGGCCGCGAGCCGCCCGATCACCCCGAGCCCTTCTATAAGCCGATCACATGTTTGACGAATCCGGGAGATCCGATTGTCTTTCCGAAGGGCGCCCAAGACGTTCACTACGAAGCAGAGTTCGTGATCGTGGTGGGGAAGAAGGCAACCAAGGTTTCGGAGGCCGAAGCGCCCGACTACATTCTCGGCTACACCTGCGGAAACGATGTGAGCGAGCGCAACTGGCAGAATGGCACGATCGTCGGGAAAGAGAACAAGGACTTGCAGTGGTGGCGCGGCAAGGGCAGCGACACCTTCGGCCCCATGGGCCCGGCGATCGCGGTCGGCCTGGATTATGCGAAATCGAAGATCCAGCTTCGTCTCAACGGTGAGGTCAAGCAGGAGCAGATGCTCAGTGACCTGATTGAGAACCCGGCGGAGACCGTCAGCTTCATCAGCCAAGCCGTGACGCTCCTGCCGGGTGACGTGATCTTCACGGGGACCCCCGGCAGGACCAGCCCGATGAAAGCAGGCGACGTCGTGGAAGTCGAAATCGACGGCATCGGCATTCTTCGCAACCCGGTGGCCGGATAACAACCGCCGGCGGAGCTTCCGCTACGCCGGCCGGCTTCTTACAATGAGTTCCCTAGGAAGTGATTTCTCCAAAGTGATTCACCTGTGAATACATCTCGCAGAACATTCTTTGCCGCTTTAGCAGCGGGAGGTACAGCTATGGCCCAGTCAGGCTCGGGTTCCGACTCCGTGACCCACTACGTCCGTTTCGAAAAAGGGGGGACAACCTCTTACGGCATCCTCGATGGCGACTCGATCCAGCCGGTCGAGGGCGACCTGTTCGGCGATCGAACGCCGAGCGGCGACCCGATCCCTCTCAGTGACGTCAATCTCCGGTACCCCTGCGAACCGTCGAAAGTCTTGTGTGTCGGGCTCAACTACAAGAGCCACATCGGCGAACGGGCAACGCCCAAAGTTCCCGAAATCTTCTATAAACCGCCCACGGCGTTACTTGACCCAGGCGGAGAGATCAAGATCCCAGCCGGCGCGAAAGATGTTCACTACGAAGCTGAGTTCGTCATCGTCATCGGCAAAGAGGCGAAGTCTGTCTCGGTCGACGATGCGCCAAATCACATCTTCGGCTACACCTGCGGCAACGACGTCTCCGACCGTAACTGGCAGAACGGCACCAAGGGCGACACGAAAGACGTCCAATGGTGGCGAGCCAAGGGGGCCGATACGTTCGGACCGCTCGGACCGTCGATCGCCACGTCCATCGATTACGACAAGGCTCGCATTCAGCTCCGATTAAACGGCGAAGTCAAGCAGTCACAGTTGGTGAGCGACTTGTTGTTCGGGCCGGCCCAGATTGTCAGCCACGTCAGCCATTACGTCACACTCACGCCGGGCGACGTGATCTACACGGGTACGCCCGGTAGTACGAGCCCAATGAAATCCGGGGACGCCGTCGAAGTCGAAGTTGACGGAATCGGCATCCTCGAAAACACGGTCGGCGAGGGCTAGAAGCCCCGCAAAACCTTGTGTTGCTTTTAGATACGGTGTTCGGCCCCCAATTTCCGTAGGAATGGTAGGGTTGGAGTAGGGCTAAACACGCCCTAGTGCATATTCCTCGCCGTTCTGGAGCGAAACACGGAGGGTCGTAGGCCGTTGGGACTGGGTACGATCACATTGGGTGGGATCAGGTAAGTCGACGTGTCCACCCAATCGGACGAAATCCCCCTGTTATGAGAAGCATCGCCGCCATCGGTCTTGTCCTTGCTCTGGCCGCGGCCCCAATGTGGGCGCAGTCTGCCGGTCAACCACCTGTCGAGGCCTGTAAACCAGGTGACTTTACGGTCATCGGCTACCCCAATGAAGTGGGTCCGAAAGCCGGCGGCAGGTTCATCGTCAATATCGAGAAGGGCTTCCGCAACGGGTTCCTGACGACGGAAGACGTCTGGATTCCTTCGATCAATAGCAGTATCGAGCGCTGGAACGGGATCGGTGGCGCGAACTGGACGTTCGAGAATCGCGGCCTGACCGACAATCTCGCTGATTTTGAGGACGGCGAAGTTACGATCGCGCCTTGTGGCGGATTGTTCCCCTGTCCCGGACCGCCGCCGAATCGGCCGCCGACGCCCCCCGTCCCTAACTTCCATCCCGTATCGCCGGCCTTTAACACCACGGTCGCGGTAACGCTGATCGTTACTGACAAGACCACTGGCAACGGTGTTGCGGATTCCGACATCTTCTTTAATCCGACGCTGCCGATCAGCACCAGTCCGCGAGAGGACCAGATTGATTTCGAGTCGGTCCTCGGCCACGAGCTAGGCCACGCCCTAGGGCTTGGACACAACGACAACTGCGTCGTCGGACCCACGATCATGGAGTCCCTCATCGACACCGGCCAGATCGGGCGAGACCTGTCCGCGTCCGAACACGAGGGAGTTCGCTTTCTCTATCCCGCCGACACCTCCCCCGCGGTGCGTATCTTCGAACGAGATCGAGCTCTGCGGTTTGACGCCGTCGAGGGTGGCCTCGCGCCGTTTCCGCGGGTCGTATCCGTCTTCGGACCGGGAGGCAAGCGTTGGGTTCCAACGATTACAGCCGGGGACTCAAAGGGTGCCGAGTGGGTTTACGTCACCCCGGACGGTGGACCCTTTCCCGGCGAAGGCACGATGGAAATCAGCGTGGACGCAAGTTCCCTGGCACCGGGCGCCTACGACGCCACGATCGACGTAAACCTCGAAGGTCATCCCGGTCCTCCGGTCAGCATCGCGGTTGAACTCGTCGTTGTCGGGGAAGATGACCCAGGAGGATTGCTGCCCTTCCTGACGCAGGCCGGTCTAGCCAACGGAGCGAATTTGCAATCCGCTCGTCTGGCGGGCGGCTCGCTCTTTACGATCTTCGGCGCTTCGATGGGAACGACGGTGGCCCAGGCAACCTCCGTTCCCCTCGCGACAACGCTCGGGGGTGTACAGGTTCTCGTCAACAACAAACCGGCGGCGCTTCTCTATGCCTCGCCGACACAGATCAACGGTCAGATTCCTCCCGGCACGACAATTGGGCTGGGCGGCATCGTCGTGCGCAACGGATTTGGCGACTCGGCTCCACTTTCGATGCGCATCGACCCAGCGGCTCCGGAACTGTTCCTGGTGGGCAACGGGGATGCGCTCATCCTCAACCAGAACGGGACCGTAAACTCGGCTTCGAACCCGGCGCCGGCCGGTACCACCGTGAGTATCTTTCTGACGGGCCAAGGTGCGGTGGCTCCTCCCGTAGGCGCGGGACGGCCCGCTGCGGTGAACCCTCTCTCACAGGTTATTGCGATCTCCACGGCGGAGATCGATGGACAGGACGCAAATCTACCTTTCCTCGGGCTGGCTCCCGGTTATGTCGGGCTGGCGCAAGGCAATGTGGAGGTACCCGCGGGGGTTACCGGACGCGTCAGCATTCGCATTCGTATAGGAGAGATCTGGAGTAATGTCGGATTCCTCCACGTGAACTAGGCCATGGCATCGACTTCGATTCGCGTCACTTCATTTCTGGCCCTGTTGGCCGTATCGACCTTCCCGGTGGCGGCCTCGACGGTACTTCCTGTCGATTTCGCCGAGCTTAGCGAGACGGCGCACCACGTGATCGCCGGTGAGATCGTTGAGATCACGCCGTCGCGCAACGAGCAAACCGGACACATCTATTCCGACGTGGCGATCCTCGTTTCGCATTCCAGCCCCGGTGCACTCGCCGGACACCGGTACACGTTCCGCATGATCGGTGGCGAGATGGATGGCAAGACCCTGTCGATTGCCGACTTCCCACAACTGAAACTGAACGAGAAGGTCGTCCTGTTCCTACACGACACGACCTCGAGCGTCTTCGGCCCCACGATCGGTTTGTGGCAAGGAGTCTTCTTCGTCGACGAAGACGTCGCGGTCGCCGATCACCTCTACCGCCCCGTAGTCGGCGTAAAGAAGGGCCAGCTTCTCCGCGGAGCGAAGTCCGCCGGTAGCGCGGCCGGCATGAGCCTTGACGACTTCTTCGCGGAAGTCGGGTCCCACCGCTAGACTCGCCCTTATCTTCCCCGCTATACAGGCAACGCTGGTACGTAGTACACGTGCCGTGCCAAGGCCCCAACGGGGTCCATAGATGATTCAACAGTGGGCTGACAGCTCCGCGCCATTGCAGCCGTTTCCCGCCAACACCTACAATCGGGGCATGAGCTTGAAGATCGCCGATCGCGAGTTTTCATCGCGTTTGATTGTCGGAACCGGGAAGTATCGCAGCTTTGAAGAGATGGCCCGCTGCCATGAATTGAGCGGCGCCGATTTCGTGACCGTGGCCGTGCGGCGGGTCAACCTAACCGACCGCTCGAAAGAGTCGCTGCTCGACTATATCGACCGGGAAAAAATCTTTCTGCTTCCCAATACGGCCGGTTGCTACACCGCCGATGAGGCGATACGCGCCGCTCGCATGGCCCAGGAAGTGGGTCTGTCGAACTGGGTAAAGCTCGAGGTCATCGGTGATCAGAAAACGTTGTTCCCTGACAACGAGGGGCTGCTTGAAGCAACAAAAGTCCTCGTCAAAGAAGGGTTCATCGTGCTGCCCTACACGAACGACGACCTAATCTATGCGCGCAAGCTCATTGACGCGGGAGCAGCCGCGGTCATGCCGCTCGCGGCGCCCATAGGGTCGGGTCTCGGTGTGCAAAACCACAACAACATTCGCATCCTGCGGGAGAGGATCACGGAAGTGCCGCTCATCATTGACGCGGGAGTCGGTACGGCTTCCGACGCTGCCGTTGCCATGGAGTTGGGTGCGGACGGAGTCCTGATGAACACCGCGATCGCCGAAGCCGACGAGCCGGAAAAGATGGCGCTCGCCATGAAGTTCGCTGTCGACGCCGGCCGCCTGGCCTACGAAGCCGGCCGCATGCCGATGCGGTCGTATGCTTCCGCTAGCAGTCCGCTCGAAGGCGTGGCGCGTTAGCCCCAACCCTTTGCTCGTTCACTCTTTATCGGGAATCTTGACGACGATCTCGCCGGGTTTGGCCCAGCCTAGATCCTGGCGCGCAATCTGCTCGACCGCTTTGCCGCCGGGTGCCAACTCTTTGATGGCCGTCTCGATCCGGTCGTTCTCGTCTTCGAGTTGGCGGACCGCTTCTTCCATCTGGCTTTCCTTGTCCCACGAGTCGGTCAGGTCAACCAACGCCTCGTAGCCACTTAGCCAGAAGAACCCTAGGAAACCTAACAACAGCAGCCCGAACCGCAACCAGCGGCGTGCTTTGTTCCGCTGTAACTCGTTCGGCACTCATTCAAATATAGCCTATGTAGCGCGGGCAACAGTTCTATTTCAGTAAGATCGGAGTTTGCTGTCGAGGCCTGAAGGAGGCGTTCGTGACTGACAAAGTCGTCGTTTACACCACTTGCGGAAACATTACCGAAGCCGAACTGATCGCGCGGAATCTCATCGATAACCGTCTAGCGGCCTGCGTGAACGTGATCCCCGGTCTCCTCTCCTATTACCGCTGGCAAGGCAAAGTCGAGAACGACACCGAACTGCTGCTGATGATCAAGACCGCCCGCGACCTGGTTGACCATGTGCGCGGCGCGCTCGAAGCCTTGCACAGCTACGACTTGCCGGAAATGATCGTGCTGCCTATTATCGATGGCTCGCCGAACTACCTGGAGTGGCTCGATCAAGAGCTTCAGCCCGAGGCGCCTCCCGAAGCTAGCTAGGCGAACAACGGGAGTTGCTTGCGGTTGGAACTGTGGGTGTGTCCACCCTCTCGCTTTGGAGGCAGCGCTTGCGGACGTAAACCCAACCCGTGAGCCCGGCGTATCTTGCGAACCCTCTCCCGGATCCACTTCTCGTAGTCTCCCCGCAGATAGGGCTCACGGCCATATCGCGCCTTGTATCGCTCGGCCAGCGACGGATAGTGCTTCTCAAGAAACGGGAAGAACTGCTTCTGTGCCGACGGCATCAGAAACAAAGTCCCGCTGGCGAAGTACTTCGCACCCGAGCCAACAGCCTCCGAGGCAATCGCGTCAAGGTTGGCAATCGAATCTGTCAACAGAGGCATGATCGGACTCACGAACACGCCGACATGAAGCCCAGCCGCCGCAAGCAAGGCAACGGCCTTGAGCCGCAAGTCCGGCCGTGGCGCAAAGGGCTCGAGCTTTCTCGCAAGCACCGTGTCGGTTGTGGTCACAGTGACGTTGATGCTGAGTTCGTTACGTGCATGGATTTTCTTCAAGAGGCCAACGTCTCTCGTGACAAGATCCGACTTCGTTGTGATCGATAGCGACCGCCCCTGTTGCTCCGCGAAGACTTCCAGGATCGAGCGAGTCGTCTCGAAGCGGCGCTCGGCGGGCTGATAAGGGTCGGTGCTCGTGCCGATCGCAATCGCGCCTTCAAGATGCCGGGACAACTCCTGTCGCAGAATCGCGGCCGCTTCCTGTTTGGAGTAAATCTTCCGCTCGAACAGGACGCCATCGGTCATTCCCATGAACTCGTGGGTGTAGCGGGCGTAGCAGTATTTGCAGCCCAGCTCGCAGCCCCGGTACGGGTTGATCGTCCACTGGAACGGCATGCCGCGGTTCGAGCAGCGATTGAGAACACTGCGGGTGGGCAGCTCGAAGTAGTCCGCTCGGGGTTTCGAGGCGAGCAGCGAACTTTGTTCGGCAAGACGCGCGATGCCGACGAGTTTCGAACTGGGTTCGAGGGCAAATAGCACGCTATATATTCGTCTTTTCTTCGCTATGCTGTCAAGGTTGAATTGTGCCCGATGAGGCGCTGAGTGGCACCGCGCCGGATCAGGGGGATGCTTCGGTCTCCGCCGCTGCTGCCGCGGCGCGCTCGTCCGCCGCATCCTGAGCCTTACGCATCATTTCTTCGAACTGTGTGTACGGCTGCAGAAATCGGGAATCGATATTAGCCGCCTCCCGAATATGAGCGAGCCCCGTTTCCCTGCGGCCCGCCGCGATCAGCGCCACGCCGATGCTGAAATGACCCTCGGCCGAGGAGGGGTTGATGCGCAAGGCTCGGACAAACGAAGTGACGGCGCGGGGACTGTCGCCCATCTGGTGCAGCGCGCTGCCGAGGTTGAAGTGCGCGGCGAACGAATCGGGCATGATGTCGAGCGCCCGGATGTACTGCGGTACGGCGGCGCTATAGTCTCCGCGGGAGGCATACATGTACCCCAAGTTGACACGCGCATCCGCATAGTCGGGGTTGATCTCAACTGCTTCCTTAAGGTGACGGATGGCCTCATCGGTCTCTTGTTTCGCTCCCAGTTCCGCGCCCAGGTTGTTGTGCGGAACCGCGTAGCGGGGCCGAAGATCGAGGGCGCGGCGATAGTGAGTGATCGCTTGATCCCGCTCCCCCGAGGCGGCGAGGGCGATACCCAATTGCGTGTGCGTCTCGGCGGAGTCGGGCTCAAGGTCAAGGGCGCGCCGAAGTTGTACAAGTGCTTCCGCATGCAACCCCTGGTTGACGAGTTCCATCCCCAGGTGCATCCTCGCGTCGGCGTAATCCGGATTGACCTCAATCGCGCGGCGATAGAGGCTGATGGCCTCCTCACGTTGCTGACGCGTGGCCGCGTTCTGGCCCATCAGATCCATGGTCTCCGCGTCGTCACCGAGCAGTTCCATGGCCTTGGCCAGTGTGCGCGAGGCTTCGTCGAGACGTCCGAGCCACGAAGAGAGCCGGGCAAGGTTCCGTAGTGCGCCGCCGTGCGCTTTCTGGTCGAGACGGCTTTCGACCTGTTCGCTCACCCGGGAAAGCGCCTCCTCATTCCAGCTTTCATCGGGTGACGCGATCTCCATTTCGTCAAGTGCCGCCAACAGCTCGACGGCCAGCGAGCGGTGTCCTGTAATCGTCGGGTGCACGTGGTCGAGGAATTCTTCCGAACCCGGGATGCCGTGCTCTGCCTGTTGCTCAACAAGCGTGTGAAAATCGACCACCTTGACGCCGTTCTCCGCCGCTGTTTTGGTTACGATTTGCCGGATCTCAGATAGCGCGCGCAGTGGACAAACGTCCTCTTCCAAGGCTCGTTCATAAGCCTGCTTGGCTTCCGGGTAGCGCCCCAGCGCGTAGAGCGCCCGCCCCCGGTGATAGTGAGCACCGGCATAGCGGTCGTCCAAGGCGACGACTTCGTCAAGCGCGCTGACGGCCTCCTCCCAGCGTTCGGTCGATACGGCCTGCAGAGCCTTCTCGAACAGCCCAACGACGCTGCGTTGGTCATCCGCGGCAAGACCAAGCCGGGGCTCGCTCTTGAAGGGCGGACTGTCTTTGAGATTCGACGCCGGCGTCACAAGCAGTACTTTCGCTCCGGCCGAGTCCGCGAGGTCGATCATCCGTCGCAAATTGAACCGGAAATGCTCCAGTGTCTGACGTCGCGCTTCCTCGTCTCGCCGATAAGCACTCGGGCCAACACTAGCGGCGAGGATGGTGTCCACTTCCGATTCGAGCACGGGTCTTTGATCCTCCACAACGGGAGGTTTGCCTTGGATGCGGCGTACAAGCTGATCACCGGCCGCGAAGACACGAGTCCGGCTCAATAGCCCCGCCGCCTCGGTGAGAGCGCGAGGCGTCTCGATTGAGTCGGGGTAGGTCCGCCGTTCCAAGAATTCGTTGTGCCCGGTGTAGATCACGAACAGGTCGGGGTCATAGTCGATCAACTCTTCCATCACGACCGCGACCCGGTAGCTCGCGTAGCTGATGCCGCCCGCGTTGATCACTTCCCATTTGCGGGAGTTGTCGGCGGCGGGCAGAATCTCCCGCAACCAACCACTGAACGATACATCGTCGCTGTAGGGGCGGCCGTAGGTCGTCGAGCCTCCCAGGGTGAAGGTCCGGTAGGTGCCAGACGGTTTGTTCCTCGCGAAGCGCTGACGATTGAACCAACGGCGCTTATTCGGCGCGGTGACGAGTTCGCCGGAGGCGGCTTCATCCTCGACAAACAGAGGGATGCTCGAAGCGAAACCCACGTATGGGTCTCGTTGCACGATCAGAGGTTCCACGCCGCCAAGCGCTAAACCCAACTCCAGTAGCACGAAGAACCCGGCCAGCGCGGCGGCGGCGAACAGGTACTTCTTGCGAGGTGAAATCGAGGGTCGCTCTTGGCGAGCGCGTCTTGTCCTACGCCTAGCCATAGAGCGTTGATTTTAGCGGTTCAGCGGCGTCTCACTGACACCATGATGCGCAGCCTGTCTAGGCGGC
>Ga0310124_10001677_pt1 | contig 15332 bp, 17 predicted proteins | sample CB11b_AW_Bot5_MG_FD_203507 | JGI IMG/M metagenome (GOLD analysis project Ga0310124, IMG submission 203507) | Marine microbial communities from Western Arctic Ocean, Canada - CB11b_AW_Bot5 | ecosystem: Environmental > Aquatic > Marine > Oceanic | place: Canada: Western Arctic Ocean | collected...
TGATTTATTACGAGGGTAATGAAACAGATGGTGGTAATGATACTGCATCAAGGTTTTTTGTACCTGAAAACAGCAAATTATATTTCAGTGCAATTGGCAATGTTTCACAGATTGAATGGAGAAACGTCTTGATAGAGGATACATGGCATTCCGTGGATTCACTTACTGAGATAGATGTAATGGATACTGATTTAGGAACTGGCAATCACACAATCTGGGTCCGGGCAGTTAGTTTAGATGGAATAAGTGCACCGATAACCATTCCTCTGAATGTGGGTGACCCCATTTCCAAGAAGAAGGAAGATTCACCTTCATTTTCGTTTGGTTTTGTGATTCTGGCTTCGTCAATGGTTGCTCTGTTCAGGTCGAATAAAAGGCAAGCCTAGCTTACCGGATTCCAAAAACATAATGGTTATATACACCTTTGACAGGGAAACATCATGTTAGAATTCAATGTGACTTTAACAGATAAACCCGGTGAGCTGGCTACCGTAGCTTCAGCTGTTGGTGACGGAGGAATCAACATACTTGGTTGTGTTGGTATGGGTCGTTCTAGTGCTTCTGTAACAATGGTTACAGATGATGAAGAGGCCACATCCAAGGTTTTGGAATCGATGGGTCGGAAGTTTGAGACTAATGAACTAATCCTTACGACATTGTCCAACAAACCCGGTGCCCTTGCTGAAATGGCCACAAAACTGAGTGAATCTAAAGTAAATATTGTTTCTTTGTATATTATGAAGATGGAACTGGATAGGGCCGATATAGCTCTGACTACAGACAACCCTTCAAAGACCAAGGAAATATTAGGGATTTAAAGTGAATGAAGGTTGATCTTCACGGTCTACCTTTGTCCGAAGCCAAAATCAGTGCCCAAGTTGCGGTTGGTGAGGCCTGGACTAATGCTATTTCCAGTGTTGAGTTGATACATGGCCATAATCTTGGTACGGCTATCAAGGATTATATTCAGCAATACGAAGGCCTTCGAAAAGATATCGAGAGTATATACCCTGAAGTTACAGCACTGAAATTGAGTGATAATGGTCTTGGTTCTACAATAGTAAGGTTTAAACGACACTAATTCTTCGCGATACATGGATTTTACATCCCTCATAGGAATGTCATTAGTTTGTGTCATGGGTGCAATGTCACCAGGTCCTAGTTTGGCGGTGGTTCTGAGGAACACCATTTCGGGAGGACGTACACAAGGTGTAATGACCGGAATAGGGCACGGTATTGGGTTTGGGATCTATGCCTTTATTGCGGTAATGGGTTTGTCAGCCCTTCTTCTGGCTAATGCGGAGATTTTTAATTTATTACAGTGGGCTGGTGCTGTGATTCTCATATGGCTGGCTTACAACATGCTTACCTATAGTCCATCAGGACCAGTTAAGGAACATGAAGGCAGTGGACGCAGGGGTTTCTCTGAAGGTTTTATGATTGCCTTCCTGAATCCCAAGATTCTTGTTTTTCTGGTTGCGGTTTTTAGTCAGTTCATAGATCCTGAAATGAACAATTCCGATCGTTTTATCATGGCTTTTGTGGCTGGAATTATAGACACAACTTGGTATGTTCTGGTGGCTACAGTTTTAGCAGGCACTTCTATCGTAGACAAATTGAGAGCAAATGCAGTCATTATTGATCGTTCAATCGGTACGGTTTTGCTTATGCTTGCGATATTACTGATTGTAAGAACATTGGATTTAGACATATCTTAATATCTAGCTTTTCCTAGAGTATCGAGTGCCCACCGAACATAAAGTGCAGTTTGCAGATTCATCGAATATGGAGCGAATATCTGATAATTCTATTGATCTTATGATTACTTCCCCCCCATATCCTATGGTTTCAATGTGGGATGAAATGTTTATTGATCAAAACAAAAAAGTTAACAAACTTATGGAGACTGGCAAATCTAAAGATGCATTTGAAGAAATGCATAAAAAGTTAGACACTATATGGGAAGAAACTTATAGAGTTCTTAGAGAAGGAGGCATTGCTTGTATAAATATAGGTGACGCAACAAGAACAATAAAAAAAGATTTTCAGTTATTCAACTCTCATAGTCGCATAATAAATCTTTGTTTATCTCTTGGATTTGTTACTCTCCCTTCGATAATATGGCGTAAGCAAACTAATTCTCCAAATAAGTTCATGGGCTCTGGTATGTTACCCGTAGGAGCTTATGTTACACTAGAGCATGAGCACATTATAGTTTTAAGGAAAGGTAAAAGGAGGATTTTTAATGATGAGAGCAGTAAGAAGGTAAGAAGAGAAAGCGCTTTTTTTTGGGAAGAAAGGAATAAGTGGTTTTCAGATATGTGGATTGATGTTAAAGGAACTAAGCAAAGTTTAGTAGATAATGATGTTAGAAATCGAAGTGCAGCTTATCCTTTTGAGTTAGCATATAGATTAATTAATATGTTTTCAATAAAAGGAGATACAGTACTTGATCCTTTTTTAGGTACAGGAACTACAACTATAGCTTCAATTTCTTCTGAAAGAAATAGTATTGGTTTTGAGATTGAAGAAGACCTTAGGAGTATAATAGATAAGAATATTTTGGAGTGTTCAGAGTTTTGCAACAAGTTTATTGATTTGCGGGTAAATAATCATAATGAATTTATTGAACAAAGGAAAGAGAGTGGTAAAGAGATAAAATATCATATTAAATATCATGATTTACCTTGTATAACTAAACAAGAAACTGAAATAAAAATAAGAAAAATTGGTAAAATTGAACTTAAATCCTCTAGTTTTTTGGTAACTTATAATGATAATTTCCAATCAAAATTAGAAACATAGTTTTGTGAATGTTTATGTTTTCTCTTTTTCATTAAATTCGGATGCATCCACTCGAATTCCATACGATGTTTTTTCATAATAAATAATAGGGCATTGGATTCCTTCTTGTAATGCAGCTTTATTTTTGTAACTATCTGGTTTTACAGAGACGGGCCAGCCTCCAAGATAGCCATCAATGCCTATGGCTTCATCTTCTGGTTTTGCTTGAGTTAAAGTCAGATTAAGACGTTTTGACATATGTTCAAGGATAGCACCTTGGTTCAGGAAACCATAGAATGTTTTATTGATAAGAAGATCATCAACCCATTTATCGATCATTTCTCTGTTGATATATTCCATAGCTTCTCGTAAATTTCTGATCATATCTTCGATTTTATCTGCAGCAATTTTATGTTTTCCAGGTTTTTTATGCGTATAAAATTCACGCCATTCCTTTATTGTCCGAGCTCCAGATTCTACAGTGAGGTCACTCATCTGACCTACAGTTTTGGGGTTAGTAGCTTTGGAATTGCTTCCCGCAAGATTGATTATTTGCGAGGTGTATTTTGGAAATTCTATTTCAGGGATATTAAGTGCTTTTTTGACAAGTTCTTTCTTTATTGTAAAGCGCATATTTCCATGAAACATAGAGGCTTGAAAAAGATATCAGGTATAATGGTCTATGCTTTTGCTAACTTTTCAATAGAGTTTATTGTTTTCCACACCCATATTGGTCCTACTATTGCAGACACTCCAATTGAGATTGCAATTGAGTACCAGATCCAAACAATATCATATCCATTATTTGCAAAGTAGTAAGCCAATGGTGCTGAAATCAGTAGAACTCTCAGAGCTGTAATGACTAGAACTGGCAGTCCTTGTCCTAATCCCTGCATAATTCTTCCACAAGGCATAGCTATGCCTACGAAGGGATATGCAAAGCAAAGTGTTCTTAGAGCTTCAATACCAATTTTCTCAATTATGGGATCATCTGTGAACAGGCCCATAATATGCGGTGCTGCAATGAAAACAATTAGCGATGCAGCGGCAACAATTGTGAAAGCCCTGCTAATACCGTAGACAATGATTTGCCTAACCTTATCTATTCTTTTGGCGCCTGTAAACATTCCAACCGTCGTTACGAGTCCTGTTGCAATTCCCATTATTGGCAGAAACATCAACATGTCAAGCCTACCTGAAATTGCGTATGCTGCTACCGCATTAGGACCATACCCATCTACTAAAATATAATTGAAGACTCCTTGTCCAAAGGACATAATGATCATTGAAATCGATGACGGTATTCCCACCCATAATATTTCTTTCATCAGTCCTGTTGAGAATGTGAAATTACGGAGGTCGAAGCTGATATAGGCATGATCTTTCCAGAAAAGCATGTAAACAAAGATTGAGAAGACAACCATTTGTGATACTACCGTCGCCGCTGCAGCTCCTTCAACACCCAACCCCAGTCCAAATCCACCATATCGCTCTAGATTGAAAATAAATATCGGATCCAGTATTATGTTCAATAGCGTTCCTATTACAGCAACCATTACTGGAAATTTCATGTCCCCTTCTCCTGCCAGAATTGAACGGAATACAATCGAAAAAATGATAAAAGTCATCCCATAACATGTAACCCTTAGATAACTCCATGATTCATCAAGCATTTGATCCGGAGCACCGAGTACTGAAAGGATGTCTTTTCCTAGGACTAGACCACCAATTGTTAACGTAATTCCTAGGAAAAGGCCAAGCAATATTCCATGTTCAGCTGAGTTATCCGCCTTGCGCTTATCTTCTGCTCCAATAGCCCTTGATATAGATGAAGTTATCCCAGTTCCAACACCGAAGGTTATCCCCATCACGAAAAAATAGAGTGGCATATTGAAAGCAACAGCAGTTATTGATGCCCCCCCAAGTTGTCCAATGAACAGCATATCCACTATGGAGTACATTGTCTGTATGGCCATTCCAGCCATAACTGGCAGGGCTATGCTCCAGAGAGCTTTTTCAGGTTTATCCAAGAATTCCTGAAGGCGTGATTCATCTTTCCCTCTCACTTATGGGTAGACGCACAATTATTCTATAAAAAGGTTGATTTTCATAGTCTGTAATTTATGAGAATCTAACGCTTAAGGTTATATCCCAGATTATAGGCTTAGATTTTAGTGAACTCTGATGAAGATCAGGAAGATATCAATCCTCCAACCGAATTGTATGCTTATCACGCTACCAGTTCGTTTGCAAATGATACTGCGTTGCCCTATCTTAGTTACTTTGCGGTGAGGTTAGGAGCGTCTTTCGAGCAGATTGCATGGATGACTTCTATGATGAACCTCATACCCAATGCACTTCAATATTTTTGGGGATGGATCTCAGATAAGAAATTGATAAGAACGTATTGGATTATTGGAGGTTCGATTCTGGCATCTTTGGCGCTCTACCAGTTGTCCAAAGTCCAGACTCCAAACGAGATGATAGTTCTAGTGGTAGTATATTCGGTTGCATTATCGATTATCATACCTACTTGGTCAGCGCTTCAGGGAGATTGGATGAATCCCTCTAAACGAGGGAGCACACTAAGTAGATTCAATGTAATAGGAGGCTTAGCAGGTCTCGTAGGTTCGTTGATTGCTGTCTATGTAATCTATGTTAACGAAGCAGATTCACCAGATTCTTTCAGACTATTGTTTGTCTTGGCTGCATTCGCGACTTTTCTTGGAGGTCTGATTCTAATTCGAGTACCTTATCGTGATCCTACCAAGACACCTGACCTGATTTTAACTGAAACTGCAAAAAAAGAATATTCAGACACTTTCCAGAGTTATGTCCGTGCCCAGGCATTCTACGTATTGAACATGTCTATGCTCTGGCCTCTATTCGCGATGATCTTAATCAAAGTGTTAGAAGTAGACAACATGGTTTTGGTTGCCTTCAGTTTGATTGGTGCAATGTCGGAGATGGTATTTCAGCCAATAATGGGTCGATTAGTAGATCGTGTAGGACCATTACCGGTCCTAATTATGAGCCGGATAGGATTTGCGATTTTACCATTCATATACGCTTTTTTCCCTGATATCCGAGTCATGCTTGCATTGCAAGTTGTTATTCTAGGCCCATGTTTCAGTGCATTCTTGATAACAACCAATGCTATGGTCCTGGATCTTGCACCTAATAAGGAGAGAGCCGCCTACTTCAGTTATTATAATACTCGGGTTGGAATAACTGCATGTATTGGAGCATTGAGTGGAGGTTATATTGCAGGCTATTTGGATGATTTCTCAGGTCCAATTTATCTAATAGACAGATTAATGAATTTCAGTTTGATCAATCATCTTGATTATACCTGGCGTGCTATATTCATTGTGTTCCTACTATCTGGTATTGGACGTTCAATTGGTATCATCCCGTTTCTAAGATTAAAGATGCCAAAGAAATATCCTAGTTCAATACACTTTATTGACAGATTGATGGAATTCAGGATGTTCCGCCATCGCTGAGAGGGGTCCGGATTCACTATCGCGTGACATCATGTAACTGACGACCGATGCACTGAATCCGGAGCCAAACCCAATTCCCATGGAACCGACTAAGTCTACGGTCCCAAATACTCCCCAGTAAAATGCCATAAACATAACGTTACCCACGATTACGCCGATTACAATATGGTTGTATTTGCTTTGCATTTCGTCAGTTGTCATAATCTCCCTATTTAGCCCTACACTAAATATTATTGTTTTGGCCTTGTCGTAAGCATAATTCCTAAAATTTGTAGACAGCCTTACTAGTAATATTTTTGTAGTAATAAGTGGAAATGGTGCACACCAATCTCCCTCTTGGCTGAGTAACGTCCTCGGTCATATGCACTTGATTTCACGCCCTTCTGAACCGCTTCGACAATTTCCTCATCCTCCAGTTCCACCTTGTCAAGATTACTACCTGCTCCTTTTTTCATCAATTCTTTCTTCCAGACATAGGTAAGATACTGAATTTTTGTCTTGGTTGGTGTAATTGGCTTTACTATATTCACAGAAAGCCCCCACGGGTAGAAGTTGAACATCATATTGGGAAACAAAAAGAAATAGTATGCAGCTATGTTCTTGCCATAGTCCTGATGGTCCTCTGGCAAATCAAATGTTACCTCATCGTCTTTAGCTATCCCTATCTGTAGCACAGTATTGTCCATGCCCTCAGTATAATATTCATCGTATTCCAATTCCTTATTCAGATCCTTGTGAACGTATGGTATGTGAAACCCTTCCAGGTAATTATCACAATACAGTGCCCAGTTAGCATTAATCTCATAAGACCTTGATAATCCTGGTTTATATTTGAATTCATTCAATGGCACCCAATCCATTCTTTCAATCATTGGACCGGTGACTTCAGAAAGATCACATCTTTTGTCATTGATTACGAATATCATATTCCTCCACAATTCCATTTCGATTTCGGGTAAGTTATCTCCCTCGCCTGGGAAATCATTTACATTCTCGAATTCTGGCATGAATTTCATTTTCCCATCAACTTCGAATTGCCTTCCGTGGTAGCCACAAACCAGATTCTTGGTATTGCAGGCTTCTTCACAAACTATGTTTCCCCTGTGTGTGCAGACATTAGAAAGACATCGAATTTCTTTTCCCTTCTTGGTAAGGATGTAAGGTTCATTCAGCATACCTTTCAGAAGGATATCAGGACAAACATTATTTGATTCCAGAAGGTCTGTATTTCCTACAAATTGCCAGCTTTTATTGAAGAGATTTTTCGATCTACTGAAAACTTTCGGGCTATGGTAAAATTTTGAAGGAATGGTTTTAGCAACCCGAATATCTTCGTCAATCTCTATTTTCATCCTTTTGCCTTCTGGGCCATGTTCTCAGATACATTAAGAGTTCTGTCCTGACACAGAGTTCTTTCTCCTCATTGTATCCTTCTACAGTTAGCCATTCTTCGTGTTTTTTTCTTTTTTCAAGACCGTTCTTGTAGTCTTCAATCGTTTTATCCGTGAGTTTGAAGAGTACAGTTAAATCAGTAGTAACCGGTTTGATATATTCTATTTTCCCTTCTTTGGTAAAGGCATAGGAATCAATTCCCCACTTCTTCATTATCAATGGCAATGCCATTCCATAATACATATCCATTCCAGAATAGGTGGTTCCTCCGAACATGATTTGATCCTGAGCACTATTCAGCCATGATCTGGTTATCATCATTTTGGCATTCATGAAATCATCGGTTATTCCAACAATTTTTATTCTGTTAGAGATAGCAGGGGGCCATTTGTTCATCATCTTGGCCAATTGCTGTGAATTCAGATTTCCGTCTCTGTATTTTTTAGCGTAGTATTTGTATGGATTAAGAGACATTAACGTTTTCGTGATCTTGTACGGGTGGTTCTTCTTTTCGTCCTTCCGGAGGAGCGTCCACGCCATCCCCCACGTGCCCCTCTACCAAACATTCCAAAGCCACCGACCCTACGTCTAAGTGGTGAGAATCCGGAAGCCGCTTGCATTCTCTGTGTAAAGACAGCAATGGTTACGACTATGATAATTATAGGAATAACACACAACAGGATCGCTAATCCTGAACCTGGTGGATTTTCTATGTAATTCTCATTGGGGTCATCAGAATTATAGTGAACTATTACGGTAGCATTGACTGCGTATTTCCCCTCTAATTCGGTCTGACATTGGCTTTCACCATAATCTCCATCTATATTCTCATAGCTGAAGTATTTTCGTTCCTCTACCGTAAAGTTGTAATTTACGTCTATTTTGCACCAGAAAATGTCATGACATTCCCAGTCATCCTCGTATCCGTCATCGTTTTCGTCATCACATTCTTCCACCCATCCATCCATGTAGTAGGTTTCAGATACATATCCTTCCGTGGTTGGCCAACTTGCAGTGTCCTCCCCCGAACCCATGAGTAGAGAAATACCAATTATTCCACTACCAATAACTAATATGGCTGCAACAACGATTGCAATCCAGAAATTCCGATCACCACTGTCTCCACCTTGACCATCAGTGGAGCTGATTGGTGTGTCGGTATTTGGGGGTAGTTTGTATTCTCCACTACTCGCACCCGTCTCGGTCGGTGTTCTGGAAGACGCATATTTTTCATTATCCTTACCTTGACGCCATTTGCGATATTCTTCGCTATCCTGTTCAATATCTTCTTCTTCAGCCAAATTTGCCCCTCATTCTATCCAGAAAAGACGGACTTTCACTATCTAATTCCCTTAGTTCTTCCCACATTTTCTTGGTTTTGCTATTAGGTTTAGGCATTTTAACACTTATTCTAACATGCTGACTTCCCTTGCTGCTAGGTCTGGTAATATCGGGCATACCTTTTCCTCGAAGTCTCAGAACATCACCAGATTGTGTTCCGGTCGGTATTTTCAATTTCACATCTCCTGACAATGTTGGAACCTTTAGACGGTCTCCCAATACTGCCTGAGCAGGTGTCAGATCCAGATCAAGTATGATCTCATTATCCTGTCTCTGGAATATTTTGTGGGGTTTAACATTGACCACAATGTAGAGATCTCCCTTAGGGCCATTATTGGGTCCTGCACTTCCTTGGCCTCTCATTCTGAGTCTGAAGCCATTATCAGCTCCAGGAGGTATTCTTAGTTTTATCTTCTTTTTGACTGCTATTATTCCCGAACCTCGGCAGTCCCCACATGGTTTGTCTATAATTTTACCTGAACCTCTACAATCTGAACAATTATCTGTAGTAACGGTCTGAATGAAGCTTCGTCTCACCATTTTTCTGACCATTCCCTGCCCACCACAGGTATTGCAAGTCTTTACACTACCACTTTCAGCAGCTCCGGAGCCCCTGCATTTATTACAATTCCCGTTTCGGGGTATCTCTACCTCATTTTCCATTCCACTGTGGGCCTCTTCCAGAGTCATGGTAATATCATATCTGAGATCATCTCCTCGATTGTCTGGACCACTTTGTCCTCCACCAAAGAATTGTGAGAATATATCTCCCGTTCCACCTCTTTGGCCTCCTCCAAATAATTGTCCAAAGATATCGGAAACATCTCCCCCATGGCTGAATTGGTCCCATGAAAATCCTCCACCACCAAAGTCAACACCCTCATGCCCAAAGCGGTCGTAACGTCCTCTTTTTTCCGAATCAGCCAAGACCTCGTAAGCCTCGGAGATCTCCTTGAATTTTTCCTCGGCAATCTCAGGGCTCTCATCACTGGCGTCAGGATGGTGTTTCCGGGCTAGTTTCCGATATGCCTTTTTGATTGTTCTTTCATCAGTATCTTTGGATATTCCCAGAATTTTGTAATAATCTTTTTTGGCCATGGGCGTTCGTCCTATTTTGTCCTTTTAATAAAACTTTAGAATTGTCGATTGGCCAGTCCTCGAGCACCCCATACCACGGTTCCTAGTCCAATTCCAATCATTACTAACATAGCAGTTATTGGCTCTGTAGCTATGTTTACAACCTCATCATTCACTATTTTGGTTAATCCATAATCCTCGGCAGTTACGCTCAATCCTATATTTTTCAGGCCATCAAATAGGATGGATTCCAAGTAGTGTGAAATCGTTATTTGCTGATATTGGGTTCCTGAGACTATCATTTCCCATATGATCCAATACACGATTCCTAGGAGGAAAGGTCGTTCAAAGTAAGCACTTATCAAGCAAAATATTCCCAAATATGCAATAGATTCAAACAAAACAATTTTGATGACCAGCCAGAGAATCTCCAGTTCCTCGATTATTCCATGGACCCCCGAACCCAGCATTATAATGATGTACATGATTATACTTGATGAGGCTAGTATGCCAAACATGCATAGAACTCCTGTAACGTATCTGTAAAAAATGATCTCCAGAGGCATTATGGGCGTGGTACGCAATATTTGCATGGTCTTCCGATTGAATTCTTCATTAATCAACTCTGAGCTGAACATTATGGCCAGCAATACACCAATAAATTTGACAATGAATAAGCTTGACAAATTTAGGAATGCTTCCCTAAGTTCCACATGCAGCAAGTCCCCCTCATTGTCGTAGTACACTTTTTCGCCATCTACTTCCTCGAATTGCCTTTCATCAGAGAATTCATAGTAGTACCACAAGCCCAGAAAACATGGTAGTAGCATAATTACGACAAGGACCCAAGTCAATGGATTTACCAGAAGACGTTGACTACAGTCTTTCAGGATGGGTGGGAAGAGATTCTTCGAGCGATTAAATACATTGCTTATTTCCATTGTGATCCTCCCACTATCTTGTCATAGAGCGAATCCAGAGAATCATCGTCAGAATTGATTTTTGTTACAGCTATTTTCTCTTTCTGCAGAATCTTGGGAAGTTCCAAGTAAAATGTCTCAGCCCTGTCTGTTTCAAGCAGTATCTCTCCCTGTTCTTCATCTACTCTGGCAGCCCTTACCCACCCTTCATCCAGCATTCTTTTGGCTAGAATTCTAAGATTTGCCTTATCGATTGGTGAGACTCTAACCTGCCTTGGGATATGGTCCATTAATTTCCGAATTTCGTGCCTGTCTCCAGAGGCGAGCATCCTGCCATTATTGATCAATATGATTCTATCGGTAAGATTTTCTATATCATGCAGTATATGGCTTGAGATCATAATGGTCTTACCTTTCTCCGACCATTCTTTCATTTTATTCATCAGGAGATGTCTAGTGCTTGGATCTGCGCCCTGGAATGGTTCGTCCATAATCAGGATTTCAGGATCAAACACAGTAGCCCTTGCAACTTTGGTCTTCTGTCGCATTCCCTTGGAATAGGTCCTTATTTTACGTTCCATAGAATCTTCTAGACCTAATTCAGAAAGTGAGTCTCTGGCCATCTTCTCAGCTTCTTGTTTTTCATAGTTGTGCATTTTCAAGAAGTAGGAAACATAATCCAGACCAGACATATGTTCATAGAAGCAGTCAAATTCGGGTACAAATCCAATTTTATTCCTTTGCTCCCAGTCCGTAAAGGGATCTTTTCCCATCACGGTCACAGTGCCCATGGATGGCCTTGCCAGACCCAGAATCATCTTCATCATGGTCGACTTGCCAGCACCATTTGGCCCTAGGATACCAGTCAGGCCAGGATCTACATTGATCGAGATTTCGGATATGCCTTGAACTTTACCATAGTTCTTGGTGACTTGATTCAGGATTATCTCACTCATTTGTTGGCCTCCATCTGTGATATCATCCAATTGACAAATATTCCACAGGATCCAATTATCAGAATGAACACACCAAATACTTCAATATCCGCAATATCAATTCCTTCAATTCCAAACGCCGTAAAGAAAGGTTGAGTGCCAAAGATGTAGAAACCAATTATATCCAATAAATGGATTATAGATAACAACAATATCCGGTCATCACCAACCCCCGATTCAAGCATTATCAAGTAAAAAATCTCGATTATTATTGCAGATCCGTACACAAATAGGAAAAATGCCCCGGCTGCCCAAGACTCTCTGTTTATTGCAGTGGAGAACGTTAGACCGATTATTGAGTACGAGGCCGAATAGAAGGAACCTAAAATTAGTATATCAAGGAGCAACCATTTGTGGTTCTTGATCCAGTCGAATTCTAGTCCTGCTTCTCCCCATTGATTTAGGTATACAATTAGATTCGGTAAAGCGGTTACACACATTAGCAGCAGAAAAACGGGAATGGATCTGGCAATTAGATAATCCATTCTGCTAATTGGTCGAGAAAGGTAAAGGTGTAATGATTTATCAGTCATATCGTTAGCAATTAGTCCACTACTAGAAATTGCAGCTAGAGTTACTAGGAAAAGTCTGACACCTCCAAGTCCTAAATCGTTATAGTAGACTAAGGGTTGGCAACGTTTGAAATCCTCTGATGAATCACCCCCAAAAAGATTCTCGCATGGATAATCACCTGTAGATAATAGAACATAGAAGCCAAGAGTCCAGAGCCAGATCAGGGCTACAAGCGCGAGGATCCATTGATTCTTTAGACTTAACAGCCTCAGGAATCCTCTCAATCCCATTCCCAAGACTATTGATGGTCGACTTGTGAGTTCTGCCTTGAACTCCCTGAATCTTTCACTAACTTGCGCCTTTTCCTTCAATCCACGACCTCCAGATATATATTGTCCATGGTGGTAGTGGCCCTTTCCATCTCATAAAGTTGGCAATTGCTTTTGACAGCTGAATTGACTATTTGTTCGAATGTCTTGTCGTTTACATAGGGAACATGCAATCCCCTACCACTCGAGGTTGCAGTGATTCCACTTTTCTTTAGCTGCTTTACAAAGTCTTCAGTTGACCCCCCAATTCTGACTTGGATAACGTCAGTTTGTCTTTGCATCAGTTTCTTTACGTTCTCCTGCATCTGTAACTTGCCATTATTGACAATAATCACATGATCGCACACAGTTTCCACATCTTGCAAAATGTGTGTACTGAGCAGGACATTGGTACCACTGACCTCTGTCAGCCCGTTTATCGTTTCCAGCATTTCCTGCCGGGCTTTCGGGTCCAGACCAGAGGTTGGTTCGTCCAGGAAAATGACCTCAGGACCGTGAATCAGTCCCTGAGCCAGCTTTATTTTCTGCCTCATTCCTCCGGAATATTCCTCAATTTTCCTGTATTTTTCCTCCCCCATCAGAAGATGTCCTAGAATCTCATGAGTTCTCTGTGTGGCGCTTTGCAGACTCATGCCGGTTACCAGCCCCATCTCTATCAGAAATTCGACACCAGTCATACTGTTTGGAATACAATCGTGCTCGGGCATGTAACCAATCTTACGTCGTATGTCGACGGTGTTTCTATCCAGATTCTCTCCTAATACAGTAATACTTCCACTGGTTGTTCTGATTAGTCCTAATGCTATCTTAACAAAGGTGCTCTTCCCAGCTCCGTTAGGACCCAGGATTCCGATTTTACCTTCAGGTATATCTACCGTAAAGTCATCCAAGGCAGTAACTGGCCCATATTTCTTGATGACATTTCTGGCCTCTATCAATGTTAAACCCAGTGGGACTGACCTACTATCTATTTAAAAAATATTTAAATATATTTTTGAATTAATCTTATATACGCACCTGTGTCCGAAAGGATACCGTAGGAGAGATGCAATCTCGCTTTACTACGGAGGTGAAATCATCGCATCAAACAAGATAAATCAGGCTATCGCAGATGTTCTCGATACAAAGAAGGAGCGTAAGTTTGTGGAGACCGTAGAAGTTGCAATAAACCTTCGTGATGTTGATCTTCAAAACCCTAAGAAGAGAATCAATGCTGAGGTAGCACTTCCTCATGGTCGGGGAAAACCTGTCCGAGTTGCGGTATTCGCTCAGGGTGAAATGGCCGTTATTTCAAAGAAAATAGTGGATACAGTTATATCTCCTGATGAGATTGATGAACTCGCCGAAAATAAGAGAGAAGCTAGAAAATTAGCAAATCGTTTCGATTTCTTTGTTGCCGAGACTGGTTTGATGGCCAGTATTGGTAAGGGTCTTGGTGTTGTTCTAGGTCCTAGAGGAAAGATGCCTCGACCCATACCTCCGCAGGCAGATATTGGAAGAATAATAAAGGGATTGACAAATCTGGTCCCAGTCCGTTCTAAGGACCGTCCAACATTCCATGTTCCTTTTGGAAATGTTTCTATGTCTCAAGAACAATTAGCAGATAATCTTGAAACCATCTTGAAACGAGTCGAATCTAATCTTGATCGGGGTACGGATAATATAGCATCTGTGTGGGTCAAGACCAGTATGGGCAAGGCGGTGAGGTTAGGATGAAGCCAAAGGCCATTGTTGCTGATTGGAAACGCAAGGAAGTCTCCAATATCCAGGAATTCGTGGAGTCCGCTCCAGTAGTAGGTCTGGTAGATATATCTGGAATCGGTGCTAAGCAGATGCTGACCATGCGTTCTTCGCTTAGGGACGTGGGCGTGAGGCTGAGAATGTCTCGAAATCGTCTTTTAAAATTGGCATTGAAAGATGCTTCGAAGAATATGAAGGGAGTCGAACAGGTGATTGATATCTTTGAACCTCACCAGATTGCATTGCTATCCTCAACTGAAAGTCCATTCAAGATATTCCAAATGCTTACGGAGTCACGGACACAGGCTCCGGCCAAGGGTGGAGAGACAGCCACTTCAAAGATTGTGATTGAGAAAGGTCCGACTGCTTTCCCGGCAGGACCGGTTGTAGGAGATTTCCAGAATGCTGGTTTCCCTGCAGCTATTGAAAAGGGAAAAGTTGTGTTTCGAAAGAAACACACTGCGGTAGAAGAAGGTGAAGTTATCAGTGCCAATGTTGCTGCCGCGCTTACTAAACTTGAGATTTATCCGATAACCGTAGGGATGCAATTGTTGGGCGCATTTGATGGAGAGACTTTCTATCTATCAGATGTACTTGACATAGATCTGAATGAGTTCCGGGGCCATGTCCAATCGGCCACGGCACAGGCATTCAATCTGGCATTCAATACACGGTATTTCACTGGGGCGACAATGCAGCCCTTGCTCACCAAGGCTCATAACGATGCTTTGGCAG
>Ga0310124_10001680_pt1 | contig 15324 bp, 10 predicted proteins | sample CB11b_AW_Bot5_MG_FD_203507 | JGI IMG/M metagenome (GOLD analysis project Ga0310124, IMG submission 203507) | Marine microbial communities from Western Arctic Ocean, Canada - CB11b_AW_Bot5 | ecosystem: Environmental > Aquatic > Marine > Oceanic | place: Canada: Western Arctic Ocean | collected...
TTTTGATGCGCGCAGCACCAAAGACAAACCGGTCTGGTTTATGGTGGACATCGCCTTTGTCGAAGCCTTCACGAACACGGTACCCCTCGCAACCTTGAAAAGTACCCCTGGCCTCGAAGACATGATGGTCACCCAAAAAGGGTCACGCTTGTCTGTGCAACCGGCGACCAAAGCTGAATACAATATCGTCGCAAAACTTGGCCGCAAACTGCAAAGCCTGTAGTCGCACCCTTTAAATCATTCCGCAGGAACAATATCGAATGCCTTGAGCACCTCACGGACAAGGCTCCACCGGTCAAACCCCTGGCGACCATAATCGAGTCCCCGTCGTACAATGACGAGATCATGGGATGGAACTATAATGGTGTATTGACCGCGATTCCCGGATGTTGAATAGGCATCTTCAGGCACATCATCCAGACCATCAGGCACCAACCAGAACTGTCCACCATAAAAGTTCCCAGATTCTGCAGTCGCCGGCGCCGGTGTGCGAACAAAGTTAATCCATTCACGAGACACCAAACGCTCATCATTCCAGACACCATTCTGCAGATAGAGCAAACCAAACCGTCCAAGGTCGCGCGCATTGGTATAGACCTGACTACTTAGAACAAAATCGCCAAAGCGATCGGTGCTCGCCAAGGTGTTCTGCATGCCGATCTTGTCGAGTAAGGCCTTTCGCGGAAACTCGCGATACGCGTCTTCACCAAGAGCGAGCTTCATCGCGTATATGGCCAGTAAGGTGTCGTAATTCTCATAATCCCAATTCGTACCTGGTTCACGGATCAACGCACGACTCCGAGCGCCAAGGACCGAGCTGGCGCCCGCCCAATAGGACAACCCTGATCCGATCGCGTACTCAAGCCCACCATTGTCGATCGTTTCAAGTCCGCTCGACATGTTCAACACATGCCGTAGTGTGATTTGCGAACGGGGGTCATCGCCATCAGCCGACTCAGGCGCAAACGGAAATCCCAGTGGCTCATCAAGCGACAACTTACCCTCATCAACGAGCATACCGATCAACGTTGACGCAATACTCTTTGCAGTCGACCACGTGCGAGTTCGAGTCGACATATCGATACCAGGGGCATACCGCTCATGGATAATGTTCCCGCGATGAATCACTAACAAACTGAGCGTGACCTGCTCAGGCGACTCCCTGCCGAATGTCCACTCTGACGCTGCTTCTAATGCAGCGTCATCAATGTAAGACGGTAAACTCGTAGAGGTGACAAGGTCACCCTGTGGCCACGGTGTATTTGCGGGGTCATCATCAGGGTACGGCAACGTAAGTATTGGCAACTGGTCGACATCAGCAAGAGTCTGGTCCGGCGGTAAAATCACGCAGCCAATCCCTTCGCGAAACGCTGCACTCATCTTCGGAGCATCCTGACCAGAGCCAATCACGACACCTTTTCGCTCGTAATCGACCTCATAGTCACCACCTTGCGCGGTTCCAATTGGGTCAGGTAAAAAGGCTAGTTCTTGCTGGAAGACCTGTTCCAATGTGCGATTTGAGGTAAATAGACCATTGCACATGAAAACCGCCTGCTGTCCCTGTCGAACCATTTGACGCTGGTTCTGCCAGTAGTCATAGGTTTCTTCCTGCTGTCCAGCAATCGAAACACCGAATAGCATCATGACCGGTACAATTGTCAACAATAGGTTTTTCATCAGAAACCCTCCACGAAGCGATACCGACCTAAATCTGCGACTAGTTAAACAGTTTTCAGTGTGACAAACAATCATCAACGACGTTAGTAATCGACCGCGCGCAACGAAGCTCTGATGATCTGCTTATCATTCCGGTGAACGATATGACCATTCGCATAGGCGGGATGCGACCAATTGACAATCCGCTCTGCAATACTCCCATGCGGTGTGCGGGTACCAGAACTGGCCGTCGGCTCGATCAGCCGCGTGCGACTTTGCTCAACATATCCTGTCGGCGTGAACTGTGCTGAAATGAGATACCCCTCATCATTGTTCACAAAATACCGGTCACCGTGCCGAACTAAAAACGCGGTACTCCAGCGAGCCTGCGCGGTCATTTCTGGACTCATCCATAGCCGTTCGCCGGTCCGCGCATCCAATCCACGTAATTCACCATAACTATCGACACCGTACACGTAGTCACCAATAATGATCGGCGTCGTCACCATCGCGTGAATCGTGTCGGTTTCACCGGGTAATTCACTCCGACTCTTCCCTTTCCATAACAACGTCGCATCAGGACGGTCGCTGTTGAGGCGCATCATCATCGACCCATTAAAAAATTGAGAGACGAGAAGATAGTCACCACTGCGGACAGGGGTTGCCACCGTCACCCCCATCGACACATCCCACCGTTCTTCCCAATACTCTTCTCCCGTTACCGGGTCGAGGGATGCTAGCGCCAACGGGTGCCAAACGATTAACTGCCGTACGCCACCGGCCTCATAAATAACCGGTTGCGCGTAACCCATCTCAGATCCAACTTTAATCGCGCGCCAGATCTCTTCCCCTGTGTATTTATTGAAGGCGACCACGCCTGCGTCGGGTTCACCACCAACAACCGTAATCAGGCGGTCGCCATCCACCAACGGGCCACTGACGATTCCCCACACCGGCACACTTGTGTCATAGTCCGAGACATAGTCCTTTTCCCACAGCACATCGCCAGTCTCTACATCGAAACAAAATAACCGACCGGTTCCCCCGACAACATACACCCGGTCCCCATCAACAGTCGGGGTTGCACGCGGACCAACCGCATAACTGATCGACAGCATCCGGTAGCTGGTTTGCCACTCGTGCGTCCAGAGAATCTCACCACTCTGTTCGTCAAGCGCCAACGCCCGCTCGGTGCCGTCTAACGTCCGTGATTCAGGATCTTCCCGCCAATCAGTGATGAAAATGCGACCATCGGCGACCGCTGGACCCGAGTAACCAGAGCGAATCCCCGTACTCCACGTGCGTCGCAAGGAGTCCGGCAGACTATCAACAATACCCTGCTCATTCCAAACAGCCTGACGCCCAGGACCGCGCCACTGTGACCAGTCTTCCGCAGAAAGACCGACGGTCAACACCACAAGAGCCACACATAACACTTCGACTGTGCGAGTAGCCACGTTAATACTCCTTGGCTGCGACATGGCGCCTCTTTTCCGATTCGAAAAAATCAGCCTCTCATTTACCGATCTTCTGCATCCATCGCGGCTTCTTGTTCGCGAGCACCCGCCAGAATATTCGTCAGGCCATAGTTGCCTTCGTGACAGGCATATTCGAACACTGGCATAGCATTCGTACGCATCGGAATGCGATACGACCACGGTTGTGCCCATGTATTGGGATCTTCAACGGTGACGTCATACATTAGAGTTCCCGCGTCTGTACGCGTGAATTTTTCAACGAGCTTCAGGTTTGACGTCGTAACACCATTACGAAAGCTCGTTTCTCGAAGAAAGTTTGTGGTTTCTACGACGAGCGTGTCGCCCTCCCAATGACCACGCGAATCACCCATCCATTGGCGCACGTTGTCAGAAATATGTGCACGTCCGTCAAGAGGAATCACCCGTGAGCTATGCACCATTTCATTTAGTAACACCACATGGTCGGGCGTCTGAAAGAGTTGGACATTCTGGTTGTAACCACCAGGTGTCATTGGCGGGCCTGAATTAAATCCCAAAATGCAGCGCACCGCAAACATTCCCCCGCCGAGATCATCCACAAATCCTCCATATGTCGGAGCGTGCCGATCGGACCCTTCACGATGTTCGCGAAGCGCATCCGCTTTGGCTTGCGCTGTTGCAACAAGCGCTGGCACGCGTCCTGTCGGTGGATCAATGACGAGCGATGTCTGATTCGTCGCACTAAGCTGATCGCCAGGGTCAAACCAGAACTGATTGTAATTTCCGACAATATCCGCCGGTTCCTGATCGTCACGGATCTCAAACTCGGCAAGTCGATTCGCTTCAAATTGCGCAGCTTCTTCCTCCGTAAAAAACTCCTGCTCAGCAAGATCTTCAGGTCGCTCAAACGGAGTCAGTGTTCGGAAATCCCACACCCCATTGAGATCCGGATCACCCCATGGAGTCCGGGATAACTCCTGGCCCTCAACCAACATCGGCCCAGCAAGGAACGTCAGCGCAACCACTACTGTCACCACCGTTGATTTTCGACCAATCACAGTATCCCCCTCATTTAAGACCCGATATCTTCGACGTCTACCGCCCATCCTACATCTCTAGACCAATCCACGCTACAGTGCTGAGGACAACGCACCTCTGATCGACAAGGTCTTCAGACGAATTGGCGTGTCACCAATCTACCGGATCCAAATAACATCGTCATTCTGTGTGACGGTGAACCGTTCCGGCGATACGCTGTGGATGGTTCAAACAGCATCCGCATCGATGGCACCATCGCACTTCGGCACTATCAGGTTTTCACAGGCTATCGGGGACCAAACGGCCAAGCTGAACATCCAATGCCGCACAATGGACACGTAGCACGCGCCGCCACCACGACCGGGATGGCCATGGCTGCGGTATCGAACGTGCCGGCGCGTCCTTCACCCAATACACGAGAAGCGACCAAAAGCTTTGTGCGGTCAGGACACGTCTGCCGTTGTTGTAGCGGCTAAACTGAAAAAAAGCTGGCCAGCGATTCATCATCACGCCAGGATGGATAAACCACTGGCCAACTATTCCTGTACCAGTTAATCCGCCGCAGGATCTCGATGCAATGTACGCGTTTGAATCTTCCAGCCAGCTGCGGTTTTGACAAACGTATCGTCGTAGTAACCAGAAGACACAGCAGTAGGTTCGCTACCACTGACGTCATTCACGAGCCAGTAAGCGCGTCCCTTCGCACCAGTCTCCGTCGGTGTAATGACAAAGCTGGAATTGTAGTGCCGCCGACCATTGTCACCCGTCTGCCCTTGGTAGCGTTCCTTCCGAGCCTGTCGCAGAGCCGCCTGGCCTCGGGTTTCACCGGCGGGCGTCGCAAACACAGCATCCTCTGCGAACGCAGACAACCACATCTCTGCATCTCGGAAATCGCTGCCTTGGTTGTAAAACCCATACAGGCGCTCAATTTCAGCATAGTCAGCACCCGTGAGTTGCACCGTTGCCCCACGCGGAGCCTCCGCGCCAAGCCACGCAAAGCCGACAACTCCAATCACCACCCCAACAATAAATGACGTAGTACGGTTCTTCATGGAAGGCTCCTAATCAATCGCAAAGCAGTAGAAATAGCCGTTACCACCGGTGCTGACCAAGTTCTCCTGACTACACCCGCGACTCGCGTGGGAAGAATTCCAGGAACTATTGCCACCGCCATGTGTATCGGAGTGTCCGACTTGGGCTGAGCCGTCTCCATTGCTCGTCCAATTACCGCACGTATGGTCTTCCCCATCCGTAAACGCACGGCCATCCGGTTGCGACCCCGTCATAATGTCATGCTGATTCGGTGAATCGCCTATGCCGTTAACGACGTTCCCTTGCTCCGTCACGGCGAAGTTCTTCCCAATGGCATTACCAAGCCGCGCCTGCTCAATGGTGTCGCCATGTAACCATCCCTGATCGGCGGCCATCGGACGACCATTGTGTGCGTACCATGGACCATTGCCGATCCGGTCTCTCGCATTCACGGCATTCGAACCCTGAGTACTGAGATACGCACGCCACGTCGAACTCCCCCGTCCAGCGGCCGCAGCCAGTGTCTGACAATGCCCATCTGCACCAGCTAACCCACCAAGGTTCGCACCATCGCCAAGCCCAACACTTGTCACAAAAAATGACATCGGCTCAGACGGCTGCTGTGCCTCTACGACCATCGACATTGCAGCAGCCGTTGCCAATCCGACAGCCACACCCAATGCCCACAACTGTTTTTTCTTCATCGTGTCCTCCTCAATATTCCAGACTGCGTTTTAGACTACTAACATTCGTCCCCAAGATAACCACCCCCACCACAATAGCTCACATCCTGCAATTGAATCAGGATCCCGTCCGGATCCGTAAAATACAGTTCAGGCGTCCCTGAAGCGGCCCCACCACGGTCCGGCATCCGCATTGTCACATAGCACTCAAGTGGCCCTACTGGACCTTGTGCATCCTCCGCACGGCGTCGAATCCCGTAGGACTCAAGCGTGTCCAGCACTTCATCGTGCTGAAAGTTTTGCATAGTCAAACAGGCGTGATGAATACGGGGTGGACCTGGCGTTGGAGCAAGGGCAAGAAATTGATGTCCTTGTCCCACGGATAACAAGGGCATGGCACCTTGTGATCGTGTCGTCGGCATACCAAACACTTGTTGGTACCACGCAATCGAACGTTGCTGGTCAGACACAAATGCCGTGAAATGATTGATATCTCGCACGGCGATAAGACCGCGACGGGGCGACGCCTCTGGCGTAGAGCAGAGTTCGCCAAGGACACCCTCACCACCGCAATAGGTCGTATCCTGCAACTGCACGACGACTCCGTCTGGGTCCCCGATATACAGTTCGGGGGTCCCATTTGGCGCTCCGCCAAATTCAGGACCTCGCATCCGAATGCGAACACGTAAGGGGCCACCACTGATTCCCGGCTGTTCCGCCGGTTGAACACCGTGTTCTCCCAAAATACTGACGAGTCGCTCGTGGTCAAACGCCTCGACGGCAAAACAAAAATGGCTGATATTCGGCGTAACCTCAGGCCGACCACCCCCAAGTGCCATAAATTTGGGCCCATTACCGATCCGGAGAATGAGAGTCTGTGCCTGTCTCGCTGCAATCGTCAGACCGAACAGACCTTGGTAAAAATCTAGCGATCGCTGAATATCAGTGACACTAAGCGTCATATGATTCCATGCCAGAACCGGAATCTGAGTCGGAGCCTGCGCAAAAACAGATGGCGCCACCGAAGCAGCGGCCATGGAACCCAAAAATGATCTTCGCGTCACGTAATTATGGTTACTCATAGGTTCTCTCTCATCGGTGAATTCCTGCCACAGCATCACATACGCAAGACACATCGCCTTACGAAGATCCCATCAGACTCAACCTCTATACACCGGTCGTTCTCTAAAACCTCACCTGCTATCTCGAACACGTTATTCGTAATACTGTTTATACCGTCCCCGGCGAAACACCAACTCTCCGATCGGCCCAGCGGCCAACATGCCTGCATACCCAAGTACGTAGTGCATCAAACCGAGGTCCATTAATTCAATCAAATTACCGTCCATATCTTTCACGAAAAAGAACCAATGCCCCCGAGGCGACTGCTCAGGAGGACTTACAATCTCGACTCCCTTACGAACGAGATGATCGTGCCATTTGTGCACGTTACGAACATTCAGCGAAAAATGCGTCAAGCCAACACGGTTCCACGGAACATCGATCGACTCCTGTTGTGGTTGAAACTCAAAAATCTCAATAACGCCGCCTCCCGGCATGCGAATCCAACCGACCTTACAACTTGGCACATCAGCATCCACTCCGAACGCACGTCGAACCCGGTCCGAATCCTGTTCAGCGACACCGACAAGAGGACACCCAAACACATCCCAATAAAACTTAACCGCCGTGTTGAAATCAGAAACCGTAATGCCGACGTGACTAAAGGACCGCGCTTTCACTAAACACTCCTTAGTTCCGTCTCCGCGAGGTGTTCAGCAACACGAAGTGCCTGCGCGATAATCGTCAAACCAGGGTTAACAGCGCCTGACGATGGAAAGAATGACGCATCGACAACAAACAGGTTTTCGACGTCGTGGGCGCGGCAATATGGGTCGAGAACCGATGTCTGTGGATCGTTTCCAAAACAGATCGTCCCACACTGATGTGTCGTGTTCTTTTCGCGATGGGTATGCTGCACCACGGTCCAAAATCCCAGCTTAAGTAGTGCCCGCTTCATTTCATCAACCAGTTGCTCATGTGCGCTTATATTATTCGGTCGGTACGCCAACCGGATTCGCCCCTGCCGGTCAAGAGTGACACGGTTCTCGGCTCGCGGAAGATCTTCTGTCATTGCCAGCCAGTCCTGACCACGAGCACACCACGCATCATAGGCCCACACCGGAAACAGTTGTGCCATGAATCGTCGTCTCATTCGGCCTGTACTCGCCCCGGCTTTCGCTACCGCACCCTGGACACGCCCCTGCGACTGAATGTGACCCAGTGGATAACTACAATCAGGTCCGCTGAAGTAAAAATCGTTAATTGCAACGGTCTTTTGAAAATCGGTACCGTTCTTTCTGAACGGGTGAAACCCCTGCATCATCGTCGCCAAATGCGCCATATAACGCTGCCCGATGAGACCCGACGAATTCGCAAGACCATCAGGATACCTATCGGTTGCCGACCGCAAGAGCAGGGCCGCTGAGTTTACGGCACCGCACGAAACCACCACGACCTGGGTGTCAACGCGCTTGACCTCTCCATCCCGCTCAACTTCGACTCCAACAACCCGACGACCGGCCGCATCAGTAAGTAACCGACGTGCTGTCGCTCGTGTCCACAATGTGACATTGTCACGTGACATTACTGGACGTACGCAGTTGGTGTCTGCTTCGCTCTTCGCGTGGAGTTGACAGGGGAATGAATTGCAGGTTCGGCACAAGATACAACCATCTGGCTCACCAGGCGCATGCAATCCAAGAGGAAGTGGCGACGGTGTAAACCCCTGCGCTCTCAATCCATCGATAGTTTGTGCGATCTCCGGACCATGCGAAATAGGCGGGTGTGGGTACGGACCACGGGGTGGCTCGGTCGGGTCGATCCCGTGCTGTCCATGAACCTGGTACAGCCGCTCGGCCTGATCGTAATACGGCTCAAGGTCTAGATAATCGATGGGCCAAGCCGGCGACACACCATCGACATGTTCAACCGCTCCAAAATCTGACTTGCGCAAACGATACAAGACACTGCCCCAAAACTTCGTATTGCCGCCGACGCAATAGTGCATGTAGGGACGAAACTCCTGATCGGTTTCATCCAACCACGTTTCAGTAGTTCGATAGCGCAGTCGCTTCCAGACCGCCGTTGGATCCCAATTCTCGGGCTCCTGCGGGACAAAGTCTCCGCGTTCCACTAACAGGATACGCGCGCCAGTGCCTGACAACGCGTGCGCCATCGTTCCACCACCAGCCCCGGTCCCAATTACGACCACATCATAGGTGTCCGTCATTAGGCAGTGTCAGTTCCGAAAGCAACGTCAGCCGATTCGTAAATCTGTTCCATTACGCGCTGGTCTTCAATCGCCACGTCGAGATTCATTTCGGGATTACGGCCGGTCATAATTGCCGACGCAAAATCACGGTACATGGCCTGGTACCCTCGGATATCGCGAAAGCCTGGAAACAATAGTTCCGGCATACCCTCACCTCGCACAAGAACAACCGTGCCATTCGACTCAAACGTAATAATGCCGTCTCGACCGAACAATTTCGACAACCGAAGACCGCGAAACAGCGACGGAACTTCCCGGGAGTAATACAGCGAGCCCGCGGCCCCGTTATCGTACAAAAACGACACTAACATGCTCTTCGCACGTCGATCGGAAATGGGGCGACGCGTCGCATGCGGACGATATCCATGCGCCGATACAATCTTAGGCCCCAAACTATTCGCGAGATGTAACCAGTGAATCCCTTCTTCAAAAAAGGCATCGCCGCCGGCAATCGCCTCATCATTACGCCAGTCGTCAGCAGACTTGAATTTCTTCACGAGTGTTGTGAAATGCGCAAGCACCATTTCCCCGATGGCGCCATCCGCAAGTAATCTTCGCAAGCACACAGCAAGCGGCTTGTAGTGATCATTTTCACCAACCAGAACAACGCGACCAGCCTGCACCGCCGCGGTCCGTGCGCACTCAAAATCCGCGAGACAAGGAAACGCTGGCTTCTCAACAAGTACGTGCTTTTTCGCCGCAAGCGCCTCCAGGGTGAGCGGTAAATGTAGGTGCGGGGGCACGGCGATAGCAACAGCGTCAACCGTTGGATCATCCAGAGCCGCTCGGTAATCGCCGTAACTCCTGACACCACCGTACTTGTGAGAATAGTCTCGGGCCTGCTCTATGTTCCGACTTGCATAACTTGGTGTGATGTCTTCTCGTAAGCGTGCGAGCGAGCGACTATGCACAGCCGTGATGAAGCCGCATCCGAGAAACGCGATATTGAGCTGTCTAGCCACAATGTAATTATGCGGCCATGCTACTGCGAGAACCAGAACGAGGTCTTAATCGCAAAAATATTGTCACCGGATGCCGACAGCGAACCGAATAGGTCACCCAGGTTGACATGTTGACCATCCGACATTCGACTATCGCGGTTCTGTTGCCACACTGCATAGAGAAAACTGCCAGGGCGCCACTCCCACCGGAGCACCACATTACTTCGGAACGAACGGATATTGAACTCATAATTGGGAAGGAGAAACTCATCGTTACCATCAATCACGGCAGAACGGCCGTCAGGCAGTCTCGTAATGTGAGTACCATCCGTCCCGTATGCCCGCAAGCCCGGCAAACGAGCGCCCAGCAATTCACCGAACTGCTCATACCTCCCGCTCGAAGCAAACGGTTCCGCGTACACATCAAGCGTGAGATCAGGCTTGAACGTGTAACTGGCTCGCAACGGCACTGCAAGTTCCGTTCGATCTGGAAATCCAAACACATACCGCCGCCCGTACGAGGCTACGGAACCGCCTGGGAAAGAGGTGAGATATTGCCGATTGATCGGACCCCGAATCGTTGCACGTGTTCCCTTCCCTTTCCGATACTGCGGCTCAGCTGACAGCTGTAGCGACGTTGCCGGACGGACTGAAAGCTCAACCCCATATCTCGACGTGTAATCACCGAGTTCGTTCGATTCATAATTCAGAAATCCTGCCCATTGCGTCTCGGCACCCGCACGATTCTGCAGGTCCCAACTCACACTCCAACCACGCGGCACCCCCATAGATGGTCCTCCGCGTGTTCGCTGCGGATCTTGGCCGCGATAAAATCTCGTTACGTTTAAATTCGTACTCCAGAAATTCAAGAAGGTTGCCCGATTAAAATTCCGAATGCTGTGCCTGGAACCGAGGTCCGCATCAAAATATGTATAGGTGTGTAGTCCAATAGATGTGGAATAGGACCGAAAGAACCGGCCCGGAATCGTTTCTCGATAGGTAAGCGTCGGCCCTCCCTCGATATCACCGGCAAAATTCAATCGACCAAAATCCATCGGTTCAAAGGCCGGGCTTTCAATCATCGTCCGGTAGCCCCAGAGCCAATGGCGACCGGCAATCTTGTTCACACTCGCTGTGATCTGCGCACCATTCATTGAACGACTGGTGCCATCAAACCGAATTGTTTCCTGGTCAACACGATGGAAAAGATGTCCGCTTCGCCGCTGGTAACCGGCGATCGCCTCCGGTTCCCCATCTATATGCGTAAGTCCGACATTGGCACGGACTTCGTATGATCGATCGGCAAAACGGATATTTGTATCGCCACCAAAGGTCACCGCATTCCGACTCTGCAACAGTGCGAGTGGATCTGTTTCCTCAAGGTCCCGGTGAACTGATGTCAAATGTGCACCAACGGTTGAACCCTGATCGCCGAATTCTTGAATGACCCGAGCAAGTCCCCAAATGGTACGTGGGGCAACCCCGACTTCGCTTTGTCGGCCGTCACTAAATAGGCGAGCCGTTTCATCATCTGTTACGGCCGTGAGAAAGCCGACTGACATTCCTGATGGCAGTCGACCTGTCAGTTTCGCAGCACCGAGTATGGTGCTTGTCTCCGGATAATCAATGTAATCACCTGACGCCGGCCCCGTCGGACGGGCCCCAATCCGACGGGAATAGTAGTAATTACCAGTCCCTGCCCGAAGGACATTGCTGCCCTCCAAAAAAAAGGGACGTCGTTCTCTAAAAAACGTTTCAAACACCGTCAAATTGACGTCCGCGGGATCGGCATCAATCTGTCCAAAATCAGGATTCACAGCAACATCGAGTGTGAGGTTGGAGCCAATGCCGTATTTGACGTCTGCCCCCGTCCGACCGCTACTTACGGTGCCATCGTCAAAAGGGTTTCCCGAATCACGTTCACTCGATATTCGTGACGATCCCGCCATGTACGGCAATACTTCAAGACGGAGTGGTGGGGCAATGTCATCAAGACCACTCAAATCGCCGAACCGTGAAGCCCAGCCACTCTGGGTACGTTCAACCAGAGACCAATACACTTCCTCTTCTGCAGACGGGATGTACCGCATAATATTTAATCCCCAAACATTTTTGTCCCGACTGTTAAAGCGAAGTTGTGAAAACGGAATCCGCAACTCTGCTGTCCATCCGTCCTCGGTCACAACCGTTCTGGCCTGCCAGACCGGATCAAAATCAGTTTCCACGTGGTCTTGGTTATCGGTTGGAAAAAAGACGTCCAACCGAACCCCAGCAGCAGTAACACCAAAACCATAGGCCGTCCGCCGATCCAAATAGGTATCCAGTGCGATTGCAATCAACTCAGCCTGCCCCGAATCGTCTCTGCGACTCAAAGACGCCTGAACAGGCTGCGAGGAATACATGCGCGCACCAACGTAGAGTGCCCCATCGTCGTAAAGAAAACGAACCTCCATTCTGTCGCGTGCCGGTTCGCCTTCGCTCGGCTCTCGCTGTGTAAAGTTCGTCACCGGCGTCGCTAAGTTCCAGGCGGCGTCACCCAATGTTCCGTCCACTCGGACGGCATCCGGCTCGACCCGAACCACCTGAGCCTGTGGTCGCTGCCCTGACGGTTGAGCAAAAGTCGCAGCAGGCACAACAAAAACCACCCCGACCCACATGACAAACCGCACGACGGAGGTCATGCCCATCAACGACGCTTGCAATAACGTAATGAGATATTTCGTCACAGAATTCGAGGCAGAGTGCCATACAAGCCAGTCTGCTCCGTAGAACCGTAGAACCGTAGAACCGACGGCGGGACCCGTATTGTACTCGTACAATCGTGTATACATGCACAGCTTGACCTCGTTTCCCGCACGGCTGAAAGATTCGGCTCGCCCGCGGTGGTCACACCGGGACCCTGTTGAAGGAGGAAATCCGTTTAAACTGAGTAGTCAGTCACACGCAAAATGGTTTCGCGCAACCGACATTGCCAAGAACAGCTTACGCCGCCACGATGACCACCTGAATAAACGACTGGCGAATACTGAAGACCTCAAGGAGTATCAGAGTGAGTTGGTGTCTCTAGCGACTAGCCGATTTGACACGTGGGCCGAACGCGGACTTGCAGTAGTCGACAGTCAACATCTGTGCAACGAATACGTAGCCTGGCTTCATACCTACGCGACCAACTGGCTCGCGTACGTGGACGATACCTGCCCACACATTTCGGTAAAAAAGATATTAGAGACACGACTCGCAATGCGCACACGTCACTGGACTACTGTCGCTCAGTCACGCCTTCGCTATTCGGCTAGTTGAGGCCGCGACGAACGAGAAGCGGCTCGATGTTCGGTTCCGCACCTCGAAACGCTCGAAAGAGCTCCATCGCGTCAACGCTTCCTCCCTTCGACAGTAACGTGCGACGAAAGTGGTCGCCGTTTTCTCGTCGAAGACCGCCATTCTCCTTGAACCACTCGACGGAATCGGCATCCAAGACTTCTGCCCAAATGTAGGAGTAGTACCCGGCTGAGTACCCACTTCCCCAGATATGTGAAAAGTAGGTACTCCGATACCGCGGCGGGATAACCGCTAATCCGACACCAGCGTCTTGCAACGCGCCGGCCTCAAACGTCTCAACATTCTGAGGATCCGGAACCTGATCAGCCGTCAATTGGTGCCACGCCTGATCAAGCAGCGATGCGGCAAGATACTCCGTGGTCGAAAAACCCTGGTTGAACGCAGCCGTCTCTACCACCTTATCGAGAAGCTGTTGCGGCATTGGCTCGCCAGTTTCGTAATGGATTGCATAATTCGCCAGCACCTCAGGCCACGTGGCCCACATCTCGTTCACCTGAGAGGGATATTCAACAAAGTCTCTCGGAACGGCAGTGCCGGCAAAATATGGATATTCCACATCTGAAAAGAACCCGTGCAATGCGTGCCCAAACTCGTGAAACATCGTCTCAACTTCATCAAATGTCAGCAACGTCGGCTCACCATCAACTGGCTTCGTAATATTGAGGTGATTGGCAATCACCGGCGTCGTATCGAGTAATTTCGACTGCGTCACATATGCACTCATCCATGCGCCACCACGTTTTGATGGTCGTGCATAGAAATCACCAAGAAACAGTCCGAGTGGTGTCCCATCATGACCAAAGACTTCCCACATCCGAACGTCCGGGTGATAGGCAGTTAAATCAGGTCGTGCCTCAAAAGTGATGCCATACAACTGAGTTGCCGCATAGAACACACCTTTCTCTATCACGGCATCGATTTCAAAATATGGACGCAACTCGGATGCATCAAAGTCGTAACGTGCCGCTCGCACCTTTTCCGTATAGTACGACCAGTCCCACGCTGCGAGTTCGACATCACCACCTTCAGCCGATGCCATCGCCTGCAAATCAGCCGCTTCTCTATTCGCATTGGCAACTGCAGGGGGGACAAGACTGGCCAGTCGTTCATTAACCGCCGTCACCGTTTGAGCTGTCTGCTCATCAAGAATGTAGGCCGCATGATTTGGATACCCAAGCATCACGGCCCGTTCTGCACGCAATTCTGCGAGCCGCGTAATTACCTCGCGGTTGTCATACTCACCATCTTCGCTCCCACGGGCTAAAGACCCACGCATGATCCGTTCACGGAGCGAACGATCATCGAGCGCACTGAGTGGTGGTTGTCCACTCGTATTCAGAAGAGCAATGACATATTTCCCGTCTAGGCCTCGAGAAGTCGCCGCGGCCGCAGCCGCAGCGATCTGTCCTTCGGGTAGTCCAGCTAATTGTTCGTGGTCATCGACCACGATCGCTGCAGCATTCACCCCATCGAGTACATTTTGTGTAAACGTGGTCTGAAGCGAGGCCATCTCACCGTTAATTTCCTGCATCCGCTGTTGCTCGGCTTCCGAGAGCAATGCACCAGCACGCACAAAATCGACATAATGCCGCTCGACCAGACGGAGAGACTCGTCGTTCAACTCCAAAGTCTCTCGCTGTTCATACAGCGAACGAACACGTTCAAAGAGGCGTCCATTCAACAGTATCTGATCCGTGTGTGAAGCCAGTGTTGGCGCCACCTCTGCCCGAATCTGATCCAACGCCTCGTTTGTATCTGCACTACTGAGATTAAAAAAGGTTGCAGCGACACGATTCAGGAGCACACCCGACCGTTCAAGCGGGAGAAGCGTATTCTCAAAAGTT
>Ga0310124_10001681_pt1 | contig 15313 bp, 17 predicted proteins | sample CB11b_AW_Bot5_MG_FD_203507 | JGI IMG/M metagenome (GOLD analysis project Ga0310124, IMG submission 203507) | Marine microbial communities from Western Arctic Ocean, Canada - CB11b_AW_Bot5 | ecosystem: Environmental > Aquatic > Marine > Oceanic | place: Canada: Western Arctic Ocean | collected...
TAAAAACATTGAATGCAATAATAAGGGCATAACTATAGAAAGAGTGATTTCAGGTGGCACAGAAGTTGTTAAATCTGAATTGCCTGTATTGATTACAGTAAGCAATGAATATGGTGAACCAAGATATCCTAATCTAAGAGGTATTATGGCAGCAGGAAAAATTCAACCAAAATTCTTTACATTAGATGATTTGGGAATTTCTGCAGATGACATTGATAATATTAATCAAATTACTGATATATTTATACCAGAGAAGAATTCAAATTGTGAATTCATAGAAGGCGAGGATGAATATGATATAGGCAGAAATCTTGCATTTAAACTCAGAGATAATAATTTAATTTAATTTGGAGAGAATTTTGAATAAAGTTTTAGTTTTAGCAGAATTAAATGGAAATGATTTAGATAATGGGGTATTTGAATTATTATTTTTATTAAATAATCTCAATGTTTCTGATGATGAAATTACCGTGGGTGTACTTGGAGATGATTTACAAGACAAAGATGAGATTTTGAAACAAATTCCCTGTTCTAAAATTTTAGCTCATTCTAATATTGATACAAATAATCTGAATCCAAATATTTTGTCTAAATTAGCAAGTGCCATGATTGAAGATTTACAACCAAATAAAATTTTAATTTCAAAAACAAATTTAGGACAAGATTTGGCCCCAAGATTGGCTTTCAAATTTGGATGGGGATTAGTTAATGATTGTTTGGATATAGAAAAAAATGAAAGAAATGATTGGACAGGAATAAGACCAGTGTTTGGTGGGAATTTTATGTCTAAAATAAATATCAAGACATTCACTGAAATTTATTGTGTAAGACCAAAAATATTTGATTCTTTAACAGATAAAACCATATCTCCTGAAATTAAATATATGCAATTTACAAATGATTTAGCAACTAAAACTAAAGTTCTAGAAAGAATAAAAGAGAAATCGGAAGGAATAAGATTGGAAGATGCTGATGTAGTAATAGCCGGAGGTAGAGGTCTTGGCGGGCCTGAACCCTTTGAAACTTTAGATGAAATTGCCCACCTTCTTAACGCTGCTGTAGGAGCATCTAGGGCAGTATGTGATGCCGGATGGATGGATCATTCCTATCAGATTGGCCTTACAGGCAAAAATATTTCACCTAATTTGTATTTAACTGTGGCAATTTCTGGGGCCAGCCAACATATGGCAGGATGTGGTAGTTCAAAACATATTGTTTCAATTGACAAAAATCCTGATGCGACTATATTTAATGATGCAGAATTTGGTGCAATTGGAGATTGGAAAAATATATTACCTGGATTTTTAGATACCTTAAAAGATTTGGCAAAAGAGTAATTAATGTTTAATGATTTAAATAAATTTTTAAAAAGTATTTCTGATTCTGATGTGGTTTCAATTGTTTTTTTTAACTTGAATGTTTCTTTAGTTATAGATAGAAGAATATCAGAAGGTAATGTTTTGATAAAAATTTTTCCTATAGCAAATTCCGCTGATGATCGTATAAAAATATTAAATGATTTAAGACCAAATTTAAAAGAAGTGAAAAATTTTGTCATTATCCCTTGGTATTCTTATATTAAAGTTCTTACTGAGGATGGTGTATGGGATAAGTTGTTAGAGAACATTTTACATCCTGTAAACGCTAAAGTGGATATTATGCTTCAAAACGCTTTCAAAGAATTACAATCAATTGAAAAGTCTAAAATTGAGAATGCAATTACTGGCAAAGGTTATGAAACTATTTGGTCGAATCCATATTAGCAATTTTTCTAGGGATTGAATTTGAAAATAGGATTTATAAGTGGTACTGGCAAAGAAGGTCAAGCTTTGGCTATTCGTTTTGGTCTTTATGGACATTCAATTGTTATTGGGTCAAGAGATATAAAAAAAGCGGAATTATCCGGAAGTCAAATAAGAAATATTTTGCCTGATGTTGAAATATTATGCTCTGATTATAAACAGACAGTTTTGCAATCAGATATTGTATTTATTGCCTTGCCATTCAGTGTTGTTGAAAATCAATTAACTCTTTTGAAAAATGAGCTTAAAGATAAATATATAATTGATACTACTGTGCCTTTATCAGTGAATAAAGGAAAATTCACAAGATCAGATGATCTTAAAGAATCTGTATCTCAGTTTTTATATAATTTATTACCAGACTCGCATATCATTTCTTCCTTTCATACCATCAGTCATTTGGATTTAAAAATAATTCAAAAAAATATGGATCATGATTTATTGTATTTTGTTAATGATAAAAAACCTGAATCAAAATTTTTAGAATTGATAGATACAGTCAAAGGACTAAATCCTATAAAATGTGGAACTTTGGATCTGTCAATTCTAATTGAACATCAGGTGCCATTATTACTAAATATTAATAAGCAGTACAGTAAATCTACATCAATCAAGATTCATGGTTTGTAGAGTCATATATTGTTTTACCAACTCAAAATGAGTAAGGAATTAATGAGATTTCCATGCTCACAATACTATGTTGGGTAATGAATATCTGATATGTGGATCATTAGGTGGCGTCATACTCTTGTACTTTAGCATGCATTTTTGCTCGAATTCACATAATATAATAATTGTTTGATGTTCTTTTTGATTTCATCTATTTCGTGCAATCAACAGGATCGTCCGGGACATCCCATTAGAATCTTCTATTGATTTTTCTTTTGAAGCACTCACATCTATATTTTTTTATGTTTATTTCTCATTTTTAGTTTCTCCGTCAACTATATCATTCTTATCGTTTTTTGCTTTTTTAGTATTTTTAGGTTTTGCACTTTTTCTTTTAGTAGATGATTCGTTATTTTCAGTTTCATCATTTTCTGTAGGATTTTCACCAGGTTGAGCCTGAGAATACAGTGATTGCCCTATTTCTTGTAATACAGTTTGAAACGAAGTCATTTCTGACTCTATTTTTTCCACATCATCAGATTCAATTGCTGTTTTCAAAGTTTCTTTTTGTGAATTTATTTTTCCTACAAGATCTTCAGCGAGTTTATCCTTGTTTTCTGAGATAAGCTTATCAGCCTGATATATCAAAGAATCAGAATTGTTTTTCAGTTCAATTAGCTTTTTCTTTTTTTCATCTTCTTCCGCATGTGCTTCAGCGTCAGTAATCATTTGTTCTATTTCATTATCACTAAGTCCTGAGCTGGAAGTAATAGTTATCTTTTGTTCTTTCCCAGTACCTTTGTCTTTTGCTGAAACGTTTAGGATACCATTTGCATCAATGTCAAAACTAACTTCAATTTGTGGCAATCCTCTTTGTGCAGGAGGAATACCATCCAAAATAAATTTACCTAATGTTTTATTTTCGGTTGCCATGCTTCTTTCTCCTTGCAAAACATGTATTTCTACACTAGGTTGATTATCTTGAGCTGTACTAAAAGTTTCAGTTTTTTGTGTAGGTATTGTTGTATTTCTTTCTATAAGGGGAGTAGAAACACCACCAAGAGTTTCTATTCCAAGTGTGAGTGGCGTTACATCTAAAAGTAAGACATCCTGGACATCGCCTTGGAGTACTCCTGCTTGAATAGCAGCGCCAACAGCTACAACTTCATCAGGATTTACACCTTTGTTAGATTTTTTACCAAAGAATTTTTCTACTGCACTTTGTATAGCAGGCATTCTGGTCATCCCGCCTACAAGAATTACTTCATTTATATCTGTAGTTTTGATTTTTGAATCTTTTACAGCCAATTTACATGGCGCAATAGTTTTCTCTACTAAATCCATAATTAAATTTTCTAATTGAGATCTTGAAATAGTTTTAACTAAGTGTTTTGGGCCTGCGGCATCAGCTGTTATAAAAGGTAGATTTATTTCACTTTCCATAACAGTTGAAAGTTCAATCTTAGTTTTTTCAGCGGCTTCACGTAATCTTTGAATTGCCATGTTATCTTGCATTAAATCTATACCTTGCTCTTTTTTGAAATCTTCAACCAACCATGATACTATTCTATGATCAAAATCATCACCGCCAAGATGGGTATCACCATTTGTAGACTTAACTTCAAAAACACCATCACCTAAATGTAAGATTGTTATATCAAAAGTACCTCCCCCCAAATCATAAACTGCGATAGTTTGATCAGTTTTTTTATCATCTAATCCATATGCTAAAGCAGCTGCAGTAGGTTCGTTAATTATTCTTAATACATCTAATCCGGCTATAGTTCCTGCATCTTTTGTTGCTTTTCTTTGACTATCGTTGAAATAAGCAGGAACAGTGATTACAGCTTGAGTAATTTTTTCCCCTAATTTATTCTCTGCATCTGATTTGAGCTTAGATAATATCATTGAAGATACTTCCTGAGGTGTATAATCTTTACCAGCCATATGTACAGAGACATCTCCATTTTTACCTGATTTAACTTTATAAGGAATCATCCCGATGTCTTTTTTTAAAGAAGAATCACTATATTTTTTTCCGATAAATCTTTTTACAGAAAATATTGTGTTTTCTGGATTTGTAACTGCTTGTCTTTTTGCTACTAATCCTGCATATCTTTCATTATTTTTTGGATTGATTGCTATTACTGATGGCGTTGTTCTTCCACCTTCTGAGTTTTCTAGCACTTCTCCTTCTGAGGCTTCGATTATAGCCATACATGAATTTGTTGTTCCTAAATCAATTCCTAGAATTTTCGGCATTTCAGGCTCCTGTTTGTGAATTATTTTTTATATAGTTTGATAAAATAACTTGGGCCGGACGTATTATTGAACTTTCCATTGAATATCCATTTTTAATTGTCTGGGAAATTTTTCCATCTAATTTAGAATCATTTGTATTTTCAATAGAAAGTGATTCATGTTTTGATGGATCAAAATCATCCCCTTTAATTGGATTAATTTCTGATAACCCTTCATTATTTAAACTTTTTTCAAAATTTTTAATTATTATTTCCATTCCTTTAACCCAATCTTTAAATTGCTTGTCTTTTGGTAATGAATTTAAAGTTAGTTTAAGATTATCAAGAGTTGTTATAAATCTTGTAAATATACCTGTTTTAATTTTTATTTTATTTGATTGAATATCATCTAAAGTTCTTCTTTTGAAATTTATTAAATTTGCCTGAGAAAGTAGAGCTGTATCTTTTAATTGTTTTATTTCTTCTTTATATCCCACTATTTCCAAATTTTTATTTTTCGCTTTTGGTTTTGCTGTTTTTTTTTTTTTGGCTGTTGTTTTTTTAGGTTCTGTCATATTCAAGTCCTAATGTTTCAAATAATTTTTGTAGTTTGTTTTCTAAAAACACTTTTAATTGCACACCTTTTAAAATTTCATTTCCTTTTTTCAAATCTAACAAATCATTAAATATATTTAAAATTAATTGGACCCCAGCTAAATTAAGACCCAAATCGTCTACTAGATATTTTATTAATTTCAATTTAGCAATATCTTCTTGTGAGTAAAGTCTAAGCATTCCACCCGTCCTGCTAGGTCTAACTAAACCTATTCTTTCATATTTCCTCAAAGTTTGAGGATGCATTGAAAGCATTCGAGATGCAACGCTTATAACATAAACACCTTCGATATTTGGTTCGGAGAAAAAATTCCATTCCATATTGTCATCAAAATTGTTATAAAACGTATTTTATAGATTGATACAAGTCATGTCAAGTACGTTGATAGTTTTCAGATAAGACTAATCATCTTTTATGAAAACCTTTCCTGTTTCCATGGATCTCCATTCATGTGATAACCTCTTATTTCCCAAAAACCTTGGATTGGACTTGAGGTGAATTGAATTTCTTTTACCCATTTTGCACTTTTCCATCCATACAAGTGAGGGATTACAAGCCTTAATGGCCATCCGTGGGTTGGTTCTAATTCTTTACCTTCGAATTTAGTTGCAAGAATTGTTTTTGGAGAAAGTAAATCTGTTCTCAAGATATTGGTAGTATATCCGTCATAACAGACAATATTTACATATTTTAAATTTGTATCTATTTTAAAATTTTTCAATAAATTTTTTACTATGTAGCCTGTCCATTTTGTGTCTAACCTGGACCATTGGGTAACACAATGAAAATCTTCTTCTATATTATCTTCAGATAGTTTAATTATTTCAATCCATTTATATTCAGTTATTAAGTTTGAATGAGCAGTGAATTTTATTTTCCAGATGTCTAAATCTATATCTGGAGTGGGAAATGCTGAAAAGATTGGAAATTTTTCAGTTACAAATTGGCCGGGTGGGGCATTGGTGGTTTTCAAATTGTTATTTGTGGTTAGTTTACCTAATTTTTTTTGCATAGATATATTATACATTTATAATATTAATTATTGGTATAATTAAATAAATATCATTTTAAATATTATGTATGAAGTTATTTCAAATTCATTAAAAGAATTAGAACAGGGCAAGAATATTGTTTTAGCTACTGTTGTTAATACTAAAGGGTCCACTCCTCAAAAGATTGGATCTAAATTACTCGTTCGCGATGACGGGACAACTGTAGGAACTTTAGGAGGAGGATGTGTAGAAGGCGATATATGGTTTGAATCGAAATCCATGTTAGAGGAAAATTTAGATTCAGAAACAAGATTTAGAGAATACATTTTGAATCAGGAATTAGCAGAGCAAGAAGGCTTGGTTTGCGGGGGCACTATGTATTTTTTATTAGATAAATTAATTCCGGACAATCAAAATATTGAACATTTAAGATCTTTACAAAATTCATTAAATGGTAAAGATGGCGGTAAAAGTATTTTGACTTTAGTTAATTCTCAAAATAAAGATTTAACCATTGGAATTAAAAAAACTTTTGATTTTGAAAATACGAATGAAATATATAATGATGACCTTATTAATGAAACAAAGGATATTGAGAATACTATTTCAGTTCGTACTAATAAATGTATTAAACTTAAAGATGGAAACGAATGGTATGTTGAAATTTATACAACTCCTGCAACATTGTTAATTTGTGGCGGAGGTCATATCGCTAATAGTTTAGCACCGATTGCTCATAAACTTAATTTTAATGTCTGGATTACTGATGATCGAAAAGAATTTGCAAACAGTAATCGATTTCCACATGCGGAAAGAATAGTTAATGATATTCCTGAAGCCGCTTTAAAAAGTTTACCTGTTACTGAAAATACTTACATTATTATTGCAACAAGAGGGCATAGATATGATCTTGTTGCCACACAGGCAGCTGTTCAAACAAAAGCGAAATATATTGGAATCGTAGGTAGTATGAGAAAAGCTGTATTAATATTTGAGGATTTATTGAAAAACGGAATTCCTGAAGAAAAAATCAGAGCAATACGTTCTCCTGTAGGATTAGATTTAAGAGGTAGATCTCCAGATGAAATTGCTGTGAGTATTATTGCAGAAATGTTAATGATTAAAGAGGGTGGAACAGGCCTTCCGATGGCTATGTCTGAAAATGTTTGGTCTAAGATTATTTCTAAAATTAAGAATTCTCTTTCAGAAAGTAACATCTAATGAGGAATATTGGCGGGTTATTATTAGCCGCTGGTTTGTCTACTAGAATGGGTGAACCCAAACCACTTTTAGAATGGAATGGTAAATCTTTAATAGAATTTCACTTAGATATTTTAAATTCCTTAAAAATAAAACCAACTATCGTTTTAGGTTTTTGCAGTGAAACAATTGTCCAAAAAATAAGAAATTATGATGCCGATATAATAGTTAATTCTAATTATAAAAACGGGAAAACCTCTTCGATAATTAAAGGATTGGATGCTATATCTAAAGTTGATGATATTCTCTTAATGTCAATTGATCAGCCTAGGCCAAAATATATCTTAGAGAAATTAATAAAAAATCATTTTCAATCAGGTAAAGAGATAACTCTTCCTAAATTTATATTAGAAGATGGTTCTTTAAAAGGAGGACATCCTGTAATTTTGAGTAACAAAATTTTAGATGAAATGTATAAAATTATTTCCTCTGAAAAAACTATTAAAGATTTTATATTAAGCAAAAATTCTATCAATGAAGTTATATTTGAGGACCCATTAATTAAACTTGATTTAAATACCAAACAAGATTATTTTGAAGGGCAAAAATTATTTGTAAAGAGTACAGAAAATGATAAAGAATAATATTGCCATGACAATTGCAGGTTCTGATTCTGGAGGGGGAGCCGGTATACAGGCCGATTTAAAAACTTTTGCTTCTTTGGGAGTTTATGGTACCTGTGTTATTACTGCTGTAACTGCTCAAAATACTTTGGAAGTTAAAGATGTTGAAATATTAAGTAATGAAATTATTACTAATCAGTTTGAAGCTTTAATAAATGATATTTATCCAGATTCTATTAAAATAGGAATGTTAGGAAATCTTGAAGTAGTAGATTTAATTAGCAAATTGCTATCACAAATTGATAATGTTCCAATAGTTTTGGACCCGGTTATGATTGCCAAAAGTGGTGATCAATTAATTTCTGATGATGCAATAAGTAAACTGAAAAATAATTTGATACCCATTTGTAGAATTTTAACTCCAAATATTCCTGAAGCAGAAATTCTATCAGGAATTAAGATTAACAATAGAGATGATATGATATCAGCAAGTAAAAATATTTTACAATTAGGTCCGAAATATTTACTATTAAAAGGAGGGCATTTGTCTGGTGATCCTATAGATATACTTTTTGAAGAAGAGCAGGGCATGATTCTTGAATTACCACAAAAAAGAATACATACGAAAAATACTCATGGAACAGGATGTACTTTTTCATCTGCTATAGCAGCAGAATTAGCAAAAGGTGTAGATTTAAAAAATAGTGTGATTAATAGTCAAAAATATGTATATTCAGCTATTAAATCATCTATGAAAATTGGAAAAGGGCATGGTCCTTTAAATCATTTTTTCAATATATAACAAAGATGGCATTATATTTAACAGAAACAGAAATTAAAAAAATAATAAATATGGAATTAGCACTTAATTCTGTAGAAGAAGCGTTTCAATTAATAGCCTTAGGCGATGCAGTTACTAAACCACGTGAAAGATTGCCAGTGGGATTAACAAGTTTGAATTATATGTCGGCAGGTATAGATAAACAAAACTTAACCGGATTAAAAGTATATGTTCCAAATAAAAACGGAACAAAATTTTATTTTCACATAATGAACGCTTTAAATGGAGAAATGATTGCCATAATGGAGGCTAATGCTTTGGGGCAATTTAGAACCGGGGCAGCTTCGGGTATTGCAAGTAAATACTTAGCAAAAAAAGATTCAAAAAAAGTTTTATTAATAGGTACAGGTTATCAGGCTTATACGCAGGCTTTAGCATTGGATAGAGTTTTTGAATTAGATGAAATATATGTTTATAGCAGAGCTGAAGAAAACAGGATGAATTTTATTAATAATTATTCATCTGCAATGAAATCAAAATTAACTCCTGTAAAGGATATCCAATCAAATGTTAATAATATAGATATTATTTCTATGATAACCAATTCTAAAACCCCGGTAATTAATAGTGAAATTATTGAATCTGGTGTTCATATAAATGCAGCAGGATCTAATCATTCATTAAGAAGAGAGTTAGATACAAAAACAATTTTAAAAGCAGATAAAATTTTTGTTGATGACATCGATCAGGCAAAAATGGAATGCGGTGATTTGATTTATCCTGAATCTTTAGGATTAATTCAGTGGAGAAATATTATTAATTTTTCAGATGTATTAAAATTCCCTGAGAGATTCAAAAGAAGTCATAAAGATATAACAATTTTTGAATCCCAAGGATTAGCTTTATGGGATTTGGTTACTGCAATTAATGTTTGTGAAATAGCTAAATCAAAAGGAATTGGAGAAAAAATAAATGCCTAGTGTAATTGAAGTACAAATTGAGGATAAAGTCGGAATTATAAAATTAAATAGACCTGAAGCATTAAATGCGTTTAACAATGAATTGTCTGATGCACTTTATTCACAGGTAGAAGAATTCAATGCATCTTCAACTGTTAATTCTATTCTTATAACAGGTAACGGAAAAGCATTCAGTGCTGGAGCAGATGTAGCAGGATTTCAGGAGAGAAGTATAAAAAAAAGATCGCCTCTTTCATGGAATGCCTTAATTGATTTGTTTATCAGATCAAAGCCAATAATTGCTGCTATAAATGGTTTTGCAATAGGAATGGGTATAACATTATTTTTATTTGCTGATATAAGATTGGCATCTAAAGATGCAAAAATTTCTTTTAGATTTGTAAAAATAGGATTAACACCTGAATATGGCAGTACACGTAGATTGTCAGATATTGTTGGGATTAGTACATCTTCAGAATTAATGTTAACAGGAAAATTTGTTGATGGAAAAGAAGCTGAAAGAATAGGATTAATATCTAAAAGTTACGACCCGGATGATTTATATAATGAATCATTGAAAATAAGTAAAGATATTGCAGAAAATTCTAATTGGCATAATAAAGTTATTAAAGAAATGATTTTTAATAACTATCATAAAGATTATGACAAAGTTTTAGAAATCGAAGGTGATATCTTTTCACAAGCCAGGCAAACTAAAGAACATAAAAATTTTGTAAAAAAATTTATGCAGGATAATAAATAAATTATTCAGATAGAATTAGTGAAAAAGATGAGTGGTAATGCCTAAAACAAGATATTCAGAAGCAAAGAAACAAGCAAAAGAATTATATGATTTAGTTCCATATATCACTCCTCATATTGCCTTTAGATATATTCAGCAATTAGATTTGCCAAAAGAACAAATCCCAACATCTCACACTATACTTTTTGAATGGTTTAAGGAATTTGATAAGGTTTCCAAAAAAGATCGATATGAAAAATTAATGGCACTTTGGCTGAAAGAGAATCCACTCAAGATTAATGCTGATATGCCAAAAAAGAAAATTATAGATAAAAATAAATAAATTATTTCCTGTCTCTAGCGTCACTAGTTATTTTTCCAGATATATTGCCCTCTGTGTCTATTTTTAGTCCATATGGGTATTTAGGCGGGACTGTACAGGCATGCCCTGGAGAACCAAGTATATAATCTCCTACATTGAGATTTTCGCCATTTAGTTCAATCACACCATGTTCTTCATTTTGAGAAACAAGCTTTGCACCTGGTTTTCCTTCTATTGTAAATCTGTCTGGAGTTAAAGGATCACAAGAAATAGACTTTGCACCAATATCTACAGTTACAGTTTTTCTAATTTTGTCCTCGTCAATAACTTGGCCTAATACTAGTCCTGCTACCTGGAAATTTAAGTCTGGTTGCCTGATATTATTTGAATCCCAATAAATCCATGTTCCAGGTGAAACTTTATAATCAGTATCATCCAAGTAATATTGAAATGACCAAGAACCTCCAACAATAATGTCATAATCTGTTTGAGATGTGTAGTTTGAAATTTTATCTCTAAATTGCTCTATTATATTGATGCTTTCTCTCACATGTTCTTTTTTTTGTTCTAAATCTGAAATTCCAACCAAATGTCCGTCATATCCATGAATCCCTTTAAATTTCAAATTAGAATCAGTAAATAATTTTTTGAGTAATTCATCAGATTCGTTTACATCTATCCCTGTTCTATGCATTCCTGTATCTAAATCGATATAAACTCCATCAAGATTTTCAATCTTTGACAAAATATCTAGATGGTAGATTGTACCAGCAATAGCACTATATTTTATGTTTTTATTCTGATTAATGATTTCACTATATCTTTTTGCTTTTATTTCTGACGCTAGAGGATAAGCAAGAATAAGTTCTTCAGGATTACATTCAGAGAGGATTTGAATTTCTTCTAAAGTAGATGTTTTATGTCGTGTTATTCCCCTGGCAATTTGAAAGTTTAGCATTTCTCTGGATTTATGTGTTTTTGCGTGAGGAATTAATCTTGATGGAGTTTTTACCATAGATAAAATTGTATCTATGTTGTGTTGTAATATATTTTCGAATATTACATATTCTGGAGTTTCAAAAGATTCCGGATTGTTAATTGTATAATTGCCAAATTTCATTATATATCCATTTAAGTTAACTAAAATTATATGATAGTAAATCAGGGTTGATGTTTTCAACATCAGTTATGCCGCAATATTTCATTGCCACCTCTAATTCATCTTTTAATATTTGAATAACATCTCTGACCCCATTTTCACCTCCAACAGCTAATCCCCAATAAAAAGGTCGTCCAATCATTACTGCTTTTGCTCCAAATGCTAAAGCTTTTAATATATCAGTACCTCTTCTAATTCCACCATCTAAATATACTTCACATTTTCCATCTACAGCTTTTACTACTTCGGGTAATGACTGAAGGCTAGGCATAAGTGTATCAACTCCTCTTGCGCCATGGTTACTAACTACAATGCCATCAGCTCCGTATTCTACTGCTTTTTTGGCGTCATGTGCAGATTGCAACCCTTTTATAACAATTGGTAAATCAGTTAATGACTTAAACCAAGTTATGTCTTCCCACAGTAACTGTTCATCTGGGTTTAATCCGCCTAATAATACTTCCGGATCTCCATGTTTGTAACCTAATCCTGCGATTTCTCCAAGTAAGTTTACTCTTTCAGTATCAGGTGGAGTTACAAATGCATTTCTTATGTCCCTTTCTTTAGGTCTTAGGTTATCCATTCCTGGTACCGGGCCATCAACTGTGAGAGCAATTACTTTATATCCCGATTTTTCAGCTCTTCTTACTAGCATTTCATCTATTTCTTTTGTGAGGTGATATATTTGAAACCATAATGGAGTATCGGTTTCATCAGCAATATCTTCTATAGTGTAAGATGAATTTGTACCAACACCAGCTATTATGTTTTCTTTTTTAGCGGCGCGAATTGTAGATAGTTCCCCATCTTCATCACAAAAGGTGTGCCCCCCAGCAGGAGCAATCATTAATGGAAATGATGTTTTATCACCAAGAATAGTTGTAGAAATTTTAATGTTAGAAATATCTGCCATTTTATTTGGTCTTAAAAATACTTCGTTATAAATTTGAGTATTTCTTTTTAAAGATATTTCATCTCCTCTTCCTGCTTCGATGTAATCCCAAATATTGTGAGGTAGTATTTTTTTTGCTAATTCTTCATATTCATTTAAATTTATAGGATATCGTTCCATTAATCATCCTTTAGGAATTACTGATTTTGAACATCATTATACCTGCTGCCACAGATACGTTTAAAGACTCAGTTTTACCTTTCATAGAAATTTTGTATATTTGATCACATAAAGATTTAGTTAATTTTGATATACCAGAACCTTCGCTTCCGATCACTAAAGCAATATTTCCATAAAAATCGTAATCTTCATATTCCTTATCCCCATCCATATCTAAGCCAATGACCCAGTAATTATTATCTTTTAATTTTTTAATTATTTGATTGATATTTTGATCGTCGATTATTGGAATATGAGAAATTGCTCCTGATGAACTTTCAACAACAGTTGAATTTATTTTTGCAGCATTATTGCTTGATAATATTATTGCTTCGAATCCTGCGGATTCAGCTGACCTGATTAGAGCACCTAAATTCCTTGGGTCTTGTACTTTGTCTACTATTAGGACTTTTGAATTTTCATTATTGTTAATTATAAGATCATCTATTGATTTTAAAAATGTTAAAGAAATTGTAGCCACTATATTTTGCCCTGATTTCGTTCCAAATTGTTTTTGAAAATTATTATGCTCAATTATAGTTGTGGGGATTTTCTTGTTTTGAGCAGTTTTTAATAAACTTAAAACTCTATTGTTTTGTGTGAAATTTTTTGAAATGTAAATATGCGTAGCCTTATTTGTTAAAATTGCTTCTTTAACAGGATTAATTCCAAATATATTTAATTCAGAAATATTTGTTTTGTGTTGTTTAAATTTCAAATCTTAACTAATTAACTTATTTTAATTTTATAATATTATGTGTTAGTATTTTTTTAAATATAGATTTTATATATATCAGTATTATTGGAGAAGATTTTGTTTAGACGTATTTCAAATACTTTTAAGACAATTAAATTATGTATTCATGTGCTAAAAAAAGATAAAGAATTGATTTTTTTTCCAATAATGGCAGCAATTTCCGTATTAACTTTGGCATTTACAATGTGGTCAATGGGATTAATTGATATTCAGGAAACACAAACTCAAAGTAGTTCTTTGAGTGATTTTGTACCGGAAATTATTTTACTTTTTGTAGCAAACTTTTTTATCGTATTATTTAATTCAGCTTTAGTATCAGGAGCTTTACATAGATTAAGAGGCGGAGATCCAAATGTAGGATCGGCTATGAACCATGCATTAAAACATATTCATCATATTTTTATATGGTCAATAATAGTTACAATTGTTGCGATTTTAATTGCAGCTATAAAAGGAAACAGAAGAGGTGGATTTATGAGGCAATTGTTTGGAAGTATTTTGCAAGCAGGATGGACAATGATGACATTTTTTGTAGTTCCAATTATTGTTGCTGAAAATATGTCTCCTATTTCCGCCATAAAAAAATCTTCCAGCTTATTTAAGCAAACATGGGGGGATCAGGTGACTGCAAATTTCGGATTTGGAATTATCCAGATTTTGGCAATTGTGGTAAGTGGTGCTTTAGGATGGTTTTTCGGTTTGTTAAATCCCACTTTGGGAATTGGAATAGGTGTTTTGTGTGCTGCTATTTCAGTATCAGTGATATATACCCTGGAAGGTATATATAAAGCAGCATTATATGAATTTGCATTAGGAGAGAAACCTTTGGAATTTGAGCAACATGATTTAAGTGGAGCTTACACTGCAAAAGCAGTTGCATAACGGCTTGATTTAAAACCTTATTCCTCTTTCATGCCATTGTTTGTTTATTAGAACTTGTTTCTCTTTACCGTATGGTTTTATAGTTTTACTATTATGTTTGTACCAGGCATTCACCCATTTAGTTTCCTCGTTATTTATGAAATTAAACAAGAATCTAAATCCGATACAAAAACTTAAAGGAATACTGTTTTTATATATCCATTGCTGATCAAATTTCATTCCTCCTACATCTTCTAAAGTCCTTATCCAGCTTATATCGGCTTTTTGTTCTTTATAAAATATATCTGCTCTTTGTAATTTGTTATCTTTAGGTAGCATTAAAGCAAATTCTACCTGGGTTTTAGGTCTATCATGCTGTTTACCAAGAACGTTTGATATTATTAGCATTTCTGGTACATTGTTGATATTACTATCATCTATTTTATTTCTGAAAAGCCATACAACATCATCTCCGAATTGAGATTTATCCTGATGAACATTAGATTCAGTAGTTTTAATATATTTATCTTTTAAAATTT